>ERZ1643251.369-NODE-369-length-69560-cov-14.883836_pt1 | contig 69560 bp, 58 predicted proteins | sample MGYA00579261_ERZ1643251 | MGnify/ENA primary metagenome ERZ1643251 (study PRJEB29033, sample SAMEA4952267) | chicken gut metagenome | biome: Broiler Chicken; feature: Gastrointestinal Tract; material: Caecum | place: Ireland | collected 2018 | study: Broiler...
ACTTTTCGACCAGGATCTGGTGGATGGGCGAAAGGCGCAGGCCGTTGGTCGCGATCTCACGCAGCTTTTCCTCGTCCTCGCAGATGCCGCCGCCGGTGCCGCCCATCGTGAAAGCCGGGCGCACAATGACCGGGTAGCCGATGGTGGAGGCGTATTCGACGGCGTCCTCCAGCTCCTCGACGACTTTGGACGGCACGATGGGCTGGTGCAGCTTTTCCATCGTGTCCTTGAACAGCTGGCGGTCCTCGGCGCGGTCGATGGTGTCGGGGCGGCAGGCCAGCAGGCGCACGCCGCTGCGGCCCAGAAAACCGGAGCGGGCCAGCTCCATCGAAAGGTTGAGGCCCATCTGGCCGCCGAGGTTGGGCAGGATGGCGTCGGGCTTTTCTTTTTCGATGATGCGCTCGACAACGGCGGCGGTCAGCGGTTCAATGTAGACATGGTCGGCAATATCGGGGTCGGTCATGATGGTGGCGGGGTTGGAGTTGACGAGCACCGTCTCGATGCCCTCGCTTTTCAGCGCGCGGCAGGCCTGCGTGCCGGAGTAGTCGAACTCCGCCGCCTGGCCGATGATGATGGGGCCGGAGCCGATGACCATGACCTTTTTGATGCGGGGATCTTTGGGCATGTTACTGCACTCCTTTCACGCGGTTGATGCGGCGGATGTTCTGCAGGAAGCGGTCGAACAGGAACTCGGTATCCCGCGGGCCGCCGCTGGCTTCGGGATGGAACTGCACGGTGAAGCAGTTCCACTGCAGGTATTCGATGCCTTCGCAGGTCTTGTCGTTGGCGTTGACATGGCTGACCCGGCCCACGCCGCGGGGCAGCGTGGCGCCCAGCACGGCGTAGCCGTGGTTCTGGCTGGTGATGAAGGTGCGGCCGGTGGCGAAATCGGTCACGGGCTGGTTGGCGCCGCGGTGGCCGTACTTCATCTTGCTGGTCTTGGCCCCGGCCGCCAGCGCCGTGAGCTGGTGGCCCAGGCAGATGCCGAAGGCGGGGATGCCGGTATCCAGCATCTCGCCGATGTTTTTGATGATTTCGACGTTCTCGGCCGGGTCGCCGGGGCCGTTCGAGAGCATGAGGCCGTCCGGGGCGAGGGCGGCCAGCTCGGCGGCCGTAGCCGTGCCGGGCAGCACGGTCACGCGGCAGCCGCGCTTTTGCAGGCAGCGCACAATGTTGTTCTTGCAGCCCAGGTCCAGCAGCGCCACATGCAGCGGGCGCGCGCCTTCGGCCAGGCCGCCGGCCGGCTCATAGGTCTTTGCCTCGCGGCAGGTGGTGGCCGCGACCGCGCCGGTGACGGCATAGCCCTGGATGGCCGGCATCAGCTGCGCCAGGCGCTCGGGTTCGGCGGCGGGGTCGAACTCGGTGGTGATGGCGCCGTTCATGACGCCGCTCTCGCGCAGGGTGCGGGTCAGGCTGCGGGTGTCGACGCCCTCGATGCCGATGATGCCGTGCTTTTTCAGGAATGCGTCCAGCGTTTCCTCACAGCGGAAGTTGCTGGGCGTGGTGCACGCTTCGCGCACGATGTAGCCGCGCGCCCAGATGCGCCCGCTTTCCATATCCTCGCTGTTGAAGCCGTAGTTGCCGATCAGCGGGTAGGTCTGGGTGATGATCTGGCCGTAATAGCTCGGGTCGGTCAGCGTTTCCTGGAAACCGACCATACCGGTGGCGAACACGACCTCGCCCACCGTGGTGCCCGGGCAGCCGACGCTTTGCCCGGCCAGCACGGTGCCGTTTGCCAAAATCAGATAAGCCTGCATAGTTTGCCTCTCGTTCCGCTTTGTAATAGTTTTGGGGGTCCTGCGCGCAGCGCTCAAAGCGTTTGCTTCGCCTTTTCCTGCATTTTGCGGCTGCCCAGGTGCACCAGCGGCAGCTTGCCTTCCTTGCAGATCGGGCATTCGTCCGGCGCGTAGTTGGGCAGCTGCAGCTTGAGCGCGCTGGCCAGGATCGGGATGGGCGAAGGCGCCGCGGCGGTCGTGCGGTCGACCACACAGACGATGCCCAGGCACACGCCGCCCGCTTCCTCAATGACGCGCTTGGTCTCGAGGCTGGACACGCCGGTGGTGACAACGTCCTCCGCGATGACGCAGCGCTCGCCGGGGTTGATGGCGAACCGCTTGAGGGTCATCTGGTTGTCGACGCGCTCGGTGAAGATCGCGCGCTTGCCGCACTGGCGGGCCAGCTCATAGGCATAGACGATGCCGCCCATGGCCGGGCCGACGAACACATCGACATCCATCGCCTTGAGCTGCTCGGCCACCGGGGCCATGACCTCGCCGCACTTTTCGGGGTACTGCTGCAAATAGGCCATCTGGCAGTAAGCGCCCGAATGACGGCCGCTGGACAAAAGGAAGTGTCCTTCCAGGAAAGCTCCGCATTCTTTCAAAATCTCTTTTGCATCTCTGGCCATGGTCGTTTCCTCCCTGTTACTGTTTGAATTTCCGTATCCGCCGGGGCGGGCGCTCTCCCCCGCCCGCGGAAGCCGTATTTTTCTGATTGTAGCACATCCTGCATATTGTTGCAAGATATGCAGCCAAACTGTATATTTTTGCAGTTTTATCCGCGCGCGCAGCCGCGGATCTCCTCAAGGCTGTGCACACCGTGGGCGTCCATCCAGGCGGCGATCTCCTGCGTGATGCGCACGCAGGCCCGCGGGTCCAGGAAGTTGGCGGTGCCGACCTGTACGGCGGCCGCGCCGGCCATGATGAACTCCAGCGCATCGCGCCCGGTCAAGATGCCGCCCAGCCCGACGACCGGGATGGACACCGCGCCCACGGCCTGCCAGACCATGCGCAGCGCAATGGGCCGCACGGCCGGGCCGGACAGCCCGGCGAAGGTGTTGTCAAACACCGGGCGGCGGCGCTCGATGTCGATGGCGCAGGCCTGGAAGGTGTTGCACAGACTCAGGCCGTCCGCGCCCGCGGCTTCGACCGCGCGGCACATGTCGGGCAGGTTTTCGGCCTGGGGGCTGAGCTTGACGATGAGCGGCACGGTGCAGACTTTGCGCACCGCGCCCACCACGCCCGCGGCGTCCGCGGCGCGGATGCCGAACGCAAGGCCGCCCTGCTTGACGTTGGGGCAGCTGATGTTGAGCTCGAGGAAGTCGATCCCGGCGGCGCAGAGCTTTTCTACGCCCTCGACATTTTCTTCCACCGTATGGCCGCCCAGGTTGGCCCACACGGTGGTGCCAAGGGCTTTCATGGCGGGCAGCTCGTGTTCAATAAAGTGGTCGACGCCGGGGTTCTGCAGGCCGATGGAGTTCATCAGGCCGGAGGGCGTCTCGTACAGGCGCTCGCCGCTGTTGCCGGGCTGGCCGTGCAGCGTCAGCCCCTTGCCGGAGATGCCGCCGAGCAGCGTCAGATCCTCGATGCCCGCATACTCCGGCCCGAAGCCGAAGGTGCCGGAGGCCGCAATGACCGGCCCGGCCAGGCGTTTGCCGAGAAGGTCGACATGCAGGTCGACGTTTGCAAATTCAGCCAAGGTCGAACACCTCCTGTGCGGGGAATACCGGGCCGTCCTGGCAGACGGTTTTGGGGCCGACTTTCGTGTGGCAGGTGCAGCCCAGGCAGGCGCCCAGACCGCAGGCCATCTTGCGCTCCAGGCTGGCTAGGCAGGGCACGCCTTTTTCGGCGCAGAGGCGGTAGACGCCCTGCATCATCACATTGGGGCCGCAGGTCAGCACCAGGTCGAATTCCTCCGGGTGCAAAATGCCGGTGACAAGGCCGTGGTAGCCCACGGCGCCGGAATCGGTCGCAACGCTGATGGCGGCGCAGTAGGGCAGGAAGTCCTCCAGCGCATAGGGCGCATCGCGGAAGCCTGCGTACAGCTCCGGTTTGCAGCCGGCGGCAGCCAGCTCCCTGCACAGCAGCAGCAGCGGCGCCACGCCGATGCCGCCGCCCACAACGGCCACGCGCCCGGCGGCGGCCGCCGCGGCCACGTCGAAGCCGTTGCCGCAGGGGCCGGTCAGGGTCAGCGTCTGGCCCCAGGCCAGGTGGGCCAGTTTCTGGGTGCCTTCGCCCTTGATCTGGTACAGGAAGGTCAGCGTGCCTTCGCGCTCGTCCACATCGTGGACGCTGATCGGGCGGGAGAGCACCGGCGTTTCGGCCGCGCCCCAGCAGCGCAGCATGTAAAACTGCCCGGCATGGGGGCGGGGGCCCTCCTTGGGCAGCGCCACCGTCAGGCGGCGGATATCGGATGCGACCGCCTTCTGGCGCAGCACCCGGACGTTACAGCTTGTCGCACTCACCCTGGATATCCTCCTTCATGCGCACGCACTCGTTGTAGGCGGCTTCGTCGTAGGCGACGCCGGGCTGCTTTTTCCAGGCCAGCAGGATGCCGCGGCTGGAGTTGACGACGCCGCCGTTGCCTTTGTTGAGATACTGGGCGATATCGGCCGCCTTGCCGCCCTGCGCGCCGTAACCCGGGATCAGGAAGAAGGTCCCGGGGTAGCGGGCGCGGATGGTGGAGGCTTCCTCGCCGGTGGTGCCGCCGATGACCAGGCCAACGCTGGAATAGCCGTGCTCGCCCTGGTAATCCGCGCCCAGTTTCGTCAGCGCATCGCCGACCATCGTGTAGACCGGGCGGCCGTCGGCCAGGGTCTGGTATTCAAAGTCGACGCGGCCGGGGTTGGAGGTGCGGCAGAGCACGAACACGCCCTTGCCCTGCTCCTGGCAGTACGGCAGATAGGAGCTGATGGAATCCAGCCCCATATAGGGGGCCAGCGTGAGGAGGTCGGCTTCAAAGTCGCCGGTAAAGTGCGCCTTGGCGTACATTTCTGCCGTCTTGGCGATGTCGCCGCGCTTGATGTCGGCAATGACCGGGCAGCCGCTCTCACGCACCAGGCGCAGCGTTTCGGCGTAGGCGCGCATACCGTCCAGGCCCAGCGCCTCATAGTAGGCGATCTGCACCTTGTAGCAGCCCGCCACGGCTTTGGTCGCTTCGATCAGGGCGCGGTTGAAGGCGACGATGTTCTCCCCCGCCGTTTTGGCAGGGTCGACGGCGGTCTCGGGCAGGTAGCCGAACTCGGTGTCCAGCCCGACGCAGACCGGGCCGCGCGCGGCCACGGCTTCGTACAGTTTGTCCATGTTGGTCATTTGCGTTCCACTCCTTTTACTGCTCGCTGCGGTAGGTGATACGGCCTTGCTTGATCGTTGTGACGACGCGGCCGTAGAGATGTTCGCCGTCGTAGGGGCTGTTTTTGCTCTTGGAGTGCAGTTTGGCGGCTTCGACCGTATACATGTGGTCGAGGTCGACCAGCGCGAGGTCGGCGTCGTAGCCGGGGGCCAGCAGGCCCTTGCGGTCGTCGAGGCCGAGCACCTGCGCGGGGCCGGAGCTCATCAAAAAGCTCAGCATCTCCAGCGGCAGGCCCTCCATGCGGCAGAGCTTGGTGTAGCAGACTGCAAAGGCGGTCTCGAGCCCGACCATCCCGGCCGCGCCTTTCGCCTTGTCCTCCGCCGTGTGGGGGGCGTGGTCGGTGCCGATGCAGCTGACGGTGCCGTCTTTGATCGCATCGACAAGCGCCTTGACGTCGTCCGCCGTGCGGATGGGCGGGTTGACCCGGTACTGCAGGCGCTTGTCGTCAAACCACAAATGGTGCGGCGTGACTTCGCAGGTGACGAGCGCGCCGCGGCGGCGGGACTGGCGCACCATATCGACAGCCTCCCGCGTGGAGACGTGGCACATGTGCAGCCGGGTGCCGTAGTACTCGGCCAGGTGGCAGTTGCGCAGCGTCTCAAGGTTTTCGGCCAGGCGGTAGTCCCAGGGGCTGACTTCCATATCTTCGGCGTGGGACATGACGGTCAGGCCGCGCTCGGTGGCGATGGCGAACGCGCGCGCCATGACGGCGTTATCCTGCACGCCGTGGCCGTCCTCGCTGATAAAGCGGATATCCTCCGGCAGCGTGAGCAGGTGGTCGAGCGTGCGGCCGTCGAAGTCCTTCGTGATCGAAACGCACTGGTTGGCGCCGCACAGGCCGATGGCCTCGGCTTTCTGCTGCACGGCGTGCGCCGTTTCGGCGTCCGAACACACGGGCCTGGTGTTGGGCATCAGGTTGACAAAGGTGTAGCCGCCCGCCGCAGCCGCCGCCGAACCGGTGGCGATGTCTTCCTTATATTCAAAGCCCGGCGTGCGCCAGTGGCAGTGGGTGTCGATGAAGGCGGGCAGCACGGTCAGGCCGCGGGCGTCGAGGATCTCCTCGCCTGCGGGCGCGGGCATATCGACGCCGACAGCGGCGATCTTTCCGTCGCGCAGCCACACATCGCAGGCGCGGCCGTTACAGTCCTTGGCATGGCGGATCAGCATAGAACAGCCTCCTTAACAGGGATAGGGTCCCGGGCGTGAATGGGCAAAAAAAAACTTTTCCCCAAAAAGGGAAAAGTCAAATACGAAGCCCGGGCGCAGCCACAGGAAAGAGCGCTGCACCGCCAAACGCAGAGCTGTTGAGCAAAGGGGTGAACCGATACGCCACGCTGCAGGGCCTCCTTCCCGAAAAATGATCTCGCGGCAAAGCCGTGATTTTACAGTGGCTTTGCGTGATTTTTATTATTCTACCATGCGCCCGGGGCGCTGTCAAGGCGCGAACCGGCCGCAAAAAGCGCCCCCGCCGCCCCGATTTTTGGGCACACTGCCCACTTGACAGCCGCCGGGCGGGTCAGTATGCTGAAAACAGAAAACCGGAAGGGGGAACCCCGCATGTCCACACAAAAGCTGCTGGTCCTGTTTCCCGGCATCGGCTACACCTGCGGGACCGGGCTGCTGGCCGCAGGGGCCGCGCGCGGGCAGGCGGCCGGGTACACGGTGCTGCCGCTGGCCTACAGCGCGCAGACAGCCGCGCAGCGCGCCGACCTGGACGCCGCCGCCTGCACGGCGCAGGCGGACGTAGGCGCGCAGCTCGCCGCGGTCGACTGGGGCGCGTATACAGACATCGTGTTTTTGTCCAAGAGCCTTGGCACCGTCGTGGCCGCGCGCAGCCTGCGGCAGCTGGGCGTTGCGGCGCGCAGCCTGTACCTGACGCCGCTGGCCGGGGCGCTCGCCGCCGTCCGGCCCGGGGACACCGTGCTGGGCATGGTCTCGGGCGGGGCGGACAGCTACATCGACTGGCATCTTGTGCGCGATTTCTGCGCGGGACAAAACCTGCCCTTCCTGCTTGTCCCCGGCGCCGGCCACCGCCTGACCATCCCCGACGACGCCGCAGCCAGTGAGGAATACGCGGGGAAGATTTTGGAGATGCTGGCGCTTTTTTAGAGTTCAGAGTTCAGAGTTTAGAGTTTAGATGCGGTAGCCCCGCGGCCGTTGGCCGCGGGGCTTATACTTTATAAAACCATATAAAAACCGCCGCCAGGCGGGGCCGGGCGGCGGGGGCAGGTTTCTCAGTTCTGCTTCATCTTGGCGAAGCACTCGCTGCAGTAGACCGGGCGGTCCTCACGCGGCTGGAAAGGCACCTTGCAGGCCTTGCCGCAGCTGGCGCACACGGCGTCGAACATCTGGCGCTCACCGCGGACGGCGTTCTTGCGGGCATCGCGGCAGGCTTTGCAGCGCTGGGGCTGGTTCTCGAAACCGCGGGAAGCGTAGAATTCCTGCTCGCCGGCGGTCCAGACGAACTCCTTGCCGCAATCCTTGCATACCAAAGTCTTGTCTTCAAACATAGTGGGTATCTCCTCTTAAAATATTTGCCCGCGGAAGAATGTTAACCAACGCCCATGGTTTGACCCAGGAAGAAATGATCGCCAAGCTACTGGGGGCACTTTGTAATATTGACCAGGCGGGGAACGCCTAAGTCCAAATGGGGAAGGCGCGGCAAAACCGACAGGGCGGTTTTGCCGGCCGCTTACGGGGCCGCGGCCCGCAGTTTGCGGCGCGCGCGCGCCAGCGCGTTTTCCACCGCTTTGGGCGTGCAGCCCATGGCGCGGGCCGTGTCGGCGGCGCTGCGGCCGTCGAGGCTGGCGAGCAGCGCGGCGCGCTCCAGCGGGGAAAGCAGGGTGCGGATGCGCTGCACCACACGGTCGAAGGTCTCGCTGGCGATGGCCAGCTCCTCCGGGCCGGGGGCGGCTTCATCCTCCGGCAGCGGCACGCTGTCGTTGAGCGGCGCATGCTTTTTGCGGGTGGCGGCGCGGCGGGCGTCCTGCTGGGCGTGCCGGATGCACGCCGCGGCAAACGGCACGAACGGCGCGCCGCGGTCCGCATCATAGCGGCGCAGCGCTTCAAACAGACCGATGAGTCCCTCCTGCACGGCGTCCTCGAGATCCAGGCCGGGGGCCAGGTTCTGGCGCGCGCTTTTGCGGATCAGCGGCATCAGGCGGGCAATGAGGGCGGCGATGGCCGTTTCGTCCCCTGCCTGCGCTTTGCGCAGGGCTTCCTGGCTGATGGGCTGCATGGCACACACCTCCGTTGGCGGCCGCGCAGGGATTGCTCTCATTTTAGCGTCCGGGCCCGCATTTGTCAATGGATTTTTGCGGTGTTACTTCTTGCCGCCGCTGTTGCGGGTGAAGTAGTTCAGCAGCTCGGCGCCCAGCACGATGACGATGGTGACGACGAACACGCCCAGCCACCCGGCGCCGGCCAGCGGCAGTACCTGCAGGAAAGTCTCAATATTGGACATTACAGTTACGCTCCTTTACAGTGAATCTTTGCGCCGCATCAGGCGAACAGCGTCATGATCATGCCGCCCGCAATGACCGAGGCGATCTGGCCGGAGACGTTGATGCCGACCGCGTGCATGAGCAGGAAGTTCTGGTTGTCTTCCTCCAGGCCCATCTTGTTGATGACGCGGGCCGACATCGGGAAGGCCGAGATACCGGCCGCGCCGATCATCGGGTTGATCTTGGTCTTGGCAAAGAGGTTGTAGACCTTGGCGACCATGACGCCGCCGACGGTGTCGAACACGAACGCGACAAGGCCGAGCACCATGATCAGCAGCGTCTGCGGGGTCAGGAAGCTGGCCGCCTGCATCTTGGTGGCGACGGTCAGGCCCAGGAAGAGCGTGATGAGGTTGGCCAGGTCCTTCTGCGCCGTGTCAGAAAGGCCGTCCAGCACGCCGCACTCGCGGATCAGGTTGCCGAACATCAGGAAACCGATCAGCGCGACGCTGCGCGGGGCGACAAGGCCGGCCAGCGCCGTGACGATGATGGGGAACAGGATGCGGGTCAGCTTGGAGACCTGGCGGTCCGCATACGCCATGCGGATGCGGCGCTCGTGCTTGGTGGTGATGAGCTTGATAACGCGCGGCTGCACGATGGGCACCAGCGCCATGTAAGAGTAGGCCACGACGACGATGGCGCCGAGGTAGTTGGACTGGAACATGTTGGCGACGACGATGGAGGTGGGGCCGTCCGCCGCGCCGATGATGCCGATGGAGGCGGCGTCCTTGACCTCAAAGCCCATGAGCGTCGCCACGCAGAGGGTGAAGAAGATGCCGAACTGCGCCGCCGCGCCGAAGATCATCATCTTGGGGTTGGAGAGCAGCGGTGTGAAGTCGATCATGGCGCCGATGCCGACAAACAGCAAAAGCGGGAAGAGCTCGTTGGCAATACCGGCGTTGAACAGCACATCAATGGGGCCGACCTCCTCCACGCCGTCAATGATCTGGGTGACGGCGCCGGACATCGGCAGGTTGACCAGGATCGCGCCGAAGCCCATGGGCAGCAGCAGCGAAGGTTCCATCTGTTTCTTGATCGCCAACCAGATCAGCAGCCCGCCGATGGCCCACATGACCACCTGCTGCCACTGCAGGTTGAGGATGTTGCCGAAAAGTTCCTCAATCATAATATCATGATCCTCCTGTGAATGTTTAGACAGAAATGCCTGCTTATGTTTCATTATGGGGGAGGGCGCGGAAATTGTCAAGGGGCAAACGCCGTTTTTTGCCGCAGCCTTCACGTTTCTTGCCAAATATTCTTTGTTCTTTTTGTGTATTCCGCCAATGCTTTACCGCTTTAGCGCCTTGACTTGCCGCGTGCAAGTTGCTACAATTGAAGCAGCAGTCAAACGCCCGCTTGCCCGCCCCTTTTTGCCTGGCGGGGCGGCCGCGTTTTTCACCCCGTTCACCCCATTTAAAAAAGGAGATGCCTATGCGCGCCGGCAATTATCGCGGCGGTCCGCAGCCGCCGCGCAGCACTGCCCTGTACGAAGCCATCCTGCGGCTTGGCAGCCTGGAAGAGTGCATCCGCTTTTTTGACGACCTGTGCGCCGTGACCGAGCTGCGCACGCTGGAGCAGCGCTACGACGTGGCCTGCTGCCTGCAGGAAGGCAAGGTGTACAGCGAGATCCGCCGGGAGACCGGCGCTTCCAGCGCCACCGTGAGCCGCGTGAACCGCATGCTGAACTACGGCCAGGGCCAGGTGGCCGAAAGCGTGCGCTACGACCTGGCGCACCGCCCCCAAACCGGACCAGACGCCCCCGACCCCGGGGACGATGAATGATGAACAAATGAAGGAGGCCCCCTCATGAGCGTACAGATCAAACAATTCGGCACCACCCGCGCCGGCGAGCCGGTGCAGGTCGCCGTGCTGAAAAACGAACACCTGGAAGCGCATATTTTGAGCTATGCCGCGGCCATCCAGCGCCTGATCGTGCCGGACCGCAGCGGCAAGCCGGTCGACGTGGTGCTCGGCTACCCCGATGTGGAAGGCTACGAGGCCAACGGCGGCGCGATGGGCTCGGTCGTCGGCCGGTTTGCCAACCGCATTGCCGGGGCGAAGTTCTACCTCAACGCCGAAGAATACCATGTGACCGTCAACGACCACGGCAACTGCCTGCACAGCGGCGAGCACGGCTTTATGCGCACCGTGTTTGAGATGGAGCCCGCGCCCGACGGCGGGGACGGCGTGCTGCTGCGCGCGGTCAGCCCCGACGGCACCGACGGGTTCCCCGGCAACGTGACGCTGGAGGTGCTGTACACGCTGGCGGGCAGCGGGCTGATGATCCAGTACACGGCCACCACCGACGCGCCGACCGTCATCAACATCACCAACCACAGCTACTTCAACCTGAACGGCCATGCTTCCGGCACCGTGCTGGGGCACCGGCTTTCGATGGACGCGCCGGAGTTCCTGGAGACCGACGCCGACCTGATCCCGACCGGGCGCATCCTGCCGGTGGCGGGCACCGCGCTCGACTTTACCGAGGAAAAGACGCTGGGCCGCGACATTGGGGCCGACGAGACGCCGCTGAAGTACGGCGGCGGGTACGACCACTGCCTGGTGGTGCCCGACAGCGGGCTGCGGCACATTGCCTGGCTGACCGGCCCGCAGACCGGCATCCGCATGGAGACGCTGTCCACGCTGCCCGGCGTGCAGCTTTACACCTCCAACATGCTGGAAGTGACGACGCCCTGCAAGGACAGCGCGCAGTATGAAAAGCGCTGCGCCGTGTGCCTGGAAACGCAGGACTACCCCGATGCGCCCAACCACATGGAGTTCCCCGATACGACCGTGACGCCCAAGGCCGCCTACAGCGCCACCACGATCTATCGCTTTGACATCGCGCCGGAATAAACGCGCCGAAACTTAAAACGGCCGGAAGGGTTGCACCTTCCGGCCGTTTTGTTTTTTATGCTTACGCCAGGTGCAGGACGAGGCGGGCGAAGTTGAAGTAGATCAGCAGCGTGGTGGTGTCGACGATGGTGGTGATGACCGGCGAGGCCATGACGGCCGGGTCGACGCCGAGGCGGCGGGCCGCCACCGGCAGCGCGCCGCCGATGAGCTGGGAGAGCAGCACCGTACACACGAGCGTGAGGCTGACGACCAGCGCCACCGGCGCGGCCATGCGGTCAAGCAGCAGCATCTTGCCGAAGTTGCACACCGCCAGCGTGCCGCCGCACAAAAGCGCCACGCGCAGCTCCCGCCAGAGCACGCGCAGCCAGTCCCGCGGGGCGATGTCCCCCACGGCCAGGCCGCGGATGATGGTGGAGGTGCTCTGGCTGCCGGCGTTGCCGCCGGTATCGGTGAGCATCGGGATATAGGCTGTCAGCGCCGTGACGGCGGCGAGGGCGTCCTCGTAGCCGCGGATGACAAGGCTTGAAAAGGTGGCGCTGAGCATCAGAAACAGCAGCCAGGGCGCGCGGCTGCGGTAGAGCTCCCACAGGCTCATGCGGAAATAGGGCTTGTCGCTGGGGGCCATCGCGTTCATCTTGGCCAGGTCCTCGGCCGCTTCGTCCTGCAGGATGGTCATGGCGTCGTCCACCGTGACGATGCCGACGAGGCGGTCCTCGGCGTCGACGACCGGGATGGCCAGCAGGCCGTATTTTTCAAACAGGCGCGAGACTTCCTCGCGGTCGGCCGCGGTCGCGGCGCGGACCGGGGCCTCCTGCATGAGCGCCTGCACCGGGCGGCCGGGGTCCTTTTCCAGCACGAGCGCGCGCAGCGTGACTTCGCCCAGCAGCGTGCGGTCGGGGCCGGTGACGTAGCAGGTGTTGATGGTCTCCTTGTCAAAGCCGTGGGCCCGCAGCTCGGCCATGGCGCGGCGCACGGTCCAGCCGGGGCGCAGCTCCATGAATTCCGGCGTCATAACGCCCCCGGCGGAGTCCTGCGGGTATTTAAGCAGCTCGTTGATGGTGCGGCGCGTGCCCGCGTCGGCCTGGGCCAGGATGCGCCGGACAACGCCCGCGGGCATCTCCTCGACAAGATCGGCGGCGTCGTCGGCGCACAGCGCGGCCACGACCGCGCCCAGCTCTTTGTCCGACAGCTCCTCGATCAAGCTCTGCTGCGTTTCGGGCGTGAGTTCGGCAAACAGCGCGGCGGCCTGGTCCTTGGGGCACAGGCGGAACAGCACGGGGCTCTTTTCCGGGCTCAGGTCCTCGAACACGGGGGCCAGGTCGGGCGCGGGCAGCGACTGCAGCACATCGCGCAGGCTCTGGTACTTTTTGGCGTCGTCCAGGTGCGCCAGCATGGTCTTGAGGGTCTCGATGGTGGTGTGGGCCATAAAAAAACTGCCTCCTTTTCAGGCGGCAGCTGTCCTTTTATAAAACAAAACGCGCAAAGGCGCGCCACGCTCAGGCCCGGCCCGGCGCAAAGAGACGGCACTCCCCCGCCCGGCCGGCCCGCACATGGAAAAAACAGGCGGCTGCCGTCCGGATATTTTGTTGTACAGGTCTACTGGGGGTATCCAACGTCAACCACCTCCCGGGTGTGAATTTTGAACCGTGTACAGTGTTACTGTACCACGCCGCCCCGCGGGCTGTCAACCCGCGGGGCGGCGTTTGGGCTATGCGGCGGGCGGGCCCGCCGGTTTTTACAGCAGCTTGAAGTCCAGCACTTCGCTTGTGTGCAGGCGGGCGGCGCCGTGCAGCGGGCGGCCGTCCAGCACGAGCTCGCCGGTCTGGTTGTCGTACGGGTCGTCGCGCCAGGCTTCGCACGGCGGGGTCAGCTGGGCGAAGCAGCGGCGGTTGGCGACCATGCGCATCGGGTCAAGGTTGCCGAAATAGTGGCGGCGCAGCGCTTCGTCGCCGCGGCGGTGCGCGCCCGCGCCGAACGAACAGTCGGCCCAGAGCCAGCCGTAGCCGGTCAGGTAGAACTGCGCCCAGTCGTGGCAGCCCGCGTGGTCCGGCGTGACCGAAAGGCCGCTCTGCCAGCGCGCCGGAACGCCCGCCAGGCGGCACAGCGTGATGAACAGCAGCGCCATGACGCCGCAGTCGCCCCAGCCGTTCCTGGCGCAGCCGTCGGCGATGGAATCATGGCAGATGTAGGCGGGCTGGTAGCGGTAGCTGGTGTGGCGGGTGACATAGTCGTAGACCGCGCGCGCCCGGGCCAGCGGGTCGCCGCAGCCCGCCGTGATCTGCGCGCAGAGGTCGCGCAGCCAGGGCGTGAATTGGATGTGCGGCGCTTCCTCTTCCAAAAAGCCGACGGCCGGGTCTGCTTCGGGGACGGCGGCGGCCGCTTCCAGGTCATGCCAGACCGTGCGGAAACGGTAGCGGAAGGTGACGGAAAACGGGGCCTGCGCCGCCGTGCCCTGCCAGAAGATCGTGCGCTGGGGCGCGTCGTCCGGGGCGAGCGTGCCGCCGGGCGTGGCGTCCAGCAGCTCAATGTGGCTCTGCTCCGGGCAGGCGGCCGGGAACGGCAGCCACGCCTGCACCGGCGTTTCGGGCGCGGCGGGCTGCGCCGGGGCCAGCGTCAGGCGCAGCGTGATCTCGGCCTGCAAGCGGCCGGCGGCGCGCAGCTGCTGCGCCGTGCGCGTGCGCAGGTCGCTGGGCGGGTCGGCGGCAAAGCCGCGCGCGTTGAGCGCCGGGTAGATGGCCAGCGTTTCGGCAAAGCGCTCCTGGTAATGGGGTTCGCCCTCGATAAAGCGCCAGTCGATGTGGCCGCTGTCCACAAGGGCGTCAAACTCGGCTTCGGTAAAATCGGGCACTTCACGCCGCAGGCGTTCCAGCGCCGCGGCGCGCGTGTAGGGGTAGTTTTCGGGCAGGCGGCGCATCTGTTCGGCGCGCGCCTGCAGCGCCGCCTTCGCCATGGGCGGCAGGCGGTCTTCGGCCAGCAGCGCGCCGATGCGGCGCTCCGCCGCCGCAAAGTATCCGGCCTGATAGAGCCGTTCGACATCGTCCGGCGCCCCGGCAGGCAGGGCGGCCAGCTGTGCATTGCAGTCCATATCGTTTCCTTTCCCGGCGCGGCGGCCGTGTTACATAACAAGTTCGCGGAAATAAGAGGTGTTCACGGTCTTGTCCCGCTCGGCGATGGCGGCGATGCAGGCATCCAGCGTGCGGGCCACATCGTCGAGTCCTTTCCAGTTCGCCGCCTCCGGCTTGACCTTTTGCTCCAGATAGGGGCCGATGTCGCTGTGCGAGCAGGCGCCTTCAATCAGGTAGGCCCCGGCGCGGGCGGGCTGGGTCTGCGGTTCATAGCCCGCATCGCTGCCCAGGCTGGTGAGCACAAAGCCGCCCTTGCGCCCGCGCCCGCCAACAAGCAGCCGCACGCCGACCGGCTGCGCCGTGACGGTCAGGGCTTTTTCGCGCAGGATGCGCACGGTTTTTTCCAGCGTCAGCACGCTGGTGTCGTATTCGTCCAGGGCGTTGACGATCTGCACGGCGGCCAGCGTATCGCCCGCAAAGCCGACCAGAACGTTCCGGTTGACCTTGCGCAGCTTGGGCAGGTCGTTGGTGATGATCTTGGGGCTGCCGCCCTGCACCGGTTCTTCGACCATGCGGCCGTCGCTGACCATGGCGCAGAAGTTTTCGCCGCATACGGCAAGGATCGCACTCATCGTTCACATTCCTCTTTCGTTTTCTTTTGCCCGGGCCCGGGCGGCTTTCGGGCGCGCGGGGGGCGGACGTTTCTGCCATTGTACCACGCCCGCCGCCAAAAGGGAAGCCCGGCGGCTCAGCGTGTCGAGTTCCTCGACACGCTGCAAAGGGGGCAACAGCCGCGCACGGCAATTGCCTAACGCGGCTATTTCTCCGGGTTGCGGTGCCCGCATCGCGCGGCGCGCCATAAATGGCGCTTGCGCTCTGCGACCGCTGCCCCTGCTCCGCCTCGCTGTATCCGCCGCAGGCGGTGCTCGGCTCCGCAGCCCTTTGGAATCCCCTTCGACAAAATTTTACGGCAAACCGCGCACTCGTCGCTAACGCTCCTCGCACACAATTTGCCGCAAAATTTCCCTGTCGGTGTCGCCGTCGTCGGCGCATGTCCGCCGACGGCGACAAATTTTTATTTTTTCGATCGTCTGCACCTGTGCGGGGGAAGGTTTCCCGTTCAGTTTTTGGTCAGGCGGAACAGATCGTCGCCGGCTTCGACCGTGCCTTCGGCCACGAGGTCGACGGCGGCGAAGTCGTCGCTGTTGGTGATGACCGTGATGACGACAGCCGGGTGCCCGGCGGCCGCGATCTTTTCAAGGTCCATCGTCAGCAGCAGCTGGCCTTTTTTGATCTTGTCGCCCAGCTTGACGTTGGCGGCAAAGCCTTCGCCTTTCATCTCGACCGTGTCCACGCCGACATGGATCAGCACTTCGGCGCCGTTGTCGCCCTGGATGCCCAGCGCGTGCAGCGTGTCCGGCGCCTGGGTGATCTCGCCGTCCAGCGGGGCGTAGACTTCGCCCACGGCCGGGTCGATGCCGCAGCACGGGCCCAGGATGCCCTGCGCGAACACCTCGTCCGGGATGTCCTGCATCGGCACGACGGCGCCCTTGGCGTCCGCCGCCACAAGCAGCGGGGCGGGGGCTTCGGCCTTCTTTTTGAATTTGTCAAAGAATCCCATGGTATATTCCTCCTAAATAAAATAATCTTGCTTACTCTTCCGGCGGCTGCGGGGCGGCGATCAGCCGCTCCACCGCGCGGATACCCTGCCAGGTGATCTGCGCCATGCGGGCGGTGGATTCCGGTTTGCCCTGCTGCAGCCACTGTTCAATGGCGCCAAAGCACCCCCGCACCGCAAAGGCGGTCAGGTAGCGCTGCTGCGCCGTGCTGCCGCCGGGGGCCAGGTAGCCCATGCACCGCGCGGCGATGACCCGCTGCAGGCGGACCACAAAGGCGGGGTCGCCGTGGGGACCGAGCAGCGCCGCGCAGATCGCGTCGTTTTCATCCAGGTATTCAAACAGCGCGAGCACGGCCGGGGGGATCTCGTCCGCGCCGCTGCCCAGGCGCGGCAGCAGCGCGTCCATAAAGCGGTTGAGCTGGGCGATCTGTTCCTCCTCGAGATGGTCGAGCAGTTCATAGATATCGCGGTAATGGAAATAGAAGGTCCCGCGGCTGACCCGGGCCAGCCGCGTGAGTTCGCGCACCGTGATTTGGCGCACCGGTTTTTCCGCCAGCAGCTGCACCAGCGCGCCGCACAGACGGCGGCGGGTGGCGCGCACGCTGCGGTTGGCTTCCCCTTTGGTATTCACGGCGGCCCCCCTTTGTATCTGTCTGCTTTCATACTAAGTGCGGCGGCGGTTTTTGTCAAGCGCTTTTCAGCGGCCGCGCAGCGTGGTATACTGGGGTGTATCCGAAAAATCCCCAGCCCTGTCTTATTCTGCTAAAAATCAGCGTCTGCCGCTTTGCAAAGGAAGGATGTTTGTATGCTGATCGACCGCGCGCGGGCCGCCCGCGCCTTTGCCGCGTATGTGCGCCCGTATAACAGCGCCGACCCCAAGGTGGCGCTCAAGATCAGCCACACCTACCGCGTGGCCGCGCTGTGCGAGCGCATCGCCCGCAGCCTGGCGCTGCCGCCGCAGGAGGTAGACCTGGCCTGGCTGTGCGGGCTGCTGCACGATGTCGGCCGCTTTGAGCAGCTGCGGCGGTTCGGCACCTTCAACGACGCGCAGTCGATCGACCATGCGGCGGCCGGGGCCGATGTACTGTTTGAACAGGGCCGCGTGCGGGAGTATCTGGACGACGCCAGTGAGGACGCGCTGCTGCGCACGGCCGTGGCCTGGCACAGCGCCTACCGCCTGCCGCCGGACCTGGACGCGCGCACGCGGCGGTTCTGTGCGATCCTGCGCGATGCGGACAAGGTCGACATCCTGCGCGTCAACGTGGAGACGCCAATGGAGGACATCTACGGCGTGACGACCCGGGCGCTGCGCCGCTCGCCGGTGAGCCCGGCCGTGCTGGAGGCGTTTTACGCCCACCACGCCGTGCTGCGCAGCCTCAAGCAGTACCCGGCCGACCACGCCGTGGGGCACGCCTCGCTGGTGTTTGAGCTGGAATACCCCGAAAGCCTGCGCGCCGTGCGCGAGCAGGGGTATCTGTTCCGGCTGCTCGACTTCCCCACCGACCTGCCCGAGACCGCCCGCATCTTTGCCGCGCTGCGCGAACACATGCGCGCCTGGCTGGACGGACAGGCTGAGTATTCCGGGCGATTCTGAACCGCCATTCCGGTGACACAGTACTGCAAATCCGCCTTTTTGGATACCGCCGTTCTGGTTCATAGATACCGTGAATCCGGTTAATGAGTACCGTTTTCCTTTTATAATGTATCTATGCGCTTTAAAAAAATCAGTTTTTGAATCTTTTATATTTTTCTTTAATGTATATTCCATCGTTTTATTCTCCTTAAAGATAGTTATGCTTTACTGAAGGCATATTGTTATCCCGAAAAGTAGAGATTTATCACTCAATATTGTACATCAGTTCCTCATAGTGATTTTCCGGTAATACTTTCTTCAGGGTATTCATAGCAAGGTCAAACTGATTCTCATATTGAGAAAAAGTATCTGTTTTCTGAATCTTAAATCCTTGTCGGATATATAAAAGGATTGCCTTATAACTCCACGGTTGCGTATGTATATATACCGGAAACTCATCTTTTTCCAAGAAAATCTGCATGACCTTCTGGCAAAGAGCTTTTCCAATCCCTTTTCCCTGGTGCTGAGTGGAAACAACGAGCCAATGCAGGGAAGCAACCAATTCATCGCCCCTTAAATCTTTCCACGCAATGCAGGAACCAACAATTTCATTTTTTTCATTGACTGCAAATACACATCTTTTTGCAACATCAAGAGTCTTGTTTGAACAATAAGTTGAGATGAAATACTGCTCTGCTTCCTCAGCCGAGTCAAAGTCCCCGATTTCATATTCAAGCTGTGCCCACTTTTGCTCATCGCCGCTTTGATACATACGAAATTCATAGCCATTTTGCAAAGCAGGTTCAGCATTCAAATAACGGTCACACCGAAGAATTGTATTATAAAATGGTATCGTTCTGTCTAACATTTGATTTTACACTCCTTAAAATTTCAAGTTGAGATTAATAAATGAAAGAAACCAACACACTTTCTCAGTGTATGCTAGTTCTTCTGCTTTCATTTGTCATCAAGATTTCCATTTGTTTCTGAACAACCATATTTTGTTTTATGCTTCTCGCTTGCGGTTCAATGTTACCGTAGTAAAATTCTTCAATAAAGTTTTTCATTATGTAATCCTCCGTTATAAATTGAATTATCCTTACAATTCAATCATTTTGGCTGACTACAAAAGCGGAAGGGAGACAACTTCTTTACGAAGTGCCTCCCTTGCAGGGGCGCTTTTTGTTTTGTTTTAAATGATGACCCACTGCAGCAGAATGCCGCACAGCGAGCCGCCCGCCCAGAGCAGGCCGGTCATGAAAAGGTTCTGCTTCCAGCTGGCGTTGACGCGCCAGAGCACGGCCAGGCCGATGCCCGCGCCCGCGCACAGCCCGGCGAACAGGCTGCCGAAGCTGATCGCGCCCTGGGCGTACAGCTGCGCAAGCAGCACGCTGGACGCGCAGTTGGGGATGAGCCCGACCAGCGCGGCCGCCATCGGCTGGAACACGCCCATGTTGAGCAGGAAAGCCGTGATGGCCGCTTCGCCGATCCATTCAAACGCAAGGCCGATCAAAAAGCTGAACAGCAGAATGAACAGGAAAATTTCGACCGTGTGGCGCAGCGCCGCCAGCAGGATGCCGCTGTGTTCCTCGTGCTCCTCGTGGCAGTCGACTTCGTCGGCATGGCCGGCGTAGCCGCCGTACAGCCCGGCGGGCAGCACGCGGCGCAGCGGCACATCGAGCAGGAAGCCCGCCGCAACGCCCGCGGCCACCTTGCCGCCCAGCAAAAGCGGCAGCGCGCCCCACATGCCCGGCTCGGCGGCCAGCAGCGGGACGGCTTCGTCGCTGGTGGCGACGAACACGGCCAGCAGCGTCCCCGGCGTGATGACCCGGCTGGCGTACAGGTTGGCCGCCAGCGCCGAGAAACCGCACTGCGGCACGCAGCCCAGCACCGCGCCGGGCACAAAGCCCCAGCGGCCGCCGCCCGCCAGCGCGCGCTCGATGCGCTCGCCGTGGTGGCGTTCGAGCCATTCGATCAGAAGATAGGCAAGGAAAAGGAAGGGCAGCATGGGCAGGCTGTCCTCAAAGGCGTGCGTCAGCACATGGAAGATCATATGGGTCATGAAGGGTCCTTTACAGTCAGGGGGCCGCGCCGGGGTCTTCCTCCAGGCGGCGCAGCAGGCGCACGGTGCGGCGGATCTGTTCCGCCGGGATGCGCGCGCGGAAGCGCTCCATGCTGCGCGGCGAGAAGGGGATCACGTCGGTAAAGGCGGGGAACCCCAGGAAATATTGCAGATACGGGCTTTCGCGGATCAGCGCGACCGTCTCGCGGTCAGACACGCCGAGCGCCGCCCGGATGACCAGGCAGCCGTAGGCCACCCGCGCCGGAAGGGCCACCTTGCCCGCGCGGCCGAAATGGCCGCTGTATTCCCGCTCCACGGCGTCCCAGTCCACAGCCGCCGCCAGGCGCACCCAGCGGTTCTGTTCGGCCAGATCCCCGTGGTAAGGGGGCAGGTAGTCATAGATGCTCATTTGGTGTTCGCGCGTGCGGTACAAGGCCAGCCCTCCTTTATCATTTGCGCCCCGGCGTGGTTTAATACCGCTGCAGCAGCGGGAACACAAGGGCCAGCGCCGCCCACACAGCCTGGTACAGCACCAGCGCGGGCAGCGGCAGCGCGGCGATGCTGCCCGCCAGCACCATGATGACGGCCAGCAGGCAGGACAGCAGCACCGAGGCGGTCAGCACCATCGAGCCTTTGCGCTCGGCCGTGGCCGCGCCCGCGGCGGCCTCCAGACCGCCGACAAAGCTGGCGAAGCTGCCCAGATGCAGCATGTTGCCCTCGCTTTCCGGCAGCCAGGCCGTGGCCGGTTCCAGCGCTTTACGGGCGGCGGCGTCCAGCACGCGCACGCTGCCGGTGGGCAGCGCGTAGGCGGCTTCCAGCAGCGTTTCGTCGCAGTTGAAGTCGTCGCCGTCCACAATCAGCGAAAGGCCGGAGCTGCGCAGGCCGTCGAGCACGACGGCGGTGTCGGGGTCGCCCTGGTAGGCGACAAGGAACATGCTGAACAGCTTGCCGGACACGGCCAGATAAATCACGCGCCGCTGGTTGACGGTGTGGCGTTTTTCATAATCCAAGCTGGGCAGCTGGATGCCGAAGCGCTGCATGAGCTTGCGGTTGCCCGCCAGCACGCGCTCGCCGTTGATCCAGCCGACATGGCCTTCGCCGTAGATCGTCTCGAAGTCGTCGACCTGGCTGAGCAGCTTGCGGTTGTCGCCGATCATGCCGAGGAAGACCTCCCGCAGCGTCGGCGCGCTCTGCGCAAGCATCGAAGCCGCGTAGGTGATGGCCTGGTCGATGTGGTCTTTCTGGACCGGGCGGATGCCGCACAGCCGCACGCAGCCGCTGGGGAAAAGATCCCGCGCCGAGACCTGGATCACATTGATGCGGCCGAGCTGGCGGATGTCGCGCCAGCCGGGCACGACCGCGCCGACCTGGGCGGCGCTGCGCTGCATCAGCCGCGCGGGCACGGCGGACAAAAGCGTGCCCGCCAGCGGCGCGCCGATGCACAGCACCGCCGCCAGCGCCGTGAAGGCGAGACCGGCGTCGCGCCGGTACAAAAGCGTGAACAGCAGCGAGACCAGCGCGCAGACGCCCGCAATGCGCGCGAGCTGCTGCTGGTTTTTATCGGAAGTGCGGCGCGCGCCGCTGGCCTGCACAAAGCCGCGCAGCAGGCGCGTGGGGCGGCTGACCAGAACGCTGGGGTGCGGCTGGTCCAACCCGCGGGTGACGGCGCGCAGCACGCCCGCGTCCTGCAGGCGGTAGGCCACGGCGTGGTCCACCCCGGCGCTGACAAGCTGGAAGTTGTCGCGCGCGGTGACGGCGTCCAGCCGCTTGCCCAGGGTGTTGAAGCACAGCAGCAGCGCCGCCGGGCCCGCCATCAGGCACATGCGGTCCGGCGCGTACCAGTCCGGCTGGATCAGAAAGACCAGGCACTGCACGGCCGCGGCCGCGGCCGCCAGGGCGGGCATGGTATCGGCCGTGGGGCCCTTGACCAGCCCGGCCAGCCCGGCGGCCATCGTGCGCCAGCACAGCCCGGCGCACACAAGCAGCAGCACCAGCATGGCGGCCGGCAGCGGCGTTTTGCCCACCGCCGGGTCCAGCGGGCCGGGCATGGGCAGGCCAAGCCCGGCGGCCGCAGTGCCCAGGTAGAGCATGACCAGCGCCGCCGCGCCCGCCACAATGGCCGCCACGGTCAGGCTGAGCACCTGGGTGTCCAGGTCGCGGCGGATGGCGGGGGCGTCTGCGGTGTTTTCGTATTCATGGCGGCGGGCCGGGGCGGCTTCCGCCTCCTCCTCAAACGGGGGCTCGGCTTCCGCTTCGCCCTCGTCGTCCGGCGTGCCGTCCAGGCGGACCCCGGCGCGCCGGGCCGCCTTTTGGGCGGCGGCGGGCGGCTCGCGGTCCGTCTCGGCGTCGGGGTCGGTCAGCACGGCGGCCGCGCGGGCAAAGCGGTCCTCCACCGCGCCGGCCGGGGCCTCGTCCTCCCCGTTGATGGATTCCTCAATGCCGCGCACAAAATCCATTGTGTCCGGGCGCGGGCCCGGGCGCGTGTTGTACGAAAGCTGCGCCGAAAAGCCGGTGGAGGCCGGTGTTTCGGCCCCGGGGGCGGCTTCGGCCGCCGGTTCGCTGAGCAGCGGCGTTTCGCCGGTCGGGCTCTGTTCGGCTTCGGCCGCCGCGGGCGGCTGCGCGCCGGGGGCTTCGACCGGCGTCAGGTTGGTCGTAAAGCCGCTGTGGGCCGGGCGGGGCGGTTCGTCCCCGGCCGCGATCCCGGCCAGGCGCACCTCGCCGGTCAGCGTGCGGGCCCGGTCGGGCGTGAGCTCCTCAAACGTATCGGCCCGCGCCTCCTGCGGCGCAGGCGCGGGCGCAGGGGCAGGCGCGGGGGCCGGGGGCGTTTGCTGGCGCACCGGCTGCGGCACAATGACGCCGGTCGAGGTCATGACCGGCTCGCCGACCGGTTCCACGACCGGCGAATCCGGGTCCTGCACAGGCGCGGGGGCCGCTTTTTTGTTCTGGCCGGGCGTAAACTCGACCGTGTTGCGCTTTTTGCGGTAGATGGTGCCGGTGGCCCCGCCGCGGACCGGGGCGCGCAGCGCGTCCCGCAGGCCGCCCAGCGTGCCGGTGGAGGCCGGGGCGTCCGGCATTTCCTTGGTGATGGGCGCGGCCGTGCGGCCCTGCGCCGGGAACTGGCGCGAATGGTAGACCGTTTTCTGCGGCGCGGGCATCAGGTCCGGCAGCGTGCCGGTGGTGGATTCTTCCAGGTGGAAGCTCGCATAGGTATCGCCGGGGTCCTCCTGCTGCGCCGGGCGCGGCGCGGCGCGGCGGCCGAACAGCCCGCCGAACAGCCCGCCGAACAGCCCGCCGCGGCGCGGCTGCGGGTCATACGCGCCGGTAAACTCTCCGGTATCGGCCAGGTGCAGCGTCTGGGTCCCGGCCTGTTCGCCGGGGTCGCCGGTGTAACCGAGAGAGGTATCGTCGAACTCGCCGGTGTATTCCTCCTCGTAGTTTTCTGTTTCGTATTCCTCTTTGTAATTTTCGTAATTTTCCGCGTACTGTTCTGCGCGCGGTTCCGGCGCGGCGGGCGCGGGGGCCGGGGCGGCGGGGGCTTCGGGCTCCGCTTCTTCGCGGCGGCCGCCCAGCGAAACATTGATGGGCACGAAAGCGCCGGTGTCCTCGGCTTTGCCCAGGCCGAACAGGCCGCGCTTTTTGCGGCCCGGGTCGCACAGCCTGCCGCTGGCGTCGGGCACGACGGCGGCGGTCTTGCCAAAGAACTGCTGGAACTGCTCCTTGCCCATGTTCAGCGCCTGGCTGTCCGCCTGCTGTGCGCCGGGGGCCATCTTGATCAGGAAGTTTTTGATGATGCTGGTGCGGGTCGTATCGCCGAAGGTCTCCCCGCGCGCCGCGGCAGGCTGGGCCTGCTGTGCGGGCGGCTGCTGTACAGGCGCTTGCTGCGCGGGGGCCTGCTGCACCGGCGCCTGTGCGGGCGCCTGGCGGACCGGCTGCTGGATCGGCTGCACCGGGGTCTGCTGGACCGGCCGGGCCGGGGCCTGCTGCACGGGGGCCTGCTGCACGGGGGTCTGGCGCACCGGCGGCTGCGCCGAGGCCTGGCGGGCGGGCTGCTGCGCCGGGGCCTGGCGGGCGGGCTGCTGCGCCGGGCGCGCGGCCGGGCGGGGCTGCGCGGGGGCTTCGGCGCGGGGCGCGGCCTTCTTCATTTTTTTGACAGAGGGCAGGTCGCCCAGGATATCGTCAAGCACGGCGGTGGAGAAGCGGTCCTCCGCCTCGGCGTCGCTGCCGTCGATCTCCACGGCCGGCAGGTCCTCGCGGCCGATCGGCCCCAGCGTGCCGTTGCCGCCGGGCGTGCCGGTGTCGATGCCCACGCTGCGCAAAATCTCGTCCACCTTGCGGTCATTGAGGCTTTCGCGCACGTCGTCCCGGGTCTGCTGGTGGCTGAGTTCCGCCAGAATCCGGTCGACCGAATCATTCGTGCGTTTGCTTGGCATGTTCGTCTCTCCCCTTCCCGCCCTGGCCGGGCAGGGCGGCGGCTTTGCGCCGCTGCATGATATCGTACAAAAGGATGCCCGCCGCAACCGAAACGTTGTAGCTGTCCACGCCGCAGCCGGGCGCGGCCATATCCAGCGTGACGGCGGCGTCGCACAGCTTGCGGGTCAGGGCGGCGGGGCCGCGGCCCTCGCTGCCCAGCACAAGCGCGACCGGGCCGCGCAGGTCGGTCTTTTGCGGCGAAGCGCCGCCCAGGTCGGCGCAGTAGACAAAGATGTTTTTTTCTTTCAGCGTGCGGATGGCCGTGGCCAGGTTGACCACGCGGGCCACCGGCAGGCGGGCCGCCGCCCCGGCGCTGGCTTTCATGACCGTGCCGGTCACGCCGACGCCGCCGCGCCGCGGGATCACAACGCCGTGCGCGCCGCACAGCAGCGCCGAGCGGATGATCGCCCCGAGGTTGTGCGGGTCCTCGATGCCGTCGCACAGCACAAGGAAGGGCGGTTCACCGCGGCTTGCCGCCAGCGCGAGCAGGTCTTCGAGCTCGGCGTACCGGATGCCGGTGGTGCGCAGGGCCACGCCCTGGTGCTCGGCCGTGCCGCAGAGTTTCTGCAGCTTGCCCGCAGGCATGCGCTTGACGACCGCCCCGGCCGCGCGCGCCAGCGCCGTATAGTACCCGGCCGCGCGCGCGTCCAGGCTGTCTGCCAGCAGCAGGGTGTCGGCGCCGCTGCCGCTGCGCAGCACTTCGGTCACCGGGTTTTTGCCCCAGACGAGACCGGTGTCGCGTTCGGCCGGTTTATCGTTGATTTTTTCGGGTTTGGGTTCGTATTTTTGTGCCATTCGTTTTCCTCCGGCGCCGCTTTGGGACCGCGCCGCATCCCGCGGGATGTCTGTCCAAACTTCTCAAGCCCGCAGCAGGGCCCAGATATACAGATACAGTATACCACAAAGCGCCCCCGCTTGTCACCCCCAACCGCAGCGACAAAAGTACAGATTTTTCCCCGCGCGCCCCACCCTGCCCCGCGCGCTGCTGCGTGGTTTATACAGGGCGTAGAACCGCCTTTTCCCCACCCGGATGTTGAAAACTCTGTGGAAAGCGTGGAAAACCCGCTCGCCATGCGGTTTTGCGCGCGGGGCGGGGCGGGGTTTTAAACAGCGTGTGGAAAATTTTTCCACATAACGGTTCGGATAAACCGGCGTGTCAAGGCGGCAAAATTCTGATTTTCGCGCCCGATATCCCGAATTTTCGCGCAGTTTGCCCAAAGCCTTTTTCCCTGCCCGGGCGCGCCGGCCGGTGTGCGCCGCCGCGGGCGAAAAGTTCATCCCGCCGGGGTCGAAACGCGGTTGCGTTTTGGCGTTTGGCCCTATATAATGGGGATATGTGCTGAAAAACAAGCGGAAAGGAGCCTGCGCATGACGTTCACCTCGCTCGGGTTTTTGCTGTTCTTTCCGGCCGTGTGCCTTGTCTGGTTCTGCCTGCCCGCCCGGGTCAAACCGGCCTGGCTGCTGGCGGCCAGCTACTGGTTTTACGCCTGTGCGGACTGGCGCGGGCCGTTTTTGCTGGCGTTCACAACGGTGTGGAGCTACGCGGCCGCGCGGGCGCTGGCCAGCCCGAAGACCCGCTCCCGCCGCGCGGTGCTGGCCGCCGCCGCGGCGGTGCTGGCCGGGCTGCTGGCGCTGTTCAAGTATCTCGGCTTTGCGCTGCAGAGCGCGGCGGCCTTGCTGGGCCTTGCGGGCGTGGCTTTCACGCCGCCCGCGTTCAGCCTGATCCTGCCGCTGGGCATCAGCTTTTACACGTTCCAGACCATCGGCTATCTTGCCGACGTTTACCGCGGCACGCTGGCGCCGGAAAAGAACTTTGTCCGCTATGCGCTGTTCGTGAGCTTTTTCCCGCAGGTCGTGTCGGGGCCGATCGCCCGCGGCGGCGACCTTTTGCCCCAGCTGGCCCAGCCCGCCCCCTTTGCGCCCGACCGCGTGCGCGACGGGCTCTGCCTGATGCTGTGGGGCTATTTCCAGAAGCTGGTCATTGCCGACCAGGCCGCGCTCGCCGTGAACACGGTTTTTGGCGATTACGCCGTTTATGGCGGCGTGGAGCGTCTGCTGGCCGCCGTGCTCTACGCGCTGCAGATCTACGCCGATTTTGCGGGCTATACCGCGATCGCCCGCGGCGCGGCGCAGGTGCTGGGTTTCCATTTGGCCGAAAATTTCCGCCAGCCTTACCTGGCGCAGAGCGTGCGCGAGTTTTGGGGGCGGTGGCACATCACGCTGTCGCACTGGCTGCGGGATTATATCTACATCCCGCTGGGCGGCAGCCGCCGCGGTGCGCTGCGCCGGTATCTCAACCTGTTCGCCACCTTCCTGCTCAGCGGGCTGTGGCACGGCGCGGCGTGGCATTATGTCGCCTGGGGCACGCTGCACGCGGTGTACCAGATCGCCGGGGACGCCACGGCCGGGATGCGGCGGCGCTGCAATCTTGGGCAGGGGTTCCTGGCGCGGTGGGCGCGGCGGGGGTTCACCTTTGCGCTGGTGACGGTGGCCTGGGTGTTTTTCCGCGCCGGTTCGGTGCGGCAGGCGGTATCGTTTCTGGGCGGCATCGTGGGCTGGTTTGACCCCTGGGTGCTGACCGACGGCACGCTGCTGACGCTGGGCCTGGACGGCTGGGGCTGGTTCGTGCTGTTCTGCGCCGCGGCGCTGCTGCTGGCGGTCGACTGCCTGCATGCGCGGGGCGTGCGCCTGCGCGCGGCGCTGGCGCGCCAGCCGCTTGTTTACCGGTGGCTCGTCTACTATGCGGCGCTGGCGGCGGTGCTTGTGTTCGGGGTCTGGGGGCCGGGGTATGACGCGGCTTCCTTCGTCTATTTCCAGTTTTAAAGGAGGGCCGGGATGAAACGGAAAGAAAAACACCCGCGGCTCTCGTTCTGTGTGCGCGGGCTGTGCTTTTTGCTGGGGGTCTGCCTGCTGTTCGGCGCGCTGAGCGCGCTGCTGAACGACAAGATGAGCCGCAAATACGCCGGGTACTTCTATGACAGCGGCGATGATTTCGAGGTGCTGTTCTTCGGTTCCAGCCACATGTTCAACGGCGTGGCGCCGCTGCAGCTCTACCGCGACACCGGCGTGTTCAGCTATAACCTGGGCATGACCAACGAATACCCGAGCGTGAGCTACTGGCGCATGGTGGACGCGCTGCAGCGCCAGGACCCCAAGGTCGTGGTGGTGGACGTGTACCGCGCGCTTTCGCGCGAGAAGATGCCGCAGACCGAGAGCGATCTGAGCCTTTTGCACAATTCGCTCGACGCAATGCCGCTGGGCGTGACCAAGGTGCGCGCGGCGGCGGATATCCTGGACGCCGGCTGGACCAACCTTGATACGATGTTCAACTTTCTGTTCCCGCTCGCGCAGTTCCACAGCCGTTACCGCAGCCTGACCGAGGACGACTACCACCCCTATCTGCTGGAGACGCGCGGCGCGATGCCGCTGCGCCAGTGGTACGGCGGCCAGCCGCTTGCGCTGGAGAACGCCCCGGCCGGTGCGTCCGCGCCGCTGGACAGCGCCCCGGGCGAAGAGTACCTGCGGCGGATGATCGAACTGTGCGCGGACCGCGGCGTTGCCATCGTGCTGCTGGTGCTGCCCTACCAGGCGGTGCCGGAGGAGATGCCGCGGCTCAACGGCATTGCCGCGCTGGCGGACGGATACCCCAACGCCGCCTACCTGAACTTGGTGTATGAGGAGATCGTCGACCCGCTGACCGATTTCTCCGACGCCGAAGGCCACCTGAACACGGCGGGCGCCGCCAAGGTGACGGCCTGGCTGGGCCGCTGGCTGTGCGAACATTACGAACTGACCGACCGCCGCGCCAGCGAGCCCGCCGCCGCGTGGGACCAGAGCCTTGCCAACGTGCGGCGGCAGCAGGCCACGGCGCTGGCCGAAGCGCCCGACCTGACCAGCGCGCTGATGCTGCTTGTCGGGCAGGACTTTGCCTTCACCGTGCAGGCGGACGCCGCCGCGCTGGAGCCCCCGGCCGTGCAGGCGCTGTGCGCCGCGCTCGGCATGCCCGCCGCAGGCGGAGAAACGCTGCGCTGGCAAAGCGAAGGCGCGCCGGACGTTTTTACCGAAGGGACCGGCGTCGTTGTGTTTGACCCCGACAGCGGCGAGGAATTGGGGCGCACGGCATGGGGGTAAAATTTCGGTTTCCTGTTGCTTTTTTGCCGGGGCGCGGGTATAATTGGAGATAAGCAGAGCACCGGCTCTGCCCTGTTTTGCTGCGCTGTTGCTGTGTTTGGGATAAGGGAAGCGGCGCAGCGGTCAATGCGAATCCTGGGAGGTAAAATCGTATGCTGGTAAATGCAACCAATATGCTGCTGAAGGCCCGCGACGGTCATTACGGCGTCGGCCAGTTCAACATCAACAACCTGGAATGGACCAAGAGCATCCTGCTGACCGCGCAGGAGATGAACAGCCCGGTGATCCTGGGCGTGTCCGAAGGCGCGGGCAAGTATATGACCGGTTTCAAGGTCGTGGCCGCGATGGTCCGCGCGATGGACGAGAGCCTGGGCATCACCGTGCCGGTGGCCCTGCACCTGGACCACGGCACCTATGAGGGCGCCAAGGCCTGCATCGAGGCCGGGTTCACCTCCATCATGTTCGACGGCAGCCATTACCCGATCGAAGAGAACGTCGCCAAGACGACCGAGCTCGTGGCGATGGCGCACGACCATGGCCTGTCCATCGAGGCCGAGGTCGGCTCCATCGGCGGCGAGGAGGACGGCGTGGTCGGCGCAGGCGAAGTGGCCGACCCGGCCGAGTGCGCCAAGATCGCCGGGCTGGGCATCGACTTCCTGGCCGCGGGCATCGGCAACATCCACGGCAAGTACCCCGCCAACTGGAAGGGCCTTGACTTTGACGCGCTGGACAAGATCCACCAGGCGACCAACAACATCCCGCTGGTCCTGCACGGCGGCACCGGCATCCCCGAAGAGATGGTGCGCAAGGCCATCAGCCTGGGCGTGTCCAAGATCAACGTCAACACCGAATGCCAGCTGAGCTTTGCCGACGCGACCCGCAAGTACATCGAAGCGGGCAAGGACCTGCAGGGCAAGGGCTACGACCCGCGCAAGCTGCTGGCCCCCGGCGCCGAGGCCATCAAGGCCACCGTGCGCGATAAGATCGAGCTGTTCGGCTCCGCCAACAAGGCGTAAGCGCCCCCATTTAAATAAAGACCGCACAAACGCCACCCCGCCGCGTCCAAGGACGCAGCGGGGTGGCGTTGCAGACTGTCAAAAAAGTTAAAAACCGTCGCCGTCGGCGGACATGCGCCGACGACGGCGACACCGACAGGGAAATTTTACGGCAAATTGTGTGCGAGGAGCGTTAGCGACGAGTGCGCGATTTGCCGTGAAATTTTGTCGAAGGGGATTCCAAAGGGGGAAATAGACGCGTTAGGCAATTGCCGTGCGCGGCTGTTGCCCCCTTTGCAGCGTGTCGAGCTTCTCGACACGCTGAAACGCCACCCCGCCGCGTCCAAGGACGCAGCGGGGTGGCGTTGTTTTGTTTGAATTAAAAGCGGCAGCGCGCGGCGCTTATTTCTGCTTTTTCACGCGGTGCGGGTGCAGCAGCAGGCCCACGGCGGCGGCCAGCACCAGATAGATGACCGCAAAGAGCACAAAGCGCCCAAACATGCCGTGGATATAGCTGACCAGCAGGTCCTTGAGCGCCGGGGGGTTCAGGTTGAGGCGGTCAAGCCCCAGCGTGGGCGCAACGGCCAGCCCGATCACAAGGCTGACCAGCCCCGCGCCGCCCAGCGCAAAGGACAGGCTGCGCGCGCCGAGGATGGCGTCATGGCGGCTGATGCGCAGCATCAGCGTGGCGGTCATCGCCACAAAGACAAGGCACAGCGGCAGGCCGATGAGCAGCACGGTGCGCAGCTTTTGCAAACCGGTGTACAAAAGGCTGAGCAGCGGCACCGACGTGGCGCTGGCGTACACCTGGCGTACGGCTTCGGCCACAACGCGGACATTGTCGGCGGTCTCGCCTTCCAGCGTGACGCCTTTTTCGGCCGCTTCGGCCTCCATCGCCGCGTAGGCCTGCTCGGCAATGGCCGGGCGGTCGTAGCGGTAGGGGCTCTTGGCATACAGGCCGCTGATGGCGTCCTTCATATCCTGCTCGATCTGCACGGGGTCGAGCACGGCGGTCATCGTCTCCTCCGAAAAGCCGGTGGCCGCGCCGTAGCTGATGAACTCATCGCGCATGGTCACATAGGCGGTCTCGCCATAGCCGCAGGCGCTGACGCGGGACTTCATGTAGCCCGCGCTGCCAAGCGTAGTCAGCAGCATCAAAAGCACCGCCAGCACCACAAGCAGAAAGCTCAGCAGCCAGGCCAGGCCCAGCGTCCACCCGGTCGTGCCCCCCTGTTTTTTCACCGCGGGGGCGGCGTGTTTCTTTTCCGGCATAGCGCGCCTCCTTTAACCCGCGGCATCCAGCGCGGGGCCGGATGTGTAGCTGGCATAGACGAAATAGCGGTCGGGCGTGAAGCCGAGCGCATCGAACGGGTAGCAGGTGTAGAGGATCAGGTTTTCGTCGGTGCGTGTGAAATCATAGGCCGTGGTATCGTCGTACCGCAGCACCTTGCACGCCTCCACCGTATAGGTATAGGTGGCGTAGTGGGTCTCGATCGTGACAGTATCCCCCACCTCGACGCTCTGCAGGTCGTTGAAGAAGGTGTTGTTGTGCCCGGCCAGCAGAACGGTCTTGCTTTCGCCGGGGATGCCTGCGCGGCTGTCGTCTTTATAAGTGCCGACGCCCTGGTTGAGGATGGCGTTGGTATCGCCGTAATAGACCGGGGCGTCCACCGCCGTGCCCGAGATCGTGATGCGGCCGTAGCGGTCGCCCTCGTTCGGGTAGGTGATGCTGGAGAGCGGGATTCTCTCGGTGCCGTCGTTTTCGGGCGTGGTGATGGCGGTGCTGAACAGGTCGGCGGCGGGCGTTTCCGCGTCCGCGTTGGTGCTCAAAAACCAGCTCCAGATACCGAGATACGGCGCGATGAACACGCGCGACAGCGCGGCGAGCAGCGCCAGCGTGACAAGCGCAAAGGCCAGCGGGGCCGCCAGATACGCGGCGGGGCTGCCGCGCAGGAAGGATCTGTGTTTCATAAATCGACCTCTTAGTGCGAAGGGAGCGGGGCACGGCCCCGGGGGAGTTTAAACAAAAACCCCGCCGCAAAGGGCGCGGCGGGGTTCGCAGGTTCGATTATGGGACCGGACTTAGCCGATGTTGCTGTTCTTGCGGACAGCCAGGCCCAGCACGGTAGCGACAGCCAGAACGCCGGCGACCAGGACAACAGCGGAGTTGTCGCCGGTGGCCTTGATGACGCTGCCGGCGGTGGTGGTCACAGAAGCGGCGGCATCGGTGGTCGCTTCGTCAACATGCCAGTTGCCGTTCTCGTCCTTGTTCGCGCCGATCTCGGGATGCTCGGAGGTAGCAGCACCCGCAACAGTGGCGGAAGCAGGCTTGCCGTTGATGGTGGCAGTGCCGCTGATGGTGCCGTCGGCATTGACGGTAACGGCAACGTCAGAGACGGTGACGCCGTAGCCAGCCAGCGCGTTGGTAACGATGGAGGCGGCATTGTTGGGATCAGCCTTGACCTGGGCGATCAGAGCATCGCCGGCAGCCTTGGCGGCATCTTCGGTCTTAAAGTTGGCGATGATCTTATCAACTTCCTCCGAAGAGATCTCATAGCTGATGCCGTTGGCGCTCAGATACCCCTGAGCAGCCGCGACCTGATCCGTAGTGGCAGCGAAAGCGCTGGTGGCAAACACACCGGCCATGACAACGCAAGCGACAGCCGAAACGAGCTTCTTGAGTTTCATTTTGACACAACTTCTTTCTCAATAGATTTTTGGCCGGGGTTTTTCCCCACTATAATACGCACCCTTGCCGGATAACGTGTCTCTATTATACCACTTTGAAGTTATCTGTCAAGACACCTTATCATTTTTATTTGCCGGAATCCGCCCCAAAATCGCCGTCATTTTGCCGGTTTTGGCGGCGTTTCTTGTGCATGTTGCTGCAAAGCGGTCTTCGGGGGGCATTTTCAGCCCTGGTCCCGGTCGGCTTCGGTCTCCTTTGCGATATAGACCGGGCGGTGCTTGACCTCCAAATAGGTCTTGGCCAGGTATTCGCCCACGATGCCCAGGCAGAACAGCTGCACGCCGCTGCACAGCAGCATGATGCACACCATACTGGGCCAGCCGGAGGTGGGGTCGCCGAACAGCAGCGCGCGCACCGCCACAAACACGATGCCCACGAACGCCGCCACACAGAACAACACCCCGGCCCCGGCCGCCACCATCAGCGGCGCGGTGGAGAAGCCGACGATGCCTTCGATGGAATATTTGAACAGGCTCCAGAAGTTCCACTTGGTCTGGCCCGCCACGCGCTCGATGTTCTCGTAGTCGAACCATTTGGTCTCAAAGCCCACCCAGCTGAAAATGCCCTTGCTGAAGCGGTTGTATTCGGCCATGGCCAGCACGGCGTTTACCATCTTGCGGCTCATGAGGCGGTAGTCCCGCGCGCCGTCGACGATCTCGGTATCGCCAAGCTTGTTGATGATCTGGTAGAACTTGCGCGCGAACCAGCTGCGCACCGGCGGTTCACCCTTGCGGGTGGTGCGGCGGGTGGCAGCGCAGTCGTAGTCGCCGGTCAGCAGCGCGTCCAGCATCTGGGGCAGCAGCGCGGGCGGGTCCTGCAGGTCGGCGTCCAGCGTGGCGACATAGTCGCCGCGGGCGGCCTGCAGCCCGGCGTAGATGGCGGCCTCCTTGCCGAAGTTGCGGCTGAACGAGACATACCGCACGCGGGCGTCCTCCGCGTGCAGGCGGCGGGCCACGGCCAGGGTCTTGTCTTTGGAGCCGTCGTCCACAAAGATGAACTCGAACGCCGCGCCGTGGCTTTTTTCCATTTCCGCCGCCACGCGCGCCGCCTCTTTATAGAACAGCGGCAGAGCTTCTTCTTCATTATAACTGGGCACCACGAGGGAGATCAGCATAAAGGGGACCACCTTTCCTTTTTTTACAGTTATCATAGGGTTTGAATGCGCCGCGCCTTATGCGGGCACAGGTTTCTTTCGGCGCGCCGTGACGCCCGCCCACAAAGCAAGGGCGGCCAGCGAGACAAGGCTGACGGCTTCGGCCGCGCGCCAGTGCCAGGGTTCGCGGAAAGACACCGTGAACGTCCCCGCATATCCGGCGGGCAGCGTCACGCAAACCTGCTGCGTGGCGGGGTCGGGGGCTACAGCCAGCGCCGCGCCGGTCTCGTCCTGCGCCTGATAGTACGGGTAGCAGAGGATCGGCACCGTGACCGTGCCGCCCGTATCGCTCGCGGCCGTGACGGTTGCGCGCAGGTCGCTCTGGGTCCAGGCGCTGATCTCGGCCCCTTGGGCAAAGGGCTCGAGCGAGGAAGCCACCGTGTACTCATCCGCCCCGGCGGGCAGATACTCGCCGCCGCTGATCTCGTTGGAATCGAGCGCCGCGGCGCTGTAATAGTTGACAAGCTCCTTTGCGTCGAGCAGGCTCTCGGTCAGGCTGCCCCAGCTGACAAGGCAGAGTGCCGCCAGCACCCCGGCGGCCGCCATGCGCCACGAGGGGCGCGCGCGCAGCAGCGCCAGCGCACAGGCCCCGGCCAGCACCCACAGCAGCGTGGCCGGGCCGCCCCAGCGCCAGGGGTACTGCAGCGTCTGCGCCAGGCGGTCGATGAGCGGGTGCAGGTCGCACAGGGCGTTCCAGGGGAACCAGGTCGTGGCCATCCAGGCGCACAGCGCGCCGAGCCACAGCCCGCCGCGGCCCAGTTTCCAGCGCGGGTCCTGCCGCGGTTCCAGCAGGAACGAAGCGCCCAGGAACAGCAGCGCGCACAGCAGCACCGCGGTGCCCATGCCAAAGGCCATCTCATTCACCGTGCCCTGGTCGGTGGCAACGTTTACAAGTTCTGAACTGCCGTTGAATATAAGCCCGAACAGCTGCGCCGGGAAGGCAGCCATTGTCTGCACACCGGCATAGGTACTGATCTCTCCGATCACAAAGCCACCGCGCAGAAGATAGTCAAACAGCGGCACCAGGAACCAGGCGTTGGCCAGCAGCGTGGCGGCCACCACCTTGGCAAGCGGCCAGAACGTGTTGGCACGCAGCGTGCGCCGCCACAGCGCCAGGCAGACGAGGATGGTCAAAAAGCCGGTCATCTCGCCGGTGAGCAGGTGGCTCTGGATCAGGCCGGTGTAGCCGATGGCCGCCGGCAGCCACACAAGCCGCACAGGCTTTGCGCCGTCTTCCTGGCTGAAGATGCGCCACAGACCATATGCCACAAGCGGCAGGAACAAAAGCGCCGTATACTCGCCCACAGCGCCGCGGGTGTAGACATCCACCATGCGGTAGGCGGACAATGTATAGAGGCCGGAGGCCGCCAGCGCGGCGGCGTTGTCGCGCAGCATGCGGCGCACGCACCACCAGGTCAGCACTGCAGTGGCCAGCGTGACAGCAAATACATAGAACTTGTACGCCGCCTGCACCGGCACGCCGAGCAGCCGCAGCGCAGCCGGGAAATACAGGAACAGGTCGCCGTAGAACACCCCGGCGGCGTACCCGTTGCCGGACAGCCAGAACGGTTGGATGCGCACCGGCAGCTGGCCGGAGGCGATGCCCCGGGCCAGCCCTTCGATGCGGTTGAGATGGAACAGAAGGTCATGCCCGGCAACGACGTTGGAGGTGAACAGCGGCAGGCAGGCCAGTACCGTGATGCCGCCCAGCGCAAGCGCCGTCAGCCGGCCGCGGCCTCCGCCGGGGAAGGGAACCCGCCGCCACCACACAAGCGCGATGGCGTCCGCCACCGCAAAGGCCAGCAGATGGCACAGCAGGCGGTACCAGCCATAGGTCTGGCTGGGCTGCAGCACGATGCTTTCAAGCTTGATGCCGCTGCCGCCGGTCGCGATGCGCAGCGTGGCTTCGCTCTGGTCGGCCGGCACAAAGGCCTGGAACGTGACGGCGCGGCGGCCCTCCGCCAGCGTGATGTGCCCGGCTTCGATATCCGCCTGGTGGAAGGAGATGTTCACATCCGACCCGCCGCCGTAGTAGGCGACCGAGACGTTGTACATGCCGCGGGTCAACACCATCCAGTCGGTGGTGACGACATCGCCGGACAGGCCTTCCTCGACCGTGAAGCCGGAGGTGTCCTGGCTCATCTTGTCGCTTTCCAGCATCGGCTTCATGCGGTCGGCCAGCACCGTGACCACCGGGCTGCGCGCGGCGACGCGGCGGTCCTGCACAAGACCGGCCGCCAGGAAGATAACCTCCAGCGCCAGCACCAGCAAAACCGCCAGCCGCCACGGGCAGGCCGCCCAAAGGCGGCGCAGGTCGGGTCGTTGTTTCATCGGGTGGTTCAACTCCTTTGTTTCAAGAGGGGGCAGGTCAGAAGACGACCAGCAGGTAGCCGTCCTGCGCGCTGACACCGGGGGAAAGACCGGCGGCCAGGGCGTCGCCCGCAGCCTGCTGGTCTGCGGTGGGCTGCGCGCAGGGGCGGCCGATCTCATCCATCAGCAGGTACATCTGCGCGTGGGTGCCGAACGCCGACTGCGCCCAGTTGATGACGCTCTTGTTGACTTCCTCATGGGCGTACAGGTCGCCCATCGGCGCGCCGAGCGTGACCGAAAGCACCCACGCCGCCTTGTAGGCCGGGTGCTGCGCGGGCAGGCGGCCGCTGACGGCGTCCGGCAGCGTCACCGTGCCCGAAAACACGACCGGCAGCGCGCCGCCGGGGTCCAGCGCATCCAGCGCGGCGGCGGTATCCGCCAGCAGGCCGCGCTCATATTGCCAGCGGGCGCGGTCGGCCGCAAAGGTCGCGTTGAGGCTGAACGCCTCTGCGCCAAGCAGCAGCGCCGCCACCGCCCCGGCCAGCACGCGGCGCGGGCGCGCGGCGGCCAGCACCAGCCACAGCACATACGGCACAAACACCGCAAAGCACTGGCTGGCGCGGGCCATCTGGCTGCCGGTGCCCTGCAGAATGCCCATGGAAAACTGGGCGGCGATCAGCGCGGCCGCCAAAAGGCCGCAGCCGTTGCCGTGGCGGCGCACCGCCGCCCAGACGATGAGCGCCGCACAGGCCAGGTCCAGCAGCGCAATGGCCGGGACGGCCAGCGCCAGCGTGCCGTAGCAGCCCAAAAACTCCCGCACAAAGATCTGCAGCGCGGGCAGCAGCCCGCCGCGTTGGCCCCAGTAGATCGTGCGCGCGGCGGCGCCATCGGCCCCGGTCACGCCCAGCGCCAGCCGCAGCGCACCGGCCAGCGCGCCGCGCACAGCCAGCGCCGCCGCCAGCAGCAGCACACCGCGCAGCGCGGCAGGCAGCCACCAGAAGGCCCCAACGCTGCGGCGCGGCGCAAACGCCGCCAGCGTGAGCAGCAGCACAAACAGCAGCGCCAGCCAGACCTGCGCCAGAGATTCATAACAGCCGACCGAAAGCGCCAGCAGCACGCAGGCCGCCGGGGCGGCGGCTGTGCGCCGCCCACCCGCCACAAACGGCCAACCGGCCGCCAGCGCCGCCACCGCCAGCAGCATGCCCAGGCCGGTAATGCAGAGGTTGGAATAGGCGAAGGCCTCGGCATGGAACGGGAAAAGCAGCCCCCCGCCCGCCAGAAGCAGCGCGCCGCCCGCCGTGGGCGTGCGCGCGGCGGCCGTGTAGACAACGGCGGCCAGGCCGGTCCCGGCCAGCGCCAGGCAGACGGCGGCCCAGAACTCCGGCCAGAAGCGCTGGTAGGCCAGCAGCCCGGTCAGCGCCTGGACAAGCCATTCGGTGATGCGGCTCTGGCGCAGAAAGCCTCCGCCCTGCTGGTAGGTGGCGATGGCGAGGTCGTCGACGCCGACGGCGGAGGTGCCCATGGCATAGGCATAGCCCAGCGCAAGCAGCGCGGCCAGCCCGGCCCAGTAGAGCGGCTGGCGCGCCAGCTGCGCCAGCGTGCGGCGCACCGAGATGGTCTGCATGGACGGCCCCCCTTTTCCTGTTTCTGTTTCGGATACGCATACTGCGCCGCCGCCATCTGGTTTCCTGGCGGCGGCGCAGCGGATGTTGTTTCGCGTGAAAGCGTTATCACTCAGCCCTTGACGGCGAGGTTAACCAGCTTGCCCTTGACGTAGATCTCCTTGACGACGGTCTTGCCGCTGATGGCTTCGGCCACAGCGGGCTCCGCCTTGGCGGCGGCGATGGCGTCGGCAGCTTCGACATCGGCGGCAACATGGATGCGGACCTTGACCTTGCCGTTGACCTGCACGGCGATCTCGATGGTCTGCTCCACACATTTGGCTTCGTCATAAGCGGGCCAGGGGTGGTAGGCCAGGCGGTCGGCGTGGCCCATCTGCTCCCACAGTTCCTCGGTCATGTGCGGGGCGAACGGGTTGAGCAGCTGCAGCAGCACCTCGTACTCGGCGCGGGTCGCGCCGCCGTTGTCGTACAGGGCGTTGACATAGATCATCAGCTGCGCGATGGCCGTGTTGGCCTTGAGGCTGTCGATGTCCTCGCCGACCTTCTTGATGGTGCGGTGGACGAGCGCTTCGAGCGCCGGGCGCACGCCCTCGCCCTCCACGCGCTTGTCGGCCAGCGCCCAGATGCGGTCCAAAAAGCGCTTGCAGCCCTTGATGGAGGAGGTGTTCCAGGGCGCGGCCTTCTCAAAGTCGCCGATGAACATCTCGTACAGGCGCAGCGTGTCCGCGCCGTATTCGTTCACGACGTCGTCCGGGTTGACGACGTTGCCGAGGGATTTCGACATCTTGACGATGGGGTGCTCGGCCATCTCGCCGTGCTTTTCCACCAGGGCGGCGCGGGCGGCCTTCTCGCTGCCGTGTTCGGCCAGCAGGCGCTTGCGCTCGGCTTCGGGCAGGTTTTCCCACGCATAGGGGTTGAGGCCCAGGATCATGCCGTGGCTCGTGCGCTTGGCGTAGGGCTCTTTGGTGGGCACCACGCCGATATCATACAGGAACTTGTGCCAGAAGCGGCTGTACAGCAGGTGCAGCGTGGTGTGCTCCATGCCGCCGTTGTACCAGTCGACCGGGCTCCAGTAGGCGAGCGCCTCCTTGCTGGCGAGGGCGTCCGGGTTGTGCGGGTCCATATACCGCAGGAAATACCAGCTGGACCCGGCCCACTGCGGCATGGTATCGGTCTCGCGCCGGGCGGGGCCGCCGCAGCACGGGCAGGTGGTGTTGACCCACTCGGTATGGCGGGCCAGCGGGCTTTCGCCGTCCTCGCCGGGTTCAAAGTCGGTGATCTCGGGCAGGCGCAGCGGCAGCTCGCTTTCGGGCAGGGGCTGCCAGCCGCACTTGTCGCAGTAAACCATCGGGATCGGTTCGCCCCAGTAGCGCTGGCGGCTGAACACCCAGTCCCGCAGCTTGAAGTTGACCTGCTTGTGGCCGGTGCCGTTTTCTTCCAGCCAGGCGTACATTTTTTCCTTGGCGTCCTCGACCGAAAGGCCGTTGAGGAAACCGGAATTGACCAGCGTGCCGGTGGCGACGTCGGTGAAAGCGGCCGCGTCCAGGTCAGAGGGTTCCTTGCCCTTGACAACTTCCACAATGGGCAGGCCGAATTTTTTAGCAAATTCCCAGTCGCGGCTGTCGTGGGCGGGCACGGCCATGATCGCGCCGGTGCCGTAGGTGGCGAGGACATAGTCCGAAATGAAGATGGGCACGCGCTGGCCGTTGACCGGGTTGACAGCTTCGACGCCCTCGATGCGCACGCCGGTCTTTTCCTTGTTGAGCTCGGTGCGCTCAAACTCCGACTTGCGGGCGGCTTCCTCCTGGTAGACGGTGATGGCTTCGGGGTTTTTGACAAGGCCCGCGTCCATCCACTTTTTGAGGAACGCATGCTCGGGCGAGACGACCATATAGGTGCAGCCGAACAGCGTGTCGGCGCGGGTGGTGTAGACGGTCAGGGTATCCCCCGCCGTGGTGGCGAAGTTGATCTCCGCGCCGTGGCTGCGGCCGATCCAGTTTTTCTGCTGGGTGGCGACGCGCTCGATGAAGTCAAGGCCGTCGAGGTCGTCGATCAGGCGGTCGGCATAGGCCGTGATCTTGAGCATCCACTGGCTTTTGACCTTGTGCACGACCGGGCTGCCGCAGCGCTCGCACACGCCGTTGACGACCTCCTCGTTGGCCAGCACGACCTTGCAGCCGGTGCAGTAGTTGACGGCGGTCTCCTTCTTGTACGCCAGGCCCTTTTTGTACAGCTGCAAAAAGATCCACTGCGTCCACTTGTAGTAGTCGGGGTCGGTGGTGTTGATCTCGCGGTCCCAGTCAAACGAGAGGCCGAGCGCCTTGAGCTGGCTTTTGAAGCGGGCGACGTTTTTGGCGGTGACGATCTCGGGGTTAATGTGGTTTTTCAGCGCGTAGTTTTCGGTGGGCAGGCCGAACGCGTCCCAACCCATGGGGTACAGCACGTTATAGCCGCACTGGCGCTTTTTGCGCGCGACGATGTCCAGCGCCGTATAGCTGCGCGGGTGGCCGACATGCAGCCCGGCCGCGGACGGGTACGGGAATTCGACCAGGGCGTAGAATTTGGGTTTGGAATGGTCGATCTCGGCATGGAAGGTGTGTTCGTCCTCCCAGACCTTCTGCCATTTGGCTTCCACCTGTTTGAAGTCGTATTTCACGTTTATCTCTCCCACCGGTTTATATATTAGAGTTAAGAGTTAAGAGTTTAGAGTTAAGATGCGGTGCCGCGCCCTGCGGGCGCGGACTTTTAAAAATAATGGGGCGCAGAGTGTGCTTTTAATGGGGCTCAGCGTGTGCTTTGGGCAAAGGGGTTATTCCTCCGCCTTTTCCTCCTCCGGCAGCCATTCGGCGGCGGGCAGGGGGGCGGCGTCGGCCCACAGGTGCTCAAGGTCATAGTAGTCGTGGGCTTCCTTGGTAAACACATGCACGATGACGCTGCCGTAATCCAGCAGCACCCAGCGCTTGCCGTCGTGGCCTTCGGTGCGCAGGGGGCGCACGTCCTGGCGGGAAAGCACAAATTCGGCCTCATCCGCCAGCGCGCCGACATGGGTGGTGGAGGTGCCGGTGGCAATGACGAAATAATCGGTGACGGTGGTCAGGTCCTCGACCTTGAGCACCCGGATATCCTGCGCCTTGCGCGCGTCCAGCGCGCGGGCCAGGGCGATGGCCAGGGTCTTGCTGTCCATATGCTTCTCCTTTACTGGTCAGGCTGCGTCGTCGGCTTCGCCGTCCGCCCCATCCCCGGCGCCTTCGCCGCCTTCAGCCGCCGGGTCGGGGCTGGGTTCGGGCGCAGGGGTCTGGTAGACGTCGGTCGTTTTTGTGCCGTCCAGGTTGTTGTTCTGCTGCGCGTCGACGACTTCCTCGTTCAGCGTGCCCATAAACTGCACGTTGACCTCGGTCGGGGTGCGGCCGCTGATGTCGACAAGGTCGTCCCGCACGTTGAGGGCCGAGGCGTCGACCGGACCGGTGTTCTCGCGGAAATAGTTGTTGAGCAGTTCGGCGGTGCCTTCGCGGTCGACGACGTCAATGTCGTTGCCGTTATAATAGAGCTGCCCCATATACACCGGCACCTGGGCCATCATGATCTTGGAGCTGTCGACGTTGAGCATGCTGACGGCAACGCTGACGATATCGGAAACTTTGAGGTCGGTCTCCATATAGGTCGTAAAGACCGGGATCATGCGGGCGATGTCCCACACGGTCATGCTGCGCAGGCGGGCGAACAGCGCCGCGTAGAAATAGCGCTGCGTGTTCAGGCGGGTGATGTCGGAATCGCCGTAGGTCTTGCGCGCGCGCAGGAAGAACTCGGTCGCCGCGCCGTCCAGCGTCTGCCAGCCTTCGTACAGAACGCTGTCGCCGCCGCCATCCACATTGCGGTAGTCGATGGTCTGCGGCACATAGACCTGCAGGCCGCCGAAGGTGTCGACCATCTCGACAAGGGCTTCGAGCCGGATTGAGACATAGCCGTCGACCGAGAGGCCGAACTGGTCGTAGAGCAGCGTGGCGAGGGCGTTCATATTGTTGTTGCCGTTCGAGCCCTGGGTCTTGGCGACGGCGTTGATCTGGTAGTTGCCGGAAACGCTGGCGTCGTCGGTGACAAGGATGTTGCGCGGGAACTGCAGCATCTTGACCTCGCCGGTCTCGTTGTTGAAATGGACGTAGAGGATCATGTCGGTCATGCCGTCGTTGACGCCGTCGGCCGAACCGCCGCCCTCGCTCGAACGGTCGATGCCGACGACGAGGACGTTGAACTCTTTGCCCGCATACTCCTTGGGCGTGTTGATGAGCTCGCTGAGCGTGGCGCTGCCGATCTGCGGGCGGATGGCGTTGAGGATCAGCGCGATGGTGACGCCAAAGATGAGCACGAGCGCGAGCAGCGTGCCCAGCAGCACCTTCCACCATTTGGCCTTGCCCTTTTTGCGGCCCTTGCCGCTGTAGGGGCCTGCGCCCTTGCCGTTTTTGCCCTTGCCGGGGCCTTTGGGCGGTTTGCCGCCGGAGGAGCCGGAACCGCCGCTGCGGGGCGCTTTGCCGCCGCTGCGCGCCGCTGCCGCGGGTGCGGCAGCGCCCGCGGCCGGGCGGGGGGCGCGGGCCTGCGCCGGGGCGGCATCGCTGTCAAAATCATAGGCTTCGCGCTCGCTCTGGGCCTGGCTGAGGTCAAGGCGCTGCACGCGCGCACGGGGCGCGGCGGCGCTCTGCCGGGCGGCGGCCTGCCGCTGCAGGGCCAGCGCCTGGCGCTGGGCCGTGGTCAGCGGGGCCTGCTGCGCGGGCTGGTCGTCCGGCAAAGGCTGGGGGGCGGCGGCACGGCGCACGGCGCGCGCGGGCTGCTGCGCGCTGGGGGACGCGGCCTGCCCGGCGCGGTGGACGGTGCGCGGCGCGGCCTGGGCAGGCTGCGCGGCGCCGGTGTTCAGCGTGCGGCCGGCGTTCACCTGGCGCTCCGCCTGGTACTGGGCGACATCCGACGGCCGGACGCGGTTGAAGCTGCGGGTGCGGCGGCCGCCGGCAGCCGCCGCGGCGCGGGCCTGGCGGCGGGCTTCCTCATACGATTGCTGGCTGGCGGCGGCGTCGGTCTGGATATTGCGCGGGGCGCTGCCGTCCGCATGATACACAGTGCGCTGGGCATCGCCGGTATTCAGCTTGCGTGGCTCGCTCATGGGTTCCTCCCTTTTGGTTGGGCTTTTTGATTTCAAGCGTTTTCAGTATTTTTTATGTATTGTACGTCCCGCCAAGACCAGCCATGCGGCGCTGCATATCGCGGCAGGCCGCCAGGGTCTCGGGGTCGAGATCGCCGCCCTTTTGCTCCACAAAGCCGATGCTCTGCTCCAGGCTGTGCAGTAGCGCGAGGTCGAGGTTTTCCATCTGCTCGCGGCGCAGGGCCTCCACGCCGGGGTAGTCCCGCTCGGCGCTGGTGGCGTCGGCCATATAGAGGATCTTGTCCAGCAGGGTCATGTTGGCCTTGCCGGTGGTATGGCACTCGATGGCCGAGACGATCTCGGGGTCGGTGACATTCCAGCGGGTCATGCACAGGATCGCGGCGGCAATGCCGTGCCACACCGGAAACGGGCGCGACGCGGCATTTTTAGCCATTATAGCATTGTCTTTGAAAATCTGCAACATTTCTTCCCGCGGGAGTTCCTTGGCCGCGTCGTGCAAAAGCGCCGCCAGGGCGGCCTTTTCCGGGTCTGCGCCGTAGCGCTGCGCCAGCGCGACCGCCATATTTTTCACATTCAGCGTGTGCTTGTACCGCTTGCGGGACAACCGGCCTTTGACCAGTTCCCGGGCCTCTTCGCAGGTCATGGGGCAGACTTCCTTTCGTTTTTGGGTTTTTAGAAACGGCGGTCCCTACGCTTCTTCCAGCGTTTTTCCGGGGTGTATCTGATCAATCAAAAGTGCTGGAAAATTCGCTAAAAAGCAGCGGATGCAAGGCGCGAAACCGCAGGAATACTTGGTGTATTCCAAGGTTTCGCAACGCAGCAGGCGCTGCTTTTTAGTAGAATTGGACAGTGCTAGGGATTTTTCAGATACGCCCCAAGCCCGTAGAGGTCGTTTTCGCAGATGAGGCGGCGCACTGGGGCGGGCAGGGCGGCGCGCAGGCGGTCCGGCGGGAGGGTCCCGGCGCGGATATCGCTGGAGGCGCAGGGCACCGGCACGGCCGCGGCAAACACAATGCGCCCGCCCTGGCGTTCCAGCGCCGCGCCTGCGGCGGTCAGCGCGTCCATATCGCGGCCGGTGCGGCTCTGCACAACAAGCGCCGCCAGCTGCAAAATGCGCTGCCAGCGGTACCAGCGTGTAAAGCCGAGCAGCATATCCGACCCGACGGCCAGATACAGCGCCGCGCCGGGGTTTTGCGCCCGCAGCATTTCCAGCGTGTTGACCGTGTAGCTGGGGCCGGGCTGGTCGATCTCCCAGCGGCTGACCTCCACGCGCGGGTCCGCCGCGGCAAAGCAGCCGCACATGGCCAGGCGCAGCTCCGCCGGGGCGTGGCTGCCACGCTTATGCGGCGGTTCGCCCGCCGGCATGACGATGGCGCGGTCCGGCTGTACGGCCTCGATGGCCGCGCGCAGGTTGTTCACATGCCCGACGTGCGGCGGGTCGAAGGTGCCGCCGTACAAAAGCAGACGCGCGGGTGTCATTTCGCGGCCGCCAGCAGCGCGGCGAAGGCCGAATCCTTCTCTTTGGGCAGAAACAGCACGAACTTGCGGCCGATGACCTGCACGCAGGCCGCGCCGGTGGCTTCGGCCAGAAGGTCGGCGGCCTGGCGGGCCGTGTACTCGCTGTTGTCGAGCACCTTGAGCTTGATGAGTTCGCGCGCGGCGAGGCAATCGCCCACCGCCGTGATGAGGGAAGGGCCGATCTCGCCCTTGCCGATCTGGAACACCGGGTCGATGGTGTTGGCCGCCCCGCGCAGGGCGGCGCGCTGTTTGCTGGTGAGGGTCATGGGGGTGTCCTTTCTGTTTGGGTGGAAAACGTGTGAGGGAGGGAAAATTAGGAATTAGAAATGAGGAATTGGCGGTTGGGGCGGGCGGCGCGGGCAGCCGGGAAAGCGCAGCCATGGCGCAACCCATGTAGGGGCGGATTCCATATCCGCTCGGAGTGTTTACGGCCGCACGGTGTACGGCGGGATGAGGGCATCCCGCCCTACATTTGCCCGGAAGGTCGTGGCCGTCCTGTTTAGCCGGGCGCTTGCCGTGGTTTGTAGGGGAGGGCCATGGCCCTCCCGCAGACCTTACAGCGATGCATGGTTCCCCGGGACGATGCAAGCATCGTCCCCTACACAGGTTCGCGGCGCGGCAAGGGTTGCGCCTTCCCAGTTGGCCGTGTCCCCTACCGCCGCTCGTAGGGGCGGATTCCATATCCGCCCGGTTTGCGGCGGCGCAGGGTTTGCGGGAGGGGCATGCCCCTCCCCTGCAGACCGGGGCGAACGCCCGGCCTGCCCGCGCGGGAAGCGGCGGATTCACCCGCCGCCTCTTAATTCCTAATTCCTTATTCCTAATTTCTAATTTATTTCAGGAATTCCGGCAGTTCGCTTTCGAGCTTTTCCATCGCGCGGCCGCGGTGGCTGATGGCGTCCTTTTCGGTGTCGGCCAGCTCGGCATAGGTGCGGCGGGCGGCGTTTTCCACCGTGCCCGCCCCCACGCCGACGCGGTCGGGGATGAACAGCGGGTCGTAGCCAAAGCCGTTTTCCCCCGCCGGGGCAAAGGCGACGCTGCCGGGGCAGACGCCCTCGACAGTCAGCGCGCGGCCGTCCGGCAGCATAAAGCAGACGGCCGAGACAAACCGCGCGGCGCGCTGCCCGGCGGGCACGGCCTGCATTTCGGCCAGCAGCTTGCGGTTGTTGGCCTCGTCGTCGCCGTGCACGCCCGCATAGCGCGCGCTGAAAACGCCGGGCGCACCGCCGAGCGCGTCGACGCAGAGGCCTGAATCATCGGCCACCGTGGGCAGGCCGCTGGCGGCGCAGAAAGCCGCAGCTTTGATGCGGGCGTTTTGGGCAAAGGTCGCGCCGGTCTCCTCGGGGTCCAGCGTGATGCCGAGCTCCCGCAGGCTTTTGACCGTGTGGCCGGCTTTTTCCAAGATGCGGCGCAGCTCCTTAAGCTTGCCGGGGTTGTTGGTGGCGGCGCAGACGGTCATGCCTCTTCCTCCTTTTTGGGCAGCTCGGGCAGCAGGGCTTCGGAGAAGTCGGTGGCCGAGAAGAACAGCAGGTCGTCGAGTTTTTCGCCCACGCCGACAAAGCGGATGGGCAGGCCGAGCTTTTCGTGCACAGCCAGGATGCAGCCGCCCTTGGGCGTGCCGTCGAGCTTGGTCAGCACAACGCCGGTGGCCCCGGCGGCGCGGCAGAATTCCTGCGCCTGGCTGATGGCGTTCTGGCCGGTGATGGCGTCGAGCACGAGCAGGACTTCGAGGCTGGCTTCCGGGCTGGCTTTTTTGACGCTGCGGGCGATCTTGGAAAGCTCGTCCATCAGGCCCTTTTTGTTGTGCAGGCGGCCGGCCGTGTCGGCAATGACGATGTCGTAATTGCGGGCGGCGGCGCTCTGCACGGTGTCGAAGATGACGGCCGCGGGGTCGGAGCCTTCGCCCGCCTTGACCAGCGGCACCCCGGCGCGCTCGGCCCAGGTTTCCAGCTGTTCGCTGGCGGCGGCGCGGAAGGTATCGCCCGCGGCCAGCATGACCCGCTTGCCCAGGTCCTTGTACAGGTAGGCCAGCTTGGCGATGGTCGTGGTTTTGCCGACGCCGTTGACGCCGATGACCAGGATGACCGCCGGGTGGCCGGTGAGGTCCATCTCGTCATGCGGGGAAATTTCCAGGCGGATGATCTCCCGCAGCGCCTTGAGGGCCTGTTCGCCGGTCTTGAGGTGGTCGGCCTGGACCTTGTCGCGCAGCTCGTCGACCAGGCGCACGGCGGTGGCCGGGCCGACGTCGGCCAGGATCAGCTGCTCTTCCAGGTCGTTATACAGATCGTCGTCGATCTCGGCGTTGGTCAGCGTGTTGACGATGGACTGGAAAAAGCCGGTGCGGGTCTTTTCCAGGCCGTCCTCCAGCTTTTTGCGCCGGAACGCATCAAAAAGTCCCATGGGGCCCTCCTTATTTTTAGAGTTTAGAGTTAAGAGTTGAGAGTTTAGATGTGGTGCGCGGCCGCGGGCCGCGGGTTTTAAAAAATGGGGAGCTGCCAGTGGGGGGTTACGACACCAGCTCGGCGCTGACGTTTTCGAGGTCGAGGCGCAGCAGCTTGGAGACGCCGTCCTCCTGCATGGTCACGCCGTAGAGCACATCGGCGGCTTCCATCGTGCCGCGGCGGTGGGTGATGACGATGAACTGGGTCTTGCCGGTCATGCGGCGCAGGTACTGCGCATAGCGCGTGACGTTGACATCGTCGAGCGCGGCTTCGATCTCGTCCAGGATGCAGAACGGCGACGGGTTGACTTCCAGGATCGCGAAATAGATCGAGATGGCAACCAGCGCCTGTTCGCCGCCCGACAGGGCGGACAGGTTGCGGATGACCTTGCCCGGCGGGTTGACTTCGATCTCGATGCCGGAGCCGAGCACGTCCGTCTCGTCAGACAGATAGAGCCGGGCGCTGCCGCCGCCGAACAGCTCGCGGAAGATATGGCCGAAGTTGCGGTTGATCTCCTTGAAGCTCTTTGTGAACATCGCTTCCATCTCGCGGCAGAGCTCGCCGATCATGCGGGTCAGCTCCGCCTTGGAGCGCTCGACGTCGCCGACCTGGGCTTTCAGGAAGTCGTAGCGTTCCTTGACCTCCTTGTATTCGTCGATGGCGCCGACGTTGACGTTGCCCAGCGCTCGGATCTTGGCGCGGATCTCGGCCACCTGGCGGCGCAGGTCGGTCACGTTGGCAAACTCGACACAGTGGGCCTGCGCCTCGTTTTCGGTCAGCTGGTATTCGTCCCACAGCTTGGCGGCGGTCGTGTTCAGCTCGTTCTCGGCCGCGGCGCGGCGTTCGGCCAGGCGGGCCATCTCGCCGCTCATGCGCTCGCGCTCGTCGGTCAGCGCGCGGTTCTCCTGCCCAAGCCGGGTGATCTCGGCTTCTTTTTGCAGGCGCTGCTCGTTGGCCGTGCGGATGGCGGTTTCGGCGGCGGATATCTTCTGTTTGTTCTCGCCGCGGGTGCGCTCGATCTCGGCGGCCTGCAGCTCGTTCCGCTCAATCGTCGCCTGCGCGGCGGCCATGGCGGCGTTCAGCTCGCGGCGGCGGGCCTCGGCCTCGCCGCTGCGGCCCTTGAGCGTTTCAAGCGCGGCTTCGTGCAGGCCGACGTCCTTTTCGCACGTCAGGCGCTGCATCTGCGCGTCGGACAGGCTGGCGGTCAGCTTTTCGCGCTGCTCGGTCAGGCCGCTGGCCGTCTGGCCCAGCGCCTGCAGTTCGGCCGCGTGGGCGGCCAGCTGTTTTTCCGCTTCGGCGCGGGCGTTGTCGGCCTGGGCGCGGGCGGCGGTATCGCGGGCGATCTTCTGCTTGAGCTCGTCAAGCTCCTGCGCGCGGCGTTCGGCCGCCGCCTGCCCTTCGGCCACAGCGGCGTCGAGCCGTTCGAGCTCAAGGCTTGCGCGCAGGCGGGCGGAGGCCGCGTTGACGCTCTCGCTTTCGGCCCCGGCCAGCTGCGCGGCAAGGTTGTCCACCTCGGCGCTGCGGGCCTGGGCCTCCTTTTCGGCGGCGGCGCGGCGCTCTTCCAGCGTTTTGAGCTTGCCGCGCAGCTCTTCCAGCTCCTGCTTGCGGGTGAACACCCCGGCGCTGCGCGCCGTGGAACCGCCCGTGAAGCTGCCGCCCGCGTTGACGACCTGGCCGTCCAGCGTGACGACGCGGTTGCGGTAGCCGAGGTTTTTGGCCACGGCGGAGGCTTCGGCCAGGTCCTCGACCACAATGATGCGGCCGAGCAGGTTATCGACAATGTTGCGGTAGCGCTCGTCGGCTTCGACCAGGTCGGCGGCGACCTCGGCCGTGCCGGTCAGGCGGCCGGTGAAGCGGTGGCCCTGCACGGTGTCCAGCGGCAGGAAGGTGGCGCGCCCGGCGCGCTCCTCCTTCAAAAACGTGATGGCGGCGCGGGCGCAGCGCTCGTCCTCGACGACGATGTTCTGCAAAGCGAAGCCGAGCGCGGTCTCGATGGCCGTCTCGTAGCCCTTGCGCACCGTGAGGATGCCCGCCACCGGGCCGACGACGCCGCGCAGGCGGTGCGCCGCGGCCGCGCGCATGACGGCCTTGACGCTCTGCTGGTAGCCGTCCAGGTTGCGTTCAAGGTCTTCCAGGATGCGGATGCGCTGGGCGGTGTTGCCGCGGTCGCGCTCGGCTTTCTGCAGCGCTTCGGCGGCTTCGGCCTGCTGGCGGCGGCGGCTTTCCAGCTTGAGCTTGAGACCGTTTTTGATGTTGTCGCAGCGGGTGACGGCCTCCTCGGCCGCGCGCAGGGCGTCCGCCGCGGCGGCACGCTCCTCGCCCAGCTTGGCGGCGGCCCCGGCGGCGGCCCCGGCCTGGGTATTGAGCGCGTCGAGCTGCGCCTGCGCGGCCTCCAGCGCCGAGGTCAGCGCGGCGGCCTGCACCTTGAGCGCGGTGGCGCTCTCCTGCAGGCGGGCCATGGCGGCGTTGACAATGTCCTGCCGCTCGCCGCTTTGCAGCGCCTTGTTTTCCAACGCGTTCATCTGGGCGCGCAGGTCCGCGATGTCCGCGGCGATCGTCTCCATCCGCGCGCGCAGGTCCGCAATGGCCGTGCGGTGGGCGGCGGCCTCTTCCTCCAGGCCGCGCGCACCCTCGCCGGCGCGGGCCAGCTCGGCCTTGGCGTCGGCGATCTGCGCGCGGGCGTGTTCGTTTTCGTTGCTGAGCACGGCCAGGCGGCTGTCCGCCCCCGCGCCCGCTTCGGTCAGCGCGCGGATGTCGGCGTTCGCCTGCTCGACCGCAAGCATGAGCTGCTGGGCTTCGCCGCGCAGCGCCTCGGTGCGCGCGTCGAATTCATCCAGCTGGCGGGACAGGCGCGCGTGGTCGCTCTCGGCGGCTTCGTAGCGGCGCTGCTGGTCGCGCACGGCGTCCTGCGCGCGGCGGATCGAATCGACCCACAGCGTGATCTCCAGGCTTTTGCGCGTATCGGAATATTCCAGGAACTTCTGCGCTTTTTCGCTGTCGCGCTTGAGCGGGCCGACGCGGCCTTCCAGCTCGCCGAGGATGTCGCGCAGGCGCTCGAGGTTGCCTTCGGCGGCGGCCAGGCGGCGCTCGGCCTCGTTTTTGCGGTAGCGGAACCGGGCGATGCCGGAGGCTTCCTCAAAAATTTCGCGCCGCTCGCTCGACTTGGCGCCGACGATCTCGGCAATGCGGCCCTGGCCGACGATGGCGTAACCGTCGCGGCCAAGACCTGTGTCCAGCAGCAGCTCGTACACGTCCTTGAGGCGCACGTTCTGGCCGTTGATCGTGTATTCGCTCTCGCCGCTGCGGTAGTAGCGGCGGCCGATCGTGACTTCGTCGGCGTCCATCGCAAGGCCGTGGTCCGAGTTGTCGATGGTCAGGCTGACGGAGGCGTAGCCCATTGCGCCGCGGGTCTGGGTGCCGCCAAAGATGACATCCTCCATCTTGCCCGCGCCGCGCAGCTGCTTGGAGCTGGTTTCGCCCATAACCCAGCGGATGGCGTCGGATATATTGCTTTTGCCCGAACCGTTGGGCCCGACAACGCCGGTGATGCCGGCGCCGATCGTGACTTTGGTGCGGTCAGGGAAGGATTTGAAACCCTGGATCTCCAGTTCTTTTAAGCGCATGCGGGAACCTTTCTGTAGGGAATTTTGGGTGCGTCAGCCGCGCTGCAGCCGGGCAAGCGCGGCGCAGGCGGCCTGCTGTTCGGCGGCCTTTTTGCTGCGGCCGGTCCCGGCGGCAAGCACCTTGCCGTCCAGCGTGACTTCGACCGTGAAGGTCTTGTCATGGTCGGGGCCCTCCTCGCCGGTGACGGCGTACTGCAGCTGTGCGCCGGGGCGCTCCTGCACCAGCTCCTGCAGCCGGGTCTTGTAGTCCTCGGCCGCGGTCGCGCCTTCGGTGATAAAGGGCAGGATGAAGGCGCGGGCGGTCTCGATGCCGCCGTCCAGATACAGCGCGGCGATCAGCGCCTCGAACGCGTCGGACACGACGCTGGGGCGGGTGCGCCCGCCGCTGAGCTCCTCGCCATGGCCCAACCGCAGGTAACGGCCCAGGTCGATCGTTTTGGCAAAGGCGAACAGCGCTTCCTCCGACACAAGCGAGGCGCGCATGCGGGTCAGCTCGCCTTCCGGGCGGGTGCTGTGGTGGAAAAGATAATCCGCCACAACGACCGACAGCACGCTGTCGCCCAAAAATTCCAGGCGTTCGTTGTACTGGGTGGGGACCTTCGACTCGTTGGCAAAGCTCGAATGGGTCATGGCGATGCGCAGAAGCGCCGGGTCCTTAAACTGGTAATGCAGCACCCGCTGCAATTCCTCGAAACTGCGGTTGGACATTTTGGTACCTCGGGAAAATGTGTGGTGAGAAAGTGAAAAAGAGGGAGGCTTTTTAAATTTTAAAGAGGGCAGGTTAGAAATAATGAGGAATGAGGAATTAGGAATTGCGGTGTGCGCTGCGCGCACATTCATTCCTAATTTCTAATTCCTAATTCCCAATTTTTTTACCCCGTCTCTCAGTTCCCCTCTGCGGCGGCGGTTTCTGCCGCCGCGGCGGCCGCGAGGGTCTCGTCGAGTGCTTTCTGCATCGTGCCGCACAAATCGTTTTCCACGCACAGGCGCGCCTGGCGGATGGCGTTCTTGATGCCCTTGGCCTTGCTGGAGCCGTGCGCCTTGATAACCGGTTTGGCTGCGCCGAGCAGCGGCGCGCCGCCGACTTCCTCGGAATCCATCATCTTTTTGAGGTCCTTGAAGCCGCCCTTGACCGTGAGATACGCGAGCTTGGTGGCGATGTTTTTGAGGAAGACCGGCTTGAGCATGGACAGCAGCGCACCGGCGACGCCCTCGGTCAGCTTGAGGATGACGTTGCCCACAAAACCGTCGCAGACGACGACGTCGGCTTCGCCTTTAAGCAGGTCGCGCGGTTCGATGTTGCCCGCAAAATGGATGCTGGGGTTGGTTTTGAGGCGCTCGTGCGCTTCGCGGTAGAGCGGCGTGCCCTTGTGGTCCTCGGCGCCGTTGTTGACAAGCGCCACGGCCGGGACGGCGCGGCCCATGATCTGCTGCGCATAGACGCTGCCCATGGTGCCGAAGGTGTTGATCATATCGGCGCGGCACTCGGCATTGGCGCCGCAGTCCAGCAGCAGGAACGGCTGTTTGAGCGTGGGGATCTGCGCGGCGAGCGCCGGGCGCTTGATGCCCTTGAGCGTGCGCACGATCAGGCTGGTGGCGACATGCAGCGCGCCGGTGGACCCGGCCGAGACAAAGGCGTCGGCTTCGCCGTTTTTGAGCATGGTCAAACCCCGGATCATGCTGGAATCTTTTTTCTTGCGGGCGGCCTTGACCGGGTCGTCCTCCATTGTGATGACCTCGGGGCAGTCGATGAGTTCAAACGGCGCAAGGTCGATGGAAAGTTCGGCCGCGGCCTTTTTCAGGGTTTCCGCCGGGCCGAGCAGGGCGATGGTCATGCCCTGGCCGAATTCCTGCGCAGCCTGCGCCGCACCCTGCAGCACGGCGTTCGGGGCGTTGTCGCCGCCCATGGCGTCCAGTAAGATCTTCATGCTTTACCTCCCGCATAAATCTCATAATAATGAAAACGAGGAACGGCGGCACAACCGGCCGGATGCTCCCAAATTCCTAATTCCTAATTCTCAATCACGCTTCCTCCCCCGCCCAGGCGGCCATGGCGGCCTGCGCGGTTTGGGACAGCGCCAGGTAGCGTTCGCGTTTGTCGCGGATGGCCTGCACGGCGTCCGGCCGCGGCAGGATGCCCATGTTGGCGCCCATGGGCTGGAAGTCCTTGTTCGGGGTGGTGATGTATTCGAGCAGCGCGCCGCACATCGTGCAGGCGGGCGGCGGCGTATACGCCCGGCCGGTCAGCCGCGCGTAGAGAGCGCGCGCAGCCAGCAGGCCGGAGGCGGCGCTCTCCATATACCCTTCGAAGCCGGTGATCTGCCCGGCAAAGAAGACGTTGGGGTGGTCCTTGAGGCAGAGCGACCGCGTCAGCACGGCCGGGGCGTTCAAGAACGTGTTGCGGTGCATGACGCCGTAGCGCACGAACTCGGCGTGTTCCAGGCCCGGGATCATCGAAAAGACGCGCTTCTGCTCGCCCCATTTGAGGTTGGTCTGGAAGCCGACGAGGTTGTACAGCGTTCTGCCCGCGTTTTCGGCGCGCAGCTGCACGTTGGCCCAGGGGCGGTGGCCGGTGCGCGGGTCGCGCAGGCCGACCGGGCGCAGCGGCCCGAAGCGGATGGTATCGGCCCCGCGGGCGGCCATGACCTCGATGGGCATGCAGCCCTCGTAGACGGTCAGCCCGGCGTCGGCCGCGTGCTGCGGCGCGCGCTCGGCTGCCACCAGGGCGGCGTGGAACGCCTCGTATTCCTCTTTATTAAAAGGACAGTTGAGGTAATCGGCCTCACCGCGGCCATAGCGGGAGGCCGCGAAGATCTTGTCATAGTCAAGGCTTTCGGCCGTGACGATGGGGGCGACGGCGTCGTAAAAGCTGAGCTCCTGCCCACCCGCCAGCGCTGCGATGGCCGCGGCGAGCGCGCCTTCGGTCAAAGGGCCGGACGCGATGAGCAGCGGCGCGCTTTCGTCGATGGCCGTGACCTCCCGGCGCACCACCGTGATGTTGGGTTCGTTTTCGACACAGGCGGTGACGGCGGCCGAAAAACGGTCCCGGTCGACGGCGAGCGCGCCGCCTGCGGCGACGCGGGCGGATTCGGCGCAGGGCAGCAGGCGGCTGCCCATCGCGCGCATTTCGAGCTTGAGCAGGCCGGAGGCGGAGTCCGGCCGTTCGGCTTTGAGCGAGTTGGAGCAGACCAGCTCGGCAAACCCGGCGCTTTTGTGCGCGGGGGAAAACCGGACCGGCTTTTGTTCGTACAGTGTGACCTGCACGCCGCGCCCGGCCAGCCAGAGCGCGGCTTCGCACCCGGCCAGCCCGGCGCCGATGATCGTACATTGCGGCATGGGGGAAAAGACCTCCGTCGTTTGGTGGTTGGCCTGCGGGAGCGGCCCTTGTGCGTGCCGGGGCGGGGTCACTCCTTCTTTTCGGCCGGTTTCACATAGCCGCAGCCCTCTTTTAAGCAGAGCAGCTGGCCTTTGCGCTTGAACAGCGTGGCGCCGCACTGCGGGCAGCGGTCGGGCACGGGTTCGTCCCAGGTCATGAACGTGCAGTTCGGATAGTTGCCGCAGCCGTAATAAACGCGGCCCTTGGCGCTTTTGCGCAGCAGCATGTGGCCGCCGCACAGCGGGCACAGCCCGCCGGTGTCCTTGACAAGCGGGTGGGCGTTGCGGCATTCCGGGAAACCGGAGCAGGCCACGAACTTGCCGTACCGCCCCGATTTGATGACCATGGGGCGGCCGCATTTTTCGCAGATCTCGTCGGTGGGGATATCCGCCACCTTGACCTTTTTGCCCTCCATGTCCTTTTCGGCTTTCTCCAGGCTTTTGGCAAAGCCCTGGTAGAATTCGTCGACGATCTTGACCCAGTCGGCTTCGCCGCTTTCGACAACGTCGAGCTTTTTCTCCATCTCGGCGCTGAAGGTCGGGTCGACGATGTCGGGGAATTCGTCCAGCATGACCTGGTTGACGGCCTGGCCCAGCGGCGTTGTGCGCAGCTTTTTGTTGTCCTTTTCAACATAGCCGCGGTCGACGATGGTGCTGATGGTCGGCGCATAGGTCGACGGGCGGCCGATGCCGTTTTCTTCCAGCGCATGGATGAGCGCGGCCTCGGTATACAGCGGCGGCGGCTGGGTGAACTTCTGGTCGGCCGAGAGCTTCTGCAGCTGCAGCGGCTGCCCGGCCGAAAGCGGCGGCAGCGCGGTCTCCTTCTTCTGCTTGTCGTCGGTCGATTCCTCGTACAGCGCCGTGAAGCCGTCAAAGGTGACGGTGTAGCCGCTGGCGCGGAACAGCCAGTCCCCCGCGCCGACGCTGACCGAGACGGTGTCCATCAGGCAGTCGGCCATCTGGCTGGCCATGAAGCGCGACCAGATCAGGCGGTAGAGGCGGGCGGTGTCGCCCGAGATGCTGCGCTCGACCTCCTCGGGCGTGAGCTCAGGCATCGAGGGGCGGATGGCCTCGTGGGCGTCCTGCGCCGCGGTGGCCGAGCGGGACTTCCACTTGCGGGCGGTCTTGTTGACATAGCTTTCGCCCCAGCGGCCGCCGATGAATTTTTTGGCGGCGGCCACGGCTTCGTCCGACACGCGCAGCGAGTCGGTACGCATATAGGTGATCAGACCGACGGTGCCGAGGCCCTGGATGTCGACGCCTTCATACAGCGTCTGGGCGGCGCGCATCGTGCGGGTGGCGGAAAAGCCCAGCGCGCGGCTGGCGTCCTGCTGCAGCGTGGAGGTGATGAACGGCGGGGCCGGGGTGCGCCGGCGCTTGCCTTTGTCGACTTTGGCAACCGCATAGGGCTTGCCTTTGAGCGAGGCGAGGATCGCGTCGGCTTCGGCCTTGTTCTTCACCGTCACCTTGGTCCCGTCCGCTTTGGCGGCCAGGCGCGCGGTGAAAGCCGCGCCGTCCTGCGTTTTCAGGCGGGCGTCCAGGTTCCAGTATTCCTCGGGGTTAAAGTTTTCGATCTCCAGTTCGCGGTCGCGGATCAGGCGCACGGCCACGCTCTGCACGCGCCCGGCCGAAAGCCCGCGGCGCACCTTGCGCCACAAAAACGGGCTGAGCTTGTAGCCGACCAGGCGGTCCAGCTCGCGCCGGGCCTGCTGGGCGTTGAACAGGTCTATGTCGATGGCGCGCGGGTGGGCCATGCCCTCCTGCACGCCTTTTTTGGTGATCTCGTCAAACGTGACGCGGTTGGGCGCGGCCGGGTCCAGCCCCAGCAGGTTGGCCAGGTGCCAGCTGATGGCTTCGCCTTCACGGTCCGGGTCGGTCGCCAGCAGCACGCCGTCGCATTTTTTGGCTTCGGCCTTGAGCTCCTTGACCAGCTTCTGCTTGCCCTTGATCGTGATATATTTGGGGGTGTAGCCGTTTTCGATGTCAATGCCCAGCTGGCTGGCGGGCAGGTCCCGCACATGGCCCATGCTGGCCGTGACCTTGTACCCGCGGCCGAGATATTTGCCGATGGTCTTGGCCTTGGCCGGGGATTCCACAATAACTAGTTTTGGCATGAAGAACGCTCCTGCACGAGGGGGCGCGGCGCGCCGCGCCCGGGTGGTTTACTTGAGTGCGATATAGCTGTGGCCGGGCTGCACGGCGGCGGCCCCGGCAAACTCCAGTTCGGCCAGCGCGACAAGCGCGCGCTGGATGGGCAGACCGGCGGCGGCCGCCACCTCGTCCGGCGTGCGCGGGACAGGCCCCAGCGCGGCCAGCGCGGCCGCAGCGTCCGGCGAAAGCGGCGCGGCGGTCTCGGCCACTGCGGTGGGCGCGGCGGCGGCCGGGTCCAGGCCGACCGCCTCCAGCGCGTCGCCCGCCTTGCACAACGCCGCGGCGCGGCGCGCGCGCAGCAGGTCGTTGGTGCCCTCGCACGTTGGGCTGAAGATGCTGCCCGGCACGGCCAGCACCGTGCGGCCGTAGCGCTCGGCGTGGCTGACTGTGTTCAGCGTGCCGCTGCGCAGGCGGGCTTCGGCCACGCAGACGGCTTCGGCCAAACCGGCGATGAGCCGGTTGCGCGCAAGGAAGGTGCCGGTCGTGCGGCCCGTATAGCCGGGCGGGTATTCGCTGACAATGACGCCGCCGCTTTCCTCAATGTCCCGGCGCAGCCCGGCGTTGGCCGCCGGGAAGGTCTTGTCGATCGCAGTGCCGAGGAACGCGGCGGTCAGCCCGTGCGCCTCGACGGCGGCGCGGTGGGCTTCGCTGTCCAGGCCGTCGGCCAGGCCGCTGACAACGACCGCCCCCGCCCCGGCCAGCGCCCCGGCGATCGCGCGGCAGGCTTCGACGCCATAGCGCGTGGGGCGGCGGGTGCCGACGACCGCCGCATAATGCCGCCCGTTGAGGCAGGCGGCGTCGCCGGTGGCGTACAGCGCCAGCGGGCGGTCCGGCAAAGCGCGCAGGCGGTCCGGGTAGGCGGCGTCGGCCGGGGTCAGCACCGCGACGCCCAGCGCCGCGCACTGCTCGAGCCGCGCGGCCAGCGCGTCCGGCTCGGTGCGGCGCAGGCGGGAGACAGCCGTGCGGGACAGGCAGGCCGGGGCCTTGCCGCCCGCTCGCAGGTGGGCGTACAGCGCGGCCGGGTCGCCCCATGCATCCAGCAGCTCACCGGCACGGGCGCAGCCGGAGCCGACGGCGTCGGCCAGCCACATCCAGTAGAGGGCGCTTTCCATTGTACATCAAACTCCTCTGAAATGCCACAAGAGAATGCTGCCGGCCACCCCGGCGTTGAGGCTTTCGACCCGGTCGGTCATCGGGATGCGCACGGCGGCGCTGCACGCCGCGATGGCGGCGTCGCTCAGCCCCTGGCCCTCGCTGCCGATGACGACGCAGACCCCGCCGGGGAACTGCGTGCCCACGGCGTCCAGCGGGCGGGCCTTGTACAGCGCGGCGGCCAGGCAGGCGACGCCGCGGCCGCGCAGCGCGCCGAGCGCCGCGGGCAGGTCGGCGCAGACGCCGAGCGGCAGGCGGCCCGCCGCGCCCATCGAAGCGCGCAGCACCTTGGGCGAAAACGGGGCCGCGCAACCCGGGCCCAGCAGCACGGCGTCAAAGCCGAAGGCGGCGGCGCTGCGCAGCAGCGTGCCGACGTTGCCGGGGTCCTGCACGGCTTCCAGCGCCAGGATGCGCCGCGCCGTGGCCAACAGCGGGGCCGGGTCGGTGGCGGGGGTCTCAAACAGCGCGAACACGCCCTGCGTGCTGCGCGTTCCGGCGAGCTTTTCGGCCACCGGCTGCGTGATCTCCACCACAGCCGGGCCGAGAGCCGCCAGCGCCGGGGTGTGCGCCAGGGCGGGGGCGGTCGCGTACAGCTCGGCCGCGCGGCAGCCCCGGGCGAGCTCCAGGCAGAGCTTGGGGCCTTCGGCAAAAAAGAGCCCCGCGGCGGCGCGCTGTTTTTCGGAATCGCGCAGCGCGCAGGCCCGTTTGATGCGGGGGTTCTCCCGGCTGGTGATAACGTCCATGGGAAGCCTTTCTTCTTTTTTTAGAGTTCAGAGTTGAGAGTTGAGAGTTTAGATAAGGTGCGGCTGACGCCGCGTTTTTTTGAGCCGCCGCAGGCGGCGGTCCACCACATCTTAACTCTAAACTCTTAACTCTTAACTCTATCTTAAACTCTTAACTCTATAAATAAAGACGCACGCGCATAACGCGCGGGCGTCTTGTGTACGGGGTTGATTACAGGGCCTTCTTGGCGGTCTCGACCAGCGCGGTGAAGCTGGCGGGATCGTGGATGGCCATTTCGGACAGCATCTTGCGGTTGAGCTCGATGCCGGCTTTCTTCAGGCCGTTCATGAAGGTGGAATAGTTCATGCCCTGGGCGCGCACGGCATTGTTGATGCGGGTGATCCACAGGTTGCGGAACTGGCGCTTCTTCTGCTTGCGGCCAACGAACGCATAGTTGCCGGACTTCATCACGGCCTGCTTGGCCATGCGGAAATGCTTGGACTTGGAGCCGTAGTAGCCTTTCGCCAGTTTGAGGGTCTTGGTGCGACGCTTGTGCGTCATGGTAGCGCCTTTGATACGAGCCATGGTATTTTATCTCCTTTATACAGTCATTCTCTTGCCAAAAAACGGGCTGCAGGCTTACTTGCCGTAGGGCAGCATGCGGCGGACGGTGGCCTCGTTGGACTTGTCGACATAGTGGTTCATGCGCAGGCCGCGGGTCAGCTTGGTGGTCTTTTTGGTCAGGATATGACGGCGCTTGGAAGCGTTGCGCTTGATCTTGCCGGTGCCGGTCATCTTGAAGCGCTTTTTGGCGCCGGAGCAGGTCTTGAGTTTCAGCTTTGCCATTTTGTTTTCCTCCTAAGCGATGTTTCAGTTACTTGGTGGGCGCGGGCGACATGAACATCATCATGCTGCGGCCTTCGAGCTTGGGCTGCTTGTCAACGACGCCCTTGCCCGCAAGCGCCTCGGCGAAGCGGTGATGCACATCGAGGCCCAGATTGGTGTGCGCCATTTCGCGGCCGCGGAACCGGATGGATACCTTGAGCTTGTGGCCCTGCGCCAGGAACTTGGCGGCCTGGTTGACCTTGGTGTTGAAGTCGTTGGTGTCGATGTTGAGCGACAGGCGGATCTCCTTGACTTCCACGACTTTCTGGTTCTTCTTGGCTTCTTTTTCCCGTTTCTGCATTTCAAAACGGTACTTGCCGTAGTCCAGGATCTTGCACACCGGCGGCTTGGCCTGCGGGGCGACCTTGACCAGGTCAAGGTCCTGGTCCATGGCCATGCGCAGCGCGTCGCGCGGGGACATGATGCCCATCTGGGAACCATCGGCGCCGATCAGGCGGATCTCCTTGTCGCGGATGCGCTCGTTGATCTCCAGTTCTTTGGAATTGCTGCTGGCGATTGGAATACACCTCCCATAAAGTAGCTGTTGCAGAATAAAAAGCGGCTGCCGTAAAAGCAGCCGCCGTAAAAGACCATCCCGCACCCGGGGCGCGGCGCGCAAAGAGCGCCGCAACGCGGGCGTGTTATGACCCGGGGCCCTGCGGCCCGCAAGGTGAACGGCGGCTATGAGCCGGACGCTGCTTTTTTTACAGCAGCTATCATACCACGCCCCGGGCGGCTTGTCAAGCGGCCGGGCGCGTTTTTTTGCAAATTCCCGCCGCCGGGGCCCAAAACGGGCGGCGTGAAAACTTTTTCATAAAAATATAGCCAACGGGTGCGGAATATGCTATGATAGTAGATTGATATGGTATGCGCCGCGGCGCATGCCGCCTTTGACGGAAGGGATGAACCGGTATGATCAATCAAGCACCGATCCGGCTGGCGCTGTTTTTTGGCGGCGTTTCCAGCGAACATGAGGTCAGCTGCGTTTCGGCCGCAGCGTGGCTGCGCGCGCTGCGCCAGCCGCCCTGTGCGGGCAAATACGCGGTGACGGCCGTGGGCATCACCAAAGAGGGGCGCTGGCTGCGCTACACCGGCCCGGCCGATAAAGTGGCCGACGGCAGCTGGCAGGCCGACACGGCGGCGCTGACGCCCTGTGTGTTCAGCCCCGACCGCAGCCACCACGGCCTGCTGCTGTGCCGCGAGGGCGGCGCGCCGGAGGTTTTGCCCATCGACGTGGCCGTGCCGGTGCTGCACGGCAAAAACGGCGAGGACGGCACGATCCAGGGCCTGTTTGAGCTGGCCGCCGTGCCCTATACCGGCTGCGGCGTGCTGGCCAGCGCCACCTGCATGGACAAGGCGGCCGCCAACACCGTGATGGACGCCGCCGGGGTGCCGCACTGCCGCTGGCTGGCCGCCGGGCGCTACGAGCTGGAGGACGGCCTGGAGGCCGTGTGCCGCCGCGTGGAGGCCGCGCTGCCCTGGCCGGTGTTCGTCAAGCCGGCCAACGCCGGGTCCAGCGTGGGCATCAGCAAGGCGAAGGACCGCGAAAGCCTGCGCGCCGCCATCGCCACCGCGCTGGCCGAGGACGACAAGGTCATTTTTGAGGAGTTCATCGACGGGCAGGAGGTCGAATGCGCGGCCATCGGCAACCCGGAGGACCCCGCCAGCGTGTTTGCCACCCGCCCGGGCGAGATTTTGGCCGGGGATGAATTTTACACCTACGACGACAAGTACAAAAACGGCGTGTCGCAGGTGGTGATCCCCGCGCACCTGAGCGAAGCGAAGCTTGACGAAGTGCAGCGCCTGGCGCGCAAGGCGTACCTGGCGCTGGGCTGCACGGGGCTTTCGCGCTGCGATTTCTTTGTGGAGCGCGGCAGCGGCCGCGTGCTGTGCAACGAGCTCAACACGATGCCGGGCTTTACGGCCATCAGCATGTACCCCAAGCTGATGGAAAACGAAGGGCTGAGCTTTTCCGCCCTGGCCGACCGGCTGATCGAACTGGCGCTGCACAAGCGGAAGGGAGCCTATTGATGGATACACGGCCCATCGGTGTGTTTGACAGCGGCCTGGGCGGGCTGACCGCCGTGCGCCAGCTGCGCCGGGTGCTGCCCGGGGAGGACATCATCTATTTCGGCGATACCGGCCGCGTGCCCTACGGCAGCCGCGGGCGGCAGACCATCCTGCAGTACACGCGGCAGGATATCCGCTTTCTTCTGTCCCAGAACGTCAAGTTCCTGATGGCGGCCTGCGGCACCGTGTCCTCGACCTACCCGACGGCCGAGGCCACCCGCCTGCCGGTGCCCTACACCGGCGTGGTGGGCGCGGCCGCGCGCAAGGCGGCCGAAGCCACGCGCAACCGGCGCATCGGGGTGATCGGCACGGCGGCGACCATCCGCAGCGGCAGCTACGCGGCGCTGCTGCGGGAGCTTGTCCCGGACGCCGTCATCACAGCGCGGGCCTGCCCGCTGTTTGTGCCGCTGGTCGAAAACGGCCGTGTCGAGCCCGGCGACCCGATCACGACGCCGGCCATCGACCTCTACCTGCGCGAAGTGCGCGATGCCGGGGTGGATACGCTGATCCTGGGCTGCACGCACTATCCGCTGCTCAAGCGCATGATCGGCGACTATATGGGCGACGATGTGACGCTGATCGACCCGGGCAAGGTGACGGCCATCGAGACCGCCGCCGCGCTTGAGGACCTGGAGCTGACCAACGGGCGCAGCACGGGCGGCACGGCGCGCTATTTTGTCAGCGACACGCCGGAGACCTTTGCCGAACTGGAAACGCTGTTTCTGGGCGAATACGCCGGCGGCCCGGTGGAACAGATCGCGATTGAAAACTATTGAGAGTTCTGCGCCGCCGCATCTTAACTCTAAACTCTGAACTCTCAACTCTAAAAAGGTGACGTCCATGGAGGAAAAATATCTCATCACCATCAAGGGCACGATGGAGCAGAACGGGGAGCGGGAAAGCGTGGAGCTGATGACGCGCGGCAAGTTTGCCCAGCGCAACGGCGCGTATTACATCGTCTACGCCGAGACCGAGGCCACCGGCTATGCGGGCTGCACGACGACGGTCAAGCTGAGCGCCGACGCCCGGGAGGTCGTGATGACCCGTTTCGGCAAAGCGCCCAGCCAGCTCGTGATCGAAAAAGGCGTGCGGCATATCTGCCATTACGAGACCGGGTTCGGCTCGGTCTCGCTGGGCGTGGCGGCCGACGAGATCACGCCCGAGCTCGGGCCCGAAGGCGGGCGGCTGCAGTTCAGCTACACGCTGGATTCCGGCGGCGAGAACTTTATCAGCCGCAACCTTGTCGACATCCATGTGGAACAGCTGCCCGAAGCGCCGCTGTCCTGACCCCATAACACACGGAGGAACGTTATGAATTACCACCATTACAACCCCCGCGCGGCCGCGCTGGAAAACGCCCGCGCCCTGCTGGAAAACGCCGCGGCGGCGGCCATGGCCTCCGGCGCGCTGCCGCAGGCCGAGCTGCCCGCTTTTATTGTGGAGATCCCGGCCGACGTGAAAAACGGCGACGTGGCTTCCAACCTGGCAATGGCCGGGGCGCGCGCGTTCCGCAAAGCGCCGCGGCAGATCGCCGAGGCCATCGTCGGCGCGCTGGACCTTTCCGGCAGCCTGTTCGACCGCGCCGAGATCGCGGGGCCCGGGTTCATCAACCTGTTTTTGGGCAGCGGCTGGTTCACCGGCGTACTGCGCGCCGCCTGCAGCGAGCCCGAGTACGGCCGCACCGACGGCGGCGCTGGCAAGCGCTACAACGTGGAGTTCGTCTCCGCCAACCCGACCGGCCCGATGCACATGGGCAACGCGCGCGGCGGCGCGCTGGGCGACTGCCTGGCCGCCTGCCTGGACTGGGCCGGGTACGACGTGACCCGCGAGTTCTATATCAACGACGCGGGCAACCAGATCGAAAAGTTCGGCAAGAGCCTGGCCATCCGCTACCTGCAGCTGTACAAGGGCGAGGACGCCTGCCCGCTGCCGGAGGAATGCTACCAGGGCGCGGACATTGTGGAACACGCGAAGAATTTTGCCGCCGAACACGGCGACGCCTATGTGGACGGCGATTTTGAGCAGCTCAAAAAGGACATCACCGCCTTTGCCCTGCCCAAAAACATCGAGGGGCTGCAGCGCGACCTGGGCAAGTACCGCATCCGGTACGACGTGTGGTTCCACGAAAGCGACCTGCACGCCGCCGGCGCGGTGCAGGCCGTGGTGGACAAGCTGCTCGAGACCGGCGCGTGCTATAAGGGCGAGGACGGCGCGATCCTGTACAAAAGCGCCCAGTACGCAGCCAAATACGGCGTGGTCAACAAGAAAAAGACCGACAGCGGCGAGGAGGAAGCCAAGGACGAGGTCCTCGTGCGCGCCAACGGCATCCCGACCTATTTCGCGGCCGACATCGCCTACCACTATGACAAGCTGGCCGTGCGCGGGTTTGACAAAGCCATCGACGTGTGGGGCGCCGACCACCACGGCCATGTGGCCCGCATGAAGGGCGCGATGGACGCCGTCGGCCTGGACGGCAGCCGCCTGGACGTGGTGCTGATGCAGATGGTCAACCTGATGCGGGACGGCAAACCCGTGCGCATGTCCAAGCGCACCGGCAAGGCCATCACGCTGACCGACCTGCTGGACGAGGTGCCGATCGACTCGGCGCGCTTCTTCTTCAACATGCGCGAGAGCTCCTCCACGCTGGACTTTGACCTGGACCTGGCCGTGCGCAGCGACAGCGAGAACCCCGTGTATTATGTGCAGTACGCGCATGCGCGCATCTGCTCGCTGCTGAAAAAGCTGGAAGCCCAGGGCACCGTGTTCCGCGGCCCCGAGGCCGCCGACGCCGCCCTGCTGACCGACGCGAGCGAGCAGGCGCTGATCCGCCTGCTGGCGGCCTTCCCGGCCGAGATCGCCGCCGCGGCCGAAAAATACGACCCCGCGCGCATCACCCGCTTCGTCATCGACCTGGCAACCGCCTTCCACCGCTTTTACAACGCCTGCCGCATCCTGGACGCCGAAGACCAGGTCCAGCAGGGGCGCATTGCGCTGTGCCTGGCCGTGCGCGGCGTGATCCATAACGTGCTGACCATGTTCAAGATCAACGCCCCCGAGAGCATGTAAGCCCGCCGGGGAAGCCCGCCAAAAGCAAGAGCCTGTCCGTTTATGGCGGACAGGCTCTTTTGCTTGCAAAAAACGGCGCTTTCGCGAAGGTCGGGGTTGCAAAGCGCGAACCCCGGGCCAGCGGCGCGAAAACGGCCGCCGGTGGCATGTTTCCGGCGTATAGGTACACCATACAAATTAATTATACCATATGTGTCAATGAAAAATCCAGCCCTGAACATGCACAAATAATTCACGGCAGCTTTGGCGGTTCTGCGAATAGACACCGGGCAGGCGGCGTGGTATAGTATAGGCACAGAAAGAAAAACGCCAGAGATAAGGAACCAAAGGAAGTTCCAAGAAAGCCACTTTCAAAAGGAACCGAAATGGCGCGGTAAGATCAAAAGATCGCTTTCTGGTCCAAATTCCACAAAATCCTAATTTTATCAAAATTCAGGAACAGCAAAACCCCAATCTTGAACAAAAGGTAAAAGCAGGAGGAAAAAACCTGAAAGGTTTTATCATCAGATCAAATACCGAAAGGTAAATGAAATGATGAAAAGACAAAATAAGGTACGGTGGAATATCAGGAAGGACATCTCAAGATCAAAACCGAAAGGCTAACGGAAAACTTGAAAGATCTGCAAAGGCTTCAGGCTGGCGGGATTCGTAAGAAAGGAGGCTCAGCCCTATGGTAAACTTTAAAGATCCCATTCATCACCGGCGGGCCTGGGCCTGCTGAATAAAAACGAACCACATTGACAGCCGCAGGTCATTACCTGTAAAAAAGATATAAAAAACGATGTTGGGTTCGTAAAATAAACTCAGCAGACCCAGGGCCCGTCAAACTAAGGTCCCCGCATTTCAGATAGATAACGTAAGAGTGCAGGCAAAGATTTGACCGCCCCATTCACCGCGGAAAAACCGATATTCTGGCTTTAAAGTTTCTTTAAAGTTTTTATACCGGCTTAAAACTTGAGAAGACCAGCAGGTTTTCTTGAATCAAACTGATAAGATCGAAAGATCGTATCTATAAAGTTCCGGGTTGAGGATACGGTAAAACGCCCAGTAATTCAGTTATCAAAAAACAAAATCGGGTTTTTCTGGTGGGTACCCAACCAGATGAATTGGTTTCTCAAAACCTCATTTCCTTTCTTTCAGAAACCTTCGGTTAAACAGCTATAGGAGTTACGCCAATGTACAGGTAGTAAAGAGGTTTTAGCCTCTGGCATCACACCCAGCTTCCTCTTTCAGTGCAAAGACCCGCAAAGTTCTTTTCCCCAACGTTTTAAAGGTTTCCAAAACGCAAGCGCAGATACCCAAACATGATCTGATCGTACCCCATAAGGTTATCCGATTCCCGCCGAGTCAAGCGGTGCACCGCATAACAACAGATGGCAGCCGAAAAGAAAGTGAATGGCAGAATTTCCCCGGAGCGGTTTCCGGAAACGCGCTGACACAACTCTTTCCGTTTTGAAAGCTTTCAAAGACTTTGGCCGAACCGTAACCAAGCAGACCCACTGGACCGAAGCATCCACCGGATTCGTTGTGACCGGCAGATCCTTTCCTTACACCGCATCTTCCCCCGCGTTTACCCAATTGGAAGAGATGGGTATAAGCAAACAGCCGGTTGTGTAACGGACGATCAACAAACGGGTATGAGGCTATGACTCCAATCAAGTAGCACCGCCCCGGCACATGGTTCGCAAGCCTGTGTGCCGGGGCTTTTTTGCGCCTTTTTGCGCCGACCGCCCGCGCGCCCCGCCTTGCAAATTGCGGGGGATGCGGATATAATGAAAAGATAAGACGCCTGCCGCGTTCCACGCGGCGTTTTTTATGGCAACCCCATTTACTTCACCACCAGGAGGCGTGCATATGCCGGACAAAGCCAAAAAGCCGGTGCTGGGCATTTTGGGCGGGCTGGGCCCTGCGGCCAGCTGTTACCTGTACCAGATGCTCATTGACCACACCCCGGCCGGGCGCGACCAGGATCACATCGACCTGGTGCTGTCCTCCCGCGCGTCGACGCCCGACCGCACCGCCTTTATCCTGGGCAAAAGCGACGAGGACCCGTTCGACGTGATGGAGCAGGACGGCCGCAGCCTGGTGGCCTACGGCGCCACGGTGCTGGCGATCCCCTGCAACACGGCGCATTATTTTTACGACCGCCTGGCCGCCGCGCTGCCCGTGCCGGTGCTGAACATGCCGGAGCTGACCGTGGCCGAAGCCAAAGCCGCGGGCTGCCGCAAGCTGGGCGTTCTGGCCACCGACGGCACGCTGCTGGCCGGGACCTACCAGCTGATGTGCGAGCGCGCGGGCCTTGCCTGGGCCGTGCCCGGCGAAGCCGCGCAGAAAAACGTGATGTCCATCATCTACGACCAGATCAAGCAGGGCCGCCGGGCCGATGCGGCGATGTGGGCGGCCGCCGTGGACGACCTCAAAGCGCAGGGCTGCGACCGCGCCGTGCTGGGCTGCACCGAGCTGAGCCTGGTCAAGCGGGACGAAGGGCTGGGCGGTTTCTTCATCGACAGCACCGAGGTGCTGTGCCGCCACGCGCTGCTGGCCTGCGGCGTGCAGCCGGTCGGGTTCTGAGCCTGCCGCAGTTTTTGCTTGACAGGCGCAGCGCGGCCCGGTATACTGGGAATGTACAAAATGCAAAGGGGAAAGGAGCGTGCCGTCATGAGTTTTGAACGCCGTGATGGGATGTACATGCGCGGTCCGCTTCGGCAGCCCGTGCCAGCTTTCCCCTGCCCGCCAAAGGGCTGAAACGGAAGCAACCGCGGCAGGGCGCCGAAAGCGCCGCTGCCGCTTTTGTTTTGTCCGCGCCTTTGCTGCGCCGGGCAGAGCAGGCGAACTTCACACAATGCAAAGGAGTGGGATGCGACCATGGACAACAAAAAGTTTTACATCACGACCCCCATCTACTACCCCAGCGACAAGCTGCACATCGGCCACAGCTACACGACGGTGGCCTGCGACGCCATCGCCCGCTACAAGCGCGCCAAAGGCTACGACGTGATGTTTTTGACCGGCACCGACGAGCACGGCCAGAAGATCCAGGACAAGGCCGCCGCCAAAGGCGTGACGCCCAAAGAATATGTGGACGCCATTGTGGCCACGGTCAAGGACCTGTGGAAGGTGATGGACGTCTCCTATGACCGGTTCATCCGCACGACCGACGACTACCACGTCAAGAGCGTACAGGCCATCTTTACCCGGCTGTACGAGAAGGGCGACATCTATAAAAGCACCTACAAGGGCATGTACTGCAAGCCGTGCGAGAGCTTCTGGACCGAAGCGCAGCTGAAGGACGGCTGCTGCCCCGACTGCGGCGGCCCCGTGTACGAAGCTGAGGAGGAAGCGTATTTCTTCAAGACCGGCAAATATGCCGACCGCCTGCTGCAATATTACGAGGACCACCCCGATTTCATCCAGCCCGCCACCCGCAAGAACGAGATGATCGCTTTCATCAAGCAGGGCCTGCAGGACACCTGTGTGTCCCGCACCAGCGTGAGCTGGGGCATCCCGGTGCCGTTCGACCCCAAGCACACGATCTATGTGTGGATCGACGCGCTTTCCAACTATATCACGGCGCTGGGTTACGGCAACGACACCTACCACGACTATGACAAATTCTGGCCTGCCGACCTGCACATGGTGGGCAAGGAGATTTTGCGCTTCCATACCATCATCTGGCCCGCCATGCTGATGGCGCTGGACCTGCCGCTGCCCAAGAAAGTGTTCGGCCACGGCTGGCTGCTGCTGGGCGGCGGCAAGATGAGCAAATCGAAGGGCAATGTCGTCGACCCCGTCCAGCTGTGCGACCGCTACGGCGTGGACGCCGTGCGCTACTTCCTGCTGCGCGAAGTGCCGTTTGGCAACGACGGCGCGTTCACCAACGAAGCGCTGATCAACCGTATCAACACCGACCTGGCCAACGACCTGGGCAACCTGCTCTCCCGCACGGTCGCGATGTGTGAGAAATACTTCGGCGGCACGGTGCAGAACGCCCCCATCGACGAAGCGCTGTCCGGCCTGATGGCCAACCTGCCCGCCCGCGTGGACGCCGACATGGAGGCGCTGGATGTGCCCGCCGCGCTGACCCACATCTTTGAGCTGGTGCAGCGCGCCAACAAGTACATCGACGAGACCGCGCCCTGGGTGCTGGCCAAGAACGAGGCCGACCGGCCGCGGCTCAACCAGGTGCTGTTCAACCTGTGCAGCGCGCTGGAGCTGATCGCCGCGCTGCTGCAGCCCTACCTGCCCAACACCGCGCCCAAGATGGCCGAACAGCTCGGCGTCGACGCCGGCGAGCTGCACAGCCTGCTGCGCGAGGAGGCGGCCGGCGTGATCCGCAGCGGCTACACCGTGCACAAGGGCGAGGCGCTGTTCCCGCGCATCGACGTGGCGAAGGAGATCGCCTATCTCGAGGCCGAGGACGCCAAACACAAAGCCGAAGCCGAAGCGGCCAACGCCGCAGCGGCCGCCGCCAGCGAACCGGCCGCCGAGATCGGCGACCATGAGGCCGAGATCGACTACGATACCTTTACGAAGGTAGAGATCCGCGTCGGCCTTGTGCGCGCGTGCGAGGCGATGAAGGAGAGCAAAAAGCTGCTGCACCTGACCGTGTTCGACGGCGAGCGCGAGCGCTGCATCCTGTCCGGCATTGCCAAGTGGTACAAGCCGGAGGACCTCACCGGCAAGCGGGTGCCCATCGTCGCCAACCTGGCCCCGCGCCCGATGATGAAGGGCAAATATACAAGCGAGGGCATGATCCTGGCGGCCGACACGGCCGACGGCGGCTGCTCGATCGCGTTTTACGGCGACGACGTGCCGGTCGGCACGCGCATCCACTGATGAACACAGCCCGCCTCGACGCGCTGTTTGCGCGGCCGGGCTGCGCCGCGGCGCTGGCGGTGGCATGCAATGTGCTGTGGGGCTGTGCGTTCCCGTTCATCAAGCTGGGCTACCGCCTGTTTGCGATCGACGCGGCCGACACGGCCTCCATCCTGCTGTTTGCCGGGGTGCGGTTCATGACCGGCGGCGCGCTGGTCTGGCTGGCCGGTTCGGCGCTGCAGCGCCGCCCGCTGGCCTTGCCGCGCGGGCGCGTGCTGGCCGAATGCTGCGCGCTGGGGCTGTGGCAGACATCGGCGCAGTATTTCTTTTACTATCTGGCGGCCGCGGTGCTTTCCGGCGCGTTTGGCAGCATCCTGAACAGCACGCAGAGCTTCCTCGGCGTAATTCTGGCCCACTTCCTGTACGGGCAGGCCGACCGGCTCAACGCGCGCAAGGCGCTGGGCTGCGCGCTGGGGTTCGGCGGCGTGCTGGCCGCAACGCTGGGCAACCACGGTGGCGGCACGGCCGGGGGCGTTGTCTGCATGCTGCTGGCCGCGGCCATCGTCACGGCGGCCGGGCCGTGGAACAAATCCGTGACCCACAAAGCGGACAGCTTTGCCGTCTGCTGCTTAAACCTTTTTGTGGGCGGGCTGGCGCTGGCGCTGCTGGGCTTTGCGCTGGGCGGGCGGCTGGCGCCGCAGAGCGCGGCCGGGCTGCCAGTGCTGGCGTTCCTCGCCTTTATTTCCGGCGGCGGCTATGTGCTGTGGGCGCTGTTGATGAAAAACAACCCGGTCTCCCGCGTCAGCGTATACGGGCTGCTGATCCCGGTCGTGACAACGCTGCTGTCCGCCGTGCTCAACGGCGAACCGCTGTGGGAGTGGCAATACCTGGCGGCGCTGGCACTGGTGTGCGCGGGCATCTACCTTGTCAGCAAACCGGCCCAAGCCGCACAGAGGACCTGATGATGCAGAATATTTTTGACACACACGCCCATTATTCTTCCCGCCAGTTCGACGCCGACCGCGCCGCGCTGCTGGGCCGGGCGCTGCCTGCGGGCGGCGTCTGCGGCGTGCTGGAATGTGCGACCCATTCGGGCGATTGCGCCGCCGTGCTGGAGCTGGCGCACACCTACCCGTACATCCACGCGGCGCTGGGCATCCACCCCGAAAGCCTGGGCGAAGACGATGCCCCCACCGTCGCCGTTTACCACGGCGACTGGCGCGCCGAGCTGGCCGCAATGCGCCCGCTGTTTGACGACCCCGCCGTTGTCGCCGTGGGCGAGATCGGCCTGGACCACCACTGGCCGCTGCCCGCGCAGGAACAGTACGACCTGTTTGAAGCGCAGCTGCGGCTGGCCGCCG
>ERZ1643251.371-NODE-371-length-69390-cov-15.859350_pt1 | contig 69390 bp, 59 predicted proteins | sample MGYA00579261_ERZ1643251 | MGnify/ENA primary metagenome ERZ1643251 (study PRJEB29033, sample SAMEA4952267) | chicken gut metagenome | biome: Broiler Chicken; feature: Gastrointestinal Tract; material: Caecum | place: Ireland | collected 2018 | study: Broiler...
GTGACCTCTTGGAGATTGCCCGCAAAAGCTATACGGCGCGATTCTCCGGATTTCTTGACGCGCGCCAGCTTGTGCTGGCGCGCGGATGCGTATCCGCCGCGGGAAGCGGCGCGGAGCATTTGTTTTTCGGCGGCTATCCGGGTGCGGAGCGTGTGATGCTCGGCGCGTTCGCACCGTATGAACAGCCGGACGAAGCTGCGTTTCCAATTGTCCCGCTGACCATCGGATACCGTGCGCAGGACGCGCCGGGGCACCGCGACCTGCTCGGCTCGCTCACAGGGCTTGCAATTGGGCGTGAGGCGATCGGCGACATTCTGGTAGGCGGGGAATACGCCGTTTGCTTTGTTTCATCCGCAGTTGCGCCGGTGATCTTAAATGAACTGAAAAAGGCAGGGCGCTGCGGCGTGCGTGTGTGTGAAGGAATGCCGGAGGTTCTGCCCGCGCTGCACAGGTATGCGGATCTGCCGCTGATCGTTACGTCGCTGCGGCTTGATTGCATGGTGGCTGCCGTCGCTGGGCTTTCCCGGGAAAAGGCGGCGCAGGCAATCCGTTCGCAGTTGGTAGCTGTCAACGGCGCCGTGCTGGCGCAAACGTCTGGTATGCTCTGTGAAGGCGATGTTTTCAGCATTCGGGGGTATGGGAAATACCTGTTCAAGCAGGTATTGTCGTCAACGAAAAAGGGCCGCCTGCATATCCTTTGCAGAAAATATGTCTGATCGGGTTCGTTTGACGAACCGTTCCAATAGATAAGGAGGATGTTTGATCGTGCTGAATCCAAACGAGATTGCCAATAAAAGATTTGACAAAGTAATGGGGCAGAAATATCGCGCGGACGATGTGGACAATTACCTTGCTCAGGTTGCCGACAGCATGAACGACCTTCTGGAAGAAAAGCAGGAGCTGGAAAAAAAGCTGATTGTTCTGGCGGACAAGCTGGAAGAATATAAGGATGACGAGGAAAGCCTGCGCTCCGCACTGCTTGGCGCGCAGAAGCTGGGCGACAGCGTCGTTCGTGACGCCAAGGCAAAGGCAAGGGATATTCTGGAGGACGCCGAGGCGCGCGCCAACATGATTGTGGAAAACGCCAAACAGGAAATCGAGCGCCAGCAGGCGGGCTTTGTGCGGATGCAGCGGGAGGTCGCGACGTTCAAAAGCAAGCTTCAGCTTGTGTATAAGCAGCATCTTGAACTGATCGCGTCCATTCCGGTCGATGAAAACATTGTGAACGCCGCAATGAAAAAAACACAGCCCAAACCGCCGGCGCCGGAGACGCCCACAGGGCCGGACGAGCCGTCTGACCCCATGCCCGAGCAGACAGTTCCGGAGGATGCCGGCGATTCTCCGGCGGATCTGCCGGAGAGTCCGGACGGCCTGGCCGGCCTTCCTGTGGAGGAGGACGGTTATCCGCTGGCGGAAGATGAACTGCCCCCTCTGACCTACAGCGAGGAGGAAAGCTTCCGGTACGAGGAGACGGAGGAATATATTCCCGACGGCGAGCCGGACGAGCCGGCCAAGCATGAATCTCGCTTTGGGCCGCTGAAATTTGGCCGTGAATTTGACCTGAAACGAAACGACGGAAAGCGTAGACGCTGAGAACACAGCTTGGTCTGCATATCCGGCGTGACCGATGACAATAGACAAACAAGGAGAGATCTGTCCAATGTCCGAAATGGATTACAGCAAGACGCTTAACCTGCCAAAAACTGATTTTTCAATGCGCGCTGGGCTTCCCCAGAAGGAACCCGTCATGGTGAAAAAATGGGATGAAGAACATCTGTATGAGCGGATGCTTGAGAAAAACGAAGGCAAGCCGCTTTACATGTTCCACGATGGCCCGCCGTATGCAAACGCCAATATTCATCTTGGCACGGCGCTGAACAAGGTGCTCAAGGATATCATTGTCCGCCAGAAGAATCTCTCCGGCTTTAAAGCGCCATATACGCCGGGGTGGGATACGCATGGCCTTCCGATTGAGCTCAAGGCGCTCAAGGAGATCGGAGTTTCCAGCGACATCGCCCCGATTGAGCTGCGCCGGGTCTGCCATGATTTTGCGCTGCGCTTCGTCGAGAACCAGAAGGAGCAGTTCAAACGCCTCGGCACCATTGCCGATTATGAGCACCCTTATCTGACGCTCAAGCCGGAATACGAGGCGCGGCAGGTTGAAATTTTTGGAGCGATGGCCAACAAGGGTTATATTTATAAGGGATTAAAGCCTGTATACTGGTGCCCGACCTGCGAAACGGCGCTGGCCGAGGCGGAAATCGAGTACAATGAGGACAAGTGCAATTCCATCTATGTCAAGTTCAATGTGATCGACGACAAGGATGGTGTTTTGGAGCGCCTCGGCGCGAAGGATCTTTCTAAAACGTTTGTTGTCATCTGGACGACGACGACCTGGACTTTGCCAGGCAATATGGCTATCTGTGTCGGGCCGGCATTTGAATATTGTGTCGTCGCTGCAAACAGCGAATATTATGTAATGGCCAAGGAGCTTGTCGGGGCTTCGATGAAGGCTGCCGGAATTGCAGATTACGAAATCCTGGGCACTTGTCTCGGGGAGGAGCTGGAATACATCACCTACCAGCATCCGTTCCTTGACCGGCAGTCGCCTGTTATTCTTGGCGACCATGTCACGTTGGAGAGCGGCACCGGCTGCGTCCATACCGCGCCTGGACACGGTGTTGAGGACTTTGATGTCTGCGCGCAGCATTATCCAGAGATTGAGGTCGTCGTACCGGTCGATAAATTTGGCAATCTGACCGAACTGGCCGGAGAATTTGCCGGTCTTTCGACGGACGATGCGAATGCTGCGATCGTCAAGAAGCTGGCTTCTACCGGGAACCTGTTTGCCATTGAGAAAATCGTCCACCAGTATCCGCATTGCTGGCGCTGTAAGGACCCGATCATCTACCGCGCGACAGAGCAGTGGTTTTGTTCCGTCGACGATATCAAGGAACAGACTGTGTCCGAGATCGAAAAGGTTGCGTTTGTTCCTGAATGGGGCCGCGGCCGCATGATCAATATGGTGCGTGACCGCAGCGATTGGTGTATTTCGCGTCAGCGTACCTGGGGCGTGCCGATTCCGATTTTCTACTGTAAGCAATGCGGAAAATATCATGTAAATGAAACAAGCATTGAGGCTGTCGCGGCCCTGTTCAGGGAAAAAGGTTCCGACGCCTGGTATACGACCGACGCGGCGGATATTCTGCCCGCCGGCACAAAATGCGCCGCCTGCGGCTGTACGGAATTTGTTAAGGAAACAGACATTATGGATGTTTGGTTCGATTCCGGAACATCCTATGCGTCCGTTATCCACGACAATCCCGATTTGAAGTGGCCGGCCGACCTCTATCTTGAAGGCACCGACCAATACCGCGGATGGTTCCAGTCATCCCTGCTGACTTCGGTCGCATGGAAGGGCGTCGCGCCATATAAGACGGTCTGCACGCATGGATGGGTTGTCGACGGCGAGGGGCGCAAGATGTCCAAGAGCCTTGGCAACGGAATGGAACCTTCTGAAATCACCGATCAGTATGGCGCGGATATCCTGCGCCTGTGGGTTGCTTCAGCCGATTATCATGCGGATATCCGTATTTCGAAGGACATCCTCAAGCAGCTTTCCGAGGTGTATCGCAAAATCCGCAATACCGCGCGTTATATCCTGGGGAATATCGCCGACTTTACGCCCGATAAAGATGCGGTTGCCTTTGACCGGCTGACCGGGCTTGACAGATGGGCGCTCACACGTTTCAATGAACTTGTCAAGACGGTTACAGAGGCGTATGACCGCTTTGAATTCCACATCATTTATCATGCGCTCCACAATTTCTGTACGATTGATATGTCCAACTTCTATCTTGACGTGATCAAGGACCGCCTGTATGTCGAGGCCCCTGATTCAGAGGACCGCCGTGCGGCGCAGAGCACAATCTACACAATCCTGCGCGGTATGACGCTGCTGTTTGCTCCGATCATCCCATTTACGGCGGAGGAAATTTGGAGCTTTATGCCTGACGACAGCCGCTATGATGGTGCATCTGTGATGTTCAATGAGATGCCCAGGGTCATTGAGGGCATTTCAGATGAGGCGTTTATGGAGAAGTGGGATCGTATTCACGCTTTGCGCGACGATGTGCTTAAGGCGCTTGAGGCTGCCCGTAATGCCAAAACAATCGGTAAATCGCTCGAGGCGAAGGTAGTGCTGCACTTTGACGGCAGCCTTGCGGAGCAGATCGGTCTGACATTGGATGAGCTGGCAACCGTGTTCATCGTTTCCCAGGTGGAGGTTACAGCGGAAGGGGCTGGCTCATATCAGGGGACGGTTCCGTTCCTGCCCGGTCTTACAATTGAGATTGCGCATGCTGACGGAGCGCATTGCCCGCGCTGCTGGGTGTACAGCGATACAGTCGGCAAGGATGCGCGGCATCCGACGCTTTGCGCCCGCTGCGCACAGATCATCGGCTAATAGACACAATTGTCTGCGGCGCTTAATGAAGGTTTAAGCGCCGCAGTTTTTTATCGGAATAGGTGGTTTCTATATGATCATTGGTATCGTGCTGGCTGTTTCAGCGTTTTTGGTCGCTGTCGATCAGCTTCTGAAGGTATGGGCGCTGCAAACGCTGGCCGGCGGCCCGTCAATCCTGGTGATTCCTGGGCTGCTTCAATTTACGTATGTGGAGAACCGCGGCGCGGCTTTTGGAATTTTTCAAGGGCGCGTCGGGCTTTTGTCGCTGTTTACCCTGGCTGTGATTGTCGTTGCATTGATTTTGCTCATACGCGGAAGGCTGCGCCATCCGCTTTTGATGTGGAGCGTCGGGCTGATTATCGCGGGAGGTGTTGGCAACCTGATCGACCGTGTTTTTCGATCGTTTGTGGTCGATTATATCGATATATCACCGCTGTTCAGTTTCCCGGTTTTTAATTTTGCGGATTGCTGCGTTGTAATCGGTACAGCGATGCTGGCGGTTTATATGCTTCTGATCGATGGACGAAAGAAACCCAATGGGACACAGGCAAGCGGGGACAGCGATGAATAGGCTGTACTATACATCCGAGGAATCTGATGCCGGCGTTCGCGCCGACCGCTGGCTGGCCAGCGCCGCTGAGGGGCTGCTTACACGGTCAGCTATTCAAAAGCTGTGTGACTGCAAAGCCGTGCGGGTCGGGGAAAAGCCTGTTTCAAAGAATGACCGCCTGCGCGGCGGGGAGACGTTTATAATTGATGTGCCGGATGCGCAGCCGCTTGACATTGTACCGCAGGACATCCCGATTGAGATTGTATATGAGGACGGCGATCTGCTTGTCGTCAACAAGCCGAAGGGAATGGTGGTGCATCCCGCGCCGGGACATCCGAACGGGACGCTGGTAAATGCGCTGCTGTATCATTGTCAAGGCCGCCTTTCGTCGATCAATGGAGTGATCCGGCCTGGAATTGTGCACCGCATCGATAAGGATACAAGCGGTCTTTTGATTGTGGCGAAAAACGATGCGGCGCATGGCACGCTGGCGGAACAGATCAAGAACCACAGCTTTACACGTATTTATAACGCGGTAGTGTACGGTGGTTTTTCAACAGATGAAGGGACCGTCGATGCGCCGATCGGACGAAGCCAGAATGACCGCAAGAAGATGTGCGTAACAGACAGAAACGCACGTGGTGCGGTGACGCATTACCGAGTGCTGGAGCGTCTGGGGCGTTTCACGTGGTTGAAACTGTGCCTGGAAACAGGCCGGACGCATCAAATTCGTGTGCATATGGCATATATCGGTCATCCGGTCGCGGGCGATCCTATCTACGGCCCGCAGAAGACCATCACAAGCCTGCATGGACAGTGCCTGCACGCACGGGTCATTGGATTTCATCATCCGCGTACTGGTGTATATATGGAGTTTTCAAGTGAGCTGCCGGACTATTTTTCTACTTTTTTGACATCTCTCAGACAGAACTAGGGCTTGTTTGAAAATAGAGGAATTGCCGAATTTTTTGCAGACAGCAGGAGAATGCAAGGCAAAATACGCAGGAATCCTTTCGGATTCCGAGGCTTTTTAACGCAGTCTTTGCCGTTGTTTGTAGAAAAGGCGGAAATTTTGATTTTTCAAACAGCCTCTAAACAAAGGAGCAGGGCATCCGCCCTGCTCCTTTGTTTACAAGAGTCCAATTCGTTCCTTCCCGAATAGAATAAAATATGTTATGCAAACTGATAGGCATAATATAAAAATGTAGAGAAGGAGCTGAATTGGTTGCCTGGTAATAACTATAATAACAATGGACGCCCTCAACGGTATATCCCACCGCCGCAACCACAGCCATATATACAGGGTGGGCGCAATTGGTCGCATAATATCAATAGCCCCGGCGTTCATGGCTTCCAACAGGGAGGGCAGCAGGCGGGTTCAGAATCAAATTGGGAGGACCAGGACCGGCAGCAGTATCGCTGATCCATGGGGTTTGAAACATCCGGTGTCAGAGCTGATTTAACGGACGTGACACCGGATGTTTTTTCGAATTTTACATATTTTTTTTCTTTTTTATTGCTTCGGCATAGCGGCGCAGCTCTGCCACTGAATGAAATTCCTCAGGCCGCTTATTGATGGCTCGTTTGACGTCTTCCGGAAGGGAGTCAAAATAATTGGCCGCCGACATATCACAGCCGAATCCATAGGAAAAATAGTTGGATTGTTCAAGATACATGAAAATCACCTCCGCTATATCATATGCGGATCAGGTGAATGCAACCGTGTAAATCCTGGATTATTTACAAAAAAGTGTCCGATTTGAATCGGACACTTTTGAGTACTATTTCGTTTGAGGCTTCTTTTCCTCAGCCTGTTTGGCAATATTTTGATGTAAATCCAGGATACTTTGAGACGCCAGGTCGAAATCTCTCACTTCCTCATACTGATCGACGAGTTTACTCTGGACAAGATCGCTGTAATCCTCTTTCCTGTCGCGGTAAACCAGCTTCAGAAGGATTGGTGTGATGATTGTTGTCACAATAACCATAATTACAACTGGGCCAAAAAAGTCTGCCTGCATCAGTCCGGTGGAAATACCCTTGGTTGCAACAATCAAGGCGACTTCGCCGCGGGAGATCATTCCAATGCCGATTTGAATGCATTCACTGTTGGAATAGCGGCAGAGCTTTGCGCCCAAGCCGCAGCCAAGAACTTTGGAAATACAGGCCCACAGAACAAGAAAAATCGAAAACAGGATGATGGAGGTTGTCATTGGCGGAACCTCGACCTTTGCGCCGATGCTGGCAAAGAAAATCGGAGAGAGCAGCATATACGAAGCGATTTCAAACCGCGAAGCTACATAGGTGACCTTTTTGGTGTTGGAAATGATCAAGCCCGCTATGTAGGCGCCTGTGATATCGGCAACGCCAAAGAATTCTTCGGCGACATAGGCAAAGATCAGGCAGAAAGCGAAAGAAAGTACAGCGTAGCGGCGCAGGTCGCCAGGCGCGCGGCTCATCCAATATTCGATCAGCTTATGCATGACAATGCCAGCGATCAGGCTCAGAACGAAAAATGCCGCGATTTTAATCAGGACGATGCCGATTTTAACGCTTGGGTCTGCAAAGCTGGTGATCAGCGTCAGGGCAATAATACCGAGGATATCGTCGATCAATGCCGCTCCAAGAATCGCGTTGCCGGAACGAGTCGATAGCTTTCCCATTTCCTTGAGCGTTTCCACAGTGATGCTGACAGAGGTAGCTGTCAGGATGACGCCGATAAAGACATTTTGTAAAAATGCATCTGATTGCGTGTTGAAGATGGAAGCGATGACAAACCCGCCTGCCAGCGGTACAATAACACCGATTAAGGCGATCAGAAAAGACGCCTTGCCGGAACGTTTGAGTTCACCGATATCTGTTTCAAGGCCAGCGGTAAACATTAGTACAATTACGCCGATTTCGGCGATTTGATCAAGAAAGGTTGTCTCATGAATCACGCCGAGACAAGCAGGACCAAGTATCAAGCCAGCAAGCAGAGCGCCGACGACCTGCGGCATGGCGATGCGTTTTGTCAGAAGACCGAGAAGCTTTGTGCTGAGAAGAATGATGGCAACTGTCATCAGAAAGCTGTAAGATTCCATAAAAATTACCTCCTCGGATCCATACTTCAATCTTGTCCGTCTGCGCCGTGATATTTCTGATGCTCCTCCTTATTACGCTTCATTTGCGGCAATTGCGATGTCCGACGCAGCATGAACGACTGAAGCTGGTTCCTGTGGCGGACTTGCGTCGCCGCCACGTTCTAATAATTCGTTCCAGTGTCTTAGTATAGTCCGATACCAATTGTTTTTCAACAGTCAAACCATATAAATTTCAATCACAATTTGACAAAGGTTATATGTATTTCAAGAATAAAGAAAACAAATTCCTTTGAAACGTTGCAGATTTTGAAGTGGATGGTATAATATAGGTGATGAATGATGTTGTCTTTGACGCTCCATGCAAAAAGCATTGGAATGAATATCGCGCTGCTGTGCCGGCGGGCGGAGCGCGGTCAAAGAAACACTGGCAGGAGGAGTATTATGGCGGATAAATCAAAGGTTTATTTTACAGATTTGCGTGTGCGTTTGGAGGACGGCCTTCTCAAAAAGCTGGACCGTTTGATCCGCGCGGCAGGGATGGAGACGATCGATTTTAAGAATAAGTTTGCGGCGATTAAAATTCATTTCGGGGAACCGGGCAACCTCGCGTTTCTGCGTCCGAATTTTTCCAAGGTTGTAGCTGACCTGGTCAAGGAAAAAGGCGGTCGGCCCTTCCTGACCGACTGTAATACGCTGTATGTCGGCCGGCGTAAGAATGCGATTGATCATATTGAAGCAGCTTATGAAAACGGATATAGCCCGTTTTCGACTGGTTGCCAGGTGATTATTGGCGATGGATTAAAAGGGACCGATGAACAGCTTGTGCCGGTTGATGGCGAATATGTTAAGGAAGCCAAGATCGGCCGCGCGATTATGGATGCGGATATCATCATTTCGCTGACACATTTCAAGGCGCATGAATGTACCGGGATCGGCGGCGCGCTGAAAAATCTGGGCATGGGCTGCGGTTCACGCGCTGGCAAAATGGAGATGCATTCCGCGGGCAAGCCATATGTTGAGCAAACGGTTTGCGTGGGCTGCGGTATGTGTAAAAGAAATTGTGCACATGATGCGATTGCCATTACAAACCGTAAAGCCTCGATCGATCACTCAAAATGCGTCGGCTGCGGCCGCTGCATTGGAGCCTGTCCTGTGGACGCTGTACAAGCGGCTCAGGATGAAGCGTTTGATATCCTCAATAAAAAGATTTCTGAATATACGCTGGCTGTGGTCAAGGATCGTCCGCACTTCCACATCTGTCTGGTGATGTCTGTTTCGCCGTTTTGCGACTGCCATCCGGAAAATGATTTGCCGATTGTACAGGATATTGGAATGTTCGCCTCCTTTGATCCGGTGGCGCTTGACATGGCCTGTGCCGACGCAGTAAACGGGCATCCGGCGCTGCCTGGTAGTCTGCTTGAAGGCCGCCCGGCTGGCGGGGACCATTTTAAGGAGCTTCATCCGGCGACCGATTGGCGTGTCGGACCTGAGCACGCCGAAAAATTAGGGATCGGCAGTACACAATATGAATTGATTGCTGTAAAATAAAAAAGACGGGCGAGAAGCAAAGGCTTCTCGCCCGTCTTTTTTCTTAATTAAGTATCTGAAATTATAATTGACTGTCCCTCATTTGACATCGCTTTCGTATATTTGAAGATCATATATACCGCTATTGTATCAAAAGGAGTTTTTATTTCTTTCGCAACGCTAAAGCTCTTTTGAACTCCCCGGTATTGCCGGGGGTTTTCAATTACAAAAAGGGGCGCGGACAATCCGTAGACTGTCCGCGCCCAAAGACCAGGGGGGGCTTTGCGGGGGTACCCCCGCTCCGGAGGATGGGTCAAAAAGGGATGGCTTCTCCTCATTGGCGGCTTCCTTTGTACCGCCGCCCCGCTGTGGGGTCAGACTGACTCCACCTCTGGCCGCGGTGGCCAGAGGTCAAGGGATGACGGTATTTTGCAGTAAAATTTATTATTGCGATATAACATTTTTCTGGAAAGTTCCTTTTTGAAAATTACTGCTCCTGCCACATATAACTACTGCAATGATTATCAGGAAGTTGGAACTGACTTACCAAATCATTCAGCAACTGTGCTTGAGAGGAAAGCTCTTCACTGGCGGCGGCAGACTCCTCACTGGTGGCAGAGTTGGTCTGGACAACAGCGGAAATCTGATCCAGCCCTTCGGTGACTTGTGAAATAGACACCACGGCAGCCTCTACCATACCTGCCACTTTCACCATATCCGCAACCGCAAGACCGGCCAGCTCAGTAGTTCTATGCAAAGCTCCTGTTACTTCATTTACAATCTTGTTGCCGTTTTCAACAGACTGGACGGAACTTTCAATCAAATCCTTTGTTGCCTTGGCCGCCTCGTCCGATTTAGATGCTAAGTTGCGCACCTCATCGGCTACCACGGCAAAGCCCTTACCGGCAGTCCCGGCTCGCGCCGCCTCCACAGCGGCATTGAGCGCCAAGATATTTGTCTGGAACGCAATATCCTCAATCGTGGTGATAATGTTGCTGATTTTTTGAGAGGACTCGCTGATCTCTTTCATGGCAACGGTCATTTGCTTCATCAGCTCATTACTGCGGACGACCTCTCCGCCGGCCTGTTCAGCGCGGCTCTGCGACTCTCTTGAAACGGCGGCAGTTTCTTGGGTGCTGTCGAAAATCTCATGGATTGTAGCGGCCAATTCCTGGACAGAGCTTGCCTGCTCCGTGGCCCCCTGTGCCAGGGCCTGTGCGCCGTCAGACACTTGGTTGGCTCCGGAAGAAATCTGTCCGGCACTCGCACTGATCTGTGAGAGCGTATCGCTTAATTTGTCTTTGATTTGACGCATGGACACCAACAGTGGCTCAAAATTTCCGATATACAGATCGGCGATCTGTGAGTCTACCACAAAATTGCCATGCCCCATCTGCCCGAGAAGATAGTCGATGTCCTTTAGGATGGCGCTCAAGGCATTGACGATAATCGTGGTAGAGGTAACCAGAGCGCCCACTTCATCGTTGCGCTGGAAATCAGGAACAGGGGCATCCAGATTGCCCTGAGAAAGCAGTTCCAACCGCTCCGCACAGGCTTTGATCGGCGTCCCAATTCCAACAGCGAGCCGCAGAGCGAGCAGAGATGCGACGATTGCGGCTACCGCCAGAAGCACGACCGTGACGATAACACCGAGAACGGTTGTACCTGTAAAATCTGAAGTAGGGGCATTGATGGCGATGCTCCATCCATTCGTATCAGGGACAGGCGCATAGGCGGTAAACTTTGTTACACCGTCATAGCGGTATTGCTCAAACCCGGTGTGGCCAGCGATCATATCCGACTCGATTGCCGCCAAATCGGCCAAGGATTTATCGCTACGGGCATCTTCGATGGTATTCTCTTGATTGAGGACAGACTCTAAATTCTTGTGGGCAATCGTATTGCCTTTTGCATCCAGCATATAAGAGGAGCCGCCCGCGCTGATTTTGAGGCTGCTTACAATATCATTCAAAAAGGTTTCATGCGGGACAAAGTAGACCACGCCGATGATCCGTCCGCCTGCCTCGCCGTTCTCCCATACCGGCGCAGATACAATAATCGTGACCTCGCCTGTAGCAGAAGAAATCAGTGGCTCGGAAACATAGGCATTTCCCTTCATCGCCTCCTGAAAATAGGCCCGGTTGCTATAATCCGAGCCGTCTAAAAGGCTGTGGCCCCGTGTGTCCAGCAGATTGTACCTCTGAAATCCATAAGTATCGACTTTTTGCTGTAGTAACTGCTGTTTATCAGCCAATGTGCTTTCAGGGTCGGAAAGACGCGGAAGGCTACCCGTTTCACTGGCAATGGTCATATATTCACGCAGTTGATAGGACACCCGCTCAGCGGCTACAACTGCGGTCTGCCTCATGCTGTTTTCAAGGGCGGATTGTGTGCCCATGTAGCCGAGGGCGCACGCGATCCCGCCCACCAATATCAAGGAAATCACCACAGTGGAAATCATTGATACAAGAATTTTTGCTTTGATACTCTTCATAGACTCTACCTCTCCCTTTTTGTGTTGTCTCTGCAGCCCTGAGTGTTGATGGGAAACGAGAATACACAGCGACGAGAAAAACGCACTTTTTGTATTTGCATGATGTGCTTGTACAGAAGGCGTTAATTTGGGAGAAATGGATGTTTGTGCAGTTTTAGACGCAATCGTATCTCACTCGTAACTGGCTAAACTATGCCCATCAACACACAAAGCCAACAGACCGTGATGTATGGCATAATGCCATGGAAATAATATGCTTGCCAATAGAGTCCCCCTTTCAAAGCAAATAGAGCCTGCAACATTCTTTCCGTTCTGTTGTAGCTCGGGGGAATGCTTAGTAATAGCCCCTGATGTTTCTATTTTTCTACATCAGGGGGATTTTGCCTATTGTCTGTTTTTACTTGAGCGGTTCATTGTGGATAGAGGTTTTAATTTGAAATTGAAAATTTTAACCAATGACACAACTTGCGCGCCTAGCGAGAAGCTGCCTGATTTTTTCATGTGGATCGATAATCGCTCCAACCGACATATCATGATTGATGGCGGCGATAAAATAGGCGATATACTTGGAGACATCCACTTCGTGGAACCATTCGCAGTTGAGCAATTTTGGAGAACGATAAGTGAGATTTGTCCCAAAGACGCCTGCAATTGTACCGTCGCGATAGGCCGCTTCAAATTCATCAACGCCGTTTGTAAAAATTGCGTAGGTGGCATAAGCAAAAATACGGTTAGCCTTGCGTTTTTTCAGTTCGCGCGCAACCTCCAGCATTGATTCGCCCGAAGAAATGATATCGTCAGCGATAAAAACATCTTTGCCTTCGACAGAATCGCCCAGATATTCGTGCGCGACAATTGGATTTCGGCCGTTGACGACACGCGCATAATCACGGCGTTTATAAAACATCCCGAGATCAATTCCAAGCACCGAGGCATAATACATATTACGGCTCATAGCGCCTTCGTCCGGGCTGACAACCATCAGGTGGTCACGGTCCAGCCGGATATCAGGGACGCTGCGCAAAAGCGCCTTGAGAACCTGGTAGGAAGGTGAAACATTGTCAAAGCCCATCAAGGGGACGGCATTCTGCACACGCGGATCGTGCGCATCAAAGGTGATAATATTGGAAACCCCCATATTTTGAAGCTCCTGAAGCGCCACAGCGCAATCAAGCGACTCGCGGTAGCTGCGCCTGTGCTGCCTGCTGCCATACAGCACAGGCATGATGACGCTGATACGGTGCGCCTTGCCGCTGGCGGCCTGAATCAGACGTTTCAGATCTTGAAAATGGTCGTCTGGCGACATCGCATTTTTCTGCCCAAACATATTATAGGTACAGCTATAATTACCAACGTCAACAATAAAATAGAGGTCATCGCCGCGGACGGTCGATTTGATAAGTCCCTTGCCGTCGCCTGATGAGAAACGAGGGCATTCGCTTTCAATAATAAAGGTATCTTTTTGGCAAGGGCTGCCCGACGCCCACCTGACAAGATGTTCGTTGATTTTCTCACCAAGCTGTCGCGCGCCTTCTGTAACAATCAGCCCCAATTCGGCGACATGGCCGCATTCCCTAAAAATATCTTCCGTATCGATCTGTCCTGCCATTGCTTCCGCTCCTTTTCAATCGCTGCCTGTGCGAGCTATTACGCTCCCACATGACGGATCTGTTTTGCCAGCCTCCAAAATCCGACAAAAAGATTTATATTATATTATACATGATTGATGAGAGCTTGTACATAGACAATCGGTAAAAAACGTCTTGTATCGGTATCCCGCAGGCAGGCATTATGAAGGAGATGGGAGAGGCGCTCTTTCCAGACCCGGAAAAGCCGGTCTCTAGCCCCGGTTCCAGTATTTACGGTCGAGCGCGCGGTATTGCAGTGCTTCCGCAAGATGCGGCGCGCGGATCTGTTCGCTGGCGTCGAGATCTGCGATGGTACGTGCGACCTTGAGAATACGGTCGTATGCCCGGCCGGACAGTCCCATCCGGTCGAACGCACCGCGCAGAAGCTTCTCGGCTCCGCTGTCGAGCGGGCAGGATTCGGCAAGCAGAGCAGGCGGGATCTGTGCGTTGCAGGCAATACCGGTACAGGCGAAACGATTTGTCTGAATGGCGCGTGCGGCTACAACACGCGCCCTTACATTGGCGGATGTCTCCTCGCCGCCAATGGCCGAAAGCTGCTCATAGCTGACCGGAGGAACTTCAACATGCAGATCGATACGGCTCAAAAGCGGACCGCTGATGCTGTTCAGATAGGCTGAAGCGCGCGCCGGCGAACAGGTGCATTGTTTGGTTGGATGGCCAAAATAACCGCAGGGGCACGGATTCATGGCAGCGGTCAGCATGAACCGACTCGGATAACGCAGCCGGGCGTTGACGCGTGAAATGGTCACGCTCCCTTCCTCGATCGGCTGCCGCAGAGCCTCCATTGCCGGCCGCTGGAATTCAGGCAGCTCGTCAAGAAACAGAACGCCGTTATGTGCCAGCGAAATTTCACCGGGACGTGGAATGGAACCGCCGCCGCACAGACCGGCGGGAGAGACAGTATGGTGAGGAGCGCGGAACGGCCTCTCTGTGATCAATGGGATCCCCGGCTCCAGAAGACCGGCGGCTGAATAAATTTTGGTCGTCTCAATTGATTCCGCCTCCGTCATTCCTGGAAGAATGGAGAGCAGGCGGCGGGCCAGCATACTTTTTCCGGTGCCGGGCGCGCCGATCAGGAGCGTGTTGTGGCCGCCCGCCGCTGCAATTTCGAGCGCGCGCTTGGCGAATGGCTGCCCCTTAACCTCACAGAAATCGGGTACTGAGCAGCGGTGGGGTTGATTGGTTTTGGCGCTTTCAGCCCGCAAAAGCGTGCCTTCTCCGCGCAGAAAATCGACAAGTGCACGCACGTTTTCAACCACATAGACCTCAAGACCATGCACGACGGACGCCTCTGCGGCGTTAGGCGCTGGTACAAAAGCACGCTTGACGCCAAGCTCCTGTGCGCCGAGCAGCATCGGTAAGACGCCGCAAACACGCCGCAGCTCGCCTGAGAGGGAAAGCTCGCCGATAAACGCAGAGGCTTTGGGCAGTTCTGGAAGCGTGCCCTGTGCGCAAAGCAGTCCAATCAAAATCGGAAGATCATGGAGCGAGCCGCTTTTTTTAACGTCCGCCGGGGCCAGATTGACTGTGATGCGTCCATCCGGAAATGGGTAGCCGCAGTTTAGAAATGCGGAACGGACGCGTTCTCGTGATTCGCGCACCGCTGCGTCCGGCAGGCCGACAATTTCAAAAGCGGGTATAGCACGCGCCACATTAACCTCTACAGTGACAGAAAAAGGCTCGATCCCCAGCAGGCCGAGACTTTGAACGGTTGAAAGCACGGCGATCCCTCCAGATTATATTCTGGTAAAATTATACTTCCGATTGACAAAAAAAGCAATATTTTGTCGAATATAGAATAAAAAACCTTTTAAAAAAGCAGATTCTCATTCTTAAGGGAGCCTTAGAAGGAGAATCTGCCTGCTGCTGAAATCTTATCAACCGGATGTCTTAAATTTTTAAATTCCAAACATATGCTCTGTAAAAATTTTCAGCCCGATACCAGCCAGAATGATGCCGCCGCAAATTTCGGCGCGTGTTCCGAGCAGCAGTCCAAAACGGTGGCCAAGCATAGCGCCAATGATACAACAGGCGAAGGTAATCAGACCGATAAAGGCCGCGGCGGTAACGATATTGACCTGCATGACGGCGAAGCCGACGCCAACAGCGAGGGCGTCTATGCTGGTGGCGACCGCCTGGAGAACGAGAATACGCAGGGTAAAAGCGCCGGCTGCGCTGTCACAGCTTTCTGGATGGCGCAGTTCGCGCGCGCCGTCGACAATCATTTTACCGCCGATGATCCCAAGCAGAAACAGCGCAATCCAATGGTCGGCAAATCCGATTGCCTCGCTGAAAGTGCGCCCGGCAAAATATCCGGCGATCGGCATGAGCATCTGGAACAGGCCAAAGGCAGCGGCCGCCGCAAACGCCTGCTTCCGGCCAAAGCCACGGTAACACATGCCGTTGGAAATGGAGACGGCAAATGCGTCCATGGAGAGTCCCAAAGCGATCATAAAGAGCGTGAGTGTAGTCATGCGGTTAAAGACCCCTTTATTTTGTAATGACCTTCCGGCTTTGCCGGCTTTTTAGCGAAACTCTGCCAAGTATAGCACTTTAATGGACATGACGCAAGGCATCCCATGAAAGATTTTCCGTTTTCCACCAGATATTGTCATACGGGCAATTGACTTTGTCCTTCGGGATGGTTATCATATAAATAAGGAAACATAAAGAGCTTACTTTTTAATATTATCATTATGTTACAGGAGGGCGCAATATGAACCATATGCAGTTGTATGACCGTTGGCTGTCGCATTCGCTTGAGGATGCAGACCTGATCGCCGAGCTTGAGGCGATCAAGGGAAAGGACGACGAAATTTTTGATCGGTTTTACCGGGATCTGTCTTTTGGGACAGCCGGCCTGCGCGGCGTGCTTGGCGCGGGTACCAATCGGATGAATATTTATACAGTCCGCCGCGCGACACAGGGACTGGCCAATTATCTCAACGCGCAGGCAAAGCACCCAACCGTCGCCATTTCATATGACAGCCGCATCAAATCCGACCGTTTTTCCAAAGAGGCTGCGGGCGTGTTGGCCGCGAACGGGATTCACGTTTATATCTATCGTGAATTGATGCCTGTCCCGGCGCTGTCATTTGCCACGCGTGCGCTCAAATGCGACGCGGGCATTATGGTCACGGCGTCGCATAACCCCGCAAAATATAACGGTTATAAAGTATACGGCTGCGATGGCTGCCAGATGACAGAAAATGCCGCGGACGCGGTGCTTGCGCAGATCAACAGCCTTGATTTGTTTGACGATATCAGGACGCTGGATTTTGAGCAGGGAATCCACGATGGGAAAATTGAATACATTGCACAGACGATCATCGATCAATTCATTGAAAATGTCCTTTCTCAGCAGGTCAATCCGGGCATCTGCGCGAAAGCCGGCCTGAAGCTTGTGTATTCTCCTCTGAATGGCGCGGGTAATCAGCCGGTACGCCGTGTGCTGCGTGAAATTGGCGCATCGGATGTCACAGTTGTAGCGGAGCAGGAACATCCGGACGGCAATTTCCCGACCTGTCCCTTTCCGAATCCTGAGATTAAGGAGGCATTGGCCAAAGGGCTTGCGCTCGCGCGGGAGACTGGAGCGGATCTCATGCTTGCGACCGATCCTGATTGCGACCGTGTGGGTATCGCGGTTAAGGACGGCGATGATTACAGGTTGCTGACCGGAAACCATGTCGGCGCGTTGCTGTTTGATTATATCTGCCGCAACCGCATAGAAAACGGCACAATGCCAAAGGATCCGATTGCAGTGACGACGATCGTTTCAACAAAGCTGACAAACGCCATCGGAAAAGCGTATGGCGTTGAAGTGATCAACGTGTTGACAGGCTTTAAGTATATCGGCGAGCAGATCGCGATTGTGGAGGCGCAGGGCCATCCTGAGCGGTTTATTTTTGGCTTTGAGGAGAGCTATGGCTATTTGAGCGGTACCTATGTGCGCGATAAGGATGCGGTTGTCGGTTCAATGCTGATTGTCGAGATGGCGTCTTGGTATAAGCAAAAGGGCATGACCTTGGTTGACGCGCTCAATGATTTATATAAGCGGTTTGGGTTATATTGCGAGAGCGTTGCAAATTTCCAGTTTGAGGGCGCGGAGGGTATGAAGAAAATGGCGGCCATTATGGACGGCCTGCGTGCTCATCCGCCCAAGCAGCTCGGCGGCAGCGATGTTGTTTCAACGAGCGATTATGAAGCGTCCACGGTCGTTTCAGCCGAAGGAACACGTCCGATTTCGCTGCCGAAATCAAATGTGCTTGAGTATGCGCTTGCCAACGGCTGTACAGCGATCGTTCGCCCGTCCGGCACAGAGCCGAAAATTAAGCTGTATCTTTCGGCGGTCGGCAAGGATATGGGGGAAATTGATGCGCGCGCGGCGGCTATTGGAACAGATGTCAAGAAAATTATGGGCGTTTAATAGATCAAAAAGAAAATGATTGCATATGGGAAGCTGTACCAAAGGGAGGCGCACACGTCTAGGCGGAAAATCTCCCGTCTGAACTGCTTCAAAAAAGCTTGAAATCTGCTGGGATTTTAGCCGGGGCGGTATTTATTCTGTTGGCGTTTTTGGTGAACGCTGCCATTACGGACAAGACGGGGAAATCCTCCCGGCTGCTCAGTCCGATTTATTACGTTGTTGTGATTCCGACAGTTTTGGTCAACCTGGTCCGGTCGGTTGCGGTCTATAATTGGGGGATCTGGCTAGCAAATCTTCTGGTGCTCATATGTGTGGGAGTTGCTTTCTGGCGCAGCGAACGGGATGCCGCAGACTCAGGGCAGCGGGAGAGTGGTTTGAAATAGCTTTTGGGCTACAAAAATCCGCACCGTTGAAGCGGTGCGGATCAGTCCTGTCTCGGACGCCTATTCCTGCGGGTGCGTTCCGACAGAGGATGCGGATCCCAAGGGTTCGTCCGCTGTCGGAGCGGTGGAAAGGTGGTTGCGCTCTATAACGAGATGATGGATGCAATGCTTGAGATTGAGGCGCGCTGTGGGAAGCACCGCCGGATAAACAGGCAGTTTCGTGAACCGATCGACACGCTCTTTTTGAAGGCGCGCACCTTCCTGACGGCGAGCGAGCACTTGGAAAACTTACGGACGAGGGCTGATAAACAGGCGTTTGACAGCTTCCTCAGGGATCAGGGAAGCGACCGCATGGTGCTGCTGCGCCGGATTACCAGCGGAGCGGGGGAACAGTTTGTGAGCCTGAGCAAGCAGTATGACCTCGCAGCGCGTGAGGCGGCCGCGCTTTTCGTCGCGCTTTCCTTTCGCAATTAATATTACAATTTTCAAAGACAAAAATATTTAAAAAAAGCCTTGTAATTTGGGACGCACTGTGGTAACATTTAAATGTTACATTTATGGTATCTAGAGCCGATACCAGAAAGAGGTGAAACAAATGAAAGAGGGCATCCATCCCAAGTATGTGGATACGACGATCACATGCGCCTGCGGCGAGGTGATCCATACACGTTCGACAAAGGAAAACATCCGTGTTGAAATTTGTTCGAAATGCCATCCGTTCTTCACCGGCCGTCAGAAGCTGGTTGATTCTGGCGGGCGTGTCGACAGGTTCAAAAAGCGTTTCGGCATGGACAAGTAAGCTCTTTGTGCAAAGCACGCAGCCGCGGTTTAACCACGGCTGCGTGCTTTGGCGTTTGGGGGAAGGGGAATGGCTTGTATGGGTAAACGCCGGCTCGATTTTGTGATCCCACCCGAATATGATGGCCGAAAGGCGATTCACTTTTTGCGCGGACCTGCGCAATGCTCTTATACTTTAGTGCGCTCGCTCAAAACGTTTGAGGATGGCATTCTGCTCAACGGAACACGCATCCGTACAATCGACCGGCTACATACCGGCGACTGCCTTTCCATTACGATCTGTGACGCTCCACAAACCTTTGAGCCTTGCGAAATACCCGTTGAAATCCTGTACGAGGACAGCGATGTGATCGTATATAATAAACCTGCAGCCATGGCTTGCCATCCTGTGCGCGGTCTGCGCCAGGGGACGCTGGCTAATGTGTTTGCGCGCGACTGCGCCGCAAACGGAGAGAGCTGTGCCTGCCGGCTTGTGGGACGGCTCGACCGCGATACAAGCGGAGCGGTTGTAATTGCGAAGAATGCGCGCGCGGCGGCAGTACTTACGGGACATGTTGAGAAACAATATATCGCGCTTGTAACCGGTATGCCAAATCCAAAACACGGTGTGATTGACGCGCCGATCGGACAGCCCGATCGAAAGAACCCGCGGCGTATGATTGTGGCGAACGGTAAGCCGGCCGTTACAGAGTATGAGACACAGATACGTTGTGAGGGGTACAGCGTTGTACATTGTGTACTGCGAACGGGACGGACACATCAGATTCGGGTGCATATGGCATCAATCGGATGTCCACTGCTTGGCGACACGCTTTATGGCGGTGAGACGGAGCGGATAGAGCGTCAGGCGCTGCATTGTATGCAGGCATCTTTTATCCATCCGGTAGACAAGCGGCTTTGCATTGTGCGCGCTCCCATTCCAAAAGATATGCAAAAGTTGATACCGCTCAATCAGTAAACATAGTAAATGTGCATAAAAATAAATTTGTGTGAATATTTCTTGGTAAAAACGCTTGCATTAAGTGGTTGAATATGTATAATTATAAATCAATATACAAACATTATACGTTTGTAGCATACGGCCGGCCAGCCGGCCTGATTGGGAGGAAATAAAAATGAAAAAGATATTGTCAGTCATCCTTGCGGCGATGATGGCCGCGTCATTGGCGGCTTGCGGTTCTTCCGGCGGCGCAAGCTCCAGCCAGCCGGCGGCGCCCGCGTCATCCGCCGCTGGTTCCACAGCCGCGAATTCAGAAGCTGCTTCTGCCCCGGCGGAGGGCGCGATCACATCGGCGGCTGACCTGGCGGGCAAAAAGATCGGCGTGCAGGCTGGTACCACCGGCGAGGTATATGTGCAGGAGAATGTTGCGGATGCCGAGCTTGGCAGCTATAAATCTGGAATGGATGCCGCGCTCGACCTAAAGAACGGTAAGATTGACGCCGTTGTGCTCGACGAGCTGCCAGCTAAATCGATCGTCGCGCAGAACGACGATCTGATGATCCTCGATGCGGATCTTGCAACCGAGGAGTATGCGATTGCCGTTAAAAAAGGAAATACGGAACTGCTTGAAGCGATCAATGCCACAATTGCACGTATGCAGGAGGACGGCACCTACGAATCCCTTGTGAATGCGTTCATGCCGGCAGGCGGAGACAGCGAGATCAAAATCCCCGATGCTGTCGGGACAGAAGGCGACAAGACGATTAAAATGGGTACAAACGCCGCTTTCAAGCCGTTTGAATATGTAGAGGGCACAGAGGTTGTCGGCTTTGACATTTCCATGGCGCAGCAGATCGCGCAGGACATGGGCGCCAAGCTTCAGGTCGAGGATATGGCGTTTGACAGCCTGATTTCTGCGCTTGACGCAGGGGCGATTGACTTTGTTGCGGCAGGTATGACAGCTACCGAGGAGCGCCGCCAGAGCGTCGATTTCTCCGACCCGTATTATTCTTCAAAGCAGGTCATCATTCTCAAGAAGTAAATATACAAGAAAAGTTGTGGGCGGGGCGTCAGCCCCGCCCTGCTTAATATCCGGAGGGGTCGTACAGCTATGGATGCACTCTATCAAAACCTGATCGCCTTAGACCGCTGGAAACTGATTTTAAGCGGTCTGGGCACCACAATCTGCATCGCGCTCGGCGCGATTGTCATCGGGACGCTAATCGGCGCTGTCCTCGCGCTGATGCGTATTTCACGCAGCAGGCTCCTGCGGGGGATTTCCACGCTGTATATCACGGTGATCCGCGGCATCCCGATGGTGACGCAGCTTATGATTTTTTACTTTATCTTTTTTGCGCCGACGAATGTTCCGAAGCTGGTGGTTGCAATTATCAGCTTTGGCGTGAATTCCGGCGCTTACTGCGCGGAAATTTTCCGTTCGGGTATTCAGGGCGTGCCGGTCGGTCAGGTGGAGGCTGGACGGTCGCTCGGCTTGAGCGGCGCGCAGACTATGAAGCTGATCATTTTGCCGCAGGCGTTTAAAGCGGTTCTGCCCACCTATACCAACGAATTTGTCGTCTTGATCAAGGAGACGGCCGTTGCAAGCTATATTGCGCTGGTCGATTTGACAAAGGCGACCGACCAGATCCGCAACGCAACCTTTAATGCATGGGTCCCGCTGTTGACAGCCGCGGTGATTTACCTGTGTATGACACTGGGGCTTTCGGCCCTGTTTGCACGGCTTGAGAGGAGGATGGCGCGCAGTGATCGAGGTTAAAAATCTGCAAAAATCCTTCAAGGGCGTCGAGGTGCTCAAGGGGATCAATGAGACGATTGAAAAGGGTGAAAAGGTAGTGATTGTCGGGCCGTCAGGCTCCGGTAAATCGACGTTTCTGCGCTGCCTTAATCGCCTAGAGGAGCCAACCGGCGGCGAAATCTGGTTTGAAGGAACCAATATCTGTGACAAAAAGTGCGATATCAACCGCCTGCGCCGCAAGATGGGCATGGTGTTCCAGCAGTTTAATCTGTTCGCGCACCTGTCTGTGCGTGAAAATATCACGCTCGCGCCCGTCCGGCTTAAAATGATGACGCAGGAGGAGGCTGATAAGCGTGCGATCGGGCTGTTGGAGCGCATTGGCCTGGCAGATAAGGCGGACGCTTATCCGTCGCAGCTTTCCGGCGGACAGCAGCAGCGCATTGCGATTGTACGCGCGCTGGCGATGAATCCAGATGTGATGCTTTTTGACGAACCGACCTCCGCGCTCGATCCGGAGATGGTCGGCGAGGTGCTTGAACTGATGCGCCAGCTAGCGCGCGAGGGCATGACAATGGTTGTGGTAACGCACGAGATGGGTTTTGCGCGCGAGGTCGCCACACGTGTTCTCTTTATGGATGAGGGACGTATCGTTGAACAGGCGCCTCCAGAAACATTCTTTACGCATCCTGAAAATCCGCGCCTGCAGGATTTTTTGTCAAAGGTGCTGTGACTTGACGGCGCTGTATCTTTTCTGGTATAGTTTTTTTAATGGCGCGGATCAATTAAGCGGCGGAGCGCACCAGGGTGCGCTCCGCCGCTTTCGTATATTTTTCGCGGCGCAAGGATTCTGGTGCAAGTACAGCGCCGCAGGTCTTTTGAGTCAGGAGGATACATGAACATACTTTTTTTCGGGGATGTGGTCGGACAGCCCGGCTGCGACAAATTGCGGCGTGAGCTGCCGCGTCTGCGCCGTGCATATGATGCGGGTATTGTCATCGCAAATGGCGAGAATTCGGCCGAAGGCAATGGAATCACGCCGCACAGCGCGCAGCATCTTTTTGACAGCGGCGTCGATGTGATCACGACCGGCAACCATGTGCTGCGCCGCCGCGAAATTTATCCGAAGCTCGACGAGCAAAACGGAATTATACGGCCGGCAAATTATCATCCTTCCGCGCCGGGCGCCGGCTGGTACCTTTATGACAGTCCAGCGTTTCCGGTTGCGATTATCAATCTTCAAGGGCGCGTCTATATGGAGCCGCCTCTCGCCAGTCCATTTGACACGGCCGACGTATTGCTTTCTGAGATTAAATGTCCGAATATTGTCGTCGATTTTCATGCGGAGGCAACTGCGGAAAAGCTTGCGCTCGCACATTACCTTGATGGACGCGTTTCAGCGGTGCTTGGTACGCATACGCATGTGACAACGGCCGATGAACGTCTGCTGCCAAACGGTACGGCGTATATCACGGATGTCGGTATGTGCGGCGGCCGTAATTCGATTCTTGGCGTTGAAAAAAGCCGCGCGATTGAAAAGCTGCGCACAGGACTGCCGCATCGGTTCTCTAACGACCCGGAACAGATCGAACTGCATGGCGTGCTTTTGACATTCGAAGGTACATCTGGGCGCGTTGGCCGTATTGAGCGTATTTTTGCGCCGGCCTAGATTTTGTTTGAAAAGCAGCGGGGAGAGGAAAAATTTGAAGTATCGTTGTCCATGTTGCGGTTTTTATACGTTTATGGAACGACCAAACGGGAATTATGATATATGTCCTGTATGTTTTTGGGAAGATGACCCGATACAAATGGAGGATGAAACCTTTGAGGGCGGTGCGAACACTGTAAGTTTGCTTCAGGCACGGAGCAATTTTATTGAATTTGGGGCTTGTGAAAAGAATATGAGAAAATATGTAAGAGAACCGTTTGAAGATGAAAAATATGGAATAGATTGATTTATTATTTAAAGGAACAGAAGATAGCAAAATAGAGGGGATAAATGTTCAGATATTTTTAAAGCCCCCTCAGTTTTTTGCAGCCGGCGGCCTGCTCCATGGTTGGTATGCAGCGGAATGTAAACTGTTCTAAAGTTTCGTTGAAATATGTGGCAGTATAGGGTATAATATGCGCAGGGCGAACGGTTTTGCCGTTTGCGGCCGTCAGACGGCAAAACCGCTGCAAAGCAGCGGACTGCGCGCATTTCATGCCGGTTGCGCAGATATCGTCGTTTGTGTTATATAACGAGCTGCGATCACAGTTTATATTGATGGGAGAATGCGATGACGCACAGAATTTTGGCGCTTTTGGCAGCGGTTGTGCTGCTTTTTGGGGGATGCAGGCGTACAGTTGTAAGCGATCAGCAGTTTGACATCGCTGCGCAGCGGGCGCAGGCTTCCGCGCCGGCACAGCGCCAGGAGCAGTCAGAGGAGCCGCTGACAACCCTGAGCCTGGCCTACAGCGTATCCGATTCGTTGAATCCATTTTTGATGAAAACACAGATGAATCGTATGCTGATTCCGCTTTTGTACGACAGCCTGACGGGGGTGGATAAGACCTGGCGTCCGCAGAACATATTGGCGGAGGAAATTACGGTTGAAAACAAACTGTGCACGGTCAAGCTGCGTTCGGGCATTGTGTTTTCAGACGGATCGCCGCTGACTGGAAAGGACGTGATTTATTCCATTACAACGGCGATGGCGTCTGACACTGACTGGAAAACAACGCTGCAAAATATTTCAGGATGCTCAGTCAACGACGACGGCGCGGTTGAAATTCGCCTTTACAGTTCCGACGCTGACTTTGCTGCCCTGCTGTCATTTCCAATTGTTAAAGAGGGGACGGCTGCGGACGATTATCCGGTCGGCGTCAGCAAATACTTTGTTTCAGGCACATGGGGCGGAAGCGGTGTGACATTGACGCGCAACCCGATCTATTGGAATCCGCAGTCGGTGGGTTCAGTTGAAACGATTCGTTTGGCAAATGTTTCTGATCCAGATGCGCTTTCGTTCAGTTTACGTACAGGAGACATCGATTTGATGTATTCCGATCTAAGCGATGGTGATTTTACATTTTCCGCCGCTTCCGGCGTGCCGGTATCTCTAAACAGCCTTGTATACATCGGTGTCAATGGAAATCGGGGACTGCTGTCCGAAGCGCAGTTTCGGCAGGCGCTTTCCCTTGCTATCAACCGTGATGAGCTAGTTGCAAAGGCATATATGACACATGCACGCGCGACGCTGTATCCGTTTAATCCGGAGTTTTACAGAATGGAGGATCTTGAGCTTTCGACGCCGCGCGAGCTTGCGCGTGCAGAGGAACTTCTTGCCGGCATGGGTCTGACCCAAAAGGATGAAAACGGCTACCGCTTGAGAAACGGCCAACCCGTGACGCTGCGCCTGCTGGTCAACAGCGAAAATGCCTGCCGCAATGCAGCGGCGACACTGCTTGCCGAACAGCTTCGCCAGCTTGGCGTACAGGTGACTGTCGAATCGCAGTCGTTTACACAGTACCAGGCTAGCCTTTCGCGCCGTGACTACGATCTGTACATCGGCGAGACACGCTTGATGGATAATATGGATTTTTCCGTCCTGCTCTCCGGAGGGGCGCTCGGCTATTCAACTCCATATATCGAATCGCTTTCTGAGCTTTATGGGTCTTATCGTTCGACCGGGGCGGGGATCGGGACGTTTTGCGAAGCGTTTGCTGAACAATCGCCGTTTATTCCGCTTGTATTTCGACAGGGACAGGTATCGTTTAATCGTTCGTTCGATGCGCAGATTGTCGCCACAGAACAAAATCTTTTTTATAATTTGTCTGAATGGTAGCATTGCTTTAATGTGTGAGAATACAGGGAGGTTTTGACATTGATCAGTTTGGAAAATCAATATGGGACGATTGAAATATCCCAGGAATATTTTGCAAATCTTGTAGGGCGCGCTGCGTCGGAGTGCTTTGGAGTTGTCGGGATGATCAGCTCGCCCACACAGGGAATCCGGTCGATCATGAACGGCGGCAAGGATGTTCCAGATAAGGGCGTACATGTGCGCACCTCAGGCGGAGGGCTGATCGTTGATTTGCACATCGCCGTCGTTTATGGGATGAATATCGCTGCGATTGTACGCAGTATCGTCAACAAGGTGCGTTATACAGTTGAGCAGGCGACAAACCTTGAGGTAGCTAAGGTCAATGTATTCGTTGACGCAATGAAAACAGAAAACGCATAACTGAGGCGGACAAAAGTGTGAATATGGGGGTCATTCAATCATGATTACAGGCCAGATGCTCAGGGATGCGTTCATCTCCGGAGCCAACAATATATCAAACCAGCGTCAGCTTGTCGACGCGCTCAACGTGTTCCCAGTGCCGGACGGCGATACGGGCACGAATATGTCCATGTCCGCGTCGGCCGCCAAGCGTGAGCTGATGCGCATTCCCGACAGCGCGCCTGTTTCTCAGGTTGCGGATGCGTGCGCCTCTGCTCTGCTGCGCGGCGCGCGCGGAAATTCGGGCGTTATTTTATCGCTTTTGTTCCGTGGATTTTCGCGCGGGCTGAAGGGACGGGAGCAGGCGGATGCAAGGGATTTGGTTGACGCGCTGGAAAGGGGCGTCGAATCGGCATATAAGGCTGTTATGAAGCCGACGGAAGGCACCATTCTCACCGTTGCGCGCGTAGCGGCCGAACGGGCGCGTGAGGCGCTGACCGACGAAATGGACACAGCGCAGATATGGGACGTTGTGCTTGACGCTGGATGTCAGGCGCTCGACGAGACGCCGGAGCTGCTGCCGGTGCTGAAAAAGGCCGGCGTTGTCGATGCGGGAGGCCGCGGCCTGATCGTCGTATTTGAAGGGATGTCGGAGGTATTTCATGGTAAAAAGGGAATCGAGCCTGCCGTGGAAAAATCAGCCGCCGCAGACAGTGATTCCATCCACCCGGACCGCAACGCGGCTGGCGAATATGTAGGGGAGATCACGTTCACATATTGTACGGAGTTTCTTGTGAAAAAGCGCGCGCGGGATATCGACCCTCAGCCATTGCGCGCCTATCTGGAGACGATTGGCGATTGTGTTGTCGTGGTTGACGACGACGACATCATCAAATGCCACGTCCACACGGATCATCCCGGCCTGGCGCTCGAAAAAGCGGGTGAGGACGGCCAATTAACGAACCTAAAAATTGAGAATATGCGCGAGCAGTATGAGGCGCAGAAGGCCAGCGTTGTCGAACCGGTATCCGATCAGGGGTTTGCATACGCGCCGGTTGACCCTTCCCGCACCTATGGCTTTGTCGCGGTCGCCGCGGGCGACGGCGTAAAGAAGCTGTTTGAGGATTTGGGCGTCGACAACATTGTCAACGGCGGGCAGACGATGAACCCTTCAACGGACGATATCCTGTCCGCAGTCCATGCGACGCCGGCAAAGACCGTATTTGTGCTGCCCAACAACAAAAATATCATTATGGCGGCGGAGCAGGCGACAAAGCTGGCTGACCGGCGCGTGATCGTGCTTCAGACACGCACCATTCCGCAGGGCCTTTCGGCGATGCTTGCATTCGATGCCGACGCCGATGCAACTGAAAATCAGGTAGCCATGCAGAAAGCATATGAGCGCGTCGGGACAGGACAGGTTACGTTTGCGGCGCGTGACAGCGATTACGATGGCCACAAAATCAAGGAGGGCGAGCTGCTGGGGCTTGAAAATGGCAAGGTCGCCTTTACGGATCACGATCTGACGCACGCCGTTGTGCGCGTAACACGTGCGCTTGTGCACAAGGACAGCAGTTTTGTAACGCTTATTTATGGCGAGGAAATCTCTGACGAGCTTGCGCAGACGATCCGCGATGCCGTCGCCGCCAAGCTGCCTGACGATATTGAAGTCGCGCTTATTAACGGCGGCCAGCCGGTCTATTACTTCACCATTTCCGTGGAATAACTTTAAGCGGATGATAGCCGTTGGATTTACTATGAAAAATTAAGAGAGGTGTTCAAAGATGCAGCATGAAAAGATGCGCCGCCTTGTTCTGGCGGCAATGTTCGCAGCGATCACAGCCGTGACGGCACAGCTTGTCATCCCGCTTGGGTTTACGCCGGTGCCGTTTACGCTGGCCCTGATCGCGATTTTTCTGACAGGCGCCCTGCTTGATCCCAAAACGGCGTTTCTGGCGCAGCTTGCTTATCTGCTGATAGGCGCCGCCGGCGCTCCGGTATTCTCCTACTTTTCCGGCGGGCTTCAGAAGCTTGCGGGGCCGACGGGCGGCTATCTGCTCGCTTATCCCTTTATGGCGCTGACCGCGGCGCTGTTTTTGAAGCGGTTTGGACGCGGTTTCCTGCGTTATTGCGCTGCTATGCTGCTTTCGCTGTTTGTGTGCTATACGCTCGGTACGCTCCAGCTGATCGTCCTTTCAGGTATGAGTCCAATGGAGGCGCTTGCTGCCGGCGTGCTGCCGTTCGCTGTGTTCGACATTGTGAAAGCGGCCATATCGGCGGTGCTCGCAAGTGCGCTTTATCGTGCGCTGGGCCGTGCGCGGCTGTTGGCCGCCGTCATATGACCGCCCGCGAATTGGTGCAAGCGCCGTGACACGACGTATAGGGCGGCGCGTCATAGGCGCGCTGCTCTGTATGGTGTTGCTCTGCGCCTGTGCCAAGAAACAGCCTGTACAGGCCGTTCCGGAACCAAAGCCATTAAGCTGCGTCACGCAGGACGGGGCGGTTTCCTTCGTGTTTGGCGCGGATTGGACGCAGGATGCGCAAAGCTATGCATACGATTTACTTTGCTATGCCAAAACGCGCGACCTGGCCGCCGGCGTGTTTTCCTACACGCGGGCAGGCGCGGCGCAGGCGTTCGATCCGGCGCAGGCGCTTGATTTCCATGTGAAGGATTTCGCCGGTAAACGGGAAAATGCGCGGATCTTGGAGGAACATACAGTCCGTGAGGACGACGGGCACCGCTATACAACGGCTCTTTTGGCGGCTGAATCGGATGGGGAGGAGCTGGCGTATTATTTCACGCTGATTGAATTTGCGGGATATTCCGATGCGTTCGCGGTTTTGGTGCAGGCAGCCCCCGCGGAACATTTCGGCGAATGCCGGGAGGAATTTGACGAGATCGCCGCGTCGTCCGCTTTGGCGGAGCAGTTGGAAATGCCGAAGTCCGGCTTTTCGGTCTGATTCTGATGGAATGTAAGCAAAAATACGCGCTGCGGTTGACTTCCAGCGCGCCAAGGTATATACTTAATATCCGTATGGACCATGAAGGGGTCAACCGTGGAAGCCGCCGCAGAGAGGCGCGCGTATGCTGTGAGCGCGCCGCGGAAAGAAGCGGACGCCGCCCCGGAGTCCTCCGGCGGCGAGCCGGACGTTGTGTGAGCGTTAATCCTGATGAGCGGCGCGGGCGACTCCCGCGCAATTTTGGGTGGTACCGCGGAAAGCCGATGCGCTTTTCGTCCCATGTTTTGGGGCGAGAAGCGCATTTTCGCGTCCGGGGACCGGCAAGTATGGAAAGGAACGATTGAGACAATGGAATGGACAGGACTCAATGAACTGCGTGAAAAATTCCTCAGTTTTTTTGAGAGCAAGGAGCATCTGCGCCTGCCAAGTTTTCCGCTGATGCCTTCGGCGGACGAGGCCAGTCTTCTGCTGATTAACTCCGGTATGGCGCCGATGAAAAAGTGGTTTCTGGGGCTGGAGACGCCGCCGCGCCGCCGTGTGACGACGTGCCAAAAATGTATCCGCACGCCCGATATCGAAAATGTGGGTAAAACGGCGCGCCACGGCACCTATTTTGAGATGCTCGGAAACTTCTCGTTCGGCGACTATTTTAAGCATGAGGCAACTGCCTGGGCCTGGGAATTCATCACAAAGGTGCTCGAAATGCCGGTTGACCGTCTGTGGGTATCCGTCTATGAGGACGACGACGAGGCCGAACAGATCTGGACAAAGGAAGTAGGCGTCGATCCGTCGCGCATTGTACGGCTCGGCAAGGAGGACAACTTCTGGGAGATTGGTTCCGGTCCATGCGGTCCGTGCTCAGAGATCTATTTTGACCGCGGCGAACAGTACGGCTGCGGCAAGCCGACCTGCGGCGTCGGCTGCGACTGTGACCGCTATGTTGAGTTCTGGAATCTTGTGTTTTCCCAGTTCGACGGCGACGGCAACGGCCACTATGAACGCATGGAGCATCCGAACATCGACACGGGCATGGGCCTGGAGCGGCTGGCCTGCATCATGCAGGGTGTCGACAACCTCTTTGAGGTCGACACAGTTCAGAATATCTTAAAACATGTCGCGCGGATCGCGGGTGTGGAGTACCATACGGATGCGAAAACGGACGTTTCCCTGCGCGTCATCACCGACCATATCCGTTCCACCACATTTATGGTCAGCGACGGAATCCTGCCGCAGAACGAAGGGCGTGGGTATGTCCTGCGCCGCCTGCTGCGCCGCGCGGCGCGTCACGGACGCCTGCTCGGTATCCACGAGCCGTTTTTGTATCAGGTTTGCGAGACGGTCATCCAGGAAAATGCGAACGCATATCCGGAGCTGGTTGAACACCGCGATTATATCACCAAGGTTATCAAGGTCGAGGAGGAGCGGTTCGCCCGCACAATCGACCAGGGTATGGAGCTGCTTACCGCGATCATCGACAAGATCGATTCGGAGATGGACAAAAAGATCATGCCCGGTGCGGATGCGTTCCGCCTGTACGATACGTATGGGTTCCCAGTTGACCTGATCCGTGAAATCCTGGCCGAGCGCAAGATCAAGCTGGACGAGGAGGAGTTCGCCCGCCAGATGCAGGCGCAGAAGCAGCGCGCCCGCGAAGCGCGCGCCGCGCTCGGCGACCTCGGATGGGAGGAGGACGTGCTTGCCGACGTAGCCGATCACGGCCGCTTTGTCGGATACACGGAAATGGCCGCGCAGGCACATATCGTCGCGATCATCAAGGATGACAAGCGCGTCGATGAGTTGCACGACGGCGAGCTTGGATCAATCGTGCTCGACGTTACGCCCTTTTATGCCGAAAGCGGCGGTCAGGCGGGCGACAGCGGCTTGATTAGCGCGGGTGGAAACGTATTCGCGGTTTACGACTGCAAAAAGTCAAAAACCGGCCACTTTGTCCACATCGGCGAGTTGACCGCCGGGACGCTTGCGGTCGGCGATTCTGTTTCGGCCGCAATCAACGTCGATCGCCGCGCCGATATCATGCGCAATCATACCGCCTGCCATCTGTTGCAGGCTGCTCTGCGCCAGGTCCTGGGCGACCATGTACATCAGGCGGGCGCTTTCTATGACGATACAATCTGCCGGTTCGACTTCAGCCATTTTTCTGCGGTCACACCTGAGGAGCTAAAGCGGGTTGAGGAGCTTGTAAACCGCGTTGTGCTCGCTTCCATCGACGTTTCCGTCAGCGAGATGCCGATCGACGAGGCGAAAAAGCTCGGCGCAATGGCGCTGTTTGGAGAAAAATATGGCGATGTTGTCCGCGTTTGCAGTGTTCCAGGCGAATCGGTTGAGCTGTGCGGAGGTACCCATCTGAAAAATACCGCGCAGGTTGGCTTGTTCAGGATCGTCAAGGAGTCATCCGTCGCGGCCGGCGTGCGCCGCATCGAGGCCGTCACGGGCCGCAATGTGCTGCGTCTGATGGATGAGCAGGAAACGACGATGGAAAAGACGGCCGCCGCCCTCAAGGTCGGCAATCTGTCTGAATTGCCGGCGCGCGCCGAGGCGCTTAATGCGGAAAGCAGGGAGCAGAAGCGCCGGCTTGAGGCGGCCGAGGCAAAGCTGGCCGAATCGCAGCTTTCAGGATTGTTTGACAATGCCCAGCAGGTCGGCGGCATATACATCGCGTCTGTCGCAATGATGGGAGCGAAGATTGACGCGCTGCGCCGTATGGGCGACCGTGTGCGCGACAGCCGTCCGGATGCTGTCTGCGCCTTCTCGACTGTCAATGACGGCAAAGGTTCCATTCTGGTCGTCTGCGGCAAGGACGCGGTCGCTAAGGGTGCGCACGCCGGAAAAATCGTCAAGGAGCTGACTGCGCTTTGCGGCGGCAGCGGCGGCGGCCGCCCTGACAACGCGATGGGCGGCACGTCTGAAATATTTCGGATCGACGAAGCAATGGCGCAGCTACCCGCGATTGTCGGAAAGCTGTTAAAATAAACGTACAAAAGGAGGACAACAATGGACTGCCTGTTTTGTAAAATTGTGGCGGGCGAAATTCCGAGCGATAAGCTCTATGAGGACGATGTCTGTTACGCCTTCAAGGACATCGACCCGCAGGCGCCGGTGCATTTCCTGGTCGTTCCCAAGGCGCATATCACCGGCGCCGACCAGATTACGGAGGACAACGCCCCGACAGTCGGCCGCATATTCGCTGTGATCGCGCGCCTGACACAGCAGCTTGGGTGCGGCGGCGATTACCGTGTCGTGACCAACTGCGGCAAGCTGGCTGGACAGACGGTTGGGCATCTGCATTTTCATGTGCTCGCAGGGCGCAGCCTCGCTTGGCCTCCCGGCTGATCCTCTGACTTCCATAATAATAATTTATTACCTGAAAATTCCTGTTGGCCTTTTTTACAAACTTGCAATCAACAACCCCGCGCCAGCCGCAAAGCGGCAGCACGGGGTTGTTTTGTCTGTTTTGATATGAAAGAAACGCCAGAGAACTGGTGCGCTTGTAAAACAGCCTGCCGCGTGGTAAAGTATAAGGGCAACCTGATTGATAGGAGGAGCCTGTTTGATAAAGATAAAAAAAATTGCCGCGTTGCTGACAGCGGGCATGCTCGCTTTTTTCACAGCGGCCTGCAACGGCCCAGTTCCGTTTGGCGGGGCTGGAGAGGACGGCAGCCGTGCAAATGCGGACGAGGAACGTGCGCGCTTCGATGAATACCTGGAGGAGGATTTTGTCGCAACACTGGAATCCGACCTTTTAACGCTGCATTATACACTCAAAGACCCGGCGGCATATGGCATTGAAGATGTGGAACCGACCTTTGGGGATGTGCAGCCGCCGCTGCTTTCCGACTACGATGAGGAAATCGACCGGCTGGAGGGATTTGACCATTCCCTTCTGACAAAGGAGCAGCAGGAGCTTTATGAGATGCTGATGCGCTTTTACCGGCAGGAGCGCAGCGCGCTTGAGCAGGGATACGCCTATTATTCGGAGCCATGTGCGCCCGATGGAGGCGTGCAGGCGTCGTTGCCGATCACCCTGTCCGAATATCAGTTTTACACAGAGCAGGACGTGCGGGATTACATCGCTTTGCTTGGAGACGTGGGACGCTATTACGACGACCTGGTCAAGTATGAGGAGGAACGCGCCCGCCGCGGCCTGTTTATGACGGACGATATGGTTGATCAGGTGATTGAAGGCTGTCGGACTTTTATCGCCAATCCGGAACAGAATGTTTTAATCGCGACATTTGAGACGCGGCTGGATGCGCTCGACAGCCTTGATGAACAGGCGCGCGCCGATTATATTAAACAAAATCATGCGGCAGTCATGGACACGGTGATTCCGGCCTATGAACGGATGATGGAAGGGCTTGAGAAGCTCAAGGGAACAGGCGTAAATCCCGGCGGTCTTTCACATCTTGAGAAGGGGAAGGGGTATTATGAATACCTTGCCAGGAGCCTGACCGGCGTTGATGCAGCCCCGGATGAACTGGCCCGCCGGATCGATGAACGGTTTGGCGAACTGTTTTCACGGATGTTCCTGCTGTTGGGTGAGGATGAAACGTCGGAACGTCTGATAAGCGAGATGGAGGCGTTTTTGGAAGCTGACCGCGGCACGCCGCGCGAACAGATCGACTTTTTGCATGCGGCGTCGGAGAGGATTTTCCCGGACGCGGGCGACATTTCCTACAATGTGCTGTACGTCGATCCATCGCTGGAGGACAGCACCGCACCGGCTTTCTACATGATCCCGCCGGTCGATGCGCCGGCTGAAAACCGGCTGTATATCAATCAGGGCCGCGATTCGGGAACCATCCTCTATGCCACGCTGGCGCATGAGGCGTATCCCGGGCACATGTACCAAAACAATTACTTTATTTCCACCGGCCCTGCCATGCTCCGCCATCTTCTTTCGTACATGGGCTACAGCGAAGGATGGGGCACCTATGCCGAGCTGTATTCCTATGAGCTGGCCGGCCTTGACGATCCCGCGCTGATCGAGCTGCTCCAGATCAACAATGAGTTTTCTCTCGGCGTGCTTGCGCGCAGCGATATCGGCATCCATTACCAGGGCTGGACAGTCGAACAGTTCGCCGCGTATCTCGATGGCTTTGGATTTGATACGAGCGACGCGGAAGATTTTTATTGGATGATTGTGGCCGATCCGGGCGCATATCTGCCGTATTATATCGGCTATCTTGAACTGATCGACATTATTGACGACGCGCGTACACAGCTTGGCGACCAATTTGACATCCTCGCTGTACACAAGGCGATTCTGGACGCCGGGCCGCAGCCGTTTGACATGGTGCGCGCGCATGTGCAGGAATATGTCGATCGTGTACGCGGGACGCAGGCTTCGGGCAGCCCGGCGCAGGCCGCGTAAAGGGCTGGATTTTGAAGGTAAGCTATGCTATAATACCATTCATCAACATTGGGCCGCAGGTGCATTGCGCAAAACGGCCGCACCAGAAAGAGGGAGCATTGTGAAAAGGACAGAAATCAGGCAGCTATTCGCTGCGCCGGAGTCATTTGACGGCGCCGAAGTGACTGTATGCGGATGGGTGCGTACCATCCGTGATTCCAAAGCCATCGGATTTATCGAGCTGAACGACGGTTCGGCGTTTAAGAACCTCCAGATCATTCTGGAGACGGAGAAGGTTTCAAATTTCGCGGAGATCGTAAAGCTCAATGTCGGCAGCGCCATCTGTGTGCGCGGCCGCGTGATCCTGACGCCGCAGGCCAAGCAGCCGCTGGAGGTCCACGCGGACGAGGTTGTGCTCGAAGGCGCGTCCACGCCGGATTACCCGCTCCAGAAAAAGCGCCATACGCTGGAATTTTTGCGCTCGATCGCGCATTTGCGTCCGCGCACCAATACCTTTGAAGCGGTATTCCGCGTGCGGAGCGTGGCTGCGTATGCTATCCACCGCTTTTTCAACGAGCGCGGATTTGTCTATGCGCACACGCCGCTGATCACGGGAAGCGACTGCGAGGGCGCCGGCGAGATGTTCCGCGTCACAACGCTTGACCCGAAAAACCCGCCGCTCACCGAGGATGGCGCTGTCGATTTTGCGCAGGATTTCTTTGGAAAGGCCACCGGATTGACCGTTTCCGGCCAGCTTGAGGGCGAGTGCATGGCAATGGCGTTCGGCAAGATTTACACCTTCGGGCCGACCTTCCGCGCCGAAAATTCCAACACGGCGCGCCATGCCGCCGAATTTTGGATGATCGAGCCGGAGATCGCCTTTGCCGACCTTGCAGACAATATGGAGCTTGCGGAGGATATGATCAAATATGTCCTTTCCTATGTGCTGGAACAGTGCCCGCAGGAGATGGCGTTTTTCAACAGCTTCTATGACAAGGGATTGATTGAGCGGTTGGACGGCATCATTTCTTCCGACTTCGGTCATATTACCTACACCGAAGCGATTGAGATACTGGAGAAGGCGAAGGATCAGTTCCAGTATCCCGTTTATTGGGGCTGCGATTTGCAAACGGAGCATGAGCGTTATCTGACCGAGCAGGTCATGAAGCGCCCGGTGTTCGTAACGGACTATCCTAAGGAGATCAAGGCGTTTTACATGCGCCTGAACGACGACCGGAAAACGGTCGCCGCGGTTGACCTGCTTGTCCCGGGGATTGGGGAGATCATCGGCGGCAGCCAGCGCGAGGAACGCCTTGACGTGCTGTTGTCCCGGATGGGCGAGCTTGGGCTTGATCCTGCTGATTATAGCTGGTATCTCGATCTGCGGCGCTACGGCGGTACAAAGCATGCCGGTTACGGATTGGGATTTGAACGATTGATCATGTATATGACGGGGATTTCCAATATCCGCGACGTTTTGCCCTTCCCGCGTACCACCGGTTCCGCCGAATACTGATAACGGCGCCCGTTCCGCCTGACAGGCGGGGCGGGCGTTTTCAACTGAAAAACAGTCAAAACTTGGGTTGATTCTCGTTCAGAATCATGAATTTTGCAAGAATCAAAAATTAATCTTGCAAAAAAGATGGATTTCGCATATACTATAGAAGTAGAAACAATCGCTTTGGCGGTTGTTTTGTTTTGGATTTGTGTGTAAAACGGCGGCGCCAGCCGGTCCGGTTTATGCAAAACGCCGTTCAGACAGCAAAACAGCCGTCCAGGCCGCTTGCGGCCTGACGCAAAAGTATTCGCCGCGGCCTTTTAAAAAAGAGCCGGGCATGGGAGGATTCTAACAATGTCATTATTCAGTGAACTGAGCCGGAATGAACTGGAGAAGCTGCATACAGAATTGCTCGGACAATATGAGGATTATCAGGGAAGGAATCTCAGGCTCGATATGTCGCGCGGAAAACCCTCGCCTGACCAGTTGAATCTTGTGAGCGGTATGCTCGACGTTGTGAATTCGACGGCTTCACCACTGTCGGCCGATGGTGTCGATTGCCGCAACTACGGTGATTTTGACGGCATCCCCGAATGCAAGGCCATTTTCTGCGATATGCTCGGCGTCAGCTTTGACGAGCTGTTCATCTGCGGCAACTCAAGCCTTTCCATCATGTACGACGCCATCGGCAAGATGGTTCTGCACGGCGTGCGCCCTGGCGCAACGCCCTGGTGCAAGCTTGACCGTGTAAAATTTCTCTGTCCGGTTCCCGGCTATGACCGCCATTTTGCGATCACCGAACGGTATGGTATCGAGATGATCCCCGTTGATATGACGCCTGAGGGACCGGATATGGACACCGTTGAACGGCTTGCCGCATCGGACGCTTCGATCAAGGGCATCTGGTGTGTGCCGAAATATTCAAATCCGGACGGGATTACTTATTCGGACGAGACGGTCCGCCGCTTTGCACGGATGAAAACGGCTGCGGATGATTTTATGATCATGTGGGATAATGCCTATGCAGTGCATGATCTGCATCCTGAGCATCGCGACACGCTGATCAATATTCTTGATGAATGCAAGAAGGCCGGAGATCCAAACCGTGTGATGATTTTCGCGTCGACGTCGAAAATTACCTATGCGGGCGCGGGTATCGCGGTATTTGCATGCGCGCAGGAAGTGATGGAGCGCATGAAAAAGCTGCTGACTATCCAAACGATCGGCTTTGATAAAATGAATATGCTGCGTCACGCGCGTTATTTTAAGAATCTTGACGGTATCATGGCGCACATGGATAAACAGGCGGAGCTGCTGCGTCCGAAATTTAAAACTGTGTTGGATGCGTTCGAAAGGGAGCTTGGCGGCAAGGGCGTCGCGGAATGGATCAATCCAAACGGCGGTTATTTCATCTCGCTCAATGTGATGGATGGCTGCGCAAAACGCGTTGTACAGCTTTGCAAGGACGCTGGCGTTGTGCTGACTTCAGCGGGATCGACCTATCCGTATGGGGACGACCCGCATGACCGTAACATCCGTATCGCGCCGACGTACCCGTCCATACCGGAACTTGAATGTGCGGTTTCGCTGCTGTGTGTCTGTACAAAGCTGGCGGCGGTTGAAAAGCTGTTGCGTTCATAAGGGGAGTAAAGATCGGAAAACCGGCGGATGATTGTTCCAATCATCCGCCGGTTATGTTATACTTGTTTCGTTATATTGTGCCGGCCCGGGCGGCCGGAGAGGGAAAGGATGTTGCAAAATGGCGCGCGACCGTTACGAAAGCCCGTTCTGCACCCGCTACGCAAGCGAGGAGATGCAGTATATTTTTTCAAATGACAATAAGTTTAAAACCTGGCGTAAGCTATGGATTGCGCTTGCAAAAGCCGAAAAGCGCCAGGGACTGCCGATTACAGACGCGCAGATTGCCGAACTGGAGGCGCATGCACAGGATATCAATTATGATGTAGCCCAGGCGCGCGAAAAAGAGGTGCGTCATGATGTGATGAGCCATGTTTACGCCTACGGCGTACAGTGCCCTGGCGCAAAGGGGATCATCCATCTCGGCGCGACAAGCTGTTATGTCGGAGATAATACGGATATCATTGTAATGCGCGAGGGACTGCGCGTTATCCGGCGCAAGCTGATCAATGTAATCGCGCTGCTCGCCGGTTTTGCGGACAAGTATAAGGATATGCCGGCGCTTGCCTATACACATTTGCAGCCGGCGCAGCTAACGACTGTCGGCAAACGCGCGACGCTTTGGATCAATGAATTAATGATGGATCTTGAGGAGTGCGAACGGCGCATCGCATCGCTCAAGCTGCTTGGAAGCAAAGGGACGACGGGCACACAGGCAAGCTTTGTCGAGCTGTTTGACGGCGACGGTGAAAAGATTAAGGCGCTTGAAGCCGATATCGCCGAACAGATGGGGTTTGAAGCGGTTGTGCCTGTTTCCGGGCAGACCTATTCCCGCAAGGTTGACAGCCTGGTGGTCAATGTTTTATCGGGAATCGCACAGAGCGCGGGGAAATTTTCAAACGATCTGCGCATCCTTGCCAACTTCAAGGAGATGGAGGAGCCGTTTGAAGCACATCAGATCGGTTCATCGGCCATGCCGTACAAGCGCAACCCGATGCGCAGCGAACGTATTACCGCGTTGGCGCGCTATGTTATGACGGATGCGCTCAATCCTGCCCTGACCGCTTCGACACAGTGGTTTGAACGCACGCTCGACGACAGCGCCAATAAACGCATTGCAGTCGCGGAGGCGTTTTTGGCGACAGACGCGATTTTAAAGCTTATGCTCAACGTCTGCGACGGGCTTGTCGTATATCCGAAGGTGGTGCGCCAGCGCGTTATGCGCGAACTGCCATTCATGGCGACAGAAAACATCATGATGGACGCTGTGCGCCGCGGCGGCGACCGGCAGGAGCTGCATGAGCGCCTGCGCGTCCATTCGCTCGCCGCGGCCAGGCGTGTCAAGGAGGAGGGGGAAGAAAACGATTTGATCGACCGGATTTGCGGAGATCCGTCTTTCAGACTCAAGCGCGAGGATGTAGAGGCTGTGCTGGAGCCTTCGCGTTTTACAGGCCGAAGCGCGCAGCAGGTCGAAGAATATCTGAGCAGCGTTGTGCGCCCCATGCTCGATGAAAACAGCGGACTGCTTGGAGAACGCGCGCAGCTTTCCGTCTAAAGGGAGTAAAAGGCGGGCATACTCTGACTGGTGCGGGCACACGTCCTGCCAAAAAATGAATTGACTTTTGGAACCGTATCCCATATAATTAAAAAAGTGTCGCATTGCGCGGGTCCGGATTGATCCGGGGGAAAGCGCAGCGCGCGTGGCATCATGAAACCTTGGCCGGCCGGACAGCAATCATCGTCCCGCCGACGCCCGCAGGGCGCGGGCTTGGGTTTGCAAGGAGGACAAGTTAATGAGAAAGGTTGGAAAACCAGTGGTTTTCGTCGTTGTGGCGATTATCATTGTTTTCACGACATTGGCGTTCTTCGGCATATCGACAAGCTACGGCGATATCACAACGACCTATATCAAAGGCGTTGACGATATCCGTTGGGGTATCGATATCCGCGGGGGCGTCGACGTGACGTTTACGCCGCCCGAAGGATACGACGCGACGCCGGAGGAGATGGCCGCCGCAGAATCCATTATCAAAGTACGCCTGGTGTCGCAGAACATCACGGATTATGAGACGTATGTCGACGAGGCAAAGGATCGCATCATTGTCCGCTTTCCCTGGAAAGAGGGCGAAACAGACTTTAACCCAGAGCAAGCGGTCAAAGAGCTTGGCGAAACGGCTTTATTGACATTCCGTGAAAACCAGAGCGGGCCGGTTGTGATTGAAGGAAAGCATGTAAAATCTGCCAGCGCGGAGCCGTCGCCCGACGGCCGCGGCTCCCAGGTCAAGCTTGAGTTGACCGACGAGGGCGCGGAACTGTTCTCCGACGCTACAGGCCGGCTGATTGGCCAGCAGATTTCGATTTGGATGGATGACACGATGATTTCGGCGCCGCGCGTCGACAGCCAGATCCCCGGCGGCGTCGCCTATATCACAGGCGGTGCGCAGGGCTTTGATGTCAAGGAGGCCAAGGCGCTTGCCGACCGCATCAATGGCGGTGCGCTTCCCTTTAAGCTTGAAACGGAGAATTTCTCCACCATTTCACCGACGCTCGGCTTCGGCGCGCGCGATGCGATGGTCACAGCCGGCGTCATCGCTTTCGTGCTCGTTGCGATTTTTATCATCATCATGTACCGCATGTGCGGCGTCGTCGCCTCTATTGCGCTCGTCGGCCAGGTGGCAGGCATGATCGCCTGTCTGACCGGCTTCTTTGCGCCGTTCCCGTCGTTTACATTGACGCTGCCCGGTATCGCCGGCATTATCCTTTCGATCGGCATGGGCGTCGATGCGAACGTCATCACCTCCGAACGCATTAAAGAGGAACTGCGCAACGGCAAAACGCTCGACGGTGCGATCGATTCCGGTTTCCAGCGTACATTTTCCGCAATTTTTGACGGCAATATCACGATGGTGATCGTCGCAATCATCCTGATGGGGGCGTTTGGGCCGCCGCAGAGCATCTTTAATTCGCTTCTGTCGCCGATTTTCCGTTGGTTTGGTCCGTCCGCGACCGGTGCGATTTATTCGTTCGGTTTTACATTGATCGTCGGCGTCATCTTCAACTTCATTATGGGCGTGACCGCATCAAGGCTGATGCTTAAGTCGGTTTCGAAGTTCAAACCGTTTAAGAAGCCCTGGCTGTATGGAGGTGCGAAATAATGAAACAGGTTGATATCGTTGGACGCCGGAAAATTTGGTTTTCCATATCGTCCGCGCTGATTGTTTTGATTATTGCCGCCTCGTTTGTCTTGGGCGTCAAGCTGGATATCCAATTCAGCGGCGGTACAATCATTACGTATACCTTTACCGGGCAGGCGGATAAGGCCAGCTTTGAAAAGACGGTCGAGGATTCGCTCGGCCAGCCGGTTACGCTGCGCGAGCAGTATGATGTCAATACCGGTCTGCCGAATTATATCATTACGCTGACAAATAAATCCGGTATCACGCCGGATCAGCAGATTGCTGTGAATGAGGCGCTTCAGACGCAGTTTCCTGATAACAATGTAAATGCCGCCAGCATTAGTAATGTCGATCCGACGATCGGGCGCGACTTCTTCCTCAAATCGATCGTCGCGGTTGTCGCGGCGTCAATTTTGATGATCATCTACATTGCTTTCCGCTTCCGCAAAATGAACGGCTGGTCGGCGGGCGTAATCGCAGTCATGGCGCTGCTGCACGATCTGATCATCGCTTACGGTGCGTTTGTCATCTGCGGATTCCCGCTCAATGACAGCTTTATCGCAGTTATGCTGACGATTTTAGGCTATTCGATCAATAACACGATCATTGTCTACGACCGTGTTCGTGAAAACCGCCGTCTGCTGCCTGTCAAGACGACGTATAAGGATCTGGTTAATCTTTCGGTCAATCAGTCGATGACGCGTTCCATCAATACGACAGTTTCGACAGTGATTGCGGTTGGATGTGTCTGCGCGATGTCGCTGATTTATCATGTCAACTCCATCTTGACATTCTCGCTGCCACTGCTGGTTGGTATGTTTGCGGGCTTCTTCTCCTCCATGTTTATTTCCGGTCCCCTTTGGGCCTTCTGGCAGGAGCGTAAACGCGCACAGAAATCAGCTTCGTAACGAACGCTCAATGAGCCGCCGGTTTACCGGCGGCTCATTTGGATAGACGCGCATTTATGGCGCGTATGGAATAGGATGCTCATAAGCAGGCGGCAAAAGCCGCTCTGCCTGAAGGAGGGATTCGCCGTGTTGGCGGGATTATCGACGGCATGCTTTTATCCGGAATTGACGGAACGCGGCCTTATGTTTGCCGCATCGATCGGCGCGCAGGCGGCGGAGGTCTTTTTCAATGCGCCCAGTGAGCTGACGGATAGCTTTGTACGGGAACTGCGCCGGATCGCCGATGGCTCGGGCACGCGTATTTTATCTGTTCATCCCTTTACATCAGGCCTTGAACCGCTGTTGTTTTTTTCCGGATACAGGAGACGCTTTTGCGATGGGGTAGAGCTTTATAAACGGTATTTTCATGCGGCAAATTTATTGGGAGCGAATCTGCTTGTGCTGCATGGCGACCGTCGTATATCTCAAAAGCCGCGTTCTGCATACTTCGATGCATTTGGAGAGCTGGCGGGAGAGGGACGTGCAATGGGTGTAACCGTCGCACAGGAAAATGTTCCCCGCTGCGCGAGCTATTGCCCTGATTTTTTTCGCGATATGCGTCAATACCTGCCGGACGCGCGGTTTGTGCTCGATATCAAACAAGCTGTGCGCGCGGGCTATACGCCCGGCGAGATGGCCCGGGCAATGGGATCTGGCGTTGTCCATCTGCATGTGAGCGATCACAACGCAAAAAACGACTGCCTGCCGATCGGAACCGGCGATTTTGATTTGGCTGCTTTACTGCGGCAGGTGAGAGGCAACGGCTTTGACGGCGGCGTAATCCTGGAGCTGTACCGGGACAGTTATGGGGAATATGAGGAATTATCATCGGCATATCAAAATATATGTGCAGCGATTGAAAGCGCACTTGAATAAAACGGCTTGAGTTTGTTTTGGTTTTGTGGTATGCTAACTGCAGGTATTTTCTTACTTTTATGGTCCGCTGTATGCGGATTCGGTTGAAAGGGAGTGATCCGCGTGAAATGCCCTTATTGCGGATATGTTGAAAGCAAGGTGATCGATTCGCGGCCGACTGACGAATCGGAGCGCATCCGCAGGCGGCGTGAATGCCTCAAATGCGAACGGCGCTTTACAACATATGAGGTGATAGAGACGACGCCGCTTGTTGTGATCAAAAAAGATAAGTCGCGAGAGGGCTTTGACAGCGGCAAGCTGCTTGCAGGGCTTGTGCGTGCGTGTGAGAAGCGCCCTGTTCCGCTTGGCATTCTGGAGGACGCGGTGCGGGATATCGAAATGATGCTTCACAATTCCCTCGACAAGGAGGTGCCGTCCTATCGGATTGGTGAACTGGCGATGGAAAAGCTGCGTGCGATCGACGAGGTAGCCTATGTGCGATTTGCGTCCGTATATCGTCAGTTTAAAGATATCGATTCGTTTATGAAGGAGCTTCAATCCCTTCTGGAAGCGCGCGCGGGACGTCAGGAGCAGGAAACAAATTGATTGTACATAGTATAAAAGCAGCCGGAAACGTCCCCGTTTCCGGCTGCTTTTTACAGATCGTGTTCCGCCTGCGGCTAAAGGCCGGCTTTCCTGATTCAATCACGGCAGACAGGATCTAAAAAAATCGGGAATTTATAAAAATCAGGAAGATGCCATCAATCCGCGAAGTTGTCAAAATACCCTTGGATCCATACAATCGGCGTTCCTTTATCGCCGCTTCCGGACGTTAGATCGCATAGACTGCCGATCAAATCAGTCAGGCGGCGCGGCGTAGTACCCTGCGTCTCCATGGTTCCCTTGAGGTCGGCGCGTTTATTGTGAATATATTCCGCCATTGCGTTTTTGAGCGCCTCGCCGGACAAATCCTTAAATTGATTGTCAGCCAGATATTTGAGCTTCAGTTCATTCGGAAGCCCCTCCAAACCGCTCGTATAAGCGGGACTGACGACCGGGTCGGCCAGTTCCCATATTTTTCCGACGGGATCGCGGAAAGCGCCGTCGCCATAAACGAGCACCTCTATGCGTTTGCCGGTCGCGGAGCTGAGTTTTTCCTGAACCGATGTCACAAACTGATCGCAATCGCGCGGGAACAACTTGACACGCTCCTCGGTCGATTTGTTGCTGCCAAGCAAGCCGTACTCACAGTTGAAGCCACTACCATTGACAGGCGCGCAGAGGATATCGTCAAGGCCGTATACCGCCTCTCCTCCAGCCTGCGCGAGCAGGCGCTTGGTACGCTGACGCGTGTGGATATCGCAGCAAAGGATATGCTTGGTATAGGAAAGAATGGCGGTCGGTTTGTTGGCAAAAAGAATTTCAGCTTCGGCGCCTTCCTCCAGAATCAGTGACTTATAATATTCCACATAATCGACGCCGGTAAATATATGCTTATTTTCTCCGAACAGCCTACGATATTTCGACTCGTCCAGTACGTCGGTCCATGGATTGACAGCGGTTGATTCAAGCTTTTCATCGGAAATCAGTGTGTTTCCAACCTCATCGCTCGGATAACTGAACATCAGTACGACCTTTTTTGCGCCGCGTGCAATTCCGCGCAGGCAAATGGCGAAACGGTTACGGCTGAGAATGGGAAAGACAACGCCGACAGGATGGTCTCCAAATTTCGCACGCACATCGGCCGCGATGTCGTCTACAGAAGCAAAATTGTTTTGTGCTTTTGCAACGACAGCTTCCGTAACGCCAACGATATCGCGGTCATTGAAGGCAATACCGCCGCTTTCGGCCGCTTGAAGCACACAATCCGCGACGATCTGCGCGAGGTCGTCGCCCGGACGTATGATGGGTGCACGAACGCCTCGAACCGTTGTTCCGATCATTCTTGACATAAGAAAATCCCTCCGATGGCGGCACGCCGCCAGTAATGTGCTGTCACACAGCACCCAACATGACACAGCGGCTCTCCCCGCCGGAAAGCCGCCTGCTTCGTTTATTATACAGGAACAACGAAAAAAATACAATATATGCGTATGGGAATTGTTGAAAAATGGTTTGCCTTATGGCATGATGCCATGCATATAGGTAGCGGTTGTATTTTGAATGGCGCCGTTTTCGTCGATGGAAACAACGGACCAATTTCCTTTATAAAAGACGGATTTAGAAAGATAACGCTTTGCAAGTGCGGGCGTGGAAAATGGTTTGGCAAGAGAAACATCCTGCACAAGCATACGTGTGTTAAATAGGTATTGCACAACACCGTCCTGATAGATTTGGATGATATAATGCACGGTGTAGTTGCTCCTTTCAGCAATCATAGATATGTTGTATATCATATCATTTGAAAGAGCAGAAAGCAAGCGATGCGTACACAGGGTTTTACACCGGCTTAATTGTACAGACTTTCGGACAATGCGCGCAAACCTCTGCGTGCGTCAGGCTGCAAAGCGTTAAAGAAAATGGAGAATTGTTTTTGCCAATCATACACATTCTGTACGCGCATCCGGTTTTCATCTTCCCATACAGTAGGAATCCTGGTTAAAAGCAGCGCACAGGTGAAGTCATCAAAAGAAGCGTAGACAGATAGAAATTCTTCCTCAAAAATGCAGTCTGCGGCGAGCAGATCACACAGGTCATCCAAGCTGCGAAGCTCGGTGCGAATGATTTTGACACGCTCGTCGGCGTCGTCGCAGAGAAGGACTTCTGATACCACCGCAGCAAACGCGTCGTCGCTGAGGCGTTCCCCGCCCTGATAGCAAAAACGAGGCGATTGCGGCTGTACAGCCAGAAATGCGGCAGGAGAACCGCCTGCCGCATTCAGCCCATTGGAAAGGCGCGCACAAGCTTGCCACAGATAACTGTTCAAGCGTTCGTTGTCAAAGGCCCATTGTACGAGAAGCGACTGGACCGTGCCTGCAATCAATTTGCCGCGTTCCTGCGCGTCAAGCGCAGTCAGCCGCCTGGTCAATAAATTTGCATCCGCCTCTGAAAGCTCGACGCCGGTTTTCCCTAGAATATGGCAGAATACGGCGTTCTGGAAAGCCAGTGTGAACAGATTGACATATGCATCCTTGGGTGTGGTGCGGTTTTGATACGACCAATCGCACAACAGTCCCTCCAGATCGCCCATGAAGCGGCCGCAGAAACGGTTTTCAAGCGCAAGCTGCTCTAGACGATCCCTTACGCCGATGATACCGCCTGACGCGCGTTCATCAGCAAGCGGATATTCCGTCATAACAATAAAATTGCGTGGAAAGCGCGCTGCTTTCCAATCATGCACATATTGAGGCAGCGTGCTGTCAAGCAGAATATTGTATCCTTCGTTTACGGTTTTTGTACGTGTAGCCCGTACACGTGAAAGCAGCCGTTCGCAGGCACGTGCATGATCTGAAAGAATCGCGGCGCCCATCTGATAAAGCTCGCCCATTGCCTGATTTTTCAAAAGGGAAAGGCTGTCCTCCGGCGATGAACAATTCTTTAATGCAATATCGATACAGTAGCCGATCCCATCCATAAGCTGTGCGGCGGATTCCTCTGGAACAGAGGTGCTTTCACCATGTGTTGCTTGTTCGATTTGATCGTGCAGAATGCCAAAAAGCTGATCCTGCATGGTTTGGAGGGCTTGTCCGCCGAGCAGGCCGCTCTTGATCGCAGCACGCGTCAAAGAAGCGGTATAATCGTCCGGGTCAAGACTGGAGACATCGATTGGCAGCGGCGTTATAAGCGAATGGTCCGCCATGTTCCATCCTCCTCTACATCATAATCGCTGAATGCCTGTTCGCTGACGGGGCCTTCGGAAGGGGCGCACTTGGCGCCATATGCACGAATATTGTATGCTATGCGGTCAAGCTCGCGGTCGGCGAGCAGGTCAATCGAGCCTTCGCAACAGCCGTCAAAAGCCTGCTTCATTTGGTCGAGCAGCTCCTCGTCCGTTAAACGGTCAAGCGTATCAGATTTCATAAAGTAAAATAATTCGGTCAGACGGCAAATGCTCTCGACATAATTTTCCTCATTGATATAGGGGGAATCACAAAATTTTTCAATCAACCGGTCAACCGCTCCCGATCCAATTTCAATGCGTCCGCTACCGCGCAAGGCCTGCGTGCGCGCGTTGAGGACGGTTACAGCATCCTCGTGCGTCAAGGCCAGCCCATAGGGGCGGGTGACATCGTTGACCTGCATCAAATGGTCGATCTCATGCCGTGCTGGCGCAGCGATGTGCCGCCCGAGCAGGGAAAGAAGCTCGCTCATAATCTGTCCCCCTGATCAAAAAAATTTAAAAAACATATTGACAAAAACCATAAAATATGATATTTTTAAATTTAAAAGAAACTTTCGTCAAAAAGATACCACAAACCGCATGATTTGTCAAGAATTTATGCGGCGTTTTTTAATGAAAGAAGCGGTTTAATAAAAATGATCAGTGGAAACCCGCCCGCCGGCAATTGCCGGCGGGCGGGTTTAGTTATGATTTTGGTCGATCAGCGGGAGAGTGTGTATAAATTGTATCGGAGGGCAAGGTATCAAAATTTGGAAGCTCCGCCTTCATTGGAATATTGATCTCAAGCGTTTGCGTATCGTGCGCAGCTTTGTCCGCTTGTGATTTGGATTCCGGAAATTTACCCCATCTTTTGCCTATCTTAGTTGTCAAAATCAAGATCAGGTAAAGCACCAGCAAAATACCAAGAAAACCGAACAGGAACCGGATGAATACGCCCTTTACATCTGTCTTTGGGGCGGTATAGTTTGGATAAGCCTGCGGCGGCAAATAGGGTGAAAGCCCGGTTTCATTTGTATAAAGCGCGATGATTGCCGCTTCTGTGGCCGCCACGTCGGCTTCTCCGCCAGGCTCAGGGGAATAGCCGCCGCCGGCGGCGAATGCAGAGAGCGCATCCGTCAGCGTGCGTCCATTCTTAACGAACCGCTGATCATCACAAGCGACGCCGGCTGTCCGTATTGCCGTCAGCACAAGTGCAGTTGCTTCGCAATCAGGCGTTGCCTGTAGGGAAAAGGTTCCATCCGCGTTTTGCTGGGCGGAAAGCCATGAGAGCGCCTTGTCCAGCGACGCGTTGACATATGGAATATCGATATGCGGCGAGAGTGCAAGTACAGCCTGGGCGGTTGTTTTGACATCCGGCTCGCGTCCGGATGCGATTGCAAAGCCTCCGGAACGCTGCTGTGAGGAAACAACATAGTCGATAACAGCTGACGCCGAATTGCGCGCGGAAGCGGGGATCTGCGTATTCGCCGCATCGTAGGAGATCAGAGCATACAGCGCGCTTTCGAGTCCTTCACGAAAAATATTGTCATAACCATAAAGCATGGACATCAGGTCGGTACGATTATATGAGGAAGGATTTTCGCCGAGCTTGATCAAGCCCAGAATCGAATACTCCAATTCAAGGGCAGAGGTAAATCCGTCCTTCACACCGCTTTCCAGTGTGATGTCAAGCATCTGCCGTGCGTTTTCCTTGACATCGCGTCCGCCAAGCGAGTAGGCGACGATGCTTTGAGGGCCTGCGGGATTTTCATCGAGGTAAATCCAGCTCTCCTGACCGGCCGGGGAGACAGGCGGCAGCGGCTCGGAGCTTTCGGCAAAGATAACGGTCGGGAAAAAAAGGATGGCGCAGGCGGCCGCGGCCGCAATCCGTTTGAGCAACAAAAGACACTCCCTTTTCCGGCCTGCCGCATGGGACAGGCTTTGGATAGATACTTTTTAAGTATAATACAATATACGGATGATTTCAACCGCCGCAGGAAATACATTTTTGCCCAAAATAAAGTTTGAAAGACGTAGGCAATTAGAGTATAATAAAAATTGAATATAGACGCAAAATGGATGGGAGAGGTGGTTTCCTTGGCTACAAAATTTATTGTTCCTCTGCAAAAGATCATCAAGGATTTTAATCTTGAGGTGCTCTATGTTCCGGAGGACGCCAGTACGATTGCAATTTCCTCTCCGGAAGTCAATCGTCCCGGGCTGCAGCTTTCTGGTTTTTTTGATTATTTTGACAGTCAGCGCGTACAGATATTGGGAAAAAGTGAATTTGCGTTTCTGCATCAGTTTGACGACACGGAAATTACAAACCGAATAGACAATTATTTTTCAACCTGTCCGCCGGCGGTTGTTATCACACGCAATATTGAAGCGCCGGCTTGTATGATGGATGCGGCCAAGGCGCATAAGGTTTCTCTGCTGCGCACGGCTGACGGCACGTCCGCGTTTATGGCGGGGCTGATCGCCGAACTCAATGTGGAGCTGGCTCCGCGGGTGACGCGTCATGGCGTGCTGGTAGAGGTTTACGGCGAGGGAATCCTTCTGCTGGGTGAAAGCGGCGTCGGCAAGAGCGAAACGGCCATCGAGCTTGTCAAGCGGGGACATCGCCTGATCGCGGATGATGCTGTCGAAATCCGCCGTGTTTCCGCCAAGACGCTTGTCGGTTCTTCACCGGAGAATATCCGCCACTTTATGGAGCTGCGCGGCGTCGGCATCATCAACGCGCGCCGCCTGTTTGGAATCGGCGCCGTCAAGATGACGGAGAAAATTAATATGATCGTTCAGCTTGAACAGTGGGATGCGACCAAGGTCTATGACCGCATGGGGATGAACGAGGAATATACAGATGTGCTCGGCGTGCAGGTTTCGTCGTTGACGATCCCCGTAAAGCCCGGCCGGAATCTTGCGATTATCATTGAGGTCGCTGCGATGAACAACCGTCAAAAGCGTATGGGCTACAACGCTGCGCAGGAGCTTTTGGAAAAGCTCGGCATGGTGGAGCCGGACAGCACGCAGACAACGGACTGGGGCGATTTCTGAGAACGGGAAGGGACAGATATCATGCAGATCATTGCAGAGACGCATTCACATACGGTCGCGTGTGATCATGCATACAGCACTATTTATGAAAATGTATGTCAGGCGGCGCGCGTCGGATTGAAGTTTTTGTGTGTAACAGAGCACGGACCCGCGATGCCGGGAGCGCCGGGCGAGATGTATTTTGGGAATATGCCTAAGGTGGTGCCTGATTTTCTGGAGGGTGTTGCAATCCTAAAAGGCGTCGAATCGAATATCCTTGATTACTGTGGCCGTCTTGATCTGTCGGAGAAAAAGCTGGCGGCGCTCGATTGGGTTATCGCGTCCTACCACATCAACTGCGTGGAGCCTTCCACGCCGGAGGAACACACTGCCGGATGGCTTGCTGTCGCGAAAAATCCTCATGTCGATGTAATCGGCCATGCGGGCGACGACCGGTACCGCTTTGATATCGATACAGTGGTGCGTGCGTTTGCGGAATATGGTAAGATCGTGGAAATCAACGCGCACTCATTCGAATGTCGGCCAAAATCGGATGTCAACTGCCGGGAGATCGCGCGCTGCTGCAAGAAGTATGGCGTTCGGGTTGTTTGCAGCTCCGATGCGCATTTTTTCACACAGATCGCGCGTGTGGACGAATCGATCAAGCTGCTGCGTGAGCTGGATTTTCCGGAGGAATTGATCCTCAATGCGAATTATGAACGGTTCTTAGCGGCTGCGCGTGAAAAGAGCGGCCGCAGCATATTTTAAAGGGAGGGCTGAATGCATGGGATATTATGTGGGAATTGATCTCGGCGGTACAAATGTTGCGGTTGGTATTGTTGACGAAAACTATAATATTATTGGAAGGGCAAATGTGCGCACGAAAGCGTTCCATCCCGCCGGAGAGATTGCAGACGATATGGCCGTTGCTGCCCATATGGCTGCGGCGAACGCCGGTATTTCGATGGACGAAGTCGTATGGGTCGGTGTCGGTACCCCCGGCACCGTCAATCCCAGAACAGGCGTTGTTGGTCTGGCGGCAAATCTTGGTTTTCATGATACGCCGCTGGGCGAGTTGGTAGCTGAACGTGTCGATAAGCCTGTTTACGTCGAAAACGACGCCAATGCGGCGGCTTACGGCGAATTGAAGGCCGGCGCGGCGAAGGGGCTTGATTCCGCAATTATGATCACGCTCGGAACCGGAGTCGGCGGCGGTATTATTATCGATGGGAAAATCTATTCCGGTTTTAACTATAAGGGCGCTGAACTTGGACATGTGGGAATGGTTTATGGCGGCGTCCCATGCACCTGCGGCCGCATCGGCTGCATCGAGGCGTATTGCTCTGTTTCCGCGTTGATCAGAATGACGCGCGAATCAATGCAGCTCAACGCCAAATCGAAGATGTGGGAGCTTGCGCAGAACAGTTTGGATCATGTCAACGGACGTACAGCCTTTGACGCGATGCGCGCAGGGGATGAGGCAGCCAGCCGCGTGGTTGACCAGTATATCGATTATATAGCCTATGCGGTCAGCGGAATGATCAACCTGTTTCAGCCGCAGGCGGTTGTGATCGGCGGCGGGATCAGCAAGGAGGGCGAAACGCTGTTTGGGCCTGTCCGTGCGCGCGCCTATCCGCAAACCTTTAACCACGAGGAGCAAAACTGCGCCAGGATTTTGCAGGCAAAACTGGGCAATGACGCCGGCATCATCGGCGCGGCGCTGCTTGGAAAGCAATATTGATTTGGGAGGACTGCATGAACGCAATCGCACAGCTTCGAAAGGATTGTGAACGGATCGGCTGCATCTGTCTGGCGGATGAGCCGATGGCTGCGCACACGTCATTTAAAATCGGAGGACCGGCCGACCTGCTTTTAAAACCACGGGATGCAGAAACGGCGGCCCGCGTCATTGCGCGGGCGCGGGAGCTGTCTGTTCCGCTGTTGTTTATCGGCAAGGGTTCCGACCTGCTGATCTGTGACGAAGGGGTGCGGGGCGCGGTTTTGTCATTTGACGAGGCGTCCGCGCGTCCCAGTCTGCGCGATGAAACGGTGATAGATTGTCCGGCCGGCGCGAGCTTGACGGCATTGTGTTGTTTTGCGCTGGAGCAGGGATTGACGGGCCTTGAATTTGCCTATGGAATTCCGGGAAGCGTTGGAGGAGCCGTCTATATGAATGCGGGCGCTTATGGCGGAGAAATCCGTGATGTGGTAGGGTCCGTCCGGTTTCTTGACGGGCAGGGCAAGCTGCGTGCGCTGGAGGAGTGTGCGCTGGAATTAAGCTACCGGCACAGCTATTTTACCGATCACCCGGATTGTCTGATTACAAGCGCGTCCTTTCATCTCAGGCGCGGCGACCGGGATGCGATCAGGGCGCGTATGGACGATCTGATGGAGCGGCGCAGAACGAAGCAGCCGTTGGAATATCCAAGCGCCGGCAGTACCTTTAAGCGTCCGAAGGGCGCGTATGCGTCCGCGCTGATCGATGGCTGCGGACTCAAGGGCCGGCGTGTGGGCGGTGCGATGGTCAGTGAGAAACACGCGGGCTTTGTGATCAATTATGACAATGCCTCCTGCACGGATGTTCTGACGCTGATTGGGGAGATTCAAACACAGGTGCGCGAGCAGACGGGCTTTTCGCTGGAATGTGAAGTCAAGTACATCGGATAGCCTATGATCATACAGAAAGGATGTTGTATGGAATTTGTAATTATCACCGGCATGTCCGGCTCGGGGAAATCCCGCGCGATCGCTGCGATGGAGGATATCGGCTATTATTGCGTTGACAATCTGCCGCCGCGCATGGTCAAATCATTCACAGACTTGTGCCTGCAGGCCGCGGATAAGGTCGACAAGGTTGCAATTGTCATTGATGCGCGCAGCCGTGAGATCTTCGGAGATATTTTTGAGGGAATCGAGGAGTTTCTGGAAGCGCCCGGCGGATTTCAGCTTATGTTTCTTGATTGCGACGATGCGGTGCTTGTCCAGCGTTATAAGGAAACGCGCCGTAAGCATCCGCTGATGAATGACAAAAATACGTCGATTGAAGCAGCCGTTGCTGAAGAAAGGCGTTTGCTCTCCAAAGTGCGCGACAATGCCAATTATGTGATTGATACGACGTATTTATCTGTGCGCCAGTTACGTGACAAGATAATCGCCACATTTTTAGGCGATAAAAAGCGTTCCATGCTTGTCAACTGCATGTCGTTCGGCTTCAAGTACGGCCTGCCCAAGGAGTCCGATCTTGTATTTGATGTGCGTTGTCTTCCAAACCCGTTTTATGTCCCGGAGCTTAAGGCGCATACAGGGCTTGACGCGCCGGTGCGCGATTTTGTACTTAAATGGGAACAAGCGCAGGAATTGATTCCGCGGTTGTTTTCCCTGGTCGATTACCTGCTGCCGCTGTACAATGATGAAGGTAAGACGCAATTGACGATTGCAATTGGGTGTACGGGCGGTAAACACCGTTCGGTGACATTTGCACAGCTTCTCGGCGATCATATCAAGGAACAGGGGGTGCGCTGTACTGTAACGCACCGCGATATTGAAAAAAACAAGGACTGAGAAGGTCATGTCGTTTGCATATGAAATCAAAAATGAAATCTGTCACAACAGGCCGTTTCGCCAGCGCCGCCAAAAGGCGCTGGCGTACGGCCTGTTGCTGTTTGGCAAGACGTTTGGACCGGATTCCATATCGATCCACACGGAGCACCGGACGCTCGCGCGCTTATATGCGGACAGTATTTCTGATCTGGTCGGGCTGCGCGGGAGCATCACTATGCGCGAGGTGCGCCGATCCGGCCGGCGCAGCATATTTGTTGTGACAGTCGACAGCGTGACGGACCGGATTGCTGTTCTGTCATTTTTTGGATGCCGTGCCGGCGAGGACTGCTGCCAAATCCGCAGGGAGCTGCTCGCTGACGACGATATGCCCGTCTTTATCAGCGGAGCTTTTTTGGCGTGCGGCACGGTGACGGATCCGGAAAAAAGCTACCAGGCGGAATTTGTCACACCGCATCAAGCGCTCTGCGGCGAGCTTGAAACGCTGCTTTCAGAGATGCTTTCGCCGCCTAAACGCACGGAGCGTCGCAACGACTATGTGCTCTATTACAAGGAAAGCGAGCAGATCGAGGATCTGCTCACGCTGATTGGCGCGCCGAAGTCGTCGCTTGAGCTGATGGAGGTTAAAATCGTTAAGGAGGTGCGCAACCGCGTCAATCGAAAGACAAATTGTGAGACGGCAAACATTACAAAGACTGTTGAGGCGGCGCTTGAACAGATCGCCGCGATCCGGCTGATTGAATCCAGCTGCGGCATTCAGGCGCTCGACGAGGATCTGCGCGAGCTTGCGCGTCTGCGCCTGGAAAATCCTGATCTGTCGCTAAGGGAGCTTGGACAAGCTTTGCAGACCCCGATTTCGCGCAGCGGCGTCAATCACCGCCTGCGCCGTATCCTCATGTTCGCGCAGGAGCTTGGGAAGGCAACTGGAGGAGAATGAATCAATGATTATGACAACAACGCCGTTTATTGAAGGCAGGCGCATTACAGAATATAAAGGCGTCGTATTCGGCGAGGTGATCGCAGGCGTCGATTTTGTAAAGGATTTCACGGCCGGACTGAGCAACTTTTTCGGCGGCCGTTCGAACACCTATGAGCAGGAGCTTATGCAGGCGCGCCAAACGGCGCTGAAAGAGCTGTCCGACCGGGCCGCCGCACTCGGCGCGGATGCTGTTGTCGGGATTGATATCGACTATGAGACGCTCGGTTCAAATAACGGGATGCTGATGGTAACAGCGTCGGGGACGGCTGTACGAATTGAATAATGAATGATAGGAAAAGGGGGTCTATGTGCGGTTATGACAGATTTTGCACATCTGCACGTGCATACGGAATACAGCCTGCTTGACGGCGCGTGCCGCATCGAACGGCTGATCGAGCGTGTTAAGGCGCTTGGACAGAGCGCCGTGGCCATTACGGACCATGGCGTGATGTTTGGCGCTGTCGATTTCTATAAATGTGCGAAAAAGCACGGCGTCAAGCCGATCATCGGATGCGAGGTCTATGTCGCGCCGCGCTCTCGTTTTGATAAGCAGCATAAGATCGATACGTCGCCGTATCACCTGATTTTGCTGTGCAAAAATGAAACTGGTTATCAAAACCTGATTAAGATGGTGTCAGCCGGTTTTGTGGAGGGCTTTTACTCCAAGCCGCGCATCGACCGCGCACTGCTTGAACAGTATCACGAGGGATTGATCTGTCTGTCGGCCTGTCTGGCAGGCGAGATCCCGCGGATGCTTGCGCAGGGCGATTATGCGTGTGCGAAGGAAACGGCGGTTTGGTATCGTGATCTGTTCGGCGCTGACAACTATTACATTGAAATTCAAAACCATGGCATCCGGCTACAGCAGCAGATCCTTCCGGATTTGGTGCGTCTGGCTGGGGAAATCGGCGTTGGGCTTGTCGCGACGAACGACGCGCATTATATTGAAAAGGCCGACGCGAGGATGCAGAGCGTTTTGATCTGTATCCAGACGAACACGACTGTTGACGCGCCCGGTGATCTTGAGTTTGAAACAGAGGAATTTTATATTAAAAGCCGCGATGAGATGGACGAGCTGTTTGGAAATTATCCGGGCGCGCTTGACAACACGCTGAAGATCGCTGAACAGTGCAATGTTGAATTTGAATTTGGCAATACAAAACTCCCGCTGTTTGTCGCGCCAAATGGCGAGGACAATCAGGCGTATTTCAGGCGGCTGTGCGCCGAGGGGCTGCGCCGCCGCTACGGGGAACAGCCGGACCGGAGCGTTACCGAGCGTCTGGAATATGAGCTGAATATCATCACAAAGATGGGGTATGTCGATTATTATCTGATTGTTTCCGATTTTATCAATTACGCAAAATCGGTTGGCATCCCGGTTGGACCTGGGCGCGGCTCCGGCGCAGGAAGCCTTGCGGCGTACTGTATCGGCATCACAGGCATCGATCCTCTGCGCTACAGCCTGCTGTTTGAACGCTTTCTCAATCCGGAACGCATCAGTATGCCTGATTTTGATATCGACTTCTGTTATGAACGCAGGCAGGAGGTGATCGACTATGTGGTGCGCAAATACGGCGCCGACCATGTGGCGCAGATCATCACCTTCGGCACAATGGCCGCACGCGGCGCAATCCGCGATGTGGGGCGTGTTCTTGGCATGTCGTATCAGCAGGTCGACTCAATTGCAAAGCTTGTGCCGAATGAATTGAAGATGACGCTGGATAAGGCGCTCGCTGTTTCCGCCGATCTCAAGACGATGTGCGCTGAGGACAAGCGGGTTGCGGAACTGCTTGATATGGCGCGCAAGATCGAGGGGATGCCGCGCCACGCGTCGACACACGCGGCCGGCGTCGTAATCACCCGCGATCCGGTGGACAGCTACGTGCCGCTTTATAAGGCGGAGGAAACGATGCCTGTCACACAGTTTACAATGACGACGCTTGAGGAGCTTGGACTGCTCAAAATGGATTTTCTCGGCCTGCGCACGCTGACGGTCATCAGCTACGCCGAAAAAGAGGCGGCCAAAACACATCCCGGATTCTCTGCGGACGCGGTGCCGCTCGACGATCCGGAAACCTTCGCCATGCTGACAAAGGGACAGTGCGTTGGGGTGTTCCAGTTCGAATCTGCGGGAATGCGCGCCGTCATCGCACAGCTTGGCCCCACCTCCATCGAAGATTTGATCGCCGTCATTTCGCTTTACCGGCCCGGTCCAATGGAATCGATTCCGACCTACATCCGAAACCGCCACAACCCGGAACTTGTCACCTATAAGCACCCGCTGCTCAAGCCGATCCTGGATGTCACATACGGTTGTATCGTCTATCAGGAACAGGTCATGCAGATCTGCCGGGCGCTCGGCGGCTATTCGTATGGACGCGCCGATTTGGTACGCCGCGCCATGTCTAAGAAAAAACACGACGTGATGGAGAAGGAGCGCGAAGCGTTTGTCGCCGGCGCGCAGCAAAACGGTGTGGCGCGCGAGACAGCCAATCAGATTTTTGACGAGATGAGTTCGTTTGCGTCCTACGCGTTCAATAAATCGCACGCGGCGGCTTATGCGTTTGTTTCCTACCAGACGGCATACCTCAAGTGCCACTATCCGCGCGAATTTATGGCGGCGCTTCTGACAAGCGTGCTTGACAATACTGACAAGGTGATTGAATACATCGGCGAATGTAATCGCATGGGAATTAAGGTGCTTCCCCCTGATGTGAATGTCAGCGTCGAGGGCTTCACAGTCAGCGGTGAAGAAATCCGGTTTGGCCTGCTGGCGGTCAAAAATATAGGCCGCGGCTTTATCCGTGAATTGATCGCCGAGCGCGAAAGCGGGGGAGTATTCCAAAACTTTTCCGATTTCTGTGAACGTATGTATGGAAAAGATATGAATAAGCGCGCTGTTGAAAGTCTCATCAAATCGGGCGCGCTTGATTGCGTATGTAAAAATCGCAACCAGATGTTGTCAGGTTACGAGGCAATTCTGGACGATATTGACTCTGCGCAGAAACGAAATATAGCCGGCCAAATCAATCTGTTTGATACGGCGGCAGGCGCTTCTAAGCCAATTCATATCCTTCCAAACGTGGAGGAGCTGGAGCCGTCGAAGCTTCTGGCGATGGAGAAGGAGACGACAGGGCTTTATATCAGCGGTCATCCGATGGCACGTTTTCAGGAGATGGTGTCAAAAAACAATTGTACGCTGATCGCCGACATCACTTCGGCGGAGGAGCGCGGCAGCGGTGTGGCTGACGGCACACAGGTGCGGGTAGCCGCGATCGTAAACAGCCGCCGGCTTAAATCGACGCGCGGCGGTGAGATGATGGCGTTTGTACGCTTGGAGGATACGAGCGGCAGTATGGAAATGCTGGTGTTTCCAAAGGTGCTGGCGCAGTGCTCGCAGAAGCTCGCGGAAGGAAGTGTCGTGCTTGTCGCGGCGCGCGTCTCAGTGCGCGAGGAGGAGGAAGCGAAGCTCATCTGTGAGGGCGCGTCCCTTCCGGGAGAGGAGCCGCCCGCTTTAGGACGGGGCGGCGCGCGCGTGCAGGCACAGGCGCCCAGCACAAAACCAAGTAAGAACGCCGGCGTCTATCTTCGTGTTGAGAGCAGCGGCGCACCTGTGTTTGCGCGTGTTAAAAATCTGCTTTCCATCTTTGCGCCGGAGCGCAGCTTGGAACCATGCGATACCGTTTATTTTTACTTTATGGATACTAAAACATATAATGTAGCTTCCCGGACGCTATGCGTTTTCTGGAACCCCGTCCTGGAGCGCGAGCTGAAAAAACTGCTTGGCGAGGAGAATGTCGTTTACCGTGCGTAAAGGAAATACCTTGGGCGGGATAGATGAAAAATTCCCATATGTCTACAAAATTATTCTCTAAAATGAAAAATTTGCATGCGATTATATAAAATTGCTTGAACTAACGCGGGGAATCCTCTATAATGAGAAACGTTGAACTATAGAAATGCGGGGGATTCCCCCAGACGGAGGATGCAGCGATATGGAGTTTAAACAGAAAACAATCGGTGTACTCAGCAGCGGCGGCGATGCCCCCGGCATGAATGCGGCGATCCGTTCTGTCGTCAGAACTGCTCTGAACCGGAACATACGCGTGCTTGGAATCCGCCGCGGGTACAGCGGCCTGCTGGCGCGCGATATGTTTGAAATGAATCTGCGCAGCGTCAGTGATACGCTGCACCGCGGCGGTACAATCCTGTATTCGGCGCGTTGTCCGGAATTTCGCGACGATAAGGGTGTCGAACGCGGCAAAGAGGTCTGCCTCGAGATGGGAATTGACGGCTTGGTTGTCATTGGCGGCGACGGCTCGTTCCGCGGCGCGCGGGATTTATCTTTGAAAGGGATTCCTTGTATCGGTATTCCGGGCACAATCGACAATGATATTGCTTCGAGCGATTATACGGTCGGCTTTGATACGGCGGTCAATACGGTTATGGACATGGTTGATAAGCTGCGCGACACCTCTCAGTCACATGACCGCTGCTCAATCGTCGAGGTGATGGGACGCCGCTGCGGCGACATCGCGCTTCATGCCGGTATCGCATGCGGCGCGGTTGCAATTCTGGTGCCTGAGGTACCGTTCTCAATCGATTCGATCATCGAGAAAATGCAGCGAACCCTGCGCACCGGTAAAAAGCATTTTATTATTATCGTAGCCGAAGGTGTAACCAGTGTCGGCGGAGTCGGTACGGTGCATGATATTGCCGAGGAAATTGAGGCGCGTACAGGTGTTGAATCACGTGCGACCGTGCTGGGCCATGTACAGCGCGGCGGCGCGCCGTCCGCGCGGGAGCGCGTGCTGGCCAGCGAGATGGGGTATCACGCCGTCGAATTGCTTGAACAGGGGATCGGCAACCGTGTGGTTGTCAATCATGACAATAAAATTGTCGATTATGATATTCTTGAAGCTCTCCAGATGAAAAAGCAGTTTGACCGTCATTTGTATGATATTGCGGACGCAATTTCGATCTGATTGCGTTTTATGCTGCCCCCGCTTCACAGCGGGGGTGTTTTTCTGCTTGAAATACACGATTATTTTTTGTTCCCTGGGAGATAAAATCCCCATGATACAGCATTTTTTCACGGAATGGACATGATAAAATAAATGCAAAGGCATTTATTTTATCCCGTATGGCCAGGGCGATACGCGGTCATGGCCCGCTGAAAGCGATTAAATCATATCCGCAAAGCGTTATGTTTCAATCGGGAGCTGCGTGGACTTGTTATTAAGCAGTTTGCGTTCATGCTGCGGGACGCTAAAACGGGAAGGAGGAAGAAGCTTATGCTGTTTTGGAGAAAGGGTGGTCAAGAGCAAACCGGTGAGATCGATGTGAAAAGGCCATATGTTGCGGCTGTGGTTGTTGCAGCCGGGACGTCGTCGCGTATGCAGGGGCTTGACAAACAATTGGAGGAAGTTGGCGGCATACCGGTGATCGTGCGGACGCTGCTCGCTCTTTCAGACAGCGATTGGATTGATGAGATCGTGCTTGTCACACGGCGCGGCACAATACCGGACATGCTTGCTCTGGCGCGTGCATGGGGCGTGCCGAAAATCCGTTCTGTTATCGCCGGCGGGCAAACGCGTCAACAGTCGGTTCAACTTGGCGTCGAAGCGGTCGGGCCGCGGGCAAGGTATGTGGCGGTTCACGACGGCGCACGTCCGTTTGTATGTGGGCAGGTGATCGCTGACGCTGTGTTCGACGCCATCCGATATGGCGCAGCGGCGCCTGCTGTTCCGGTCAGCGATACGATCAAGGTGGCGGATGCAAACGGTATGATTGAATCGACCCCGGATCGCAGCCGTCTTTTCGCGGTTCAAACGCCTCAGGTATTCGAACTGGAACGTTACCGCACGGCGGCGCAGGCCGCATTGCAAAGCGGACACGATTATACAGACGATTGCCAGATGCTTGAAGCGGCCGGATTTCCAGTACACTTGTCACGTGGGGACAGCGATAACATTAAAATCACGACGCCGGTGGATCTTTTGGCTGCGCAGGCGATTGCAAAGCTGCGGGAGGAGATGGAGGCATGAAGCTGCGCATTGGACATGGTTATGATGCGCACAGGTTTGCAGATAACCGCAGACTGATCATTGGTGGGATTGAAATTCCGCATACACGCGGGTTGGATGGTCATTCGGACGCGGACGTACTGACGCATGCCGTGATGGACGCATTGCTTGGTGCGCTGGCGCTCGGTGATATTGGAAGCTTGTTTCCGGACAGTGATCCCGCGTATGCAGGTGCTGATTCGGTTGCCCTGCTTGTGCGTGTGGCAGATTTAATAAGTGCGCAAGGATGGCGCGTTGGCAATATTGACGCGACAGTTATTGCACAGGCGCCAAAAATCAAGCCTTACATAGAACAGATGCGTGCACGTATCGCCAAAGCCTGTGGAGCGCGGCCGGAGGACGTCAGCGTGAAGGCGACGACTGAGGAGCATATGGGCTTTACAGGTCGTGAGGAGGGGATCCGTGCGCACGCTGTCTGCCTGCTGGAACGGAGCGGATGACCGCCTTGTGCGTGCCTGCATAAGATGATACAGCGGTATGTCTGCCATGCCGCTGTATTTTGTTATGTTGGGAGAGCTTTTAATGGCAATAGAAAATTCCATTTTGGTTGTACGCTCGATCACCTATGCAATGAAGGGCCAGAAGCTTTTGGAAAGCAACGGAATTTCGGCATATGTGGAGCGCAATCCGTTCCCAAACAGCCGTGAAGGCTGCGGATATGGCCTGCGAGTGCAGGGGGATGTATCGCGTGCGGTTTCCATCCTGGAGGCGGCAGGGGTGAAAATCTCCGAAATAAAAAGGGGGAAGCCCCAATGATTTATTTTGATAATGCCGCTACGACCTTTCCAAAACCGCTTGTCGTAAAGAATGCTGTTGATACTGCATTGACACGTTATGGTGCGAATCCGGGACGCGGAGGACATGACCTTTCGGTTGAAACGGCAAAGCAGGTATTTGAAGTGCGCTCCAAGATCGCAGGTTTTTTCGGCGCGAAGGACGTTGAGGACGTGGTGTTCACACAGAATTGTACCTATGCGCTCAATACAGTGATCAAAGGGCTTCTGCGCTTTGGCGACCATGTAATTATTTCCGATCTTGAGCATAATTCCGTGCTGCGCCCTGTGCATACGCTTGCAACACGCGGTATAATCACTTATAGTTCGGCGTGCGTTTCTTTTGACAGCGATCAGACCGTAGCGTCCTTTCGCTCTCTGATCCGCCCCAACACACGCGCGATCATTGTAACGCATGCTTCGAATGTGTTCGGAACAATTTTGCCCATCACACAGCTTGCGCAGTTGGCTCGTCAATATGGGCTGTATCTGGTTGTTGACGCAGCCCAGACAGCAGGAACAGAACCGATTGATATGCAGAAGATGGGGATTGATTTTCTCTGTGCAGCGGGTCATAAGGGGCTGTATGGACCGTCTGGAACCGGATTTTTAATAACATCCTATGGAAAACGGCTTCTGCCGCTCGCCGAGGGAGGAACCGGCAGCGCATCCTTTGATTATGACCAGCCGGATTTTATGCCGGATCGCTTCGAATCAGGTACGCTGAACACGGTCGGAATCCTGGGGCTTGGCGCTGGCATCGATTTTGTTTCATCATGCGGGATGGAACGGATTGCTCGCGGCGAGCTTTACATCACACGCTGTATCTATGATGAGTTAAAGGGAATTAAAGGCGTAAAGCTTTACACACCTGCGCCGCAGTATGGAACCAGTTCGGCTGTGTTAAGCTTTAATATCGATGGTTTGTCGTCAGAGGAGACAACCGCCAAGCTCAATTCAGCCGGCTTTGCTCTACGCGGCGGACTGCACTGTGCGCCAGATGCGCATAAAAAATATGGAACAATCGAAGGCGGAACGGCGCGCTTGAGTATCGGCGCGTTTAACACGGTGGAACAGGGCGCGGCCTTTTCCGAAGCTGTTCGCCGGATTGTGGCGGCCCAATAGAGAAAATATGGCTGCCAAAAAAAGATTGATTTACTGCGGATATGTGATAAAATAAACGCAGGGCGTTTATTTTATCCTTTATGGCCGGGGCGATACGCGGGCGCGGCCCGCTGCCGCCCTGACGGCCAATTTTATCATGCCGCGGCGCGGACATGATAAAATAAACGCAGGACATCTATTTAATCCTTTATGGCCGGGGCGAAGCGCGGGCGCGGCCCGCTGCCGTCCTGACGGCCAGTTTTATTATGTCCGCAGTACGGCATGATAAAATATATAAGGAAACATGCGGCCGCATGTTTGGAACAGCAGAAAGGAAATGAACGTATGGCCGAGCTTTGGTACAATATCGCGGAGACGTTCAGCACGATCAACTGGCGTGATGTGTTGGACATCCTGATCATGACATTTTTGATCTATCAGGGCATCAAGCTTGTCCGTGAGACGCGCGCTGCCCAGCTTGTCAAAGGGATCGCGCTGCTGCTTGTCCTATATTTGCTGTCGGAAGTACTAGAGATGCGTGCGATGCAGTTCATTACACAGAATATCTTGCAGATCGGTGTGCTTGCCCTTGTCATCGTGTTTCAGCCGGAGCTGCGCCGCGCGCTTGAGCAGGTTGGCCGTTCACGTATTGGAAAATTACAGGTTTTTTCATCCAGCGTCAACGAACAGGAGGAACGCGCAAAATGGACAAAATTTATAGACGCGCTTGTTGGTGAGGCGGCTTCGCTATCGCGCCAGAAGATCGGTGCGCTTGTAGTCATTGAGCAGAAAACGAAGCTCGGCGATATTATTAAAACAGGAACGATCATCGATTCCGATCCGTCTGCGGAACTGATCGGAAATGTCTTTTTCCCCAATTCGCCGCTGCACGACGGCGCCATGATCGTTCGCGATGGCCGGCTGCATGCAGCCGGATGTTTTTTACCGCTTTCCGATAATCAGGAGATCAGCCGGGAGCTTGGTACGCGTCATCGTGCGGCGCTCGGCATGAGCGAAATGAGCGATGCGATTGTCGTCGTTGTTTCAGAGGAAACAGGGTTTATTACGATTTGTCGCAACGGCCGGCTTGATCGCGGCCTGTCTTTGGAGCGTCTGCGGGAATATTTGACGGCGGAATTGACGCCGGAAAAGACTCCGGATCAGTCCGAACGGTTGTTGGATCGCCTCATCCCCAAAAAGGCGAGCAGCGCACAGGAGGATGAGAAGCATGAAGATTAATTTTGGCCGTTTGCTTGACAATAAAAATCTGATGAAGTTGTTGTCGCTTGTGCTTGCAGTGGCGATTTGGCTTGTAATCGTTATTTATGTATCGCCGATTTCACGCAAAACTGTACACGATGTTCCGGTTTCCGTTTCTCAGGACGACAGTGATGTGCTCAATTCGATGGGGTTGTTTGTTGTTGACAACGAGACTGCGACTGTTGATGTCAAAATCCGGGCTGAACGCCTTGTACTCAGTTCCGTAGCTGCGTCCGATATCGATATCGTCGCAAATCTTTCCGGCATTACAGCGCCAGGGACGTATGATGTGGCGCTTGTTGGCGGCGTGACGAGCAATTACAATCGGGGCGACCGCTATGGAAAGGGATTCGAGCTTGACGGAAGCGATGCAATCAGCCCTGGAACAATACGTATCCGTGTCGACCGGGAGGCGCGCGAAACGTTCCAGATTGTTACTGATATCGATGGCCTGTCCTCCCCGGAGGAATATTACCGTGATGAACCGCTTGTCAGCCCCAAGGAGGTTACAATCAGCGGCCCGGAAGCCGATATCAACCGCATTGATCGATGCGTGGTTTCCGCTTCATTTTCTGAGCCGCTGACATCCAGCAAGACGGTTACAAGTGAGATCATGCTATATGACGCAGAGGGTAATGAGATTTCAAAGGAGCATCTGACCCTTGGCGTCGAGACGGCGGACATTACGGTGCCGGTCTATAAAAAGAAGGAGCTTCCGCTCAACTATGAGTACATTAACACGCCGCGCGATTTCCCAATTGACCGGCTTGAGGAGCGGTATTCTGTCGCAAGCGTTCTGGTGGCCGGCCCCGAAACGCTGATAGATTCCTACGATGTGCTGGACCTTGGTTTTATCAACCTCAGCGAGATCACGCCTGATAATCATCTGTTCCCATTCCCGCTTGACGGAAACGACGGAATTCTCCCGCGCGGTTTCCGCAATCTTTCGGGAGTCGATACGGTATGGGTTGAGATTTTGACGGACGGGATGCTGGAAGCCAATTTTACAATCCCGGCTGAAAATATCAAATCGACAAATGTACCGATCAATTACAAGGTAACCATCCAGTCAACAAGCATTCCCAATGTGCATATGGTCGGCGACCCGGATGATATGGCTGCGTTGACAAACACAGACTTGGTGGCGGAGATTGATATGACCTCAAAGGAGGTTTCGCCCGGCACGTATCTGGAGATGCCGGTTCGTATCTCGGCGCCCGGCAAAGGACTTGTCTGGGCAACCGGCGAATATAAGGCGATTGTGACTGTGACGGAAAAATAAAACGCGGGGCGCCCGGCTTTCCGGGCGCCCTTGTGCTTCAAAAGGAGGAAAATATGGCGATCATCGTCAATTCGATCATCACCTCTCTGACAGAGGACCGGCAGGAAGCCATCCGAAAGGCAGTCGGCATACTGGAAGTCCCTGAGCCGCTTGTTCAGAGCGCATATATCGCAAAGACATCGCTTGACGCGCGCCGGCGCGGCGATATTCGGTTTGTACATTCCGTCTCGGTGACGCTCGCGGATGGGGAAGCGCGTGTGGCGGAGCGGGCGCAGGCTAAGGGAAAAAAGGTTGTTCTGCGCGTGGAGGAACCTCTGGAAGCGGCGTTCGGACCGGGAAAACTCAGTCACCGGCCAGTGATCGCAGGCTTTGGGCCGGCGGGTATGTTCGCCGGGCTTCTGCTTGCGAAAAACGGATACGCGCCGCTGATTTTGGAACGCGGCGGAGATATGGACAGCCGCGTTGCCAGTGTGGAACGGTTTTGGAGCGGCGGTTCGCTTGATCCTGAAACAAACGTACAGTTTGGCGAGGGCGGCGCCGGCACCTTTTCAGATGGTAAGCTGACGACCCGGATCGGCGATCCGAAGTGCGCGTGGGTGCTCCGGGAATTTGTCCGCTTCGGCGCGCCGGAGGAGATCCTCCACAGGGCCAAGCCGCACATCGGGACGGACCGCCTGCGCAGCGTCGTAAAAAGACTGCGCGCCGAGATCGAATCACTCGGCGGAGAAGTCCGTTTTTACATGCCGGCATCCGATTTGATACTCGAAAACGGCCGCCTGTGCGCCATCCGGACAACGCAGGGGGATGTTCCAGCCGACGTTTTGATCCTGGCGGCGGGACACAGCGCGCGCGATACATTTGAAATGCTTTTGCGGCGCGGATTGGTATTACAGCCCAAACCGTTTTCTGTTGGCGTGCGCGTCGAACATCTGCAAAGTGAGATCGACCGCGGCCTGTACGGCAAATATGCGGGCCACCCGGCATTGCCGGTCGGCGAGTACCAGTTGTCATATCGTACAGGCGAGGGACGCGGCGTATATACGTTTTGTATGTGTCCCGGCGGAGTGGTTGTACCGGCCGCTTCACAGGAAGGGATGGTTGTTACAAATGGGATGAGTGATTTTGCGCGCGATGGAACAAATGCGAACGCTGCATTGGCCGTCTCCGTGACGCCGGATGATTTTGGTACGGCTCCACTCGATGGTATGCGCTTTCAGCAGGAGCTTGAGCGGCGCGCCTTTACGGCGGGCCGCCGTGGATACGGCGCGCCGGCGCAGGATGCAAAGAGCTTTCTGGAAGGAAAGACGGGACTTCACATCGGCCGTGTGGAACCGACGTATGCGCGCGGCGTCTGTGGCTGCGATTTCGGCGCCCTGTTTCCTGGTTTTGTAACAGAGATGCTCAAAACGGGCCTGCGGACCTTTGGCCGCAAATTGCCAGGGTTTGACGCCGCGGATACGCTTCTGACGGGTGTGGAGACGCGTACCTCGTCGCCGGTACGTATACCGCGCGGTATGGATTTTTATGCGCCCAATGCGGCGGGAGTGATCCCATGCGGCGAGGGCGCCGGATATGCGGGCGGCATTATGAGCGCAGCCGTGGATGGCCTGCGCGCGGCGCTTGCGCTTATGGCGGTATATGGCCGGCCGGCTCCGCGCTGATGGTCAAAGGACGAAGCTGCGGCATACGATGGTAATATCCGCCGGGCCTGTTCAGGAGCCTGCTTTGCATCTTCCGCGGCAGATCTTTCACATTGAAAAAATTTCCAGGGAGCAGGATGCGAAACAGATTCAAAGCCGTCCGGCGGACAGTCTGATGAATGGGGCTGCCGCGTACGGTTTGGCCGGATGTACGGCATGGCCCAAGGAGGTCCGCCATGAAAATCGGCGTCGCATTTTCAGGGAGCGGTGCGTGCGCGGCGGCCGCGCATCAATTTGCCGCACTCCTGCAAAAGCGTTCTATAGAAATCACGATGCTGTCAGCGACTTCACTGGCGGCGGTACCATCGTTGCTCTGGTCGCGCGGGGTACCTTTGGAGGAAATAGATAAACAGATGCATCTGTTTTGCAGTGTTTCGCCGCAAACAGGGCTGCGTCAACTTGAAAAAGCGGGGTTGTTAGATCGTCCGGCAGTTTGTGATTTTGCGGTCAACTGTGTAGATGTGTCGACCGGCGTGACTGTTATTTATTCAGATTCACTACATTCCAATGCGTGGAATCTTAAGGTTCTGCCGCTTGTGGGAAATGAACGGGCTGCGCTTTTGGCCGCGCTCTGTCCGTGGGGAGATGCTGAACCCGTCGCTTTGGAGGGAATGCGCCTGTGTGATTTTTCCGCTTGCTACGGCAGCCCGTTGTTCCCGCTGAAGATGGCGGGAATGGAACGGCTGATGGCCGTGTCATTTCCGGGAGGCGGTACGCCCGCGCAGACCGCGGCCAATAGCCTTGTCTGCCTGACGGGAAAAAATGCGGACTTTTACTGCGAGGTACGCCCGGAGCCAAACCGCCCGTTGTCCGAAACTGTGTGCGCTGCGGCTGTGCAGAGCGCCGCTGAGTTTGGTGAAAAGCTGCGGCCGTGAGACGGATGCTTGGATTTGCAGGAAAACTGTGCTATGATGGATAAAAATACGGCTATGAGCGCCTGTTCGTTCTCTCTTTGGAGCGGATGATCAGGCGCCGGAAGCTGTGCCGTTCAGCGGCACAGCGCGCCGGAGGAGAGGACAGGCTGATGATGGAAAAAGTAACGCTGATGTGTCCCTGCCTGTTTGGCTTGGAAAGCGTATTGTCGTTTGAGGTCAAGAAGCTGGGCGGAGAGAATATTGTGGTGACAGATGGCCGTGTTACCTTTGACGGGGATCTTTCGATGGTTGCAAAGGCCAATATCTGGCTGCGCACAGCCGAGCGCGTCGGAATTGTGATAGGGAGCTTTCGGGCGGAGACATTCACTGAGCTGTTTGACCAGACCGCTGAGCTGCCCTGGGAGCAGTTTATTGGGGAGGACGATTGCTTTCCCGTCAAAGGCTGGTCAGTCAATTCGAAGCTTTTCAGCATGTCGGACTGTCAGAGGATCATCAAACGCGCTGTTGTCCGGCGCTTTGAAAACGTATACCACAAAACATTGTTTGCGGAAACAGGCGCGCTCTACCAAATTCAATATTCAATCCATAAGGACCAGGTGACGCTTGTGCTTGACACAAGTGGTCCGGGCCTGCATAAACGCGGTTATCGCGCCAATGCGAACGATGCGCCGATTAAAGAGACGCTTGCGGCAGGCATTGTCGATCTTGCGCGCGTGCGGGGCGATTCGCTTGTATTTGACCCAATGTGCGGTTCCGGGACGCTCGTGATTGAATCGGCGCTGCGTGCGCTCAATATCGCGCCGGGGATCCGGCGGCGTTTTGCCGCGCAGGGGTGGCGGTGCTTTCAAAACGGGCTGTTCGATGAGGCGCGGCGCGACGCGGCCTCCCAGGTACGGCGCGACGCGCCCTTTGAGGCATTCGCCTCCGATATCGATCCGGAGGCAGTGCGCCTGACGCGTGAAAATGCGGCAAAAGCCGGCGTGGCCGGGCGGATTCATGTCGTACAGGCCGATGTCGCGGATTTTGCGCCGCAGCTCCCTGAGGGACGAAGCGGTATTGTACTGGCTAACCCGCCGTATGGAGAGCGTATGCTCGGCGAACAGGAGGCGCAGGCGTTGTCTCGTACGCTTGGCGCTTCCTTTCCGAAGCGTGACGGCTTCAGCTATTACATCATCAGCCCGGATGACGGCTTTGAGGATCTGTTTGGGCGTCCAGCCGCGCGCCGCCGCAAGCTGTATAACGGTATGATTAAATGCCAGGTATACATGTATTTTGATAAGCCGGTCCATTTTAAAAATAATAAATAGCTGCGCAATCTATAAAAAATGCGGCCGTTTTCATGGTGAAAACGGCCGCATTTTTTTGTTTACGCACATTTTAAGCCTGTCAGACATACATTTATTTATATGCAAGCGATGGAAGGGGGCGGCGCCCGTGCCGATTACAATCCGTGTCAGCAAACGTAAACTGCGCGCATGGAAGATGCTGCTGACGGGGGCGGCGATTTTGGCAGGCGCGCTATTATTGGGCGGACGTGTGCGGCCGGCGATTACCTCTGTCTTTACTTATCAGGCGCAGTTAGCCGCGACGCGCTCCGTCAATGACGCGGTGCTCGACGTGATCGGACGCGGCGGTGTTGACTACCAGTCAATTATCCATGTGCGCGAGGACGCACAGGGGCGCGTTACTTTTCTTGAAACGGATATGACGGCTGTAAACCGCCTGAAAGCGGAGATTACAAACGCCGTGTCCGACCGTTTGAATTTGGATGCGCAAAGCGGCGTCCAAATACCGATCGGCACATTGCTTGGAGGACAGTTCCTTTCAGGACGCGGGCCGGACGTGACGTTCCGGGTCATTCCGCAGGGATATGCAAAAACGGATTTCTATAATGCGTTTCAGGAAGCGGGTATCAACCAAACGCTGCATCAGATCATGCTGCGTGTGGAGGTGCCGGTGAGCGCCGTCATGCCGACGTATACTGTGGATACAGTTGTGTCCACAGAGGTATGCGTGGCGGAAACTGTAATTGTCGGAGATGTACCGCAGTCGTTCACGGAAATTTCAGGCGATCACCGCGGTCTGCTTGATAAGGCCGGCGACTATGCCCTCAAAAGCAGTGGATTGCCTGAGAAAAATGTGATACAATAAAGACAAGAAGGCGAGAAAACCCTGATTTTTAGGGGGTTCTTGCCTTCTTT
>ERZ1643251.372-NODE-372-length-69367-cov-39.133541_pt1 | contig 69367 bp, 46 predicted proteins | sample MGYA00579261_ERZ1643251 | MGnify/ENA primary metagenome ERZ1643251 (study PRJEB29033, sample SAMEA4952267) | chicken gut metagenome | biome: Broiler Chicken; feature: Gastrointestinal Tract; material: Caecum | place: Ireland | collected 2018 | study: Broiler...
GTGCAGCAAAACCCCCGGCGGCGGGAACGCCGCTTGGCCAGGGTAGGCCCGGACGTGGAAACCGCCCATCTATAGGGCCAGCTGCCCAAGGTGGCCTGGTGTGGTGGCACGACTAGGTGCCACAGCAAGGGTGACGGGCCGACGATAGCCTTGACGCATGGACAGCCTGGCACCCTAGGGGGGTCCTTAGGGGGGAACGCCCTAAGCGGGTTTTGGTGCCTTTTGTCCGCTCAAAAGTCACCCCCAGCGGGGAGCGTCCCAACCGGGCTGGCAAGCCGGAACCCTGGGTGGTTAGAGCCCCGGTTCACGCCGGGCCACTCCCTGAGGGAGGCTTTGGGCCTGGAATAGCCCGGAACATTGCCGAATTTCTTGGGCCGCTGGGGTAGGGGCCGTGGCTTGCCCGGCCCGCTGTATCCTTACCCCAGCGCTCACAGGGGCGTCCGTTTGTCACTGACACACAGAATATAGTCAATGCTGGTGTGATAAAATTTTGCCAATTGAATGAGGACCCGGGTGGGAATGTCGTTTTCCCCCGTCTCATATTTGGAGTACCCCGTCTGAGACATGCCCAGAAACTTTGCCACCTGGGTTTGGGTCAAATCGGCGTCTTCTCGTAAATCTCGCAATCGGTTCATCATACTTCACCTCTTGCAGAGTATGGCATAACCTGAAACAGAGTATTGACTTCTAACCTGTTTCAGGTTAAAATGAGCAAGAGATGGAACTGTGTTCCGTTATTGGGAGAATGTGGACGCAGATTTCCGGTGAAGAGGGAAGAAAAGCGGACCAAACCGTCCATAAGGCCCACCAATATCCCCCCTTCCATATCATGAGAGAAATGGAGTGGAAACAAGGTGGACATCCCTGTCAGCGGGGACAAGGCTGAGGCCACCGTGGGCGGCGTAGACCTGGTGCTGAACAACGCCGGGAAGGTGTTTGCCTCCGGCACCACCGTCACCGTGGAAAACATCACCCAGGGCGCCATTTACGACAGCGTCACCAAGGCCCTGGCTCAGGTGGTAGACAAGATGGACCATACCGCCATCTTCGAGTTTACCGCCACCCGGGACGGCAAGGCCGTCCAGCCCGACGGCGCTCTGTCCGTCACCTTTGGTATCCCCCAGAACCTGACCGCCGACCACCTCAAGCTGTTCTATGTGTCGGAGGACGGCAAGTATCAGGAAGTGGAGATTACGGTGGATGCGGAGGCCCGCACCGTCACCGCCAACCTCACCCATTTCAGCACCTATGTGCTGGCCAATGTGGTGGAGTCCTCCGGCAGTGAGCCAGTACCCCCCACCGGGGACCACGCCCCGCTCATGGCCTACCTGGGCATTCTGACCCTTTCTGCCGCTGCCCTGCTGATTCTGGCCCAAAACAAGCGCAAAGCGTAACGAAATCGAATCCGCACCCCTGGAGCAAATCCTGCTCCAGGGGTGCTGCTATTTGCCCGGAAAGGCCTCAAACATCGCCACTCCTTGTAGCCCTCTCCGTCACAGCTGGCGCTGTGCCACCTCTCCCAAAGGGAGAGGCAAGGCGGGGTGCCGTACGCTGAAAAGGCTTTAAACAGTTCCACTTTCCCTGGTTTTTCGGCCGTAGGGGAGGGGCTTGCCCCTCCCGAATCCTCCAGAGCAATGCCAGGGAGCCAACGGGCCGGGCAAGCCACGGCCCCTACCACAGCACACCACAGGAAGGGACGCAAAGCCGGGAGCAGGCCCCCCTCCCTCTTGCCTTTTCCAGGTGGAATCTGATATAATAGTCTGTCTTATCATGGGCAAATATCGCCCATCCTCCCACGGGGAGATGGGCCTGCGTATGGGATGTGAGGCAGATGGACAACATCATCTTAATTGGAATGCCCGGTTCGGGAAAGAGCAGCGTGGGCGTGGTCCTGGCCAAGACCCTGGGCTACGACTTTCTGGACGTGGATTTGCTCCTTCAGCAGCAGCAGGGGGCACTGCTGCAAGAGCTGTTGGATGAAAAGGGTGTGGAGTGGTTTCTGGACGCGGAGGCGGACGCCATCGCCTCGGTGCACTGTTCCCACACCGTCATCGCCCCCGGCGGCAGCTGCATCTGCCGGGAGCGGGCCATCGAACACATGCGCAGTTTGGGTACCGTGGTCTATTTGCAGCTGACGCTGGAGGAAGTGGAAGGGCGCATCCACAACATGGCCACCCGGGGCATTGCCCTCCAGCCCGGCCAGACCCTTCGAGACGTCTACGCCTACCGTACCCCGCTCTATGAAGCTTGCGCCCATCTCACCGTCCCCGTGCACAACCAGAGCCTGGCGGAGACGGTGGTATCCGTGCAACAGGCTTTGACGCAATACAAGTAAAGGAACGATCACATGAATTTCAAACAACTGGGTCTTTGTGACCCCATCTTGAAGGCCCTGGCAGAGCAGGAGTACACCGCCCCCACTCCCATCCAGCAAGGGGCCATTCCCCCCGCCCTGGCCGGAAGGGACGTGCTGGGCTGCGCCCAGACGGGCACCGGCAAGACCTGCGCCTTTTCCGCCCCCATTTTGCAGCGTCTGTCCAAGAAGGTCCCTAACCCCCGGGTCATCCGGGCCCTGATCCTCACCCCCACCCGGGAGCTGGCCATCCAGATTCAGGACTCCCTGGTGGCCTACAGCAAGCACCTGCCCCTGAGAAGCGCCGTCATCTTCGGCGGCGTGGGCCAGCAGCCCCAGGTGGAGCAAATCCGCAAGGGTCTGGACATTCTGGTGGCCACCCCCGGCCGCCTCTTAGACCTCCACGGCCAGGGCCTGCTGGACCTGAGCCACATCGAGATGTTCGTCCTGGACGAGGCCGACCGGATGCTGGACATGGGCTTTATCCACGACGTGCGCCGGGTGCTCAAGCTGCTGCCCCGCAAAAAGCAGACCCTCTTCTTCTCCGCCACCATGCCCCCCGAGGTGATGGAGCTGGTGGACGCTTTGCTCCACGACTACGCCCGGGTGGCTGTGGACCCGGTGTCCTCCCCAGTGGAGGTCATCGGCCAGAAGCTGTTCTACGTGGATAAGAACAACAAGACCAAGCTGCTGTGCCACTTAATTCAGAAGTGGGACATTCCCGCCGCCCTGGTGTTCTCCCGCACCAAGCACGGGGCCAACCGCATCGCCCGGGACCTCAACGCCCAGGGCATCACCGCCGCCGCCATCCACGGCAACAAGAGCCAGACCGCCCGGGTCCAGGCCCTCAACGACTTCAAGGCGGGGCGGGTACGGGTGCTGGTGGCCACCGACATCGCCGCCCGGGGCATTGACATCGACGAGCTGTCCTGGGTGTTCAACTACAACCTCCCCGACGTGCCCGAGACCTACGTCCACCGCATTGGCCGCACGGGCCGGGCCGGCCACTCCGGCACCGCCATCTCCTTCTGCCAGTTTGACGAGAAGGCCGAGCTGAAAGCCATTGAGAAGCTGCTGGGCCGCTCCATCCCCGTAGTGGAGGACCACCCCTTCCCCATGGTGAATCTGGAGGCCCCCAAGCGGGACAAGAATGGCCGCATCATCAACGCCGAGGACGCCGAGGCCCGTCAGGCCGCCCGGGACCGCCGCCGTCAGCGGCAGGAGGAGGCCCAGGCCCAGAAGGCAGAGAAGGCCGCCAAAGCGGAGCAGGCCCCCAAGCCGGAGAAGCCCGCCAAGGCCGACAAGCCCAAGCAGGAAAAGCCTCGGAAGGAGAAGCCTCGCCGGGAGAAGGCCCCTCAGCCTGCCCCCGCTCCCGCTCCCATCCCCGAGGAGCCCCACCACCACAAGCGTGGCGTGCGCCAGGGCAAGCTATCCGACACCCTGCCCCAGCAGCCCGCCATGCCCGAGACCGACTTCTACAAGCCCAATCCCCTGGATTCGGACGTGATTATGGACGCCACCGCCCGGCTGCTGGCCCCTCGCCGTCCCGTCCAGCCGCCCCGCAGCGAGAAGCCGCAGCGGGAGCGCAAGGGCCGGAAGGAGCAGCCTCCCAAGCCGGAGAAACCCAAACAGGAGAAACCCCGGAAGGAGCAGCCCAAGCAGGAAAAGCTCAAGAAGGAGCCCCAGCCTCCCAAAGCCCAGGAGGGCAAGGGCGGCAAGAAGCACAAGGGGGAGAAACCCTCCATTCTGCCCCCCTCTCTGTCCGGCAAGCGCCGCCGCTCCCGGGGCAACGATCGGCCCCGCCCCATCGAGTCGGCCCCCCGCTCCAACCGCCAGAAGGACTCCACCGAGCACCGCAGTCTGATGCGGCCCTACTACCTCCACGATGAAGATTAAAAAACCACTGCGTGCCCTGGGCGCTGCCCTGGGGGTCACCGCGTGTATTTTAGGGGGCGCCGCCTTCCTCAACTGGCAGTTTTGGGGGCTGGAGGTGACCCACACCCAGGTGCCCGTCTCCGGCCTGCCCCAGGGCTTTGAGGGGATGCGGGTGGTGCACCTGTCCGACCTCCACGGCCACCAGTACGGGGAGGACCACCGGGACCTGCTGGAGCAGATTGCCGCCCAAAGCCCCGAGCTCATCGCCCTCACCGGGGACATCATCGACCAGGCCAGCCAGCGGGGCACCCTCCCCGCCCTGGCCCGGGGCCTGTCCGCCATCGCCCCCACCTACTTCGTCACGGGAAACCACGAGTGGGCGGTGGGGGATATTCGCCAGACCAAGGCGCTGTTAGCCGAAAACGGGGTGACGGTGCTGTCCAACCAGTACGTGGTGCTGGAGCGGAATGGGGACCAGGTGGTGCTGGCCGGGGTGGACGATGCCAACGGCTACGCCGACCAGAAGACGCCCCAGGAGCTGTACGAGGAGATTCAGCAGGACCATCCGGGCCTGTGCACCCTGCTCCTGGCCCACCGCAACAACTACTTTGACCGATACGCCGCCTGCGGCTACGCCCTGGTGCTGTCCGGCCACGCCCACGGCGGACTGGTGCGCCTGCCCTTCACCGACGGGGTGTTTGGCTCGGGGGGAGATCTCTTCCCCACCTGGACCGCCGGGGTGTACACCCTGGGAGAGAGCACCCTGTACGCCACCCGGGGGCTGGGCAATAACACCACCCCCATTCCGGGATTTCGGATGTTCAATCGGCCGGAAATCTCGGTACTGGAACTGGTGGCCCAGTAAGCGCCACACCCCTGGCCCTACGGGAGAGGGCCTGGCCTTCTCCCGTATCTCAGGCACCAACCAGCGCCCCTGGCAGGGACGCTCCGCTGGGGTCTCTTTCTCAGCGATGAGAAAGAGACGAAAGAATCGCCAAAGGCGGGGCCTTCCCCCGCCTTGTGGAATCCACCCCGCGGTACTGGGAGGCGTGTGCATTCTCCTATTTCCGGCCCTTGGCCCGGTGGGGCCACATAGATGGCACGGCAATTCTTTTGCAAGTGCCAGCTTCTACGGGAAATACCACTTCTACCTCCAGGGCCTTACCTTGGTATGCAACTGTTCCCAGTTGCCGGAAGTCTGGCTCCCGGCGGCGGGAACGCCGCTTGCCGGGGTAGGCCCGGATGTGGAAACCACCCAGCTGTAGGGCCAGCTGCCCAAGGGGGCCTGGTGTGGTGGCACGACTAGGCGCCACAGCAAGACAGACGGGCCGAACTGAGACTTGACGCACACCCAGCCTGGTACCCCAGGGGGGTACCTAGGGGGGAACGCCCTAGGCGGGTTTTGGTTCCTTTTGCCCGAACAAAAGGAACCCCCAGCGGGAAGCGTCCCCGCCAGGCTGGCAAGCCGGAACCCGAGAGACGATAGAAGAATCGCCTCTATATAACCGCTATAAACCAGCATTTTCGCTGGATTCAGAGAAAAAAGGACTTGTTTTCATGGCCTATCAAGCAGGACAATTTGACATTGCCGTCATCGGGGCGGGCCACGCCGGCATCGAGGCGGCCCTGGCCGCCGCCCGGCTGGGTCTGCGCACCCTGTGCTTCACCATCAACCTGGACGCCGTGGGCAACATGCCCTGTAACCCCGCCATCGGCGGCACGGGCAAGGGCCACCTGGTGCGGGAAATTGACGCCCTGGGCGGCGAGATGGCCAAAGCCGCCGACGCCGCCTGCATCCAGTACCGGATGCTCAACCGGGGCAAAGGCCCCGCCGTGTGGTCCCTGCGGGCCCAAGCCGATCGCAGACGGTACCAGGAGGTGTGCAAGCACACCCTGGAGCTCCAGCCCAACCTGTGGGTGAAACAGGGGGAAATTGTGGACATTCTCACCGACCAGGCGGGGGCGGTGTCCGCCGTGGTCACCGAGACCGGGGCCACCTACCAGGTGAAAGCCGCCATCATCGCCAGCGGCACCTACTTGAAGGGCCGCACCATTGTGGGCCCTGTGGTGCGGGACTCCGGCCCCGACGGCATGGCCGCCGCCCAGTCTCTCTCCGCCTGCCTGGAGCGGCTGGGGCTGCGGCTGCGCCGCTTTAAGACGGGCACACCCCCCAGAGTCCACCGCCGCAGCGTGGACTTCTCCCCCATGGAGCTGCAAGAGGGGGACCAGGAAGTGGTGCCCTTCTCCTTTTCCACCCAGGAGCCACCCCAAAACCAGGCGGTGTGCTACCTCACCTACACCAACGAGCACACCCACGCCATCATTCGGGCCAACTGGGACCAATCCCCCCTGTACGACGGCACCATCGAGGGGGTGGGGCCCCGGTACTGCCCCTCCATTGAGACCAAAGTGGAGCGGTTCCCCGACAAGCCCCGCCACCAGCTGTTCATTGAGCCCATGGGCCTGAACACCGAGGAGCTGTACATCCAGGGCTTCTCCTCCTCCCTGCCTGAGGAGGTGCAGGTCCAAATGCTCCACACCATCCCGGGACTGGAAGAGGCGGAGATGACCCGCCCCGCCTACGCCATCGAGTACGACTGCGTAGACCCCACCCAGCTGCTGCCCACCCTGGAGTTTAAGGGCGTGCCGGGTCTGTACGGGGCGGGCCAGTTCAACGGCTCCTCTGGCTACGAAGAGGCCGCCGCCCAGGGCTTGATTGCAGGCATCAACGCCGCACTCAAGCTGAAAGGCGAGCCGCCCCTCATCCTCTCCCGGGGAGACGGGTACATCGGGGTCTTGATTGACGATCTGGTCACCAAGGGCACCGACGAGCCCTACCGCATGATGACCTCCCGCACCGAGTACCGCCTCATCCACCGCCAGGACAACGCCGACCAGCGGCTGTGCCACCTGGGATACCGGGTGGGGCTGGTGAGTGAGGAGCGGATGCGGGCCGTGGAGGAGAAATACGCCGCCGTGGAGCGGGAGGCCAAGCGGCTGGAGCACACCGGAGCCGCCCCCTCCCCCCAGCTGGACGAAATGCTGGCCTCCCGGGGCGAGCCGCCATGTCCCCACGGGGCACGGCTGGCGGACCTGCTGCGCCGTCCACGGGTGACGTACACCGACCTGAGCCCCTTCGACCCGGACCGCCCGAAGATTTCCACAGAAGTGGCGCAGCAAGTGGAAATCTCAGTGAAGTACCAGGGGTACATTGAGCGGCAGAAGCGGCAGGTGGCCGAGATGGCCAAGCTGGAGAGCCGGGCCATTCCCCCCAATACCGACTACAACGCCATCCAGGGCCTGCGGCTGGAGGCCCGGCAGAAGCTGAGCGACATTCAGCCCTTGAACCTGGGCCAGGCAGGGCGCATCAGCGGGGTGAGCCCGGCGGACCTGGCGGCTCTGATGATCTGGCTGGACCGGGGCCATAACCCGTCAAACTGAGAAAAGAGGCTGGTACCATGAGACGATTTTTAGCCATCATTCTGTGTAAATTCATGCGCCTGGTGGGCAAACTGCTGGGCCGGGGCTCCTCCCTGCCCGGCCAGTTCGCCTTGAAGGTGTGCCCGGACGTGCTGAGTCGGGTGAAGCTGCCCCCCTACGTCATCGCCGTCACCGGCTCCAACGGCAAGACCTCCACCGTGGAGATGATCGCCGCTATTTTGAAGGCCGCCGGGAAAAACGTGGTGTACAACGCCGAGGGCTCCAATCAGATCGAGGGTGTCACCACCCTCATCCTGTCCCAGTGCGACCTGGGGGGCCGGGTGCGGGGAGACGTGCTCCTCTTAGAGAGCGACGAGCGGTACGCCCGCCACACCTTCCACTGGTTCCACCCCACCCACTTCGTCATCACCAACCTCTACCGGGACCAGCTCACCCGCAACGGACACCCACAGTGGGTGTATGACGCCATTCTCCCCGCCATTCACCCCTCCACCACCCTGGTGCTCAACGCCGACGATCCCCTGGTGGCCTGCTTTGCCCACCAGGGCAACCCGGTGAAGTGGTTTGGGCTGGAAGCCTGGCCCGGGGCCACAAAGGAGCACCACGGCATGTACCACGATGGGGCCTTCTGCCCGCTGTGCGGCGCGCCCATGGAGTACGAGCTGTACCACTACAACCACATCGGCCACTATCGCTGCACCCGGTGTGACCACCACCGGCCCCACCCCGACTTTGCGGTGACGGGCCTGGACCTGGAGGCGGGACAGCTGGTGCTGGACGGGGATACCCCCATTCAGCTGGCCTTCCGCTCCATCTACAACGTGTACAACATCCTGGCCGCCTGGTCCGCCTGCCGCATGATCGGGGTGGACAAGGCCACCGCCGCCGGGGTCATCAACAACTACATTCTGAAAAACGGGCGCATGGTGCGCTTTACCCTGGGCCAGCACCACGGCACCCTGCTGACCAGCAAGCACGAGAATTCCGTGGCCTACGACACCAACCTGCGGTACATCCGGGACACCAAGACCCCCTGCTCCGTGCTGGTGGTGGTGGACGCCATCTCCCGAAAATATTTCACCGGGGAGACCAGCTGGCTGTGGGACATTGACTTTGACATGCTCGCCGCCCCTCACGTGCAGCGGGTGGTGCTCTCCGGCCGCTACGTCAACGACCTGGCTCTGCGCTTCGAGTGCTCCGCCGTGCCCCAGGACAAGGTGGTGCTGGAGGCCAGCATCCCCCAGGCCGTGGAGTACCTGGAGGGCAGCGGCAGCGAGGATGTGTACGTGGTCACCTGCTTCTCCGACCGGGACAAGGTGTTGGACCGGGTGGAGATTGAGGAAAGGTAAGGGGTGAGAGACATGAAACTGCAATTTGTGCATCTGTGTCCCCAGCGCATGAGCCTGTATGGGGAGTACGCCAACCTGGTGGTGCTCCAGCGCATGGCGGAGGCGCTGGGCCATGAGGTGGAAGTGGTGGCCGGGGAGAACCCCGACCTCTCCAACGCCCACCTCATCTACATGGGCTGCGGCACCGAGCAGGCCCAGAAGTTTGCCCTGGATGGGCTTCGTCCCCAGGTGGAGGACCTGAAAGGGGCCCTGAACCGAGGGGCGGTGGTGCTGTTCACCGGAAACGCCATGGAAATCCTGGGCCAGTCCATCACGGACACCCAGGGCAAAGTGTGGGAAGGGCTGGGTCTGGCGGACTTCACCACCATTGAGACCCGCCAGCGCACCCCCCACGATGTGATTGCCAACACCCCGCCGGGACATTCTCCGGTGGTGGGCTTTCTGAACAAGTGCTCTCTCACCGCCGGGGTGTCCACCCCCCTCTTTGAGAGCTTGGAGATGGGCTTCGGCAACGACTGCCAGCGGGGCCCCGAGGGGTACATCCGGGGCAATCTGATGGCCACCCACCTCACCGGCCCGGTGCTGGTGAAGAATCCCGCCCTGGCCCACGAGGTGCTGCGGCGGGTGCTGACCTGTGCCGGGGCCCAGGTGCCCCAGACCCTGCCGGTGCTCCCCCACCAGCAGGAGGCCTATGACGTGACCTTGCGGGAACTACGCAGCAAAGGAGAGAACGCAGGATGAGCGAGCGCTGGTTGGAAGTGACCCTCCCCGTCCCCGCCCAAGACATGGACCGGGTGTGCGACACCCTCACCAATAACGGCATGACCGGGCTGGTGGTGGAGGAAGAGGGAGAATTTCTCAAGTTTTTGGAGCAAAACCGCCAATACTGGGACTATGTAGACGAGGATTTGGCCCGCCGCATGAAGGGGGCCAGCCGGGTGAAGTTCTATGTCCCTGACAATGAAGAGGGCGAGGCCCAGATGAGAGCCGCCCTCCGGGGCCTGGAGCAGTACGAGCCCCAGACCGTCTCCCTGCGGGAGGAGGACTGGGCCACCTCCTGGCAGAAGTACTATCAGCCCATTCCGGTGGGTGAGCGGGTGTACATCGTCCCCGAGTGGATGAAGGGTCAGCCCATCCCCGACGGCCGGGTACCCCTGTACCTGAATCCCGGCCTCACCTTTGGCACTGGCTCCCACCCCACCACCCAGCTGTGCCTGGAGCTGATGGAGCAGCACATCCACGGCGGTGAGAAACTGCTGGACCTGGGCTGCGGCTCCGGCATTCTGGCCATTGCCGCCCTGGGACTGGGGGCAGAGCACGCCGTGGGGGTGGACATTGACCCCAAGGCGGTGGACGTGGCCTACGAAAACGCCGCGATGAACGGCATTGGCAAGGACCGCCTCACCGTGCTGGCGGGCAATGTCTTAGCCGACCAGAAGTTTGGCGACCAGCTGCGCCCGGGGCAAAACCAGGTGGTGCTGGCCAACATCGTGGCGGACGTCATCATCCCCCTGTCCGCCGTGGCACACCGCTTCCTCACCCCCGACGGGGTGTTCCTGTGCTCGGGCATCATTGACTCCCGGGCGGAGGAAGTGGCCCAGGCCCTGGAGCAAAACGGCTGGCGGATCACCCGCAAGCTGGAGCGGAAGGGCTGGTTTGCCTACGAGGCTAGAAGATAAGAAAAAGCGGAGAACTTGCCGAAAAAGGTTGCAAGTTCTCCGCTTTTGCCACGTTTGTTGTGTGTGTTGTTGCCCTGTTTTTGGACAATAAAAAGAAGTAACCGCCTCGCTCCCCAGCACGCGGTTACTTCCAAGTAAACCCAGAGGGGGACAGCCGTCACCGGTGGCACCCCTTTTCTATCTTCGAGTATACCCCGGAAATGGTGTCCTGTCAAGGCGGAATAGAATCATTCTTGGAAATGAAATTTCCCCTCTAGAAAGTGGCCGTATTCCTGGTAGAGACGCTGTGCAAACTTAAAATTTCTGGTCACAAAAACAGTTGACAAATCCCCGCCAACTGGATAAGATATAGAGGTTAAATGCGTGGAACAGGACGAGTACCCAACTGTCCCCCACCAGAGAGCCGCTCACTTGGGTGGAAGAGCGGCAGGGCGGGCCTTGGGGAATATCACCTGGGAGCTGCAAACCCAACGGGCAGGTGTTTGCCCCAGTAGGCTTTGCCGGGTTGGTCTCCGTTATTGGGACCCGTCGAGGGGTCTGTGCGTGGCACAGGCAACGAGAGTGGTACCGCAGAGGTTATTCACACCTTTGTCTCTCATTTCAGAGGGACAAAGGTGTTTTTTATTCGTTGAAAAAGGCAAAAGCCTTTTCCAACGGTGATTTACACCCTGCTGCGCGCAAAGTTCGTCCGCAAACATCGCGGCCGAATTCACACTTGCAGGGCGAGAAGTATTTTCTCCCGTGCGCATGTCCCGGGAGAAAATGATTTCAATTTTTTGCGCCTGAGAGGCGCAAACTCTGCGAGGCTTTTGACATCGTTTAAAATGAAATTCTATTATGACACAGGAGGAATCCCACCATGGATTACAACAAGACCGTACACCTCCCCCAGACCGACTTTCCCATGCGGGCGGGCCTTCCCAAGCGGGAGCCTGAGCTGCTCAACGGCAAGTGGGAGGTGGAGACCTATCACAAGCTGATGAAGAAGAACGAGGGCAAGCCCAAGTTTGTCCTCCACGACGGCCCTCCCTACGCCAACGGCCACATCCACATCGGCACCGCCCTGAACAAGATCCTCAAGGACATCATCATCCGCTACAAGAACATGACCGGCTTCCAGGCCCCCTATGTCCCCGGCTGGGACACCCACGGCCTGCCCATCGAGTCCGCCATTTTGAAGGACAAGAAGATCAAGCGGGACGAGCTCACCGACTCCGAGTTCCGGGACAAGTGCCGGGACTTCGCCCTGAACTTCGTGGACATCCAGCGCAGCGAGTTCCAGCGCCTGGGCGTCATCGGCGACTGGGAGAACCCCTACCTCACCCTCAAGCCCGAGTTTGAGGCCAAGCAGGTGGAGATCTTCGGCAAGATGGCCGAGAAGGGCTACATCTACAAGGGCATGAAGCCCGTGTACTGGTGCCCCCACGACCAGACCGCTCTGGCTGAGGCCGAGATCGAGTACGCCGACGACCCCTGCACCACCATCTTCGTGAAGTTTCCCGTGAAGGACGACCACGGCAAGCTTTCTGGCGTCACCGACCTTTCCAAGACCTACTTCGTCATTTGGACCACCACCCCCTGGACCATCCCCGGCAACTACGCCATTTCCGTCAACCCCGACTTCGACTACGTACTGCTGAGTGCTCCCAACGGTGAGGTGTATATCCTGGCTGAGGGCCTGGTGGAGTCCGTGTGCAAGGCCGCTGGCCTGGATCAGGCCGCCTGCACCGTGCTGGCCACCTTCAAGGGCAGCGACTTCGAGCTGATGCGTGCCAAGCACCCCCTGTTCGACCGGGAGAGCGTCATCCTCTGCGGCGACCACGTCACCCTGGATGCCGGTACCGGCTGCGTTCACACCGCCCCCGGCTTCGGCGCCGACGACTTTAACATCTGCAAGGCCTACGACGATGCGGGCAAGACCCACATCGGTACCCCCGTTCCCGTCAACGCCAAGGGCGTCATGACCGACGAGCGGTACAACGGCCAGTTCTACGCCAAGGGCAACGACCTGGTGGTGGCTGACCTGGAGGCCGAGGGCTTCCTGCTGGCCAAGGAGAACATCGTCCACTCCTACCCCCACTGCTGGCGCTGCAAGAACCCCATCATCTACCGTGCCACCGAGCAGTGGTTCTGCTCCGTGGACGCCATCAAGGACACCGCTGTAAAGAGCTGCGACAACATCTCCTGGCACCCCTCCTGGGGCAAGGACCGCATGACCTCCATGATCAGCGAGCGCAACGACTGGTGCATCTCCCGTCAGCGCAAGTGGGGCGTGCCCATCCCCATCTTCTACTGCGACCAGTGCGGGGCCGACATTGTCACCCCCGAGACCATCCAGCGTGTCTCCGAGCTGTTCCGGGAGCACGGGTCGAATGTCTGGTTTGAGAAGACCGCCGACGAGCTGGTGGAAGGTCTGGGCCTGAAGTGCCCCCACTGCGGTGGCGTCCACTTCTCCAAGGAGTCCGACATCATGGACGTGTGGTTCGACTCCGGCTCCACCCACGCCGCTGTGCTGGACGAGCGTTCCGAGCTGACCTTCCCCGCCGACGTGTACCTGGAGGGCGGCGACCAGTACCGTGGCTGGTTCCAGTCCTCCATGCTCACCTCCATCGCCGCCAAGGGCGTGGCCCCCTACAAGCAGATCATCACCCACGGCTGGACCGTGGACGGCGAGGGCAAGGCCATGCACAAGTCCCTGGGCAATGCCGTGTCCCCCGACGAGGTCATCAAGGACTACGGCGCTGACATGCTGCGTCTGTGGGTGGCCTCCGCCGACTACACCCAGGACATGCGCATCTCCCCCGAGATTCTCAAGCAGCTGTCCCAGGCCTACCTGAAGATCCGCAACACCGCCCGCTACATGCTGGGCAACCTGGCTGGCTTCGACCCCAACGCCCCTGTGGCCGTGGCCGACATGATGGAACTGGACCGCTGGGCCGTGCACCAGTTCAACAACCTGGTGGCCGCCTGCCGCGGGGCCTATGAGCGCTACGAGTTCCACGCCGCCTACCGCGCCATCTACAACTTCTGCGTGGTGGAGATGTCCAACTTCTACCTGGATATCATCAAGGACCGCCTGTACTGTGGCGATGAGGCGGGCCGCCGCTCCGCTCAGACCGCCCTGTATATCATCGTGGACGGTATGACCCGGCTGCTGGCCCCCATCCTGGCCTTCACCAGCCAGGAGATTTGGGCCGCCATGCCCCACGCCTCTACCGACGACACCGAGTGCGTGCTCTTTAACGACATTCCCGCCGTCAATCCCGCCTACGCCATGAGCGAGGCCGAGGACGAGAAGTGGAACCGCATCATCGCCCTGCGGGACGACGTGAACAAGGCTCTGGAGATCGCCCGCAGTGAGCAGGGCATCAAGAAAAGCACCGACGCCGCTCTGTCCCTCACCTTCACCGCTGCCGCCTTCGAGCAGTTCCAGGCCATGAACCTCTCCGAGGCTGATTTGGCCACCCTGTGCATCGTCTCCCAGGTCACCGTGGCCCAGGGCGAAGGCCAGGGCTACCAGGGCGAGGAGTTCGAGGGCCTCACCGTGGCCGTCTCTCTGGCCGCTGGCGAGAAGTGCCCCCGCTGCTGGAACCACGACACCAGCATCGGCACCGATCACGGCCACGCCGAGCTGTGCGCCCGCTGCGCCGCCGTGCTGGGCGAGTAATCCATCGCAATACCAAACCCTCCGGGAAATTGTACAATTTCCCGGAGGGTTTTTCTCTCTCGTCCACCCTTGGCCCTAAGGGATTGTTATGGTATGCTGAACATACAAGAGAAAGCCTGTGAACTGCGCTCAAAAGGCTGCACCAATAAGGAGGGATATCTCATGAAAAAGGCAAGCATACGCAAATCTGCCCTTAAAATTGCAGCGGTGTTGGTGGTCCTGGTAACCGTGGCCGCCGCCGCATTCTTTCGCTCCAAACCCATGGTGGACCCCGCCGACACCCTCCAGGTGCGCTCCATCAGCGCCGACTACTGGAAGGGCGGGGAGACCTATCACTGTGACATCTCCCAGGAGAATATTCCCCAGAAATTGAGCCGTGATCTGGTGTCTCTCTTTCAGGGGTTCACCATCCGAAACACCCTCTTTCCCCGCCAAAACACCTACACCGTGGAGCCGGACTCGGTGTACATCAGCATCCAGGTGGGGCTGGCTGAGGGGTCCATGCGGGTAAACCTGAGCACCAATTCCGCCTACACATCCGCCCAATTTGGGGACACCCATTACTCCATTGTGGACGGCCAGGACTTGTACCAGAAGGTGTATGATCGGCTATCCCCCCTCCTGGTGGCCCATGGCTCCCCTGGAGCCCCAGAGGGAGAGCCCAGTCCCACCCCGAGCCAGCTGCCCCAGACGGTGCCCTGGGAGGTACCTGAGCAGCAGCCCATGACCTATGAAGAGTATTTTGAGCAGGAGCGGGAGTATGACTTTGAGGACCTGGATTATGCGTGGTTTTACGACCAGTGCGACTTTGAGTATCGGGACGGCGCTCTGTATCTGGTGGACAGCCAAAAAACCGGGGAGGCGCTGTGGAAGGTCTGGGACACGGACAACTTGGAGGTCAAGGCGGTGGACCCGGCGTGGATCTACGGCATCGTAGACGGCAAGACCCTCATCCGCATGGACTACAAAGGGAACCACCAGGAGACCCTCTTTGTGGATGACAGCGGCCTCATTTCCACCATGAACCGGGGCATTTCCAACCCTCTGACTGTGGCGTATACCTATCGCTATGATGGAACGCCTGCGCCTGCCTGCATCCAGAACCCCCTGCCTCTGGCCGACCGCTCGGTGCTGTACTTCTGGGCTGGAGCGGAAGATGGGGACGGGGCGGCCCTGTACCGCCTGTATGTGCACGACGGACACACCGACGTGGTGTACCAGTATACCCAGAAGGAGCTGGAACAGTATCGCTTCCCCGACTGCCCGGAGCTGGAGGGCACCGGGCCCTACTACCGTATTTCTGTGCCGAACCCAGTGTCCAATGTGGAGGTGGGCTGGACTGTGGGGAACCCGGAGTTTTTCCACCGCTTTGACGCAGAGATGCAAAATGAGTATACAAAGGTGACCGATACAGAACTTTTATATGAGAAACACATGGAATACGGCCTTCCCAAGTCGTTTTCCTGCACGAAAAACATGTTGACGGGAGAATTCCAGCAAGTGGAACCCCGGTCCTACTAAAACCCATGAACCCCCAGGAACTCGCCATTTGGCGGGCTCCTGGGGGTCTTTTTTATCGGTGGGTCACCCCGGCGATGAGGTCGTTGGTGCGGCGTGCCATGTCCTGGGGGGACTCGGGACAGCCCCGGGACAGCCAGTCTTTGATGAGGCCCATGCCCCCCGCCACGCAGAAGGTGTAGCGATAGGCCACATCCGGCTGGGTGCGCTGCAAGGGGGTGAGAATGTACTGGGAGAGCATCTCCTCAATGTGGTGGAGAAAGCCAATGTCCCCCCGGGGGCCCAGCAGGGCGGCGCAGATGTCCCGGTTGGCAAAGAGAATGGAGAACACATCCTCCAAAAAGGCCAGGGTGTCCCCCTCAAACCGCCCGGTCAGCGTCTGCTCCATGGCGTGGCGAATCTGCTCATACAGCTCCTGCTCCACACACTCCAGCATGTGGGGAATGTCCCGGTAGTGGAGGTAGAAGGTGGAGCGGTTGATGTCCACCAAATCCACCAGTTCCGTCACCGTCACCTCGTTGACGCTCTTCTCCCCCATCAGCTGGGCCAACCCCTGGCGCAGCTGGGCCCGGGTGCGCCGCACCCGTCGGTCTGGTTTCCGCTCCATCCCAAGCCCCTCCTGTCTTGTAAATCTTTTTTGAACAATGGACATTCTGTCGTCACTCTGTCTAGTAATCCACAGAACGCCGACCAATTGTCGGTTGTGTTGTCTCATCCCCTCCAGTATAATGCCTCTTGTAAAAAATCACAATACTGAGATGTATAGTAGACACCATGTCTACAAAACCTGGAAGGAAGGGTTTGACGTTGAAACGACAAGAATGGAAGCGTTTGCTGCACAATCCGCTGCTGTTGGTGGTGATGGTGGCCATTATCGCCATTCCCACCATCTACACCACCCTGTTTTTGGGCTCCATGTGGGACCCCTACGGGAATGTGGAGCATTTGCCGGTGGCGGTGGTAAATTTGGACCAGCCGGTGACGGTGGAGGACGAGACCTATGACATTGGGCAGTCCCTGGTGGACAACCTGAAGGAGGACGCCTCCCTGGACTTCCACTTCATGGGCCAGGAGGAGGCCCAGGAGGGGCTGGCGGACGGCACCTACTACATGGTCATCACCATCCCGGAGGACTTCTCCCAGCGGGCCGCCTCCATCACCGAGGCCCACCCCCAGACCATGGAGCTGAAGTACGAGACCAACCCCGGCACCAACTACATCGCCTCCAAGCTCAGTGAGAGCGCCATGAAGGAGATGGAGCTGGGAGTGCGGGAGGAAGTGACCCGCACCTACGCCACCACCATGCTGGAGCAGATTGGCGTGGTGGGAGACGGCATGACCCAGGCCGCTGACGGCAGCGGGGAGCTGAAAGACGGGGCAAACACCCTCACCCAGGGAGCCCAGTCCCTCACCGACTATCTGGGGCAGCTGGCAGGGAGCTCCCTCACCTTTGTGGACGGCTCCCAGCGGCTGAGCCAGGGCCTGGGCGAGTATCTGGCGGGGGTAACCCAGGTGGCAGAGGGCAGCGGAGCCCTCAACGACGGCGCCCAGCAGCTGGAGGACGGGCTGGGCCAGCTCCAACAGGCCACCCAGCCCCTCACCCAGGGCGTGGAGCAGCTGCAAGCAGGAGCCCAGAATTTGGCCCAGGGAGCCGGTCAGGCGGCCAGTAGCAGCGGCACCCTATCCCAGGGTGCTGCCCAGGTGGATGAGAGCCTGGGGGCCCTCCTGGCGGGCCTCCAGACCCTGCAAAGCCAGACCGCCGATCTGCCCCAGAACGCCCAGGCCCTGGCCCAAGGAGCCAAGCAGTTGGAGCAGGGGCTACAGGGGCTGTCTCTGGCCATCCAGAGCGGTCAAGTGAGTGGGGAGCAGCTGCAAGCCCTGGTGGGCCAGCTGCAACAGGGGGCGGACCAGCTGTCCCAGGGGCTGGGCCAGCTCAACCAGCAGGCCCCTGCCCTCACCCAGGGCATTGCTCAGGCCGCCCAGGGGGCCGGACAGCTGAAAGACCAGGGCACCACTCCCCTGCGCTCCGGCGCTGCCCAGCTGCAACAGGGCCTCGACACTCTGGCCCAGGGCAGTGAGACCCTGTCCCAGGGCGTGACCCAGATGCAGGGCCAGCTTCCCGCCCTCACCCAGGGGGTGGACAAGCTGTATCAGGGCGCTGCCCAGCTCCACCAGGGCACCCAGAGTCTGGTGGACGGCGCTGGCCAGCTCATGGACAACAAGGCCCAGCTGACGGAGGGCATGGACGCCCTCACCCAGGGCTCGGTGCAGATTCAGGACGCCGCCGGGCAGCTGCACCAGGGGGCTCAGACCCTCACCGACGGGGCAAAGGCCCTGGAGGACGGAGCGGCCACCCTCCAGGACAAACTGGCCGAGGGCGCTCAGGAGATTGCCGACACCAACACGGGAGACGAGGTGGCGGACATGATGGCCGCCCCGGTGGACACCCAGGAGAGCCAGCTCACCCAGGTGCCCAACAACGGCCACGGCATGGCCCCCTACATGATGTCGGTGGCCCTGTGGGTGGGCTGCATCGCCTTTAGCCTGATGTATCCCCTGACCCAGTACAGCGGCGAGCTGAAAAGCGGCTTTGCCTGGTGGCGGAGCAAGGCCTCGGTGCTGTACACCGTGGCCATTGCGGAGGCCCTGGTGATGCTGGGCAGCCTCCACCTGTTCAACGGGTTCCAGCCCGTGGACTGGGGCCGCACGGTGCTGGTGGCCCTGGTGGCCGCCCTTACCTTCATGTCGGTGATGTACTTCTTCACCTGCCTCATGGGCAAGGTGGGCAGCTTCTTAATGCTCATCTTCATGGTACTCCAGCTGGCGGGCTCGGTGGGTACCTATCCCCTGGAACTGTCCGGCTCCTTCGTCCCCGCCCTCAACGGCTGGGTGCCCTTCACCTACACCGTGCGGGCCTTCCGCAGCGCCATTGCCGGAGGCCAGGACATCACGGGATGCCTGGTGTATCTGGCGGTGTGGCTGGTGGTGTTCACCGCCCTGACGCTGGTGGTGTTCCAGGTGCGTACCCGCCGCATCCGGGCCAAACAGCCCACCCTCATGGTGTGGCTGGAAGAGCACAGTCTGGCCTAATTTGCTACAAAAGATACAGGGTCCAATGTCCTTGCGGACATTGGACCCTGTTTTCTTATGGTAGAAATTACTCGGCGTCCACCAGGGAGATGCCGTAGGTCATCTGACCGGTGTACAGCACGCCCTTATACTGGCTGGAAGAGAAGCTGATGACGGGCTTGACCTGGAAGGTCTTGGTGCCGTTGTCGGTGAAGGACACCAGCTCGGTGCCGTTGGCATTGTCGGGAGCGGTCTCCACCACGGTGCCATCCTCCAGGATGAACTGGTAGCGGGTATAGCCGGTCTTGCCGTCCTCGGTCTTGCCCTCCATGAGCATCTGGTCCCGGAACTGATCGGTGCCGGCGATGGTGACGGAGATCTTCTTGCCGTCCAGGTTGGCCACGTTCTCGGCCACGATGTTCACATCGCTGCCGTCCTTGTCCATGGTCACAGCGTCAGGAATGGTGACGGTATAGGTGGGGTCGTTCTTGTAGTCGAAGCTGAAGGTGGTGCCGATGGCCTCGGTGCTGTTCTGGTCAAAGCTGGCGGCAAAGCCGGGCAGAACGGCCAGAGAGAAGCACATGGTGGCGGCCATCAGGGTAGCAAGGGCCTTTTTCATGGTGAGTTCCTCCTAGAAGTGTAATGTATATGTCAACCGCAGCAAAAACTGGCGGCGGTTGTCTACGAGGCGACAATGAGGTCGGCAGACACCACAGCGTCATTTTTGGCCGCTCCGGTCTCCCGGTCGTAGGGCTGGACGTGCACTTCCAGGGTGTACTCCCCCTCCTCCAAGGCCCGGTCCAGGGTGATCTCCTGGACCGCCTTTCCCGGCTCAATCCCCTGGGAGACATACAGAGGGGTATCCTCTCCGGCCAGAGACAGGGTATAGACAAAGATGCAGTCGTTCTCCTCCGGGTTGTACAGGGTGATCTGCACGTTTTTCTCCCCGGCGGGGAACACCACGGTGCCGAAACCGGGGATTTTGGTACCGGAGCCCTGGGAGTTGTCCACCAGAGCCGAGGGCTCCCAGGCCTGGGCGTTGGGGTCCAGGGCCATACCGGAAGACTGCATGGTCCCCAGCCGATAGGCCACGGCGATGCCCGCCAGCAACACCACCACAATGGCTGCGGCCAGCAATATTCGACGTGTTCCCTTCATATCCCACTCGCTCCCTCTTTGATCGTCATTGGTAGACACAATCTACCAAACCCATGTATAAACTGCCACCAGGGTTTGGTAAAGAAATGGTAAGAGGGGCGAAACAGGCACAAAAAAAGGGCTCTGCTAAAAGCAGAGCCCTTTGAAATGGTTTTCTTACTTGTGGTCCACGGAGTACATGTGCTTGATGAGCTCCAGAACCTTGTTGGAGTAACCCATCTCGTTGTCGTACCAGGACACGACCTTCACGAAGGTGTCGGTCAGAGCGATACCAGCCTTGGCATCGAAGATGGAGGTGCGGGAATCGCCCAGGAAGTCGCTGGACACCACGTCCTCGTCGGTGTAGCCCAGAACGCCCTTCAGCTCGCCCTCGGAAGCCTTCTTCATGGCGTCGCAGATCTCAGCGTAGGTGGCGGGCTTCTCCAGGTTGACAGTCAGGTCGACCACGGACACGTCCAGGGTGGGAACACGCATGGACATACCGGTCAGCTTGCCGTTCAGAGCGGGGATGACCTTGCCCACGGCCTTAGCAGCGCCAGTGGAGGAGGGGATGATGTTGCCGGTAGCAGCACGACCGCCGCGCCAATCCTTCAGAGAGGGACCGTCAACGGTCTTCTGGGTGGCGGTGACAGAGTGCACGGTGGTCATCAGGCCGTCCTTGATGCCGAAGTTGTCGTTCAGCACCTTAGCGATGGGGGCCAGGCAGTTGGTGGTGCAGGAAGCGTTGGACACGAAGGTCATGTCGGAGGTGTAAGCGTCCAGGTTGACGCCGCACACGAACATGGGGGTGTCGTCCTTGGAAGGAGCGGACATGATGACCTTCTTGGCGCCGGCGTCGATGTGAGCCTGAGCCTTCTCCTTGGTCAGGAACAGGCCGGTGGACTCCACAACGTACTCAGCCTCCAGCTTGCCCCAGGGAATGTCAGCGGGGTTACGCTCGGCGAAGACAGGGATCTCCTTGCCGTTGACAACGATGCCGGTCTCGGTGGCGGAAACCTCGCCCTCGAAGTGGCCGTGCATGGTGTCGTACTTCAGCATATAGGCCAGGTAATCAGCGGGACACAGATCGTTGATACCCACGATCTCGATCTCGGGATGATTGATGCTGGCGCGGAAAACCATTCGGCCGATACGGCCAAAACCGTTAATACCTACTTTAATGCTCATTGGTATCACTCCTTATAAAATTGGATGATCGCGTTTGCGCAAGGCTATTATACATCACATTCCAGCCAAATGGAAGGGGGTTGTGAAAAATTTTTCAAAGTTTCTTTGCCCCAGGCAGCACAGGAACCCTCTGGCTGCAAAAAGCCGAAAAAATCCTCCATATGGCAGAAACTCGGGCCGAAAAAGAGCGGTTGAACCGGCAGCAACCGCGAAAATCCGGGGCAAAACCGCCAAATTCTCCAGACAAATCACGTCAAATAATCCAAAAAATTTGTAACATCCTGGGCCCTGCTTGAAGGATATGCACACGCATGATATGATGGAACCAAAAAGGCGCAGCTATGCGCCCAAGAGAGACGAGGAAAGGAGTTATGAACCATGAAACACAGATGGATGGCATTGCCTCTGGCCTTAGGACTGACTCTGACCCTGGCCCTGACTGCATGCAGCAGCAGCGACCCCAAGGAGAAATTGGTGGGCACCTGGTCTGGTCAGGTGGATGTGATGGACCAGGTGGTGGAGGGAATGCGGGTGACCGCCCCCGAGATCGCCGACGAGCTGGAGCTAGAGAACTTCTACATTCCCCTGGAGATTGAATTCCGGGACGACAACACCTATATCATGACGGTGGACCAGGAGAAGCTGGACGAGAGCATGGATGCGCTGATTCAGAAGTCGGTGGATACCATCATGGTATACATGGAGCAGATGCTCAAGGAGCAGGGCATCACCGACATGACGGTGGACGAGGTCCTGGCCCAGTCCGGCATGGACCGGGAGAGCTTCACCGACTTGATGGAACAGAACATGGGCAATCTGAGCTCCTCCGTAGTCCAGCAGATTCAGACGGAGGGCCAGTACCGGCTGGAGGGGAATCAGATGTACACCTCCGATGACAAGGACACGGAGCCGGGCAGCGATGGGGCCACCCCCTACACTTTGGACGGCGACAAGTTAAATATGGATTTCAGCAACGTCAGTCTGGGTGAAGTGACCTTCACCCGTGGCGGCTGAACCCACATACCCCGGGCGGGGGGAGCGGTTTGCTCCCCCCGCCCTTGACAGTGTAGGGAGGGGGGAATATAATCGAAATCACCAATGTAACCGTAAAGGGCGGGAGGATATGAGAGAAAAAGCGAGGGATTTCTGGGGCAGGGTCAGCCCCACGGCGGGGGCCTGGGTCCACTGGACCGTGTTGGCGGCCCTCACGGGTGTGGTATGCGGGGCGGCGGGGTCCGCCTTTTCTCATGCCATCACTCTGGTGACCGCATGGCGGGGGCAGCACCCCTGGCTGCTGTTGTGCATGCCCCTGGCGGGCCTGGCCATTGTGTGGCTGTACCAGGTCTGTGGCATGGAAAATGACAGCGGCACCAACCAGATCATCGCCAGCGTGCGCTCCGGCCAGCGTCCGCCTCTGCGCCTGGCCCCACTCATTTTCATCGGCTCGGTGCTCACCCACCTCACCGGCGGCAGTGCGGGCCGGGAGGGAGCGGCCCTGCAAATTGGCGGCAGTCTGGCCTGCCAGGTGGGCCAGCGGGTGCACCTGGGGGAACGCCAGATGAATGTGGAGGTCATGTGCGGCATGAGCGGCCTGTTTGCCGCCCTGTTTGGCACCCCACTCACCGCCACGGTGTTTGCCATGGAGGTGGTGAGCGTGGGCATCGTCCACTACTCCGCCTTGTTCCCCTGTCTGCTCACCGCCCTGGTGTCCACGGGGGTCACCGTCCTGCTGGGGGTGGAGGGGGAGCACTACACCCTGTCCGCCATTCCCACCCTGGGCGCGGCGTCTCTGGCCCAGATTGGGGTGCTGGGCGTGGGGTGCGCCCTGCTGGCCATGACCTTCTGCGTGGTGGTGCACCAGACCGGGCACTGGTACGCCCACACCTTCCGCAATCCCTACCTACGGGCCGTGGTGGGCGGCGTGCTGGTGGTAACCATCAGCCTCCTGGAGGGCAGCGGCGACTACAACGGGGCAGGGGGACACATCATCGCCCTGGCGGTGGATGAGGGCACCGTGCACGTGCCCTGGGCCTTTGCCTTGAAACTGCTGCTCACCGCTCTCACCCTGGGGGCGGGCTACCGGGGCGGCGAAATCGTGCCCACCTTCTTTGTGGGGGCCACCTTCGGCTGTGCCGTGGCCCCGCTGCTGGGGGTAGACCCGGGCTTCGGGGCGGCGGTGTGTATGATCGCACTGTTTTGCGGCGTGGTGAATTGCCCCCTGGCCAGCATCTTTTTGAGTGTGGAGCTGTTCGGCAGTGAGGGGCTTCTGTTCTTCGCCCTGGCCTGTGCCCTCAGCTACCTGCTCAGCGGCAAGTTCTCCCTGTACTCCAGCCAGAAAATTGTCTATTCCAAGCTGGAACCCCGGTTTATTGATGAACATGCACACTAAAAAAACACCCTGGAAGCCATCGCTTCCAGGGTGTTTTTCTCACTTCTGATACTCGAATTCCAGATTGTACAGGCACACCAGGTCGCCGTCGGTGACGCCCTTGGCCTCCATCTGGTCGAAGACGCCCGCTTCCCGCAGCCGCTTGTCGAACCAGTTGCGGCTCTCGTAGTCGGAGAAGTTGACGTTGGCCATGAGCTGGCGCAGCCAGGGCCCGTCCACCAGCCAGGTGCCGTCGTCGTCCCGGGTGATCTCCAGGGGGGCGGAGGTGTCCACCTCGGGGGGACGCTCCACAAAGGTGGGCTCGAACACCAGGATGGGGGGGAGGTGGGCCAGCTCGTCCGCTGCGGCGTACATCAGCTCTTTGGTGCCCTGGTGGGTGGCGGCGGACATCTCAAAGAGACGGCAGCCCTTGGCCTCCACGTGGGCCCGCAGCCGCTCCAGCAGCTCCGGGTCCTCCATCACGTCCACCTTGTTAGCGGCCACCAGCATCTTGCGGGAAGCCAGCTCGGGGGACCACTGCTCCAGCTCGGCGCAGATGGTGTCGAAGTCCTCCACCGGGTCCCGGCCCTCGCTGCCAGACACGTCCACCACGTGGATCAGGAGGCGGCAGCGGTCAATGTGGCGCAAAAAGTCGTGGCCCAGTCCGGCGCCCTCGGCGGCGCCCTCAATGATGCCGGGGATGTCGGCCAGCACGAAGGAGCGGCCCTCCTCCATGGGCACCACGCCCAGGTTGGGGAAGAGGGTGGTGAAGTGGTAGTTGGCGATCTTGGGCTGGGCACGGGTGACCACGCTCAAGAGGGTGGACTTGCCCACGTTGGGGAAGCCCACCAGTCCCACGTCGGCCAGCAGCTTCAGCTCCAGGATGACGTCCCGCTCCTGCCCGGGCAGGCCGGCCTTGGCAAACCGGGGCACCTGGCGGGTGGGGGTGGCAAAGTGCTGGTTGCCCCAGCCGCCCTTGCCGCCCTTCGCCAGCACAAAGGGCTTGTCATCGGACATGTCGCAGATGATTTCCTTGGTCTCGGCGTCCCGCACCACGGTGCCACGAGGCACCTTGATGACCAGGTCCGCCCCGTCCTTGCCGGTGCAGCGCTTGCCGCTGCCGTTCATGCCGGTTTCGGCCACATACTTGCGCTTGTAGCGGAAGTCCATGAGGGTGGACATGTGGGGGTCCACGGTGAGGACGATGTTGCCGCCCCGTCCGCCGTCGCCGCCGTCGGGACCGCCAGCGGCCACGTATTTCTCCCGGTGGAAGGAGACGGCGCCGCCGCCGCCCGCCCCGGCCCGCACCAGGATTCGGGCGGTATCAATGAATTGATTGGCCATGGTAGGCACCTCCATTTCGAAAAAAGTGAATAACGAATAATGAATCATGAAGAAGTATGGTGTGCCTGCGGCACAGATTTCGATTGAGCGCCCAGGTCAAAAAGCCCTCGGCAGAGTTTCCCCGCCTCCAGGCGGGGAAATAAATTAAATCACGTCTTTTCCCAGGACATGCGCATGGGAAAAGACACTTCTGGAGCCCGCCAGTGTGGAATTGGGTCGCCCTTTGACCCAATTATGCATGCAGCGGGCTGCAAGCTCCCACAAAATGCGTGCATTTTGTGGGATTACAAAAACGTCCCGGACAAGAGCTATGTCCGGGACGTTTTAACAGCATTACTGAGCGATCTCGTACACGGAGACCTTCTTGCGGTCCTTGCCCATGCGCTCGAACTTCACCTTGCCGTCCACCAGGGCGAACAGGGTGTCGTCGGAGCCCTTACCCACGTTGGTGCCGGGGTGGATGTGGCTGCCGCGCTGACGAACCAGAATGTTGCCGGCCAGAACGAACTGACCGTCGGCACGCTTCACGCCCAGGCGCTTGGACTCGGAGTCACGGCCGTTCTTGGTGGAGCCGCCGCCCTTCTTGTGAGCGAAGAGCTGGATGTTGATCTTCAGCATAAGTCGTTACCGTCCTTTCTAAAGGCTGATTGAGGACCTCAGTCCTCGTCATCATCGTCCAGCAGAACGATGAGATTGTCGGGGTATTCCTGGCTCAGAGCCTGGAGATAGACCATCAAGCCAACCATCAGATTCTGGCTGGTGTGCTCATTTCCCTGGCTCAGGCCAGTAGGAAGCCGCAGAGACAGGTGGGCTTCCTCCTCCTTGACCTTTACCGGCGCTCCCAGACCCAGCACCTCATTCAAAGTGCACTCCAGAAGGCCCACGGTAGAGGAGATGGCGGCGCAGACGATGTCGGACCCGGCATCGGCGTAGCCGCTGTGTCCATCCACCACAACGCCGTCCATGCGGCCATTGCTTGCGTGGAATGTGACGGTGGTCATATGGCGCCTCCTAAATTAGGCGTTGACCTTGGTGATCTCCACCTTGGTGTAGGGCTGACGATGGCCCTGACGACGGCGGTAGTTCTTCTTGGGCTTGTACTTGAAGACCAGCACCTTCTTGCCCTTGCCGTTCTTCACCACGTTGGCGGTGACGGAGGCACCCTCCACAACGGGAGCGCCGAAGGTAGCGCTGTCGCCGTTCAGGACAGCCAGAACCTTGTCGAAGGTGATGGAGCTACCGGCCTCGGCATCCAGCTTCTCGATGTAGAGGACGTCGCCCTCGGTCACCTTGTACTGCTTGCCGCCGGTCTCGATGATTGCGTGCATACTTTGCACCTGCCTTTCCTTTATTACGGGCTCGCTGTCGGGGGAGGAAGCTCGAAACTTCACTTATGTCCCATTCAAAGCGGCTTTGACATTATATCAACGCCTGGGGGCGTTGTCAATGGTTTTCTCTCAATTTCTCAAAGAAAACCATTGGCTTTTTTCCTTCCTGTGGGGAAGCCAGACCTTCGACCATTTCTCAGGCGCAGACCAGCGCCCCAGCCGGGGACGCTCCCGGCCAAAGGCTCCCCCTGAGTCAGGGGTTGACCGTCTAACCGTCCCTGTTTCCGGCTTGCCAGCCTGGCGGGGACGCTACCCGCTGGGGGTTTCTTTTGGGCGGGCAAAAGAAACCAAAACCCGCTTAGGGCGTTCCCCCCTAAGGACCTCCCTGGGGTACGAGGCTGGGCCTGCGTCAAGGCTATATTCGGCCCGTCACCTTTGCTGTGGCTCCTGTCACTGCCACCACACCAAGCCACCTTGGGCAGCTGGCCCTATCATCAGGTGGTTTCCACGTCCGGGCCTACCCTGGAGAAGCGGCGTTCCCGCCGCCGGGAGCCAGGCCCCCGTTAGCTGGAAACAGCGGCACACCAGGGAAAGGCCCTGGCGGTAGAAGGACGCAGGAACAGAGAAGGAAATACAAACCATAGAACGGCAAGCCATCTATGTGACCCCACCGGGCCAAGGGCTGAAAAGAGAAAGACGCAGGGACACCCAGTACCGCGGGGTGGATTCCACAAGGCGGGGGAAGGCCCCGCCTTTGGTGGTCTTTGGTTCCTTTCTGGCAGCAGAAAGGAACCCCCAGCGGGGAGCGCGTTCTCCAGGCTTACAAGCATGAAAAAAGCCCCCAAAGTCAATGCAACTTCGAGGGCCTGAATTCAAAGTTTTGCCTGAAACTCCGCCGCCTGGGCTTTATGCTGGCAAATCCGCTCCCAGCTCTCCAAATACTCCTTGGGGTACTTGGGGTTGGACAGGCGGTCAATTTTGCCCGTGGCGGGATTCACCAGCTTGGTGATGCCGCCAGCGCCCAGGGAGAGCACCGACTGCAACTCCTCCATCATGATGATGTTATAGGCGCATACGGCCCCAGGCTTGGCCCAGCCCACGTTTTCAAAGGAGCCGGACATGTACTTTTGCCGATACAGGTAGTAGGGCACATATCCCGCTCCCCGCAGGGTGTTCTCGGCATAGGCCAGCATGTCCGCCACTTCCTGGGGGGTGCACAGCTTACCCTGCTCCTCCATGAGCTTGGCCCCCTTTTTCAGGGCCAGGGTGTGGACGGTGATGTTGGCAGGGTCCATCCCCACCACCTGCTCCAGGGTACGGGCAAAGCCTTCCACCGTGTCGGTGGGCAGGCCCGCAATCAAATCCATATTCACCATGCCGCCGTAGGCCTCACGGGCCAAGTCCATGGCGTCCACGATCTGGGCGGCGGTGTGGGCCCGGCCCATCTCGATGAGCACCGAGTCCTCCATGGTCTGGGGGTTGATGGAGATGCGGTGGATGTGGTGGGCCTTCAAGACCTCCAACTTTTCCCGGGTAATGGTGTCGGGGCGGCCCGCCTCCACCGTGAACTCCACGCACCCCTCCAGGGGCAAGTGCTGCTCCATGTGGGTGAGCACCCGGTCCATTTGAGCGGCGGACAGGGTGGTGGGGGTGCCGCCTCCCATGTAGGCGGTCTTGACGGTGACGCCGTGGGCTCTGAGCTGGGCCCCGGCCTCCTCAATCTCCCGGCACAGGGCGTCCACGTAGGGCTCCACCAGGGCCAGAGCCCCCTTCACGTCGGCGGAGATGAAGGAGCAGTAGGCGCACCGGGTGGGGCAGAAGGGGATACCCACATACAAAGACAGCTGTTTGGGCTCCAGGCTGCGGATGACAGACAGGGCGGCGTGGGCACAGTCCATGGCCAGGTCCGCCCGGGAGGGGCTGACCCGGTAGAGGCCCGTCAGGGTGTCCCGAGCCTGCTGGGGGGTATCGCCCGCCACCATCTGGCGGGTGGGCAGCTTCACCGGGCGCACCCCGGTAAGGGCCCCCCAGGGGGGCTCTTGGCCCAGGGCAGCCACTCCGGCGTCGTAGAAGGCCAGGCGAATCACCCGCTGGCGCACCCGGTCGTCCTCCAGCCCGCCGGTGAGGTTGGTCTCCGGCTCACTGCGCTGGGCCTCATACACACCCCCGTCCCACCACAGCTTGGCATGGGCCACCACGGCATGCCCCCGGGTGAACAGTTCTACCTGGGCCATGGACTGGTCCCAGGTGGGTGGTGTGTCGGGATATTCGGGTTTTTGGCCGGGGAACAGGGTCATCATCATCTGCTCCACGGCGTACTGGTACTGGTGGCCCACCAAATACAGCTTCATCCCCGTCTCATGGCCTCCAGCATGCAGAAGTTGGTGGTGCGCTCCCGCTCCAGGGTCGAGGAGCCCTCATGGCCGGGGAACACCCGGTAGTCCCCGGGCAGCTGGGCCAGGCGCTTGAGAGAGGCCAGCAGCTGAGTCTCGCTGCCCCCCTCCAAATCGGTGCGGCCCATGGACCCCTCAAAGAGGGTGTCTCCGGTAAACAGGGCGTCTTCCACCTGGAGCACCACGCCGCCGGGGGTGTGGCCGGGGGTATGGAGCACGTGGACGGTGAGGCCGCCTACGGGCACGGTGTCCCCCTCCTGGTAGGGCAGCACGTTCCCAAAGGAGCTCACCGAGGGGAAGGTGGTACCGAACAGGGAAGTGGTGGTCTCGTCGGAGTTTACATCCGCCGGGTGGCAGTATACGGGCAGGTTGGGCCACTGAGAGCGCAGGCCGGGAATGCCCAGGATGTGGTCAAAGTGGCTGTGGGTGAGGAGGATGGCCACGGGATTCAGGCCACGGCCCTGGATGAAAGCGGCCACCTGCTCCCCGTCGTCGCCGGGGTCCACCACGGCGCAGTCCAGGGTGTTCTCGTCCCAGAAGATATAACAGTTGGTTTGAATCATGCCCAGTTGCATGCGTTTGATTTCCATATTGTCACCTCGAACAGTTCCCCCGCTTGGGGCGGGAGAAGGTCATAAATTGTCGGTAACATCATACCTTGTTTGATACAAAATGTAAAGATGGAACCGTTCGACCCCCTTCAACGCACTTCGACGTTTGACACATAGGGGCGCATTTGGGCGGCAAAGCCCTCCATGGTCTCCCCATCCCAGGCGGAGAGCCCCGGACACAGCACCGTGTCCCGGTCCGTGAACGTCTGGAGGTAATACCGCTTGGCCCCGGCAATCCAAGGCCCAATCTGGGCAAAGGACTGGGCATCGTGGAACTGGCGCACCACGGTGGTGCGAAATTCGTAGTCCACCCGGCCCTCCAGCAGCCAGGAAACGCTCTCCCGGATGGGGGAGAGGTCCAGCCCCTCCACGCCCACGGTCTCGGCGTACCGGGCGGGGCTATTTTTGATGTCCATGGCCACGTAGTCCACCAGGCCAGATTTCCACAATTCCACAAGCCGCTGTGGAAAACTCCCGTTGGTGTCCACCTTCACCAGATAGCCCAGGCCCTTGACCAGCTCCAGCAGCTGGGGCAGCTGGGGATTCAACAGGGGCTCGCCGCCGCTGACGCACACCCCGTCCAGCAGCCCCTGCCGCCGTTGGAGGAAGTCGCGGAATTTCTCCAACGCCAGGGGTGGAGCGGACTGCTCCCTCTCCAGCTCCACCAGGGTGGCGTTGTGGCAGAAGGGGCAGCGGAAGTTGCAGCCCTTCAAAAATACGGTGCACCCCACCTTGTTGGGAAAGTCCAGCAGGGTCATGGGCTGAAATCCATCGATGGTCATGGCAATTCCCCCTTTTTTATTCTCCCATTCATGGTAGACGGGTGGGGCCGGGTTGTCAAGGGTGACGCTCCCCGCTGGGGGTTCCTTTTGTGCGGGCAAAAGGAACCAAAACCCGCTTAGGGCGTTCCCCCCTAAGGACCTCCCTGGGGTACGAGGCTGTAAATATGTCAAGCCTATGTTCGGCCCGTTACCCTTGCTGTGGCTCCTGCCACTGCCACCACACCAGGCCACTATGGCAGCTGGCCCTATGGCTGGGCGGTTTCCACCTCCGGGCCTTCCCTGGAGAAGCGGCGTTCCCGCCGCCGTCAGCCAGGCCACCGGCAGAAAGTTGTAGGGGAGGGGCTTGCCCCTCCCGAATTTCCCAGGGCAATTCCAGGAGAGTGGCGGGCCGGGCAAGCCCGGCCCCTACGCCCAGCACAGCACAAAGCCTGTGTGCTCCATCCAGAGCAGCACAAGTGCCCGCCGTCGAATACACAATATCTTGTGTCCAAAATATAACACAGCAATATATGTTGATTTTCGTCAGGGGGCGTGCTATCATGAAAGAGCACCGCCCGCGGGGCGGCAACCGCAAACACAGAGAGGAGCGTGGCCTATGTACCAAGTGACCAAGCGGGACGGCTCCACCGTTCCCTTTCAATTAAGCAAGATCATCGCCGCCATGACGAAGGCCTTTGAGGCCCAGGGGCAGCAGGCCCACCCAGAGGTGGTGGAGCTGCTGGCGCTGCGGGTGACGGCGGATTTTCAGCCTAAGATTCAAAACGACCTCATCGCCGTGGAGGACATCCAGGACAGCGTGGAAGTGGTGCTCATCCAGGCGGGGTATGACCAGGTGGCCAAGGCCTACATTCTCTACCGCAAGCAGCGGGAAAACGTGCGCCACGCCTCGTCCACCCTCCTCAACTACAAGGAGCTGGTGGACAACTATCTGCGCATCAACGACTGGCGGGTGAAGGAGAACTCCACCGTCACCTACTCGGTGGGGGGCCTCATTCTGTCCAACTCCGGGGCCATCACCGCCAACTACTGGCTCAGCGAAATCTACGACCAGGAGGTGGCCCAGGCCCACCGGGACGGGGACCTGCACCTCCACGACCTGTCCATGCTCACCGGGTACTGCGCCGGGTGGTCCCTGAAACAGCTCATCTACCAGGGGCTGGGGGGCGTGCCGGGGAAGATCACCTCGTCCCCCGCCAAGCACCTGTCCACCCTATGCAACCAGATGGTAAACTTCCTGGGCATCATGCAAAACGAGTGGGCCGGGGCCCAGGCCTTCTCCTCCTTCGACACCTATCTGGCCCCCTTTGTCCGGGTGGACAATCTGAGCCAGCACGAGGTGAAGCAGTGCATCCAGTCCTTTGTCTACGGGGTGAACACCCCCAGCCGCTGGGGCACCCAGGCCCCCTTTACCAACATCACCCTGGACTGGACCGTGCCCCCCGATCTGGCGGGCCAGCCCGCCATTGTGGGCGGGAAGTTCATGGACTTCACCTATGGGGACTGCAAAAAGGAGATGGACATGGTCAACCGGGCCTTTTTGGAGATCATGATTGAGGGGGACGCCAATGGCCGGGGCTTCCAGTACCCCATTCCCACCTACTCCATCACCCGGGACTTCGACTGGTCGGAGACGGAGAACAACAAGCTGCTCTTTGAGATGACCGCCAAGTACGGCACCCCCTATTTCTCCAACTACATCAACTCGGACATGGAGCCCTCCGATGTGCGCTCCATGTGCTGCCGCCTGCGGCTGGACCTGCGGGAGCTGCGCAAGAAGTCCGGGGGCTACTTCGGCTCCGGGGAGTCCACGGGCAGCGTGGGGGTGGTGACCATCAACCTGCCCCGCATCGCCTACCTGTCCAAGGACCCGGAGGAGTTCTATCAGCGGCTGGACCACCTCATGGACCTGGCCGCCCGGTCCCTGCACACCAAGCGCACCGTCATCACCCAGCTGATGGAAAACGGCCTGTATCCCTACACCCGCCACTATCTGGGCACCTTCCGCAACCATTTCTCCACCATCGGCCTGGTGGGGATGAACGAGGTGGGCCTCAACGCCCCCTGGCTGCACCACGACCTCACCCACCCGGACACCCAGGCCTTCGCCGTGGAGGTGCTCACCCACATGCGGGAGCGCCTGTCCGACTACCAGGAGCAGTATGGGGACCTCTTTAACCTGGAGGCCACCCCGGCAGAGTCCACCACCTACCGCTTTGCCAAGCACGACAAGGAGAAATACCCCCTCATCCGCACTGCCAACGACCACGGCACCCCCTACTACACCAACTCCTCCCATCTGCCCGTGGGGTGCACCGACGACCTGTTCGCCGCCCTGGACGTGCAGGACCAGCTCCAAGTGCTCTACACCTCCGGCACGGTGTTCCACGCCTTCCTGGGGGAGAAACTGCCCAGCTGGCAGTCTGCCGCCGCCCTGGTGCGCAAAATCGCGGAACATTACAAGCTGCCCTACTACACCATTTCCCCCACCTACTCGGTGTGCGCCGACCACGGATACCTGCCCGGGGAGCAGTTCACCTGCCCCCACTGCGGCAAGCCCGCCGAGGTGTACAGCCGCATCACCGGATACTACCGCCCGGTACAGAACTGGAACGACGGCAAGACCCAGGAGTTCCACGACCGACAAGTCTATCAAGTGGGATAAAATAGCGCCCCGGTCTACCTTATAAATAGGTAGGCCGGGGCGTTGTGCAAGATGCAAAACAATTTGTCCGCCACGGGAACAGAGGGAATCCCTGTTTCTGGAAGAAATATTATCTAATTTTTACAAAAAATTATACTTAAATCTGCCGAACCTCACAAATTTGGGATTTCGCACAAGAACATGTACCGATGGCAAGTGGGGTATGGTATGATATAAATGAAAAACGGCGCGTGTCCCACAACGCGCCGCACGTATGAAAGGAAGGAATGTACATGAAAGGAAAACGTCCTGCTAAGCGCGGTTTGGCTCTGGCTTTGGCGGGGACCATGCTGGCCTCTACTGTGGTAGGCACCAGCTTCCCGACTGCTTGGGCCGCAGAGCCCACCTACATCGGGGATGCGTCTCTCACCGACAACGCCACCCCAGCCCCCACCCCGGACACCGTTTTGCCCAACGCCAATCAGTATTGGTATCAGAAGGCAGAGCTGTCCGCATTCTGCCACTTTGGCCCCAACACCTTCAACGAGATCGAGTGGGGCGAGCACTACGGGGACAAGACCCCCGATGAGATCTTCAAGCTGGAGACCGACTTCGACGCTGACACCATGGTCAAGACTCTGAAGGACGCCGGCTTCCAGATGCTCATCGTCACCGCCAAGCACCACGACGGCTTCTGTATCTGGAACAGTGCCTACACCGAGTACGATGTGGCCAACACCAGCTACAAGAACGGCCAGGGCGACATTCTGGCTGAGCTGTCCGAGGCCTGCACCAAGTACGACATGAACATGGGCCTGTATCTGTCTCCCTGGGATATCCACGACGACAGCTACGGCTACTACGACGCCAACGGCAACCCCACCAGCAAGGAAAACGACGTGCTGGACTACAACGAGTACTACAACAACCAGCTCCAGGAGATCCTGGGCAACGACAAGTACGGCAACGACGGCCACTTCGTCGAGGTGTGGATGGACGGAGCCAAGGGCTCCGGCGCCAACGCCCAGGAGTACGACTTCCAGAAGTGGTTTGACACCATTCAGAGCAACGAGGGCAAGAAGGCCGGCTATGAGGCCGACTGTATGCTCTTCGGCGCTGAGGCCTACACCACCGTGCGCTGGATCGGCAACGAGAACGGCTACGCCGCCGACGACACCTGGTCCAAGTCCATGGTGAACTACGACAACAACACCATCAACAGCGGCTCTCAGGGCGGCTACACCGTGGGCCTGGAAAACGGCAACCAGTGGACTGTGCCTGAGTGTGACGCCCGCATCACTTCCGGCTGGTTCTGGGGCACCACCAAGAACACCCCCAAGACCATTGCCGCTCTGGGCGAGATGTACTTCCGCTCCGTGGGCCACAACGGCACCTTCCTGCTCAACGTGCCCCCCAACAACCAGGGCACCGTGGACCAGGCCATTCTGGACCGTGTGACCGAGTTCGGCCAGAACGTCCAGGAGACCTTTAAGAAGAACCTGGCCACCTCCGTGCAGGCCACCAACGTCCGCGGCAATGACGTGGCCTACAAGCCCGGCAACACCATCGACGGCAACGACGCCACCTACTGGACCACCGAGGACGGCACCAACGAGGGCACCCTGCTCATCGACCTGGGCGGCGTGAAGAGCTTCGACGTGGTGAGCGTGGAAGAGGCCATCCAGAACGGCCAGCGCATCAACTCCTACAAAGTGGAGTATCGCGATGCCAGCGGCGAGTGGCACGAGATGCAGTCCGGCCAGACCATCGGCGCCAAGCGTCTGGTGCGCACCGGAGCCGTCCGGGGCGACCAGGTGCGGATCACCGTGTCCACCCCCGACGGCAAGGTGCCCATGATCAGCGAGGTGGGCGTGTACAAGGCCAGCGAGGGCTTTGAGCTCTCCGGCGCCGCCCCCGACGGCATGGACGTCATCGACATCAAGAACGGGGCCTTCCAGTTCTCCAACGGCTGGACCGACGAGACCGGCTCCCAGTTCATCGGCGGCACCAACAAGTGGGCCAACGCCGGTGCTACCTTCACCGTCAACTTCACCGGCTCCAAGATCTACCTGCTGGGTACCAAGGACCCCAACCACGGCAAGGCTGACATCTACATCGACGGCGAGAAGGTGTCCACCATCGACACCAACGCCTCCGCCCGTGCCCTGGGTCAGTACATCTTCGTCTCCGAGGACCTGGCCGACGGCGAGCACACCCTGGAGCTGCGGGTCACCTCCAAGGCCATCGGCATCGAGGCCGCCTACACCATCAACAACGGCGGCAAGGGCATGATCGGCATCGAGGAGAGCCGCTACACCATGAACGAGGACCAGCGCATGGACGTCAAGCTGGTCCGCGTGGGCGGCACCAGCGACGAGCCGGTCACCGTGCGCCTGTCCCCCAACCCCGGCTCCGCCATTCAGGATGACTTCAACACCGAGCTGAACACCGAGGTCACCTTCCAGCCCGGCCAGACCGAGGCCACCGCTCCGGTGGAGACCCGCCGCAACACCAACATCACCGGCGACCGGGAGTTCACCATCGAGCTGTCCTCCGCCGACAAGGACGTCATCCTGGGCTTCAACCCCATCGCCACCGTCACCATCAAGGATATGGACTCCGCCTCTCGTGAGCAGCTGGAGGCCCTGGTGAATGAGGCCGAGGGCAAGCTGGGCGAGTGGTACTCCTCCGGCTGGGACGCCTACGCCCAGGCCGTGGCTCAGGGCAAGGAGCTGCTGGCTGCCACCGATGCCGACCAGGAGGCTATGGCCCAGGCTGTGGCCGCCATCCAGGCCGCCAAGGGCGCTCTGGTGGAGCGTGAGCAGTACTCTGCTGACGACCCCGTGCCCTTCCCCTGGCAGCCCAACTCCACCTACACCGTGGAAGCTGAGTTCGCCATTCTGAAGAACTCCGGCGAGGGCGAGACTTGGCCCCTCCAGGTCTCTGAGGCCAGCTGGGCCAGCCACGGCAAGTTCGTCAACTGCCTGAACCAGAACGACACCATCTCCTTCCCCTATGTGGCCGACCGCACCGGCACCTACACCGTCACCGCCACCTACCGCAGCGGCGACACCAACAACTCCCTGGCTTGGAGCGAGGCGGACGGTAAGATCACTTCCGGCACCGCCTCCGCTGGCGCCGGGGACAGCGCCACCGCCACCCACACCGTCACCTTTGACATCGAGGTCACCGAGGCTGGCGCTGGCACTCTGGTGTTCACCGGCCCCGCCAAGAAGTCTCCCCAGCTGGACAAGCTGGTGATCACCCCCAAGAACATCGACTACCAGACCTGCAACGTCACCGTGACCGCCAATGAGGGCGGCACCGTGTCTCCCGCCGGCACCACCGCTGTCACCGAGGGCGAGTCCTTCACCCTCACCATCACCCCCGACGCCTACTATCATGTGGAGTCCGTGGTGGTCAACGGTGAGACCGTCACCGTCACCGACAACACCTACACCCTGGACAGCGTCACCAGCGAGACCACCATTGAAGTGACCTTCGCTCCCGACGTCACCCGCGACGACCTCCAGGCTCTGGTGGACGCCGCCGACGGCAAGGTGGGCGAGTGGTACACCAGCGGCTGGGATGCCTACGCCAAGGCCATTGCGGACGCCACCGAGCTGCTGAAGGAGGAGAACCCCTCCGTCTCCGCTCTGGGCGAGGCCAAGACCGCCATCGAGACCGCTCTGGCCGCTCTGGTGGAGCGTGAGCAGTACACCACCGAAGATCCCTTCTACTTCCCCAACGAGAAGGGCGTGTCCGTGACTCTGGAAGCTGAGTTTGCTCAGCTGCACAACGTGGAGCTGGCCTCCGACGGCCAGTGGGCTCTGTGTGTGGCCGAGGCCGACTGGGCCAGCCACGGCGAGTTCATCAACTGCCTGAACCAGCAGGACACCATCTCCTTCCCCTATGAGGCCAAGACTGCTGGTACCTACACCGTCACCGCCACCTACCGCAGCGGCGACACCAACAACTCCCTGGCCTGGAGCGAGCCCGACGGCAAGATTGCCTCCGGCACCGTCTCCGCTGGTGCTGGCGACAGCGCCACTCAGACCCACACCGTCACCTTCGAGATCGAGATCACCGAGGCCGGCGCCGGCACCCTGGTGTTCACCGGTCCCGACAAGAAGTCTCCCCAGCTGGACAAGCTGGTCATCGAGCTCAAGGAGGCCGCTGAGCCCCAGCCTGAGGAGTACACCGTTACCGTGAACACCCAGGGCGAGGGTACCGCCACCGCCGAGCCCACCACCGCCACCGCTGGCACCACCGTGACCCTGACTCAGACCGCTGCTGAGGGCTGGCACTTCGTGGAGTGGCAGAGCGAGACCGTCACCGTCACCGATAACACCTTCGTGATGCCCGAGGGCAACGTCACCGTCACCGCCGTGTTTGAGAAGGACGAGACCCCCGAGCCCGGCGATGTCAACAAGACCCTGCTGGAGAAGACCGTGGCCTATGCCGAGGGTCTGGACACCACTGGTGTCACCGACACCGCCAAGAAGGCCTTCGAGGACGCTCTGGCCAACGCCAAGACCGTTCTGGCCGATGCCGACGCCACCCAGGACGAGGTCAACGCCGCTTGGAACCAGCTGCTGGAAGGCATCTGGGGCCTGGGCCTGGTTCAGGGCGACAAGGACGAGCTGAACCGTCTCATCGCCAAGGCCGAGGACATGATGGCCAACGCCGACAAGTACGTGGAGACCAACTGGCAGCAGCTGGTGGACGCTCTGGCCGCCGCCAAGGACGTGGCCGCTGACGGCGACGCCATGGATGAGGACATCAAGCCTGTGGCTCAGGCTCTGCTGGACGCCATCCTGGCTCAGCGCTTCAAGGCCAACAAGGACATCCTGGAAGACCTCATCGGCAAGGCCGAGGGCATGGACCTGACCGGCTACACCGCCGAGTCCGTGGCTACCTTCCGCACCGCTCTGGCCACCGCCCGGGCCGTGATGGCGGATGCCACCCTGTCCGTGGACGACCAGGCCAAGGTGGACGAGGCCGCCGCCGCCCTGAAGGCCGCCATGGACGGCCTCACCGCCGGTGGCGCTCCCGAGACCACCGACAAGCCTCAGGCCACCGAGAAGCCCGCTGAGAAGCCCGCTCAGACTGGCGACTCCGCTCAGCTGATGCTGTATGTGGCCGCTCTGGGCGCCGCCGTGGTGGCTCTGAGCACTGCCACTGTGGTGCGCAAGCGCCGCGGCAACTAAGTTCTTCTTAGACCGAAGAACCCGCCAAACTAAGACGAAAGCCCGGAGGAAGCAAATGCTTCCTCCGGGCTTTTCTTATGTTCTTTTGTTCCGAAAGAGAGGGCCAGTTCTTCTCCGATATCTGCGCAGAAGGACAGCGCCCCAGCCGGGGACGCTCCGCTGGGCCCCATTTCTCCGCGATGAGAAATGGGGGAAAGAATCGCTTAGGGCGTTCCCCCCTAAGGACCTCCCTGGGGTACGAGGCTGGGCCTGCGTCAAGGCTATATTCGGCCCGTCACCTTTGCTGTGGCTCCTGTCACTGCCACCACACCAAGCCACCTTGGGCAGCTGGCCCTATCATCAGGTGGTTTCCACGTCCGGGCCTACCCTGGAGAAGCGGCGTTCCCGCCGCCGGGAGCCAGGCCCCCGTTAGCTGGAAACAGCGGCACACCAGGGAAAGGCCCTGGCGGTAGAAGGACGCAGGAACAGAGAAGGAAATACAAACCATAGAACGGCAAGCCATCTATGTGACCCCACCGGGCCAAGGGCTGAAAAGAGAAAGACGCAGGGACACCCAGTACCGCGGGGTGGATTCCACAAGGCGGGGGAAGGCCCCGCCTTTGGTGGGTCTTTGGTGACTTTCTGCCCACCCAGAAAGTCACCCCAGCGGAGCGTCCCCGGCTGGGGCGCTGGTCTGCGCCTGAGACATCGGAGAAGAACAGGCCCCCGGCAAAGTGGGCTGAGCAAGCCACGGCCCCTACCACAGCGGCACAGGATGATGCGGCAAAAGCTGACGGCGGAGGATACGCCAAAAGAGAAAGCCCGGAGGAAGCAGGTGCTTCCTCCGGGCTTTCGTCTTAGTTTGGCGGGTTCTTCCGTCTGGAAAGAACTTAGTTGCTGCGGCGCTTGCGCACCACGGTGACGGCACCAAGGGCCATCACAGCGGCGGCCAGAGCGGCCACATACAGCATCAGCTGAGCGGAGTCGCCAGTCTGAGCGGGCTTCTCGGTGGCCTGAGGCTGATCGGTGCTCTCGGGCTTGTCGGTGGTCTCAGGCTTGTCGGTGGTCTCGGGAGCGCCACCAGCGGTGAGGCCGTCCATGGCGCTCTGGAGAGCGGCCACGGCGTCGTCCACAACCTTCTGATCGTCCTCGGACAGGGTGGCGTCAGCCATCACGTTCTGGGCGGTAGCCAGAGCGGTGCGGAAGGTGGCCACGGACTCGGCGGTGTAACCGGTGAGGTCGATGCCCTCGGCCTTGCCGATGAGGTCTTCCAGGATGGACTTGTCAGCCTTGAAGCGCTGAGCCAGGATGGCGTCCAGCAGAGCCTGAGCCACAGGCTTGATGTCCTCATCCATGGCGTCGCCGTCAGCGGCCACGTCCTTGGCGGCGGCCAGAGCGTCCACCAGCTGCTGCCAGTTGGTCTCCACGTACTTGTCGGCGTTGGCCATCATGTCCTCGGCACGGTCGATGACCAGGTTCAGCATGGTCTTGTCGCCCTGAGTCAGGCCCAGACCCCAGATGCCGTTGAGCAGGTTGTCCCAAGCGGTATTGACCTCCTCCTGGGTGGCGTCGGCGTCGGCCATCACAGCCTTGGCCTCGGTGAGGGCCTTCTCGAAGGCAGCCTTGGCGGTATCGGTGACGCCCTCGGTGGACAGGGTCTCGGCATAGGCGATGGTCTTCTCCAGCAGCTCCTTGTTCACATCGCTGGGCTCGGGGGTGGGCTCAGGAGTGGGCTCGGGAGTAGGCTCGGGAGTAGGCTCGGGAGTGGGCTCGGGAGTGGGCTCAGGAGTGGGTTCGGGAGTAGGCTCGGGCTCCTCGCCGCCCACGGCGGTGATGAGGATGTAGCTGACCAGCACGTCATAGTTGGAGTCGCCGGTCTTCTCGGGGGCCAGGGTCAGGGTGACGGTGCCATCCGCAGCCACTTCCACGTTCTCCATGGTCACATAGGCAGGAGTGGCAGTGCACAGCTCCACGCCGTTGAGGGTGGCCAGGTTGGTCTCGCCCTGGTTGAGGGTGATGGTGGTGGGACGGGTGGTGCTCCACTGGGTCCAGGGATCCTGATAGCCCACATACACGTTGTAGGTGCCAGCCTTCAGGCCGTCGAACTGATAGCTCAGGGACTTGCCGGTGGCCTCCTTGGTCATGTGGCGCAGGGTGTCGTAAGCGGAACCGGTGCTGCCGTTGTCGGTGCCGGTGTTCTCGCCGTTGAGGTAGCCCCAGCCGTTCTCGGCGGTGTAGGCCACGTCGGCGTCAGCGTTGCGGATGGTGTCCTGGTTGGCGTCCACCAGAATCTGACCCAGAGAGGTGAAGTTGGTGGCGCCGGAGTCCACGAAGTAGACCACATCGTCGGGCACCACAGCCATGGTGTGCTTCACGGTCTGGCCATTGGCCAGGGAGCCGGAGATCTCATAGGTGCCCACCTGGTCCAGGTTCAGGTTGTCCAGGTTCCAGGTCACGTTCATGTCGAAGGGCTCGCCGCCGTTGACGGACACGGAGATGGCGTCGGGCAGGGCGGGCTTCTCACCCAGGTAGGTGTAGGCGGGCAGGTCCTCCACCACTTCCACCTCGGTGGTGGTGGTGTAGTTGATCTGGCTGAAGTCATACCACAGGGCCACGTCCTCACGGGCCAGGTTGGTCTCGTCGTCGGCCTTCAGGGCCTCGGTGTCCAGAGCGCTGGAGTACAGACGCACGGAGCTGAAGTCGCTGAAGGAGGTACGGCCGGTGTCGGGGCACATACCGATGCCCAGGTACAGGTCGGAGGGCTGGACCTCACCAACGTTGGTGCGGGTGCTGGACAGCTCGCCGTTGAGGTAGACGCTGATGGTGCCGCCGTTGCTGCCGTCATACACAGCAGCCACACGCAGCCACTGCTGCACCAGCTCGTTGTTCATGGGGAAGTTGGAGGCCTCTCCGTCGGGAGGAGTGGGCATCCAGTTGGAGCCGTTGTAGGTAAAGAAGTACAGGTTGCCGCCGGAGATACGGAAGGCAGCGGAGCTGTCGCCCTTACCCATAATCATGTTGAAGGAGGAACCGGAGGTGTCATAGACGTTGGGACGGATGACGGCCTCCATGGTGAAGCTGTTGGAGCCGCCGATAACGGCGTTCATAGCCTCCAGAGCGCCCTCGTTGTCCACCAGGAAGTGGCCGCTCATGTAGGTGCCCTGCTCGGCATCCATGCCCATGGACACGGTGTCGTGCTTCTCGGTGAGGTCCACATCAAAGCCGTTGGCGCTCTGATCGGACACCACAGCGTGGTAGTAGGGATCGGCCTTCATGGTCTCCAGGATCTCGACCTGCTCGTCCAGGTGAGCCTTGGCGTCAGCCAGCTGCTCCTTGAGGGCGTCAGACAGTCCGTTGTAGGAGTTGACCAGCTTGTTGACCTCGGCCTCCTGGTCCACAGAGGTGACCACCAGGGACTCAATGGCCTCCTTCAGCTCCTTGACGGCGGAGTCCTGATCCACCACGGAAGCGGTGCGGAAGGGAGCGGTGACGTCATACAGGTCGGCGTCCTTCACGGTGTAGGGCACCATGGTGTAGGAGTAGCTGTAGGTCTTGGAGGTGGGCAGAGTGTACTGACCCAGCACGTCGGGACCGCAGCTGGAGTTACCAGTGCCCTGGGAACGGTAGTTGATGGACAGATAGGTCTCGTTTTCGTAGGTCAGCTCATAGGGGTGACGGGCCTGAGTCAGGTCGTCGGCGGTGAAGTGCAGAGCCTGAGCCTCCACAGTGTCCTGGGCGGCAATGGCCATGGCGTAGTTGCTCTGGTCATTGGTGACGGTGAACCACTTCACCCCAGTCAGGGTGCCGGTGTCCTCGGTGTCCAGGTAGGGGAAGAACAGCTCGTTGACGGTGGAGGAGTACTCACCCACACGGGCGAAGGACTCACGGTCCCACATGGCCTCCACGGGGCCGTTGCCGTACCAGCTGACGTTCTCATAGCCCTCAGGCAGGACCATGGTGGTGCCGATGCGCATGAAGCGGCTGCGGCTGGTGCTGGTCTTGGTGGCGTCCACGGTGAGGTCCAGAGTGACAGCACCGGAGCCGTCCACGGTGTAGACCACGGTCTGAGACAGGCCGTTCATGTTGGGGAAGGTCTGGGTGAAGGCGATGGAGGTGAAACCATTCTCCTGGATGACCTGGATGTCACCGGAGACCTGGGCGTCCTTGCCAGCATTCTGCCAGGCCCAGTCGAAGTTGCCGTTGTCGTTGTTGACAGGAGCGCGCCAGAAGTTGGGGACAGGGCCCTGGGTCAGCAGGGTCTCGCCGTTGTACACATAGTTGGAGATGGCGCCGCTGGCCTTGTCGATGTTGAAGGAGAAGCCCTCACCGGTGATGGCGATGACGTCCTCAGCGGAGTCGTCCACCACCACTTCGTTGGCGGAGGGAGTCAGGGCCACCTGCTGTACGTTGGCAGGCACCTGGAACTGCTCATGGGCAACCTCGTGGCCAGCAGTGGCCCACAGGGTGTCGCTCTTGAGCTGCACGGAGATGTTCAGGTAGTACTCAGCGCCGTCCTTGGTCTCCTTGGGCATGGACTGAGCATAGGGGATGGTGATGGTCTGAGTGGTCTGGGGACCCACATCGGCGTTGACGGTGCCCTCGCCGATGACGGTGCCGTTCTCCATCAGCTGCCACACCACATGGTACTCGTTGAGGTTGGTGAAGCCGTTCTCGTTCTTCACCTGCACCTGGCCGCTCATCAGATCGGCCTCAGAGGCGGTGAACCACAGGCTCTGATACTGGTACTTCACTTCCTCCAGCTCGGGCTGAGCCACACGGTCGGGAGTGACCAGACCGTTCTGGCAGAAGTTGCCGGAGTTGTTGCGCCAGTCGCCGGTGTCGCCGCCGTAGCCGAAGAACTTGCCGTCCAGGGCGTCACCATAGATTTCCTCGTTGTAGTAGGCATAATCCTGAGCATAGTAGTTGTAGGTGCCGTCCTTCTTCTCCTGGATGCTGCTCATCTCAGCCCACAGCAGGACGCGCTCGTCGTCCTTACCGATGGCAGGAGTGGCGGAGTTCTGGGCACGGATCTCGTCCTGGGTCAGAGCCACGTTGTAGAAGCGACCCATGGAGATCTCGCCGGCGAACTGACGGCCGCTGTAATCGCTCTGGTAGCCCAGGCTCAGCAGAGCGCCGGAGGAGGAGATGGAGGTGGGGCCGGACTTGGAGCCGATCTCCTCGCCGTCCAGGTACACCTTCATGGCGCCGTTGTCATAGGTGGCAACCAGCTGGTGCCAGTTGTTCAAAAAGTCGTCGCCCAGCTTGGACTGCTCCACCACCAGGGAGTTCCAGCTGCCGTTGTAGACGAAGAACTCCAGGTTGTTGTCGCCGTTGAGCTTCAGAGCGAACTGCTTGTCGCCCTTGGCGGCGAAGACCTCGTTGGCCTTGAACTCGGTGGGCTTGAGAATGACTTCCACGGTGAAGGCCTTGCGGTCGCCGGACAGAGCGGCGTTGTAGGCCCCGTCGGTGTCCTCAAAGCCCACATAGCCGTTGACCAGGCTGGTGTCGGACAAAGCGCCCTCGCCGGGCTCCTTGTTGACACTCTGGGCGCCGGCCACGCTGCCGGGATAGTCGGCCAGCTCATAGCTGGTGGGATAGGTGACCACACGGGCCTGGTCCACCCAGTCCCAGATGAAGCCGCCCAGCATGTTGTCGCCGGAACGGATGGCGTCCCAGTACTCCTTGATGCTGCCCACGGCGTTGCCCATGGCGTGGTCGTACTCGCACATCACGTAGGGCATGTTGTTGCGGGCCTCACCCTGGATGGTGGACACGGAGGGATACATGTTGGAGCCCATGTCGGTGCCGTTGGCCTTGTTGGAGCTCTCGGAGTGCACCGGACGGGTGGGATCGTTGTCCTTGAAGTACCAGATCAGATCATAGAACATGTAGTCGGCATAGTTGGCGTTGCTCTTGTAGTAGTTCTCGTTGCCGGTGGACCAGGACACGATGGCGCTGACGTTCTTCAAACGGTTGAAGGTGGTCACAGTGCGGTCCATAGCCAGCTCCTTGAAGAGCACCTGCTTGCCCTCGTTGTTCATCAGCTGGTGGGACTCCAGGTTGGTCTCGGCCATCATGTACAGACCGTACTTGTTGCACAGATAGTACAGATAGTCGTCGTTGGAGTAGTGAGAGGTACGGATGGCGTTGAGGTTGTACTGCTTCATCAGCTCAACGTCCTTCTCCATGACCTCCTTGCTCACGGCCTTGCCGTACACGGGGTCGGTGTCGTGGCGGTTGGTGCCGCGGAACACCAGAGGCTGACCGTTGATGGTGATGGGCTTGTACTCGCTGTCCTGCGTGGTGCGGTTGCCGCTCCCATCCACCTCAGTGCGGGTGAACTCGATTTCACGGAAGCCCAGCTGCTGGGACATGGAGCCCAGGTAGGCACCGCCGTCCTTGTAGAGGCTCACCACCAGGTAGTACAGGTTGGGGTGCTCCGCGCTCCACAGCTCGGGGTCCTGCACGTACTTGGACAGGTCCACGGTCTGGCTGGAGCCCGCATCAATGGTGGGCACCTCGGCGGTCATGCCGTTGACGAACATGGAGCCGTCCTCGTTGTACACACGCACGTCCACCTTGTAGCCGGAGGCGGCCTGGGCGGACTCGTTCTCCACGGTGACGCTCAGGTCCAGGTTGGCGTTCTCATAGGTCTCGTCCAGGTCGGTGGTGACGAAGTAGTCGTTGAGGTGCACCTGAGGGGCGCCGTAGACGTACACGTCACGGAAGATGCCGCCGTCCTTGAACATGTCCTGCAGCTCGAACCAAGTGCCGTCGCAGAACTTATGTACTTCCACAGCCAGCAGGTTCTCGCCGTCCACCAGGTAGTCGGTGATGTCGAAGCTGTGGGGGGCGTAGGTGTCCTCGCTGTAACCCACGGCGTGGCCGTTGAGGTACACATAGTAGGCAGCCTCCACGCCCTGGAAGTTCAGGTAGATGCGGCCATTCATCTCTTTCAGCGTGGACAGGCCCTCATCCAGGGTAAAGGTCTTGCGGTACATACCCACGGGGTTGTAGTTGACAGGGGCCAGAGGAGCGGTGTCGCTGCTGGTGTTGTCCTCCTGCCAGGGCACCTGGGTATTGGTGTAGATGGGATAGTCCAGACCCCAATAGGTCCAGCTGGCGGGCAGCTGGAGCCCGCTGCTCCAGGAGTCATCGGGGGTGTAGTCGGTCTCGTAGAAGTTGGCGTAGCTCTCCTTGGCGATGGTGTCGTTCTTCACCACGCGCAGGGACCAGTCGGCATCGTTCTCACCGGTGAGGTACTGCACGTAGCCGGAGGCCTCCTTGTTGAAGTTGATGGCGCTGTCCAGAGCGGCATCCACGCTGTCGTAGATGACGCTGGAGGTGGCGAACATGCTGGCCTCCTCCCGGTTGACTGCAAACACGTCCTCGTTGCCGTCCTCACCGGTCCACTCCTTATAAGTAAAGGTGGGAGAGGTGATGGCGTCTTTCTTCTCCAGCACGGGGGTGGAGGCGGAGGCGTTCCAGGGGTCCTTGTACCCAGCCTGGGTGTTCCCCGGCTCGGCTGCCATGGTATGAAGGGGAATCATACTCAGCAGCATGCTCAGGGCCAAACCAGTGGATACCACTCGTTTGTTGCGATTTCGCATGGGTGTTTTCCGTCCTTTCTCTTCATAGTATAGAGGCGCTGGGATGACAAGATGTTTGCTGCGACGCTCCACCCCTTTCCGGTACCGGAATTTTTACTGAATAGACATTCCACGTTTGTGTGGAAAATTTTCACTCTAGATTATCCCACTGGCCTATACAATTTACAATTGACAAACAGCACAAAACATTTGGGCCATTTTTTGGCAAAAGCGCTGAACCAACTTCGGAAAAATGCCGATAAGCGAGGAAGGAATTGGAATTGAATTTTACAAAAAACACGCAGCCACCTCCGTTTGGAGGCGACTGCGTGGAAAAAATGGGAATTCAGCGGGAAACCAGGTACAGATTTGCCTTAACCTCCCGGTCCCGGGGGCCGTCGGGGCTGGTACACAGGGTGGTGACCTGATGGAACCCGGTGGATTGGGAAATTTGCTCCAACAGGGCGGCATGGTCCAGATAGACAGGCAAAGACACCACCAGACACCCCTCCCGTTCCAACATCGGGTCATCTGCCAACACGTCCAACTCCCCCCGGGTGGTGTTGAGAATAAGGGAGTGGTCGTAGAGCATCATTTCCGGTAAAAATTTCATGTGGTTGAAGTAGTTGTCGTTGACCACCACGAAGGGGACGTCGTGGTAGGTGCGGGCCGCATCCAGGTAGGCGGCGTAGCCGGGATAGAGGCCGTTGGGGGTGGAGGTGGCCAGCCCCAGCAGCACCAGCCCGGCGGCCACCCCGGTGAGCACCCGGGTCTTGTATGGGAAGTCCCACACCAGTCCCGCCACCAGAAACACCCCCAGCACCATCAGGGGGAGCATGGGCATGAGATAGCGCAGCTCCTGGAAGGAGGTAAACTTCACCGTCACCAGGAAAAAGCCCAGGGTGGGCAGGAAGGTGAGGAGCAAGTAAAACCGCTGAGGGCCTGGGCTGCGGCGGAAGGCCACCACGGCCAGGGCCGCCACCCCCACGGATACCACCACAAAGAGGGCCAGGGGCAGGGAGAAGGCCCGGGCCAGGTGGCCCAAATCCTCCACCAGGTGGTCCCAGTATCCGCCCTGGGACAGGTTGGAGATGCCCCGGTCGCTGTGGAGCAGGTGGTCCAGGCAGGGCGGGAACAGGTAGATGCCCACCGCCCCATACAAGCCGTGGGACAGGGCAAAGCCCAGCCCGGTGCGCCACCGTTTTTGCCAGAGCGTGGCCCCCAGGGTGACCAGGAAGAGGAACGCGGCATAGACGGCAAAGAAGTACTGGGTGAGAAAGCCCAGCACGCAGATGAGGCCGAAGCGCAGCCACCGCCACACGTTCCAGGTAAAGCCGCTGTGGTAGAGCTCCACGCAGGAGTCCACATACAGCAGCACAAAGAGGGTCAGCAGCATGTACATCCGCTGGAGGAGCACCATGGACAGGGTGCCCATGCACAGCCCGTAGAGGAGGAGGGCAGGCACCCAAAACCGCTCCAGCCCCATGCGGCGCAAAAGAGAGAGCAGCACCAGGCAGCTGGCCAGCAGGGCAGGGAGGTTAATGAGAAAGACGGTGTACTTGGAAAACCCGCCCCCCAGCAGCAGGGCAGAGAAGTGGACCAGGATATAGAAGAGGGGCGGGTGATTGTCCAGCTCCTGGTTGCGGTAGATGGAATGGAAGTTGAAGTAGTTTTCCGGGGTGAGGGTGACAAAATCCCGCACTTCCTGGGATGTTTTCCACACGGGGGTGCCGTGTTCCGGCATTTGGTTGTCCTCATAGGCGGTGAGCAGGCCGTTGCCGGGGTTGACGGCGGAGGCGATGGTGTACACCTCGTCCTCGTGGAAACCCACCTTTTGGGTCTGGTAGAAGCAGGCCACCAGGGCAATCACTGCCAGCAGCAGGACAATCACCGCGTGTTTGCGCCAAAGGGAAGAGAATTTCATAGGGACCTCCGATTCAAGCATAGAGACAATCGCATGAAAAATCAGTTATTTATTTGATGCGATCAAAGATAACGAATGTTTCCCCAGAAATGACCTTTATTTTTCTGAGCTGAGCAAGGCGTTTCTGATTGGCGGAATAATCCCGATTGGTTTTCATAAAAATGGAGCGACAAAAAGACGCTTCCAGTTCGCCGCTGACAAATAGGAATACCGTATCCCCTGTGATTTCATCTTTGATGAGAAAGGATGCATCAATATTTGAATGAAAGGGGAGCCGATTAGCCCGGAATAAATAGAGGGAAAAATCACTGTCCAGAATGCGCTCTAAGCGAATGATGGCCTCCAGCCGATTCGTAATGTCCGCCCAGTGGCAGCTGCGGGTGATGGATTCCTCCGGTATATTGCCATGGAGCACCATGGTGAGGAAATTTGATTTCTTGTATGGCAAGGACAGGTCAATATCGCTAATATAGTGTATTCCGCTTAAATGGGCAAACTGCTCCTCTTGAAAAGAGAGAACGATATGGTGGAGTTTCTTGTTCATTCCGTATGTAAATTGATAGGAGATCAGACACATCTTCTCCCACGCTCGAGCAGCATCCAGCAGTAATCCCATTGGTACACACACTTTCCTCTGTTGATAAAAAAGACTCTGCCTGTGTTTCCACACGCAGAGTCTTTTGAGCATTTTCTTTCGCCTTTCGGCTATCCAGTCTGTGGTTGTTGCACAACCCCTCATAAAACTCCACACTGCACCGAAACTGGACCGACACAGTGCTTCACCGTTGCGACAGACCATCTTGTGGCTGTCTGTTCCTTTGCTACCTACATTATAGCCATGATGGCTACAAAAGTCAAGGGATGACCCTTTTGGCTGTCTGGTAGCAATTTAGTATATGACAAAGAGATAGAAGAAATACATATGTAACTAGTAAAAAAACCGAACGCATAAGCGTTCGGTTTTTCTGGTGGAGACTACAGAACTCGAATCTGTGACCTCTTGCGTGTGAAGCAAGCGCTCTACCGGCTGAGCTAAGCCTCCATATATGGTGACCCGTACGGGACTCGAACCCGTGTTACCGCCGTGAAAGGGCGGTGTCTTAACCGCTTGACCAACGGGCCATGTTGCCCACAGCGGACGCTAGGTTGGGTCCCGAAGGGGCGGCCATCGCCGCCTCTCCGGGTGGTAGCGGCAATGTGATTCGAACACATGACACTACGGGTATGAACCGTATGCTCTAGCCAACTGAGCTATGCCGCCGTAAGTCGTACCCAACAGGGCAAGAGATAGTATACCCACTTTGTCCTAAAATGTCAACACCTTTTTTCAAAAAAGTTTCAAAAATTTACGTAACACAAGATTTTGTGTCGTAACAAAAATCTGGCACAGGATTCTGTGTCACCCTTCCCGCTGCAATGTCTCAGGCGCAGACCAGCGCCCCAGCCGGGGACGCTCCGCTGGGCCCCATTTCTCCCCGATGAGAAATGGGGGAAAGAATCGCCAAAGGCGGGGCCTTCCCCCGCCTTGTGGAATCCACCCCGCGGTACTAGTTGTACCTGCGTCTTTCTCTTTTCAGCCCTTAGCCCGGTGGGGTCACATAGATGGCTTTCCGTTCTATGGTTTGGATTCACTTCTCTGCTGGTGTGTACTTCTATTGCCAGGGCCTTACCCTGGAGAGCCGCTGTTCCCAGCTATCGGAAGCCTGGCTCCCGGCGGCGGGAACGCCGCTTGGCCAGGGTAGGCCCGGACATGGAAACTGCCCAGCCATAGGGCCAGCTGCCAGGATAGCCTGGTGTGGTGGCAGAACTAGGCGTCACAGCAAGGGTGACGGGCTGAACCTAGTCTTGACGCAGTTCCAGCCTCGTACCCCAGGGAGGTCCTTAGGGGGGAACGCCCTAAGTGGCTTTTCGTCCATTTTCGCCAGTCAAAATGGACCCCAGCGGAGCGCGTCTCTCCTCGCCAGGGGAAAAGCTACGCCTGAGACACAGTAAAAAGGCAAGCTTTTTGAAAAAAGTTTCAAAAATTTACGTAACACAAGATTTTGTGTCGTAACAAAAATCTGGCACAGGATTCTGTGTCAGCTCTCCCGCTCCCTTATCCTTGGCGCAGACCAGCGCCCCCGGTGGGGACGCTCCGCTGGGCCCCATTTCTCCCCGATGAGAAATGGGGGAAAGAATCGCCAAAGGCGGGGCCTTCCCCCGCCTTGTGGAATCCACCCCGCGGTACTAGGTGTCCCTGCGTCCTCCTGTTTTCGGCCCTTAGCCCGGTGGGGTCACATAGATGGCTTGCCGTTCTATGGTTTGTATTCACTTCTCTGCTGGTGTGTACTTCTATTGCCAGGGCCTTACTCTGGTGCGCCGCTGTTCCCAGCTATCGGAAGCCTGGCGCCCGGCGGCGGCAACGCCGCTCACCAGGGTAAGGCCCTGGAAGGAGGGGCACCGTCTCACAGAGAAGGGGGGCACTTCCCATAGACTTGCCAGGCCATCCATGTGACCCCACCGGGACCAGGGCCGAACTGAGACTTGACGCAGGGACAGCCTCGTACCCCAGGGAGGTCCTTAGGGGGGAACGCCCTAAGCGGGTTTTGGTTCCTTTTGACCGAGCAAAAGGAACCCCCAGCGGGAAGCGTCCCCACCAGGCTGGCAAGCCGGATACAGGGGCGGTTAGAAGAACCCCCTCTCGTCTGCCCGACGGCAGACAGCTGCCCTCGCCAGGGGAAAAGCTACGCCTGAGACACAGTAAAAAGACAAGCTTTTTCAAAAAAGACCGGGAGACACCAACGTCTCCCGGTCTTTTCAATCAAATAGCCTGTCTTAGTAAGCCAGCTTGGCGTCCAGCCAGGCCTTCAGCTCGGAAATGGGCACCCGCACCTGCTCCATGGTATCGCGGTCCCGGATGGTGACGGCGTGGTCGGCCTCCTCGGTGTCGCTGCCCACGGTCTGGAAGTCCACGGTGACACAGTAGGGGGTACCGATCTCGTCCTGGCGGCGGTACCGCTTGCCGATGGAGCCGGCGTCGTCGAAGTCCACCATGAAGTACTTGGACAGCTCGGCCTGAATCTCACGGCCCTTGTCAGACAGCTTCTTGGACAGGGGCAGCACAGCCACCTTGTAGGGGGCCAGAGCGGGGTGGAGGCGCAGGACGGTGCGCACGTCGTCCTTGCCGTTCTTGTCCTGACCCACCACTTCCTCATCGTAGGCGTCCACCAGGAAGGCCAGAGTCACACGGTCGGCGCCCAGAGAGGGCTCGATGACGTAGGGGATATAGTGCTCGTTCTTCTCCTGGTCGAAGTAGGTCATGTCCTTGCCGGAGGTGTTCTGGTGGGCGGTGAGGTCGAAGTTGGTGCGGCTGGCCACGCCCCACAGCTCGCCCCAGCCGAAGGGGAAGACGAACTCGAAGTCGGTGGTGGCGTTGGAGTAGTGGGAGAGCTCCTCGGGGTCGTGGTCACGCAGGCGCAGATTCTCGTCCTTCACGCCCAGGTCCAGCAGCCACTTGTGGCAGAAGTCTTTCCAGTAGGCAAACCACTCCAGCTCGGTGCCGGGGGTGCAGAAGAACTCCAGCTCCATCTGCTCAAACTCACGGGTGCGGAAGGTGAAGTTGCCGGGGGTGATCTCGTTGCGGAAGGACTTGCCGATCTGGCAGACACCAAAGGGCAGCTTGCGGCGGGTGGTGCGCTGGACGTTCTGGAAGTTGACAAAGATGCCCTGGGCGGTCTCGGGGCGCAGATACACGGTGTTCTTGGCGTCCTCGGTGACACCCTGGAAGGTCTTGAACATCAGGTTGAACTGGCGAATATCGGTCCAGTTGTGCTTGCCGCAGGAGGGGCAGGGGATCTGGTGCTCGTCCACAAAGGCCTTCATTTCACTCTGGCTCATGGCGTCCACGGGCTTGCCCAGCTCAAAATGGTTCTCCTGGCACCAGTCCTCAATGACCTTGTCGGCACGGAAGCGCTCCTTGCACTCCTTGCAGTCCATGAGGGGGTCGGAGAAGCCGCCCACGTGGCCGGAGGCCACCCACACCTGGGGATTCATGAGGATGGCGCAGTCCAGACCCACGTTGTAGGGATTCTCCTGGACGAACTTCTTCCACCAGGCCTTCTTGACGTTGTTCTTCAGCTCCACGCCCAGGGGGCCGTAATCCCAAGTGTTGGCCAGGCCGCCGTAGATCTCAGAGCCGGAGAAGATGAAGCCGCGTCCCTTACACAGGTTTACAATCTTCTCCATGGTTTTCTCGGTGTTCTTCATGTATGACACTCCTTTTTTCGTTTTTACCTTCCATATCTCGCTGGCTCAAGGGGCAGCATCGAATCCGTTCAGGCGGTAGATCGCACCAGAAAATTTTTCGTCAGATGCAGCAAAAAGCGCAGGCAATACTTTGTGTATTGGCGAGTATTTTTGCAAAATATCACGGAAAATTTTGGCGCGAGGTGCCGTCTGAGCCGTGAGGCGTAACGGGTTCGGTGTTGACCCAAAGAAAAACGCCCTGAGCCAGCGGCTCAGGGCGAACAAAATGTCCGTGGTTCCACCTGAATTCGCACAGGGTTTGTGCGCACTCTCACCCGGTAACGGCGGGGGCCGGTGACGCCTACTAGGGTCTCCCGTTGGGGTCACAGCTCAGGAGGGCCTTCCCACAGGGCAAAGGTGAGGATTTGCACCGACCATCCTCTCTCTTAAATACCTTCCACACCTGGGTACTTATCTCCGTCTTCGCATATTGGAGCCACTGTATCACGTTTTTCCCCAGGTGTCAAGACGGGATTTGTCCCATCCTGGCATCAACCATCACAGAAGAATGGAGCATTCCACGGTCCCTGTATCAGGCTTGCCAGCCTGGTGGGGACGCTACCCGCTGGGGGTTTCTTTTGAGCGGGCAAAAGAAACCAAAACCCGCTTAGGGCGTTCCCCCCTAAGGACCCCCCTGGGGTACGAGGCTGTCAATGCGCCAAGTCTATGGTCGGCCCGTCACCCTTGCTGTGGCTCCTGTCACTGCCACCACACCAAGTTACCCTGGGCAACTGGCCCTACAGCTAGGTGGTTTCCATGTCCGGGCCTACCATGGAGAAGCGGCGTTCCCGCCGCCGGAAGCATGGACTCACCCCCTGTGGTGCTGTGGTAGGGGCCGTGGCTTGCCCGGCCCGTGGTTACCCTGGTATTGCCCCGGGGGATTCGGGAGGGGCAAGCCCCTCCCCTACAACGGGTCACCGGGAGTCTGGCCAATCCAAGGGCCTGCATTCTTCATTTTTCATTCATCACTATTCATTTGACTCCTCGCCCTCAGCACAGGGGTGGCCACCTGGTCCCCGTACAAGGTGTCGTCCAGCAGCGTACTCAGCAGGTCCAGCTTCTCCCCGTCGCCCCCGGTGGTGGGGTGCTTGTAGGTGAGGGTGCCGTCCTGGGCCAAACTATATACCCAGGTGTCGTTGAGCCGGGTGTGGGACAGGTTTTGCAGCAGCTTCCAGTACACCGGCTTCTCCACCCCCGCCAGGTTCAGCAAATCCACCCCCAGGTAGTTGGACCCCCGGTCCACCTTGTCCCCGGGCTTCCCGGGCAGGTAGGCCGGGTCGTTGGACCAGATGAGATAGTCGGTGGAGTACAGCTCCTTCATCTCCTGGGTGGACCAGCGGCTGTAATCCGAGGAGCACAGCCCCAGCTCGGAGTACACCGTGCCCCCGTCCAAAAGCCCCACTCCGGGTCGGTGGTCCCCGAAGAACACGATGACCGTGGGCTCGGCCTGGTCCCGGAAGTAGTCGGTGAGCTGCCCCAGGGCCTGGCTGGCGTCGTGGGTGCCCTGCACCACCGCCTGGAACATCTCTTGGGCCTGCCCCTTGAGGTCGGACTGGAAGGCCACCGTCAGCTCCTGGGCGTCGTACTTCTCCTTGTCATAGGGGGCGTGGTTCTCCATGGAAATGCCATAGAGGAACTGGGGCCCCTCCCCCTTGCCGTCCTCGTACAAATCTATGAGCAGCTGAGACAGGTAGGCGTCCGAGTAGAAGCTGCCCTCCCGCTGCCCCTCCAGGTAGGCCTGGTCGGTGGCCTGGGGGTCGATGGCGGCAAAGTCGTCCTGGAAGTAGGTCTTCTCAAAGCCCATGGCCTCAAACATTGGGGTGCGCTTGTAGATGGAGTCGTCGTACATGTGCACCATCTCGGTGGAGTAGCCGCTGTCCCGCAACACCGAGGGCACCGAGGGCAGACGGGAGAACACCTGGGGGTCCATGTTGTACAGGTCTTCCCCCCACAGAAGGCCGGTGTTCATCCCCGTGAGGATCTCCAACTCAATGTTACAGGTGCCATATCCTAAACTCCGAGTATAAAAGGTTCCAGATACTCCTTCTTGTTGTAGGTTATGGAAGGTCTCCAGGGGGTCTCCGTCAAAGGTGACCCCGGGCAGGCGGGTGACGTCGAAGAAGGATTCGGAGAGGATGAGGATGACGTTGGGCTGCTGGGCCACCCGGGTGTCCTCCTCCTGGCTGGCCAGCTCCACGGCCTGCTGGGCCGCTCGCTCCAGCTCCTCCGGGGAGGTGTCCCCCTCGTTGAGGGCCATGTGCACCTGGTTGAGGGCGCCCCGCCACAGGCCCAACAGCACCCCGGTCTCCCGGTTCACCGTGGCCTGGGACAGCTTCTGGTCGGTACTCACCCCCATGGGGGTGAAGAGAATCACGTTGGCCAGCACCCCATACACCAGGGCCAAAGCGGCCACACAGCCCGCTCCCGCCCACAGGCTGGCCTTGCGCTCCAGGCGCACGGGGTAGAGCAGCAGACACACCGCCACCAGCCACAGCACCAAGAAGAGGATGCACCCCAGGCTCAGGGGAGAGAAGTGGAGGGAAGAGGCGTTGAGCTGGGTGATGTCCCCCAGCTGGCCCAGGAGCAGGAAGTCCTGGACGGTGAGGGGCACCGAGGTGATGAGGGCCTTGAAGTAGCTGGAAAACACCATGATGGTGGGGGCCACGGCGGTGAGGATGGCCCCGGGCAGGATGGTGCGGGTGAAAAAGGTGAGCAGGCCGGTGAAGAGGGCCATGAGCCCCACCGTCCACCAGAACCATCCGGCGGTGAGGCAGGAGGGGAGGACGGCCAAGCTCTGGTGGACGACCACCTGGTCCACCAAAGCCACCACCAGGGCGTGGAGCACCACGGCCACCGGCAGCACCACAGGGGCTCCTCCACAGCGGCGGAGCAGGGCCTGGCGCAGACGTTGGGCAGTATGCAGCATAATCAGTCTCCTTATGGGGAACCTATGGGATTCCAAACAATTTGCTCTACTCTATCACGTTGCCCTGAGGCTGTCAACGCACAAGACCTGGGAATCACCCGGGTGCGGTTCGTCTTGTTTTGCCATCACCATCATGGTATAATAGCCGCAGCTGCGGCTATTATACTTTGATTTTGCCGTTTTTCTCGCCCCTTACGGGGCAACCGAACAAACATGGCATGATACCATGTCGGCTTCGCCGTCCTGGTATCATATATGTTATAACCTTATGAATACTGGAGGAACTCCCCATGGAGAGAACGACCCCCGTCATCCCCGCTCAGGACGTGGCAAAACAGCGGGAATATTGTCAGGAAATCCGGGCCATCAACGCCCAGCACGCCCAGGCTCCCACCGCCTTTGTGGACACCTACGGGTGCCAGCAAAACGAGGCGGACTCGGAGCTGCTGCGGGGCATGCTGTGCGAGATGGGCTATGAGATTGTCCACGACGGCGACAACGCCGACCTCATCCTCATCAACACCTGCGCCATCCGAGAGCACGCCGAGCAGCGGGTGTTCGGCAACGTGGGCGCCCTGGTCCACGGCAAGCGGCGCAACCCCAACCAGATCATCTGCCTGTGCGGCTGCATGGCCCAGGAGCCCCACGTGGTGGAGCGGCTGCGCCAGTCCTACCAGCATGTGGACCTGGTGTTTGGCCCTCAGGTGCTGTGGCGCTTCCCTGAGTTTATGCGCCGCATCTACCTGCGCCGGGGCCGGGTCTTTGAGACTGCCCCCGCCGAAGGCGCCATTGCCGAGGGTCTGCCCGTGCGCCGCTCCGGCAAAATCAAGGCCTGGGTGTCCATCATGTACGGCTGCAACAACTTCTGCACCTACTGCATTGTGCCCTACACCCGGGGTCGGGAGCGCAGCCGAGAGCCGGAAATCATCCTCAATGAGATTCGCCAGCTGGTGGCAGAAGGCTACAAGGACATCACCCTGCTGGGCCAGAACGTGAACTCCTACGGCAAGGACCTGGGCACCGGCATGGACTTTCCCACCCTGCTGGAGCAGGCCAATGCCATCGAAGGGGAGTTTTTGCTCCGCTTCATGACCAGCCACCCCAAGGACGCCACCCAGCGGCTCTTTGACGTGATGGCCAAGTGCGAGAAGGTGGCCCCCTGCATCCACCTGCCCTTCCAGTCTGGCAACACCCGGGTACTGAGTGCCATGAACCGCCGCTACACCCGGGAGCAGTACCTGGACAAGGTGAAGGCGCTCCGGGAGCGGATTCCCAATGTGGTGCTCACCAGCGACGTCATCGTGGGCTTCCCCGGCGAGACCACCCCGGAGTTTGAGGACACCCTCTCCCTCATTGAGGAGGTGCGCTACGACGCCCTGTTCACCTTCATCTACTCCCCCCGGAAGGGCACGCCTGCCGCGGAGATGGAGGACCCCATGAGTAAAGAAGAGAAGTCCGCCAACTTCAACCGCCTGGTGGAGGCTCAGAACCGCATTTCCCTGGAAAAGCACCAGGCCTATATCGGTACCATTCAGCACTGTCTGGTGGACGGGGAGAGCGAAGACCCCCGGAACAACCTCAACGCCCGCACCCCCGGTGGCCGCCTGGTGCACCTCAACGGTGACGTGGGGCTCATCGGTCAGTTTGTGGACGTAAAAATCACCGATTGTTCCACCTGGGCGCTGTTTGGCGAACTTATTTAAATGAAGAACGAAAAATGAATAATGAATAATTGTGGTGTGCCGCAAGCGGCACGGATTTTCACGAAGGGCGCAAACTGGAAGGCTTGGCCGAACAAAACGCCTCCTTCAGGGGTTACGGCGCACCGTAGGGCCTGCATTCTTCATTCTTCATTATTCACTCTTCATTCCTGAAAGGAAGGTGGTGCCCATGACCCGCCGGGATTTCATCTTAAAATTGTTGGCCTACGGCATCACTTTGGTGCTGTGCGCCATATTCAACTACTTTGTGTTCCCCCTCACCCCGCTCCCCGTGCCCCTGCTGCTGCCGGTGTGCACCGTGGCGGCGGGCTGTCTGGAGGGGGGCCAGTTCGGGGCCGGCTTCGGGGTGGCCTCCGGGCTGCTGCTGGCCACCCTGGGCCACGGCGGCTGGGGCTATGTGGCCCTGCTGGCCTTTGTGGGCTGGGTGTCCGGCCTGCTGGGCCAGTACGTCCTGCGTCAGGACCTGTGGGGCCACGTGATCTGCTGCGTGGTGCTGCTGGTGGTGTGGGAGGCGGTGCAGCTGCTGGGCGTGGCCACCTCCACCTCCGCCCCCCTGGGGGTGCTGCTCTCCCTGGCAGCAGGGGAAGGGCTGTGCTCTCTGGTGTGTGCATTCCCTGTATACGCAATGAACCGTTTCTGCTGCGTCCACTACGGTCGAATCTATCACGAATAAGATTTGACCAGGGCTTCTTGTCTCCGATACGGAAGGATATATCATGAGTAGATTCATCGACTTTAACTCCAACAACAAAGACACCCACACCGAGGACGAAGGTCATCGGCTGCGGGTGCGCTCCACCCTTCTGATGGTCTTGTTCGGCTGCCTCCTCCTGGGCTTCTTCTCCATCCTGTACCAGTTGCAGGTGGTGGACGGGGCCCAGTGGCGGGCCAATGCCAACTACAACATCACCCAGACCGAGACGGTGGACGGGGTGCGGGGAGAGATTCTGGACCGCTACGGCCGGGTGCTGGTGTCCAACTCCCTGGGCTACGCCGTGGAACTGGACACCGCCTCCATGGGCGACCACGTCAACGAGGTAATCTCCCAGCTGCTGGAGCTGTGTGAGAAAGAGGGGGTGGAGTGGTCCGACACCCTGCCCATCTCCAAAGAGGCCCCCTGGACCTACACCAAGGACGAGAACCTGTTCGCCTATCGGGCGGACAACGACGACGGCACCTTTGAGATTTTGCCCACCCAGCTGGGCAAGCTGGCGGAGAAAAATAAGTGGGTGAAACGTGCCGAAACCGCTCAAATTTCCGCCCAAGAGCTGATGGAGGCCATGTGTGAGACCTTCTCGGTGGAGACCAAGGAGCTCACCCCCCAGGTGCGAGCGCTGCTGGGGGTGCTCTACGAGGTGGCCCTGCGCCAGGAGCAGATCACCTACAACACCTACACCTTCGCCACCGACGTGTCCATCTCCTTCATCACCCAGGTGAAAGAGCTGGGCCTGCCTGGGGTGTCCATTGTCACCTCCACCAACCGGGTGTACAACACCAAGGCGGCGGCCCATGTGCTGGGCCGCATCGGCCTCATCAGTGCCGAGGAGTGGCCCACCTATCAGGCCCTGAACTACCCCATGAACGCCTATGTGGGCAAGGACGGGGTGGAATTGGCCTTTGAGTCCTACCTCCACGGCACCAGCGGTACCCGGCTGCTGGAGACCGACGAGAACGGGGCGGTGGTGAGCCAGCAGTGGCAGACTGAGCCCCAGCCGGGCAACCATGTGGTGCTCACCCTGGACAGCCAGCTCCAGGCCCACACCGAGCAGCTGCTGGGGGACTTCGTGTCCGGGCTGTCTGATCCCGCCGGCGCCGCGGCGGTGATGGTGGACATGAGCGGCGGGGTGCTGGCCCTGGCCTCCTATCCCACCTACGACCTGTCCACCTACTCGGAGGACTACAACGACCTGCTCACCGACCCCGCCAAGCCTCTGCTGAACCGGGCCACCCAGGGCGTGTACGCCCCCGGCTCCATCTTTAAGATGGTCACCGCCGTGGGAGGCCTCACCGAGGGGCTGATCACTCCGTCCAGCACCACCTACTGCTCCGGCATTTACACCTATTACCCGGACTATCGGCCCGTGTGCTGGATTCGTACCAGCACCGGCGGGTCCCACGGCAGCGAGACGGTGAGCGAGGCCATCAAGGACTCCTGTAACATCTTCTTCTATGACCTGGGCCGCCGCCTGGGCATTGACAAGCTGGTGGATTACGCCACCGCCTTCGGCCTGGGCCAGTACACCGGCATCGAGCTGCCCGAGTCCAAGGGCACCGTGGCCGGGCCGGAGACCGCCGAGAAGCTGGGGGACGTGTGGTACGCCGGTCAGACCCTGTCTGCCGCCATCGGCCAGAGCGACAACCAGTTCACCCCCATCCAGCTGGCCAACTACGTGGCCACCCTGGTCAACGGGGGCAACCGCTATGAGACTCACCTTTTGAAAGAGGTGAAGTCCAGCGATTACTCCCAAGTGGTGTATGAGTATGAGCCCAAGCTGGCCTCCACCATCGACATTGACCCCGAGGATCTGGCAGCGGTGAAACAGGGCATGTACGACCTGTCCCAGACCGCCTCCATGGCCCGGTACTTTGACGACCTGCCCGTGTCCGTGGGCTGTAAGACCGGTACCGCCGAGGTGTCGGGCAGCGACGCCACCGCCACCTTCGTCTGCTTTGCCCCCTACGACGACCCCCAGGTGGCCCTGTGCCTGGTGGCGGAGAAGGGCTCCGCCGGCGGCAATCTGGCGGCTCTGGCGGCCTCCATGCTGGAGGAGTACTTCTCCAACGAGGACAACCTGAGCGTCACCGATCAGGAAAATACCCTGCTGCACTAATCTTTCCTCTGGAGGGACCTGTCTTGACCCCCGTACAAAACGACTTTTCCCAGGGCTCTGTGGCCCGGAACATTCTCTCCATCGCCGTGCCCATGACGGTGGCCCAGGTGGTGAACATCCTCTACTCCCTGGTGGACCGCATGTATATCGGCCACGTCCCCGGGGTGGGCCACACCAGCCTCACCGGCATGGGCCTCACCCTGCCCCTCATCTCCATTGTGCTGGCCTTTGCCAACCTGGGCGGCATGGGGGGCAGCCCCCTGTGCTCCATCTACCGGGGCAAAGGGGAGGAGGGACTGGCCAGCGCCGTCATGGGCAACACCCTGTCTCTGCTGTTGTTCTTTGGGTTTGCCATTCCTCTGGTGACCATCCCCTTTTTGGACCCCATTCTGGTGGCCTTCGGGGCCAGCGACGCCACGTTGCCCTACGCCAAGGACTATAGTTTCATCTATCTGCTGGGCACCCCCTTTGTCACCGTGGGTCTGGGTATGAACCCCTTCATCAATTCCCAGGGCTTCGGCAACAAGGGGATGCTGACGGTAATGCTGGGTGCAGTGGTGAATCTGGTGCTGGACCCCATTCTCATCTACGGGCTGAACCTGGGAGTAAAGGGAGCCGCCATCGCCACCATCCTCGCCCAGGCCTGCTCGGCGGTGTGGGTGCTGAGCTTCCTCACCGGGAAAAAATCGCTGCTTCCCCTGCGCCCCTGCCACCTGCGCCCCCGGTGGGACCACCTGCGGCGCATTATCGCCCTGGGGCTGTCCGGCTTCTTCACCAGCATCACCAATTCCCTGGTGCAGATTGTATGCAACAAGGTGCTGCACATCTACGGCGGCGACCTGTACGTGGGGGTCATGACCATCATCAACTCCCTGCGAGAGGTCACCTTCATGCTCATTCAGGGCTTCAGCAGCGGCGTCCAGCCGGTGCTGGGGTACAACTACGGGGCAGGGGAGAAGCGCCGGGTGTGCGCCTGCATCCGCTTCGCCGTGGGGGTGACGGTGGGGTATGCGGCCCTCATTTGGCTGTTGAACATGACCATTCCCGGCCTGCTCATCCGCATCTTCAACAACAACCCGGACATGCTCCAGGCCGGTGTGCCTGCCCTGCGGGTGTACTTCTCCATGTTCGTGTTTATGGCCCTGATGATCTCCAGCCAGTCCATTTTTGTGGGGCTGGGCCAGGCCAAGAAGTCCATTTTCTTCTCCATCCTCCGCAAAGCGGTGATCAACGCCCCCCTCACCGTGCTTCTGGCCTTTTTCTGGGGCGTGAACGGTGTTTTTGTGGCGGAAGCGGTCTCTCAATTCGTCTGCGGTTTCCTGTGTTTCTTCACCATGTACCGCACGGTATACCGTCCTCTCTCCCATGGTCACAATTTTGCAGGGGCGGTATAGGGACAATTTCCACAGCTTCCACAACTTCCACAAAGTTTTCCACAAGCTGTTCAAGTACAAGCCCCCCCTTCCCAATTTCTTTGGGAAGGGGGGGCTTTGTCTCATTTTAGGGTGGTTCAGATCAGGTTTTCGGCCTCTTCCAAATCGGCGGGGGTGTCCACGCTGCGGAAGGGGGCGGTGTCCTCCAGAGGGATGTACACGGTGTTGGCCCAGTTGAGCAGATTGCGAATGTCGTAATCGCCGTTGAGCATCATGGTCTCTGCAAAGGACATGCAACGCTTGCGGTACACGCCAAACAGGGGCTGAGGCACCCCATCCATGGTGTACACACAGGCATCGGCGTCGCCGATGGCGTCCACCAGGGTGTCGGCCTGGGCGGGGGTGAGGAAGGGGAAGTTCACGCCCACCAGCAGCATCCAGCGGGTGGTACAGGCCCGCAGACCCGCATGGAGTCCGGCCAGAGGGCCCCGGTCAGGATAAATATCTGCCACGGCCAGAGTGCCAGCAGGGGCCAGAGCCTTCCGCTCCGGAGCGCCCACAGACAGCTGGACTCCTGCGCCGTAATGGTTCCAGGTCTCCACCGCCCGATCCAACAGGGTTTTGCCCCCCAGGGTCACCAGGGCTTTGTCCGTCCCCATCCGCTTGGAGGGGCCGCCTAACATAATCTGAACGGTGAGTTCACGTTTCTTCATTGGGATTTACCTCCCGTCGCCAGAGTAGTCACTAAGGACAGTATAGCACACACTGCCTCAATGTGCTACACCAAATTTATGAAATTTCACGAAAGGGGCCTTGCCTCTCCCTCTGGGAGAGGTGGCAGCCCGTCAGGGCTGGCGGAGAGGGTGTCCGTCTAACTGCCCTTGTTTCAGGCTTGCCAGCCTGGTGGGGACGCTTCCCGCTGGGGGTTTCTTTTGAGCGGGCAAAAGAAACCAAAACCCGCTTAGGGCGTTCCCCCCTAAGGACCTCCCTTGGGGTACGAGGCTGGAACTGCGTCAAGTCTAAATTCGGCCCGTTACCCTTGCTGTGGCCCCTGCTTGTGCCACCATACCAGGCTACCTTGGGCAGCTGGCCCTATCGCCAGGTGGTTTCCACGTCCGGGCCTACTCTGGAGAAGCGGCGTTCCCGCCGCCGGATGCCGGCCTCTCGATAGCTGGGAACAGCGGCTCACCAGGGTAAGGCCCTGGCAGTAGAAGGACACATTAACAGAGAAGTGAGTGCAAACCATAGAACGGTAAGCCATCTATGTGACCCCATCGCCCCCAGGGCTGAAAAGAGAAAGACGCAAGGACACCCAGTACCGCGGGGTGGATTCCACAAGGCGGGGGAAGGCCCCGCCTTTGGCGATTCTTTCCCCGACTTCTCATCGGGGAGAAATCGGGCCCAGCGGAGCGTCCCTGCCAGGCTGGCAAGCCGGAAACAGTCCTTTTAGAAGAACACCCCCTCAGTCTGCTTCGCAGACAGCTCCCTCCCGGAGGGAGCCTTTTCAGTACGGCGTTCCCGTTGTCAGATGCTTTTTCTGCACCATCTTGCTACGCTGCGGTAGGGGAGGGGCTTGCCCCTCCCGAATCCCCCAAGGCAATGCCAGGGTAGCCACGGGCCGGGCAAGCCACGGCCCCTACCACAGTAACACAGGGAGTGCGGCGGAGTCCTATGGCTCCCTCCGGGCGGTGCAAAACCCGCCAGATTTTGCATCCCTTTCCCCCTATTTTTCATGCTTCATTTGGTTGAACCGTTCACAATTTTCTGGTATACTAAACGGTAAATCATTTCCACAGGAGGACGCAGCACATGGCAGACAAGAAGGTGGTTTTGGGGCTCTCCGGCGGGGTGGATTCCGCCGTAGCCGCCCAGCGGCTCTTGGGCCAGGGCTATGAGGTACACGGGCTGTACCTGGACATCGGGCTGGGGGGCGAACAGTCCGCCCGGGACAACGCTGCCAAATTGGGCATCCCCCTCACCGTGCGCTCCATCCAGCAGGAGCTGGAGGAGCATGTGTGCGCCCCCTTTGCCGCCGACTACCTGTCCGGCCGCACCCCCATTCCCTGCGCGGTGTGCAACCGGGCGGTGAAGTTCCCCGCCCTCATCTCCTTTGCCCGGGAAATCGGGGCCAACTGGGTGGCCACCGGACACTATGCCCGCATCGGCACCGGGTGCGATGGCGGCCCCATCTTGCTGCGGGGCAATTCCGCCAACGACCAGTCCTACATGCTCTCCCGGCTCACCCGGGACATGCTCTCCCACGTTCTCTTCCCTCTGGGGGACGGCCCTAAGGAGCAGACCCGCCAGGAGGCGGAGGCCGGGCAGCTGCCCGCCGCCAACCGCCCCGACTCCATGGAGATCTGCTTCATCCCCGACGACGACTACGCCGCCTGGCTGGACGCCCGGGGCGGCACCCCCCCGCCGGGGAACTTTGTGGACGCCAACGGCAACGTCCTGGGCACCCACAAGGGCTTCCACCACTACACCATCGGCCAGCGCCGGGGGCTGGGGGTCTCCTCCACCGGGCGGCTGTTTGTCACCGAAATCCGCCCCCACACCAATGAGGTGGTGCTCTCCCACGGGGAGGGGCTCCACGCCTTTATGGTGCACACCGATTCCCTGAACTGGCTGGGCGAACACCCCCTGTCCGCCCCCATGGAGGTGGAGGTGCGCCTGCGCCACTCCCGCCGTCAGGACCCCGCCACCATCATCCCCCTGGGGGGCGGACGGGTGGACATCCACATGAAGCACCCCGCCCGGGCCCCCACGCCGGGCCAGCTGGCGGTATTCTACCAGGGCGACCAGGTGCTGGGAAGCGGGTGGATCCGATGAACCACACGCCCGACTGTCTGGTCATCTGCGGCCCCACCGCCTCCGGGAAAACCGCCCTGGCGGTGGCTCTGGCCCAGATTTTAAACGGGGAAGTGGTGTCCGCCGACTCCATGCAGGTCTACCGGGGCATGGACATCGGCACCGCCAAGCCCACGGCGGAGGAGATGCAGGGAGTGCCCCACCACATGCTGGATGTGGCCGACCCCTGGGAGAACTTCTCCGTGGGCCGCTATGTGGCCCAGGCCATCCCCGTCATGGACGACATTCTCGCCCGAGGCAAGCTGCCCATTGTGGCAGGGGGCACCGGGCTGTACATCGACCACCTCATGGCCGGGCGGGAGTTCGCCCCCTTTGCCCCCGACACCGCCGGGGTGCGTCAGCAGCTCCAGCAACAGGCCAGGGAGGAGGGGCTGGAGCCCCTGCGGGACAAGCTGGCCCAGGTGGACCCGGAGTCCGCCCAGCGGCTGCACCCCAACGACGAAAAGCGCATCATCCGGGCCTTAGAGGTGTATCTCACCACCGGAAAGACCATTTCCCAGCACAACCGGGAGTCCCAGGCCATTCCGCCTCGCTATCATCCCCTGACCATTGGCCTGGATTTTGAAGAGCGCCCCCACCTGTGGCAGCGCATTGACCGCCGGGTGGATGTGATGATGGAGCAGGGGCTGGAGGACGAGGTGCGGCGGCTTCTGGACGCCGGAATCCCCCCCACCTGCACCGCCATGCAGGCCATCGGCTACAAAGAGATCATCTCCGCCCTTCAGCAGGGCCGCCCGGTGGAAGAGGGGGCGGAGGAAGTGAAGCTGCGCTCCCGGCAGTACGCCAAGCGGCAGCTCACCTGGTTCCGCCGCAACCCCAACACCCACTGGATTCGCTGGGGAGAAACCCCCAATTTTTCCCAGGCCGTTGCAAGTTCGACAGAACTCGCCCACGCCCATGGCTTACAATAACAGCACTCTGGGACAGGCCACGCCTGGCCCAAAAAAGAAAAGGAGTGCTGATAACCATGAGTTTTACCGCAGTCGCCGTGGGCAAACAGCCCAACGTACAGGACACCGTCCTGTCCACCCTCCGCCGCACCGCCGCCCGGGTCACCGTCTTTTTGATCAACGGGTTCCAGCTCCGGGGGGTCATCACCGCCTTTGACCCCTATGTGGTGGTGCTGGTCAGTGACGGAAAACAGCAAATCATCTACAAACACGCCATTTCCACCATCACTCCGGAACGACCGGTGAATATGGAGGAATAATCCCCAACTCGGAAGGCGTGTTCCAACCCCACGGAACCGTGCCAATCCATCGGCACCGGTTTCCCAAACCGGGAAACGTGCCGTTCCATTGGCAAGCGTTTCCCAAACCGGGAAACGTGCCGTTCCATTGGCAAGAGTAGATTGTGAGATATTTTGTGTCAGAAAAAGGCGCAGCTTTGCAGAAATACTTTGTGTATTTCAAGAAGATGCAACGCATTTCTGGCGCAAAAGAGCCACAAGATACCGAAGCCAAGTGGAAGGGCAGGTTTCCCACATAAAAAAAGGAATGAGCCTATGAAAGAGAGTACATTGGTCAATAAAGTCATCATCGGCGTCATCTGCGCCGCGGTGATTCTGTATTTCGCCGTCTATCTGGCCCTGGGCTTCAAACCCGACCTGGTGACCACCACCGCCTATTCCTATTCGGTGGACATCGGTACCGAGGCCTCCGCCCTTCTGGTGCGGGACGAACAGGTGATCTCCACCACCGGACAGTATGTGGACATCCTACTGGACGAGGGTGAAAAGGTGTCCAAAGGCGGCCAAATCGCCCTGATTCACGCCAGTCAGGACTCGCTGGAGACCCGCCAAACCATCCAGTCCCTGGAGGCGGAGATTCAGCAGCTGGAGTACTCTCTGTCCACCGGCACCCAGGCCACCAACTCCTCCAAGTTGGACGAAGAGGTGATCTCTTCCATGGTGGCCATCCGTTCCCTGGCCGCCTCCGGTGACCTGTCCACCCTGGAGGACTCCGCCCTCCACCTGCGCACCATGGTGTTCCAGCGGGATTACAGCTACGGCAACACCGAGGCCGCCACCCAGATCAAACAACTGATTTCCGACAAGCAAAAGCAGTTGGACTCCCTCAACGCCTCCCTCAGCCAGGTGTCTCAGACCATCACCTCCCCCGCCTCCGGGTGTTTCTCCGGGGAAGTGGACGGCTTTGAGAGCCTCATCACCCCGTCCATGCTCTCCTCCTTGACCATGCAGCAGCTCAACGAGCTGCTCCACAAGGAGGTGGCGGACCCCCCGGCCGCCCTGGGCAAGGTGGTGACCAACAACACCTGGTATCTGGCCACCCTCATCGACCAGCCATCGGTGGAGGGGCTGCTGGAGGGCAAGACCTACAAAATTTCCTTCTCGGACGACTACTACGGCATGATTTCCATGAATTTGGAGCGTCTGGTCATGGAAAATAACCAGACCATGGCCATTTTCTCCACCAACACCAACCTGTCTGACACCACCCTGCTGCGCCAGCAGACGGTGGACATCATCGCCCAGCAGGTGGAGGGCATCCGCATCCCCCGCCAGGCCCTGCGGGTGAACACCGAGACCGTCACCGACGACCAGGGCAACCAGAGCCAGGTCAACTCCTACGGCGTGTACACCGTGGTGGGCACCCAGGCCGAGTGGCAGGAGGTGAAGGTGGTCTACAGCGACGACGACTCCTTCTACCTGGTCCAGCCGGTGGATGAGACCGCCTCTTCCCGCCTCCGGGCCGGGGACGAGGTCATCCTCAACACCACCAACATCACCGACGGGATGGTGGTGCGCTCATGAGTATTTCCACAAATTTAGCCCACGTTGTGGAAGAAATCCGGGCCGCCGCCCTGGCCGCTGGCCGGGACCCGGCGGAGATCACCCTGGTGGCCGCCACCAAAACCCAATCCGACGACGTCATCCGGCAGGCCATTGCCGCCGGGGTGACGGTGTGCGGGGAGAACCGGGTGCAGGAGCTCACCGCCCACTGGGAAGCGGGGGCCTATGAGGGGGCACAGGTCCACTTCATTGGCCACTTGCAGACCAACAAGGTGAAATACCTCATGGGCAAAGTGGATTTGATCCACTCGGTGTCCTCCCAGAAGCTGCTGCTGGAAATTGACAAGCAGGCAGGGAAGGCCGGGCTGGTTCAGGACATTTTGCTGGAGGTCAATTTGGCCCAAGAGCCGTCCAAATCCGGCTTTTTTGTCCCCGATGTGCTGCCCGCCGCCCAGCTGTGTGGGCAGCTGGAGCACGTGCGCCTGAGAGGCCTGATGTGCATTCCCCCCGCCGCAACCTTTCCTGAGGAAAATTTACCGTTTTTTCATAAATTGCAGGCTCTTGCTGTTGACATACAGGAAAGAATGGGAGATAATAAAACAGATACCAAGATACTGTCCATGGGGATGAGCGGCGATTTCACCGCAGCCATTGCCGCCGGCGCCACTCATATCCGGGTGGGGACGGCGATTTTTGGCCCTCGTTCGCCCATTTCCAACCCATTTTGAACGATATATAGAAGGGAGTTCTCACCCATGAGCTTTTTGGATGAACTGAAGCGTCTGGCCCGTCCTTACGAGGATGAGGACGACGATGATTACGAGGAGGATTTTGCCCCTGTGAACAACAACGCACCCGCCAGCGAGACCACCCGCACCAGCGAGCCTGAGCGCCGCAACAACAAGGTGGTCAACATCCACACCACCACCCAGCTGCAAGTGGTGCTGGTCAAGCCCGAACGCTTTGAAAATGCCTCTGAAATCGCCGATCACCTGCGGGAGAAGCGCACCGTTGTGCTGAACCTGGAGCAGACCGACAAGACCGTGGCCCGCCGTCTCATCGACTTCCTCTCCGGCGTGACCTACGCCAACGAGGGCACCATCAAGAAGGTGTCCATGGCCACCTACATCATGACCCCCTACAACGTGGAGATCATGGGTGACCTCATCGATGAACTGGAGAACAACGGGCTGTATTTCTAAGCACCGGTTTTGTTTGTTGTGAGAAATAGAAATAAAGGAGACTTGCACAATGATGACTCCGCAGGAGGTAGCCAGCCATGTCTTTGCCAAAGCGACCTTTGGCGGCTACAACATGACCATGGTGGATGAGTTCCTCGATCAGCTCACCGAGGACTACACCGCACTGTACAACGACAACACCATTTTGAAAAATAAGCTGAAGGTGCTCTCCGATTCCATCGAAGAGTACCGGGCCACCGACGTGGCCATGCGTAAGACCCTGCTGGCTGCCCAGCAGATGGCCGACTCCATGGTCAGCGACGCGGAGAAGAAGAAGACCCAGCTGGAGCAGGACGCCACCCAGGAGGCTCAGGCTCGCAAATCCAAGCTGGAGGCGGAGATCGCCGCAGAGGAGTTCCGGCTCCAGCAGGCCCAGAAGGCCACGGCAGACTACGTCATGAAGCTCCACGCCCTCCACCAGGAGGAGCTGGACTACCTGTCCCGTCTGGGCCAGATGGTCCCCCCCGAGATGGCTCAGGCCGCCATGGCCCAGTCCATTGTCCCGGAAGGGCCCACCACCCCCGTGGAGGACCTCACCTCCGAGGAGGAGGAAGTGGAGGAGCCCACCATTTCTCAGCCCCTCCAGCAATCCCAGCAGCCCAAGAACGACCCCGTGGACGATCTGTATCTGGATGCTACCCGCCGGTTTGACGACTTGCAGTTTGGCAAGGACTATCAAATCAAGTAAGTACTTAAAATCCCGTGAAACTTGAAGTTTCACGGGATTTTTTGCCCTTTTTCACCATACTGCCGGGCAGACCGCCGTAGGGGAGGGGCTTGCCCCTCCCGCTTCTCCCCTGGCACTGCCCTGGTTTCGGGCCGGGCAAGCCCGGCCCCTACGCCCAGCACACTGGAAACTGCGTTGCCAGACTACCCTGGTGGAGAGGTGTTTCCACGGCTGAAAACTTGTGTGCCGAGATTCAGGTGATACCGCACTGAAAAATCTGAAAGGAATATTTATATGATAAAATATATATAATGTTTCTTGAAGTTTATATCAGGGCGTGATATGATTGAAGCGAAAGGAAACCAAGAAGAAACATAGCATACAAAAGAAAGGAGGCACCAAAATGGCGTTGTTTGCAGTCCCTTGTCGAGAGGCTTTTCGTATGAATTCCAATATGGAGCAGAAATTACACCAGCCCAACACCACTGTTCTGGATGCTCTCCAGAAGATTCGGCAAGCTGAACTTCACACAGCTAGTCCTTCCCGTCTGCAACAGCTGGACCGTCAGATTCAGGCTGTGAAAACCAGACGATCTAGCCGCAACCCATGATTTGTTCTCAGGCCACCCCAGAGGATCTGGACCAGATTTCCTTTCACTGCGGCCATGCCGGTATCAACGACTATGTTCGTGAGAAATTTCTGTGGGATGAGGATGCCGTACCATATTGTTTCTGGGCTGACTCGGACAAAACACAGCTTGTGGGAATTGCTGCCCTGTCATGCAGCGGCATTGTGATTCACTCCGGCTCCCACTTCAATCTCACACCCGCCATTGAAATTAAGATTTTTGCTCTGGATGAAACGTATCAACATCAGGTGTTTCCCAACTCCGGCGAAGATCAGGGGCATTGGAGCGACTACTGCCTGTACTATCTCATCCAGTTAATCTACACCATTGTGGAAACACAGTGTGGAGCAAACCACATTGTGTTATACTCGGTGCCCGAAGCCGTAACCTTCTATCAGCGTCATGGATTTGGCTCCTTTGTGGAGCTGATGGAAATGCCGTCCAATCGTTTTATTGAGGGCTGTATTCCTATGTATTTGAATTTGTAATTTCTATCCATCCCCGTGAAGCTTTGGTTTCACGGGGATATTTTTTCAATCACAGGGGGATTGTCCTTCTTTTTGAACCAGTTCAGGCTTGCCAGCCTGGTGGGGACGCTTCCCGCTGGGGGTTCCTTTTGCTCGGTCAA
>ERZ1643251.373-NODE-373-length-69127-cov-12.953585_pt1 | contig 69127 bp, 65 predicted proteins | sample MGYA00579261_ERZ1643251 | MGnify/ENA primary metagenome ERZ1643251 (study PRJEB29033, sample SAMEA4952267) | chicken gut metagenome | biome: Broiler Chicken; feature: Gastrointestinal Tract; material: Caecum | place: Ireland | collected 2018 | study: Broiler...
TCCTTCCAGGAGACCTCGCGCGTCCTCACCGAGGCGGCGATCTGCACCAAGCGCGATCCGCTCATCGGTCTGAAGGAGAACGTCATCATCGGTAAGCTCATTCCCGCAGGTACGGGCATGAAGGACTACAAGAACGTCTCCGTTCAGGTGACGGGCGGCTATCGCGACGTGATGGCGCCTGCTTCGGAAACGGAAAACGCATAAACATCTCAAGGGACCCGCCTTATGGCGGGTCCTTTGCGTTTGCGAATCTGCCGCGCTATGGGGAGCACAGCGTTTTGATTGCAAAAGTCCCGCCGATATGATATCATGGTGAAAGACAGAGGTGGTATCATGACGAACGAGCAAATATTCGCGATCGCCATGCGGCAGTCGGCGATCGACAGCGGCTGCGCGGCGGAGGACTTTGCGTGTACGGAACATAAAGTTGTCCCGTCCGCCTCGCACGCGCAGGCAAGAAAGTATGTGGAACTGCCCTTCTTGTGTGACTTCACCTCGTATGGGAGTAATGTCGTCGCCTCCGCCTCGGAGGAGCTGATGCCCGTCGCGCGGGCGTACCTTCAAAAAGTTTCCGCGGCGCACTGCTTTGATGTGCCCAATCTGCATATCCTCTCCGAGATGCTTCGCCCGATGGGCATGACCGTCGGCGTCATGTCCGAATATTTCCTGCCCGATCTGAATGTACTCAGGCCGCTGCCCTGCGACCTGGAGCTGCGTGTCCTCGGACAGGAGCAGTTTTCCGGGCTGTATCTGCCGCAGTGGGGGAACGCGCTGTGCGAGAAGCGCAGGCAGCTGGACGTGCTCGCGGTCGGCGCATACGAACAGGGCGCGCTGGTCGGGCTGGCGGGCTGTTCGGCGGACTGCGAGGACATGTGGCAGATCGGCATCGACGTCCTGCCCGCATACCGCAGGCGGGGCATCGCCTCGGCACTCACGAGCAGGCTTGCATGGGAGACATTGCAACGGGGCAAGGTGCCCTTCTACTGTGCGGCGTGGTGCAACCTCGCCTCCGTGCGCAACGCCATCCGCAGCGGGTTCCGTCCCGCCTGGGTGCAGTTGACCGTGCGGCCCGCGGAAGAGGTCATACAGAGCAAAATTATCTGAGGGAAACGTCCGCCGTGCGGGCGTTTTTTACTGCCAAAAAATTTTTTTGAAAAATTTTGCAGATACTCCAACAAAAGGGGAGGCCCGTACGTTGTATAGGTGAAAGGCGCCCCCCACAAACAAATCAATGGAGGAAAGTATCATGAAAAAGTTTATCGCAATTTGTTCGGCAGTATTGGCAGGCACGGCGCTTCTCGCGTTCGCGGGATGCGACACAGGCTCGGAGCAGGGCAACCTGATCTCGGGCGGACTGGGCGGCGAGGGCACGCAGGTTGAGGCGGGCGCACGCGATGCCTACGGCGTCGGCGCGGTCACAACGGCGGAGCTTCTCTCCGCGCTCGCCCCCGCAGCGGAGGCGGCGCCGCTCTCGCAGGTCACGGAAGGTGGCACGGCGGCACAGCCCACGCAGGAGGAACTGGAGAGCTTCAATGAGTACTTCGTCACGCTCAACACCTTCCTCGGCGGCGAAGGGTTTACGACGACGGTCGTGGAAAATCCCGATGCGGACTATGCCTTCGACTACAAGCTCACCGTCGAAGGGACGCAGCTGGACGGCACCGTCATCTCGCAGGTCATGTACTATTCGGAGGAGAGCGTCGCCGTCCGTCCCGACGATGACGACAACGAGCGCGTGGAGGCGTACCGCCTGACGGGCGTTGTCATCCTCGACGGCGTCTCCTACGAAATGGGCGGCTACCGCAGCGTGGAGACGGAGGAGGAGCGCGATGAGACGGAAGTCAGCGAGGAGCTGTGGATCCGCGCGTCGCACCCCACCGAAACGGGCACCTATGTGCAGATGAATCTGGAGACGGGCACGGAAGAGGAGCACGGCGAGACGGAGACCGAGCGCGAATATGTGTACAGCATCTACCGCGGCGGCAGCCTTGTCGAGCGTGCGAGCGTCGATTTCGAGACGGAGAACGAGAACGGCAGAACGGAGACGGAGTACGAGCTGGGCATCCTTAGAAACGGTGAGCGCACCACCTATGAGGTCGAGCGTGCGGAGCGCGCGAACGGCACCGTCACCATCGGCGTCAACTATCGCCTCGCAAGCGGCGAGCGCGGCAGGTTCGTGATCACGCAGACCGCGGACGGGCTCAGCTATGCCTTCGACGACGGCGGTCGCATCGATTTCGACGACGACCGTGACGATTGGGACGATCACGATGACCGCGACGATTGGGATGATTGGGATGACTGATCGCGGCTGACCGCGGGAAGCATGGAAGCCGGCGCCCTCTTGACAGAGGGCGCCAAAACCTGATATAATCAAGCGACGGGAGGAACAGCATGTCGCTCGATCAAGCCATGACAAGACTGGCGGCGGGAGAGAAGGCCGCCTTCGATGAGATCTACCGCGCAACGCGCAGGACGGTCTACTATATCGCGCTCTCCTATGTGCGCGAACGCATGCTCGCCGAGGACGTCATGCAGACGACCTACCTGAAGGTGCTGGGAAATGCGTCGCGCTACAAAAGGGGGACGAACGCGAACGCCTGGATCGCGCGCATCGCCCGCAACGAGGCGATCGACCTTCTGCGCCGCCGCTCGCGCGAGCTTTCGGTGGACGAGCGGGAAAACCCGCTCCCCTTCGGCACGCAGAACGTGGACGACTACGGGCTTCTCATCGACCTTGCGCGGCGCATCTTAAAACAGGAGGAATTCTCCGTTCTGATGCTCGCGGCGACGGAGGGCTACAAGCGGCGGGAGATCGCGCAGATGCTCTCCATGCCGCTGCCCACAGTTTCATGGCACTATACGCGTGCGGTCAAAAAGTTGCAGCACGCGCTTCAGGAGGAAAAGCGCGAACAGATCATAGGAGGCGGGATCGTGCAAAGAGGGGAACTGGAACGCGAACTCCGCCGCGAGGCGGAAGAACATACGCCCGACGTGTACGAGCGGGTGGTCACGGCGCAGCCCGACGGCAAGGCGGGCGAGGTCGTCGCGGCAGCGCGTCCGCGCAGACCGCTGATCATCGCTGCATGCGCCCTTGCTGCCATTTTTCTCGTGCTCGTCTGCCTGCTGCCCGTCCTGCTGGCGGGCGGCGGCGCGGCGGGGCTCTCGGGCAACTTGTACATCAGCATCAACCCTGCGGTGGAGTTTGTCGTGGAGGAGGACCGCGTCGTCAGCGTGCGGGCGCTCAATCGGGACGCGGCGCTTCTCCTTAGCGGCGAGGACTTCACGGGGCTCTCGCCCGAGGACGCGGGCGAAAAATTTGTACAGCTCTCTGAAAACAAGCATCTCATTACGGCAGAGGGCGTGGGCGTGACGGCGACGGGCGAGGACGCTGCGGCGCTCGAACAGCGCGTGCGCGACCGGCTTGCGGGCAGCACGCAGAATTATGCGGTGCACGATATGTCCCAGAGCGATCTGGATGCGCTCATCGCCGCCTATGACGAGCAGGCGATGGGGGACTTCGAGGACTATCTGGAGCGCGAACTTTCCCACCTGCGCACCGACTTTGCCGAACGCGTGCACACGCTCATGGAGAGCTATTCTGCCGATCTTGACGCGGTGTTTGCGGGCAGCATGACGCAGGCGGCGTTCAATGAGAAATACCTCTACCTCGGCGAGGACTGCATCTTTGAGGACGGCGATGAAACGCAGCGCGAACTTTCGGAGAACTTCGCAGAACTGCAGCGCGAGATCGAGCGCTACGGGGACGACTACATCTTCGAAGAATTATTTGATGAGTTCATCGAGGCAGTCGAGGAGCTGTATGAATCGGACGTCGAACAGGGCGGCGACGACGGCAACGATGACAGCGACGATGACGACGATGACGATGACGACGATCGCGACGACGATGGCGATGACGACGATGATGATGACGACGATCGCCGTCGGGACAGAGACAGGTGACAAAAAACGGGCGCAGCGCCCGTTTTTTTGTGTGCGGAAGCGTCTGTCGCTTGACAGACGGCGCCGCCTGTGCTACTATATTTAGAAAATAATCGAAATACGGAGGGGGATATGCCAAAGAGGGAAAAACAGGACGTCTGGGGCGCGCTCGCGGATGGTACGCGGCGGGAGATCTTGCTGCTGCTTTTTTCCCGTCCGCACACGGCGGGGGAACTTGCCGATCAGTTCGAACTGACGGCGGCGACCGTCTCCCATCACCTCGCCGTGCTGCGGGCAAGCGGACTGGTGCATGTCGAGCGGCGCGCACAGACGCTCATCTATTCGCTCGCTGCGGAGGGCTTTGGGGAGGTCTCCGCCTATCTGAAGCTGTTTGCGCGCGGCAGGCGCAAATGACATATCCGCGTTTGCGCGGGAATAGGATAAAACGCTTGACTTCCGCCGCGCGTATGATATAATAGGGGTATATACAGTAGGGTATATACACATCCATTGAGGGAGTAGCAGACGCTGATGCGTAGCAAGTCAACATACTGACTTCGGTCTGGCTTGCTTTTGATTGCGAGACTCATGGCGGTTTTTTTGCCGTGCATGCAGTCTGCTCCGAACAAGATTACGTACGGCAGGTTGTGCCGTACTTTTTTCTTGCCTTCGGAGGGATTTATGGACGTTTATTTCTATCTCAACGCAGTCGGGTTTGGCGTCGGACTTGCGATGGACGCCTTTTCGGTGTCCATGGCAAACGGGCTGAACGAGCCGCGCATGAAGACGGGCAAGGCGGCTGGCATTGCGGGCGTGTTCGCCTTTTTCCAGATCAACATGCCCCTTTTAGGGTGGTTCTGCGTCCACACGATCGCGTCCGTATTCGAGGCGTTCCGCCCCGCGATCCCCTGGATCGCGCTCATCCTGCTCGCCTTCATCGGCGGGAAGATGCTTCTCGAGGGCATCCGCAACAAGGGGGAGGCGGAAAAGACGACCGTCGGCATCGGCGCGCTCTTCCTGCAGGGGATCGCGACCTCCATCGACGCCCTGTCCGTCGGTTTCACGATTTCCGACTTCACTTTTACCATGGCGCTCACGGAGTGCCTCATCATCGGCTGCGTAACCTTTCTCCTGTGCTTTGCGGGCGTGTTCATCGGCAAAAAGTTCGGCACCAGACTCGCGGGCAAGGCGAGTATTTTGGGCGGCGTCATCCTCATTCTCATCGGGCTGGAGATTTTTCTCACGGGCATTCTCGGCTGAGTTTTTTACATACGTCCGCGAAAATTCGTACATAGAGTATTCCGCCGCGGGGCGCGCTGAGATCAGCGCGCCCCGCGGCGGATATATTTTTTCCGATTTTCTTTTGAAAAAGTATTCCCTTACGGCAAAAAATATGGTATGATGGGTATTATCCATGCGAGGAGGGAAGCGATGTCGGAGAAACTGACGCTCAAAGAACGGCTTGATCCGAAAAAGCACGCCGATAAGGCGTGGTATCTTGCGCTCCTCGATCAGGAGGCGCAGTTCGCCTACGAGCGGGATCATCTCGACGCGGTGCTCAGAATGCTCAAGGTGTTCTATATCCTGCGCTATCGCAGGCAAATCGCGCAGCTGCGGGAGGAGTGCGAAGAACTCCGCCAAAAGGAGCACTACAGCGCCGAGGACTTCTGCACCCTGCAGGAAAAGAAGGCGGAGATTGCAGAGAACACCCGCCGTATGAATGAATACAAGCCCTATTTTTTCGAGCCATACTTTGCGCGCATGGACGTCGTGGACGACAAGGAGGGCTACAACAGCTACTATATCGGCAAGAAGGGGGACGTCAATTTAGAGATCGTGGACTGGCGCGCCCCTCTCGCCGTCAGGTACTACCAGAAGAGCCGCGTCACTTTCACGATCAACGAGTACGAGTACCGCACCGTGCTGCGCCGCGCGCTCTCCGTCAAAAACGGCAAAGTGCTGGACTTCAAGAACGAGTACCTTTCCGTCGGCGACGTCTTAACGCCCGAGGAGATCGGCGGCAGGGACGAGGAGATCCTGTTCGATCCGTACCTGAGAAGCATCATCCAGAGCCGCAAGGACGACGTCAAAGTCCGCGATATCATCCGCACCATTCAGGAACAGCAGTTCGATATCGTCACCAAGCCCGAGCGCGAGAGCTTTGTGCTGCAGGGCTGCGCGGGCAGCGGCAAGACGATGATCTTGCTGCACCGCCTGAGCTATCTCATGTACAACAACGAGAGTCTGCACCCCGGGGACGTGCTCGTCATCACGCCGTCGGAGAGCTTCAACGGCTTTATCGACGAGCTCTCGCAGATGCTGGAACTGGAAAAGGTGCGCACGACCACGCTGCGGGACTACTATTTCCGCGCGCTCTCGGGGGAGGGCATTGACCTCAGGTCCAGGCTGACGGACGCCCGCGAGCCGGAGGAGTACCTTGCCTATGTCTACTCCGCCCGCTTCCCGCGGGACGTCTCGGCGCGCATTCATAAATTGTACGAGGAGCTGTTTGCCCTGTTTACCGCGCCCGAGTGCCGCGCGGTGTCCGAAGCCATCCTTGCCATGTGCCGGGAGCGGCAGGCGCAGTTTGTGCGCATCCGCAACGGCTCGGTGCGCGTGCGCCGCGCCGTGCTGGGCGAGCTCAAGGAGAGCAAGGAGGGCGGATTCTACTTCACCAAGCCCTTCCGCACGCTGATGAGCGCGTTCACGCAGGCGGAGGATTTTTTGCGCTTCGTGCTCGAAGAACACGAGCGCACGCCCGATTATTTCTTTCGCCAGTTCTCGGAGTTCTACCGCAGCGCCCACCTGATTGCGGCAGGCGGGGAGAAGGTGTTCCGCGGCGCGCAGGAGGACCTTGCCTCCCTCGTCGTCACCGTGGACAAGGAGATTGCCGACCTCATGCGCTATAAACAGAAGCGGGGCACGGAGGAGGTGCTCACCTACGCCGACCGCATCGCCCGCCGCGAACAGCTCAAGGCGGAGGCGGAGCGCACCCGCGCGCTCATTGGCGAAATGGAGGAGGGGCTCTCTCTGTTCTCCGATTTCTTTGCCGTCATCCGCCTGACGCGTAACTGCGTCGAGCTCGGAAAATGCCGCGGCGGCGCAGATGTCGCCCGCTGGCTGTATCGGGAGACGGTCAGGCCCGCCAAGACAAAACACGGCATGAAGGGCGTCTATCCCTCGGACGGGTACGCCATGTGCTATTGCCTGACCGAGGCGGGGCGGGAACTCAAGCCCCGCTACGGTCTGGTGTTCGTGGACGAGGGGCAGGACATCTCCGAGGGCGAATATGCCCTGTTGCACCGCATCCATTCGGACGCGGCGTTCAACGTGTTCGGCGACCTCAAGCAGAATATCACCCCCTGGCGCGGCGTGCGGGACTGGGCAAAGGTGGGCGGCAACATCTATACGCTCAACCAGAACTATCGCAACACCAACGAAATCGTCGCCTTTGTCTCCCGCGTGCTGGACGCCGACATGCGCCCCATCGGGCTGGAGGGGGCGGAGGTCGCGCACATCAAGCCCCGCCAGGTGAGCGCCTTTTTCCGTGAAAAGCAGGGCTTGCGGGCGGTTATTGCCAAGGAGGAGTACCTTCCGTTCTTTGACAAGCGCGGGTACAAAGTTCTGACGGGTGACGCGCAGCTCAGCCGCAGCAAGATCAACGTGATGAGCGTCTTTGCGAGCAAGGGTCTGGAGTTCTCCGCTGTCGCCGTCTACGACAAGGGCATGACGGAGAACGAGAAGTATATTGCTTATACAAGGGCGCTCAAAGAGTTGGCTATCATAGAGGATGATTGACGCGCCGCGCATCGCGGGATACTGTGTCGAACTGACGCGCTCCTCGGTCATTTACCGTTTTGTAAACTCCCGTCGTCGCTTGCGCGTTCTCCTTGTCTGCCGCGCGATCGGCGCGTCAATTTGGAAGGGCGCCGCTCATCGCGGGATACGGCGTCAAATTTACGCGCACGAAAAGGGTACTGCCATGAAAGATATCTTTTTGCTCGATCTGGACGATACGCTGTTTGATTTCCGGCGCGGGGAGCGCGAGCAGATCTCAGATACGCTCGCGCACTTCGGATTTTCGCCCACGCCGCGCATGGCGGAGCGCTTTCACGAGATCAACGACGGGCTCTGGAAAGGGCTGGAGCGGGGCGAGGTCACGCGCGAGCGGCTGCTCACTCTGCGTTTTGACATGCTGTTTGCGGAGTTCGATCTCACGGGCAATGCGGCGCTTCTCCGGCGCCACTACTTTGAGGGCATGGCGCAGCGGGCGTACCTGATGGACGGCGCAAAGGAGTTTTTAGCCGCGCTCGGGACGCGGGGCAGGCGGTATGCCGTGACCAACGGTTCGGCGTTTGTACAGAGCCGCCGTCTGGCTGCCGCGGGCATCGACAAGGATTTCGACGCGGTCTTTATCTCGGAGGCGGTGGGCTACAACAAGCCCTCGCCCGCCTATGCCGACTATGTGAAAAGCCATATTCCCGATTTCGATTGTTCCCGCGCCGTGTGGGTGGGGGACAGCCTGACCTCGGACAGGGGCTGCGCGCAGGCGATGGGGGTGGACTTCATCCTCTTTCGCCCGGGCGGGCGCCCCGCGGGGTATGAAGGACTTCTCGCGCAGAGTTATCCCCAAACGCTCGCGCTCATTGACGGCCTGTAGAGCGCGAAACGCATCGTTTCGATGACGCGGCGCACCGTTTCCCTTCAAACGCTTGACAGCAAGGGGGGGTGGTATGATAGAATACAGAAAAACCGCGCAGAACGAGTGCGCGATTTCACGGAGGACATATGGAAGAAAACAACGCGCCCTTCCCCGCGTACGGGGATGAGGTCATTCAGGCGGAGGGGCTGCGCAAGATCTTTGCGCTCTCCCGCAGGCAGCGGGCGCTGGAAAAGACAAACGACGCCTACCGCATTGCCGTGGACGGGCTGAACTTAAAAGCCTACCGCGGCGAAATTTACGGGCTGCTCGGTCCCAACGGTGCGGGCAAGACGACGACGCTGCGCATGCTCTCCACTCTCATCAAGCCCGATGCGGGCGACGCCTTTGTCTGCGGATATTCCGTCTGCAAACAGCCCGACAAGGTGCGCGACGTCATCGGATTCATGACCAGCGAACTCAAACTGGAGGGGTTCTTCACGCCCTCCTATCTCTTTGACTTCTTCGGCGCGATGCACGGCATGGACAAGGCAAAGCTCGCCGCCCGCAAGAAGGAGCTGTTCGCGCGCTTCGGCATCGACAAGTTTGCCGAAGTCAAGGTGAAGGACCTCTCCACGGGCATGAAGCAGAAGGTCTCGCTGGTCATCGCCATCGTGCACGACCCGGACGTCGTCATCTTCGACGAGCCGACCAACGGGCTGGACGTGCTGACGGCAAAGGTCGTCACCGACTTTTTGCTGGAACTCAAGGCGATGGGCAAGAGCATCATTCTCTCCACGCATATTTTCTCGCTCGTCGAAAAGCTTTGCGACAGGGTGGGCATCATCATCGACGGCAAAATGGTCGCGGACGGCACGCTCTCCGAGCTTTGCGGCGGCATGACGCTCGAGGACAGGTTCTTTGAAATTTACCGCGAGACGAAGGGGGAGAGCGTATGAAACTTATTGCACTCATGAAGAAGGAGTTTCTGCGCTTCTTCGGCGATCCCAAACTCATCGTCACGATGCTCCTTCCCGGCATCCTCATCTATATCATCTATTCGCTGATGGGAACGGCGATCTTCGGCGGCGAGGAGGTATACGACTTCAAAGTGTACGTCACCGAGCATTCGCAGGCGGAGACGGTCATCGCGCAGACGGTGGAGGCAAACGAGGGCTGGAGCATCGAGTTCCTGGAGCTTGGCGAACTGACGCTCGAGGAGGCCGCCGCCGAGGTGCAGGCGGGCGAGGCGGATGCGGTCATCGTCTATCCCGAACACTTTGACGAGGGCATCGCGTCGGGCGGGGATTTCAGCGCGTCGCTCGACCTCGTCTACAACTCTGCCAACACGCAGAGCCTGCGCGCCTACACCATTCTCAACGCCGTGTTTGCAAGCTGGGCGCGCCCCTTTGTGCTCACGGCGAGCGATATGGGAGAGACGGACGCGTTCGGCATGCAGATGATGTCGGGTTTTCTGCCCTTCCTCATCGTCATATTCATCTTCTCCTCGTGCATGTCGGTGACGCTTGAGTCGGTCGCCGGCGAGAAGGAGCGCGGCACGCTCGCGACCATCCTCGTCACCTCCGCGCGCCGCTCGGACATCGCGCTCGGAAAAATTCTGCCCCTTGCCTGCGTCTCCCTGATCGGCGCGGCGTCCAGCTTTCTGGGCGTGGCGCTCTCGCTGCCCACGCTGATGGGCGTGAGCATCGACGTCGCGATCGCGGGCGTGGGCGCACTGGAATTTTTCTTCATCTTCCTGCTCATTGTCTCCGTCGTGCCTCTCATCGTCGCGGCGATCGCCGCCGTCTCCACGCTCTCGCGCTCGGTCAAGGAGGCGTCCTCCTATACGAGCGTGCTCATGATCCTCGTCATGGTGCTCTCCATCGTCGCATCCTTTGTCTCGGGGATCGGGGACTGGGTGGTCGTCATCCCCGTGCTCAACGCGGTCGTCGCCATGCAGGGCGCGCTGATGGGGGCGGCGTCCGTCTGGATGTGCCTGACGGCGGTTGCGCTCAACCTCGTCTACACCGTGGCGCTCGTCGCGCTCATTGCGCGGCTCCTCTCCAGCGAGCGCGTCATGTTCGGAACGTAAGCATTTCGCAACTTTTTGAAAGATCACTCCTGCGCGGAGTGATCTTTTTGCGCCGAAATTTTGCCGATTTCGTCAATATTTTCAAAATCTCTTGCTCCAAATCACAAGATATGGTATAATGTCCGTTGAACGACACATTTTTATGAGGTAACTATGGCGGAGAATCACTACGACGCGGGTGACATCACCATTCTCGAAGGGCTGGACGCCGTCCGTCTGCGCCCGGGCATGTATATCGGTTCAACGGGACCCAAGGGACTGCACCACATTCTCTGGGAGATCGTCGACAACGCGATCGACGAGGCGGCGAACGGCTTTGCCGATCAGATCGACGTGCGCATCTACAAGGACGGCAGCGTATCCGTCGAGGACAACGGGCGGGGCATTCCCACGGACATCCACCCCAAGACCAAGGTCTCGGGCGTGCAGGTCGTCTTTACCCAGCTGCACGCGGGCGGAAAATTCGATGAGCACAACTACTCCTTCTCGGGCGGGCTGCACGGCGTGGGGGCGTCGGTCACGAATGCGCTCTCCAAGTGGCTCAAGGTGCGCGTCAATAAGGACGGCAGTACCTGGGAGATGGAGTTTCATTCCTATTACGACAAGGCGAAGAAGAAATACGAATCGGGCATCCCCGTCGCGCAGCTGCAAAAGACGGGCAAGTGCGGTAAGGCGCACGGCACCTTAGTGCACTTCATGCCGGACGACGCCGTGTTCGGCGACAACGAGATCCAATTAACGGCGGTCACCCACCGCCTAAGAGAGCTCGCTTTCCTCAACAAGGGACTCAGGATCACCCTGACTGACGAGCGCGTCACGCAGAACGAGATGGCGTCGGGCGAGGAGGCACAGCAGCTCGATCTTCTGGGCGCCACGCAGCCGTACAGCGTCACCTTCCACTACGAAGGGGGCATCTCCGACTTTGTCGCCTCCCTCAACGAGGGCAAGAACAAGCTCTACAGCCCGCCCATCTACTACAGGGGGGAGAAGGACGGCATCCTCGTCGAGTTCGCCGTGCAGCACACGGGGGAGTTCACGGAGAACCTCTTTTCCTTCGTCAACAACATTCCCACGCCCGAGGGCGGCTATCACGAGACGGGCTTCCACGGCGGCATTACGCGCGTGTTCAACGACTACGCGCGCGATACCAAGGTGTTGAAGGACAAGGACGCCAACTTTACGGGCGACGACTTCCGCGAGGGCTTAACGGCGGTGCTGTCCATCAAGATGAAGAACGTCCAGTTCGAGGGGCAGACCAAGACCAAACTGGGCAATCCCGAGGCGCGCACGCCCGTTGAGTCCGTCGTCAGCGAGGGGCTGCGCACCCTCATTGCCCAGCCCAAAAACAAGAAGATCTTTGACGAGATCGTCAAAAAGGCGCAGAACGCGGCGCGCGTGCGCATCGCGACCCGCCAGGCAAAGGAGAACGCCCGCGCCAAGAACAGCATCGACTCGTTGCAGCTCGTCGGCAAACTCGCCGCCTGCTCAGGCAGAACGCCCGAAAAGAACGAGCTGTTCATCGTCGAGGGCGACTCTGCGGGCGGCACCGCAAAACAGGCGCGCGTGCGGCAGTTCCAGTCCATTCTGCCCCTGCGCGGCAAGCCGCTCAACGTGGAAAAGAAGCGCCTCGATCAGGTGCTCGCCAACGAGGAGATCAGGACGATCATCTCCGCCCTCGGCGCGGGCGTCGGGAACGACTTCAACCTCGAGAAACTCAACTACCACAAGGTCATCATCCTCTCCGATGCCGATCAGGACGGCTTCCATATTCGCTGCATCCTGCTCACTTTCTTCTTCCGCTACATGCGCCCGCTCGTCAACGCGGGGCACGTCTATATCGGCATGCCGCCCCTTTACAAGGTGTACAAGCAGAACGGCAGCGTCGAGGAGTACGCCTATGACGACAAGGAGCTCGCGGAGAAGATCGAAAAAGTGGGCAGGGGATATCTCATCCAGCGCTACAAGGGACTGGGGGAGATGAGCGCCGAACAGCTCTGGAAAACGACCATGGATCCCGCGCGCAGGAATCTGACGCAGGTCACGATCGAGGACGCCGTCGCCGCGGAGGACATGATCACGACCCTCATGGGCGACAAGGTGGAGGGGAGAAAGGAATTTTTGAACCGCAACGCCAACTTCAACAAACAGGACGCATTCATGGATCGCGTGAAGATCAGAAAGGAGGACGGCAATGAAGAATGACCGCAAAAAGCAGCCCGAACCGCAGGGCACGCTGTTCGTCACGCCGCTCGAAGATGTCCTGCCCGCCTCCATGCTTCCCTATGCGGAGTTCGTCATTCTCGATCGCGCGCTGCCCCGCGTCGAGGACGGCTTGAAGCCCGTCCAGCGGCGCATCCTCTATACCATGTACGAAATGGGACTGACCCCCGATAAGCCGCACAAGAAGTCGGCGCGCATCGTCGGCGACTGCATGGGTAAGTATCACCCGCACGGCGACTCCTCCGTCTATGACGCGATGGTGCGCATGGCGCAGGACTTCAACATGGGACGCACGCTCGTCAACGGGCACGGCAATTTCGGTTCGGTGGACGGCGACCCCGCCGCCGCGATGCGCTATACCGAGGCACGCCTGGAGCCGCTCGCCTTGGAGCTGTTGCGCGATCTCGATAAGAACACCGTTCCCTTTTCGCTCAACTTCGACGACTCCCTGAAGGAGCCGGACATGCTCCCCGGGCGCTTTCCCAACCTGCTCGTCAACGGGGCCTCGGGCATTGCCGTCGGGCTTGCGACCAACATCCCGCCGCACAACCTCGCCGAGACCATTGACGGCGTCGTCGCGTATATCGACAATCCTAAGATCACGCTGGAGGAGATGCGCAGGTATATCCCCGCGCCCGACTTCCCGACGGGCGGCTATATCATCGCCAACGAGCTGGAACAGGCGTATCGCACGGGCAAGGGGCGCATCACGCTGCGCGCGCGCATCCACGTCGAACAGAACGACAACGGCAAAAAGACCATCGTCATCACCGAACTTCCCTATCAGGTCAACAAATCGGCGCTCCTTCGGAAGATCGCAGACCTGCGCGAGGAGAAGAAGGAGGAGCTTGCCGCGATCACGCGCGTGCAGGACGAGTCCGACCGCGAGGGCATCCGCGCGATCGTCGAAGTGCGCGCCGACGGGGACGTCGACAAGGTCTTGAAACTGCTCTACAAATACACCGATCTCGAGACGACGTTCGGCATCAATATGGTCGCCATCGCGGGCGGAAAGCCCATGCTGATGGGGCTGATGGATATCATCCGCTACTACGTCGGCTATCAGCGCGAAGTCGTGCTCGCCCGCACCAAGTTTGACCTGGCGGCGGCAAAGGAGCGCTGTCATATCCTTGAAGGGCTCATCATCGCCGTGCGCAATATCGACGAGGTCGTCAAAATCATCAAAAATGCGGACTCCACCTCGGACGCGCGCGACAAACTCAGGAAGCGCTTCTCGCTCTCGGAAAAGCAGGCGCAGGCCATCCTCGATCTGCGCCTCGCGCGCCTGACCAAGCTGGAAGTGTTCAAGCTGGAGGAGGAGTTAAAGCGGCTCAAGGAGCTCATCGAATACCTCACCGCGATCGTGAACAGCCAGCGCAGACAGCTCGAGGTCGTCAAAGAGGAGATCCTGCAGATCAAAAAGGCGTACAAGATGCCCCGCCGCTCCGAACTGGTCGACTCCGTCGAACAGGCGGGCGCCGAGCGGGAGGACGTGCGCGCGCCCGGCGTCAAGAGCGTTCTGTGCATCACGGCGGACGGCAGGCTCAAGTGCGTCAGCGAGCGCGGCTATGCGATGACCGCGGGCAAGACGCTCACGGCGGACACGGCAAACGGGCTCATCGTCAGCGGCATGACACGCATGCTCTCGGGCGAGGACGCGATCATCGTCTCAGACCTTGGAAACTGCTACCGCATCCGCGGCGAACAGGTCTCGTGCAAGCTCACGGACAAGGGCTATTCGCTCTACGACCTGTTCGATGACGCCGCAGAGGACGAACGCCCCGTCGCCATCCTGCCCTCTAAGGCGGGGGAAGGGTATCTGCTCGTCATGACCAAGCAGAGCATGATCAAAAAGACGCTCTGGTCGGAGTACGACGTCAACAAGACGATTTTCCAGGCGATCCGCCTCAACGAGGGCGACCGCGTCATCTCCGTCCAGCCCGCCGACCCCGATGAGGAGGGGACGACCATCTTCATGGTCACGCGCGGCGGCATGTGTATCAACGCCAAAAACGAGATCCCCGTCCAGAAGCGCATCGCGGGCGGCGTGCGCGGCATCAACCTCAGGGATGGGGACGAGGTCATCTTCGCCTCGCAGATCCACGAGGAAGGGGAGATTGTCACCGTCACGGCAGACGGCAGGTTCAAGCGCGTCATCGCGGCGCAGATCGATCCGCTCCCGCGCTATCGGAAGGGCGTGCAGATCACCTCTTTGAAGGGGACGGAGCTCATCTTTGCCGACTACGTCACTGAGCCTTATACGCTCGCCGTGCGCACGGACGAGGACGAAGTGCTCGAGATCGACACCGAGGACATTCCGATCGACACCACCTCGACGCGGAGCAGACCCTTCAAGGGCACCAAGTGGAAGCCCGTGGAGATCCACGCCGTCAGATTCCGCGAAAAGTAATTTTTCCTTTGCAATGAGGTCGGCCTTCCCCGAATCGGAGATTCGGGGAAGGCTGAGTTAAATATCTTCCGTAAATATAAAGCATAAGCAACTGTTTTTATGAATATTTATGCAAACAGCCCCCTTTTTTGTTGATAAAAACATGCAATTGTGATAGAATAAAGTGAAATTCGGCGGCAGGCCTCTGCCGTCGCCTACAGTTTTTTTGAGGTAATATGCAATGAAGAAGTTTTTGACGGTATGCCTTGCAGCGGGAACGCTTGCGGCAAGTGCGCTCGGATTTTCCGCGTGCAGCGGGAACACGCTCGTCGTCTATACCGAAGCGGGCTTTCCGCCCTTTGAGTATAGGTCTGAAAACTCAATCGTCGGCGTAGACGTGGATATCATGAATATGGTCGGCGAGAGACTGGGAATGGACGTTCACTTTGAGAGCGTTGATTTCGATATCATCATCGATACTGTCTCTCAGGGCAGGCTTGCCAATGTCGGCGCGGCGGGCATTTCTATCACCGAGGAGCGCAAAGAAAAGGTGGATTTCTCCATCCCCTACTACACGGCGTCCCTGTATGTCATCTATCGTGAGGATGGCACAATGGCGCCCGAGATCAGCGAGAGCACCGCGGAGAACGGCGAAGTCATCTACTGGGATTCGCTTGCGGGTATGACGATTGGCGTGCAGGGCGGCACGACGGCGGACCTCTTCCTCACCGATGAAATCAATGAGGATTGGGGTGTGCTTTATAATACCGAAACTAACAAAAGGAGTTTTGATTCCTTAAGTGTTGCAGTCAATGACATTGGATTGAATTCTAATGTTGTCATCATCGACGAGTTGCCCGCACAGACGCTGGTCGCGAACAACGAAGGGCTTGCCTGCCTGCCGCTCTATTACAAGGGCGAAACGGTGGAAGAGGACGAAGCTGCGGTCGATGAGTATGCGATCGCGGTCACGCCTGGGCAGGACGAGCTGCTTAACGCCATCAACGAAGTGCTCCGGGAACTGATCGACGACGTCGATGCAGACGGCAACAACGGTATCGATCGCCTCATTATGAACCATCTGGATCTCGCATCAGACTAAGCAAATAACGGCGGGCTTCCGCACACAGGTTGCGGCAGCCCGCATTTTATAAAGGAAACAGCATCGTGTTTGAAGATATCGTAACCATTTTGTCCTCTCCCACCTACATGGGATATATCTGGCAGGGATTCGGCACCACGCTCGCCGTCACCCTTATCGCCGCGCTCATCGGTCTTGTCCTCGGCTTTATCGTCGCCGTGGTCAAGATCGCCGCAATGTACAACAAGTGGATGAAGATTCCCTCCTTTATATGTGGAATTTATACAACAATCATTCGTGGCACACCCGTTGCATTGCAGTTATTCCTGATGGTGTTTGCTATTCTTGTGATTCGAGGATTTTCACCTTATGCTGCCATTTTAACTTTTGGCATCAACTCGGGCGCGTACGTCTCGGAAAATATCCGCGCGGGCATCATGTCCGTCGACAACGGGCAGATGGAGGCAGGGCGCTCTTTGGGCATGCCCTGGGGCGCGACCATGGTCAAAATCGTCTTTCCGCAGGCGATCAAAAACGTCGTGCCCGCGATCGGCAACGAGATGATCGCGCTCCTGAAGGAAACCTCTATTATTGGTTGGATTGGAAGGACTCCAGGTACGCTTACTTTTGATTTGAATGCAGCTGCAGCAGAACTTGCGAATGAATTGGGTGGAGTTTATCTTGCTCCTTACCTTATTGTCGGCTGTTTCTACCTTGTAGTAGTTTATGCAATGGTTCTTATCTTAAGATTGGTGGAGAGGAGGCTGAGAAAGAGTGATCGCCGTTAAAAATCTGTATAAAAATTTCGGCAAGACGAGCGTTCTGAAGGCGGTCTCCACGACCGTCGAAAAGGGCGAGAAGGTCGTCATCATCGGTCCCAGCGGCAGCGGAAAATCGACGCTTCTAAGGTGCATGAACCTGCTTGAAGATCCCACCTACGGCGAAGTCTGGGTGGACGGTCAGCTCATCACGCCCGTCGATCCCTACCTGCATCCCGAGATCATCTCCCTCTCCAACACCTATCGGCGCATGATGGCGGAGGGCGGCGACGAGGAAGCGGTCATCGCCGAGATCAAGCAAAACGATCTGCTTAAAAAGCTGGAGGGCGGCGCCTACGCAAAGGCGATCAGGGCGTACAGGAAGGAGCACTTCCTCGATATCAACCTCGTCCGCCGCAAGATCGGCATGGTGTTCCAGCACTTCAACCTCTTCAACAACAAGACGGTGCTGGACAACATGACGCTCGCGCCCGTCCTTTTGAAGCTCAAGAGTAAGGCGGAGGCGGAGGAACAGGCGCACGCGCTTTTGAGGCGCATCGGTCTGGAGGACAAGGCAAACGTCTATCCCTCCACGCTCTCGGGCGGACAGAAGCAGCGCATCGCCATCGTGCGCGCGCTCGCGATGAACCCCGACTACATGCTCTTTGACGAGCCGACGAGCGCGCTCGATCCCGAGATGGTCGGGGAAGTCCTTGAACTCATGAAGGAGCTCGCCGAGACGGGCATGACCATGGTCATCGTCACGCACGAGATGGGCTTCGCCCGCGAGGTCGGCACGCGCGTCCTCTTCATGGCAGACGGTCAGATCGCCGAGGAGGGGACGCCCGCCGAGGTGTTCGGGAGTCCTAAGTCGCCCCGCCTGCAGGAGTTCCTGTCCAAAGTTTTGTAAGACGTACCTCCGATTTTTGTGCCAAACGTTTGGGGTTTGGCATACGAGAAGGAGTAAAAGCTATGTCTCTGATGATCTTCGATCACCCGCTCATCAAGCACAAGATCGCCATCCTGCGCAATAAAAACACGCCCATGAAGGAGTTTCGCGAGCTCATCGAGGAGATCACGCTCGTCATGAGTTACGAGGCATTCCGCGACGCGCCCATGCACAAAGTCATGGTGGAAACGCCGCTCGAGACGTGCGAGCAGGAGATGGTGGACGAGCGCTCCATCGCTATCGTGCCCATTTTGCGTGCAGGGCTGGGTATGGTCAACGGCGTGCACTCCATCTTTCCCAACGCGCGCGTCGGGCATGTGGGCATGTACCGCGACGAGGCGACGGCGATCCCGCACGAGTACTACTGCAAGCTTCCCGAGGGCATCGAGAACATGACGGCAATTTTGCTCGACCCCATGCTCGCGACGGGCGGCTCCGCCTGCGACGCGGTCGCGCTCTTAAAGCGCCACGGCGTTAAAAAGATCAAGTTCATGGCGATCATCGCCGCGCCGCAGGGCATCAGGCGCCTCACCGGGGAACACCCCGACGTGGATGTGTTCGTCTCCACCTGTGACCGCGACCTCAACGAGCACTGCTATATCCTGCCGGGTCTCGGCGATGCGGGCGACAGGCTGTACGGAACCAAGTAAACAAATTTTATCACTGACCCGGCGCGGCATGCCGCGCCGGGCCGGTTTCTGCGAAACGGAAGTTTTTTTCACACGCGCGATTGCGCGGACATGCGTCATGTGCTTGACGGCGCGCACCATTTTGTGATAAAATCTACGGAAGAACAATTTGGGAGCAGGAAACATGCGCAAAAAATGGAACAGGGGCTTTACGACCCCCGAACTTGTCATCGTCATCGTCGTCATTGTCATTCTGGCGGCGGTGCTCATTCCGACGTTCATCATTCTCGCGAACAATCAGGGCGAGGGAGAACCGTCCGATCCCGAGGTCGCGGCGGATATCACGCTCGCGACCAACATGAACGAGGCGCTCAGCGCTTCCGATACCGTGCCCGCGAGCATGTCCGATCTCGTCGTCGTGCTCGAGGGCAGCGGCTACAGGATCGATAACCTCAGCCCGGCAGCGGAGGGGAACGTCTTTTTGTGGAATCAGACGACCAACCGCATCTCCTATATCGGGAGCGACGGCACAGTGCTGTACACCGAGGACGTCCTGCCTACGGTGTTTACCGCCTCGCCGGAGTTCTGGCTCACTGTCCGCAGCAGGGCGGAGATGGAGGAGTGGGCAAACCTGAGCTACTACTTCGCAGCAGACATCACCCAGCCGCTCACCTTTACGAGCGCCTCGAGCATCAACACGGGGGACTACATGGCGGGCGACGTGACGTATGCCTTTGAGGAAGAGGCGTCCGTCACGGTGGAGGGAACGCTCACCTCGCTCACCGTCAATGCGCCCAACGCGACTGTCTCCAACTACAGTTCGGTGAGCGCCGTTTCGCTCGTCAATGCAGCAGATGATGCCTACCATGAGTACGGCTATGTGCGCGGGACGCTCGCGCTCGCCGATTCGCTTGCGGGTACCGTCGTCATCGGACAGGAGGGCACCGTCGTCGAGGTGGACGCCTCGCAGGCGGCCGCCGATGCGACGATCGACAACCGGGGGTATATCCTCTCGCTCACGGCGGGCGAAAATGCGTCGCGCATTACCAACAACGGCTATATCGGAAACGCCGCCGATCTGGGGCTGGAGAATGCTGCGTCGCTGACCTATACGATCTCCAACGCCTCCGATTTGTCCAGACTGCGCGATAAGATCAACAACGGCATCCGCATGGAGAACGTGACCTATCTCCTGACGGCGGACATCGACCTCTCGGGCGCCGACTGGATCCCGATGGGCCCGGAGACCAATCCCTTCACAGGCACCTTTGACGGACAGGGGCACACCATCAACGGGCTGACCAGTTTGTGTCTGTTCGGCTATGTCGGCGCGGGGACGACGGTGCGCGATCTGGTCTTTACCAATGTGAGCACCATTCTCCCGCCCGTTGCGGCGTGCGTGTACGGCAGCGTAACCGCGCCCACGACCTTCTCGAATATCCAAGTGAACGGCACGATCTCCAGCGACGTCATCTCGGTCAGCGGTCTCGTGGGCATCCTGCGCTCGACGGAGACGGAACTTCCTTCCTCCATGAAGCAGTCGCCCGAGGTCATCATCGAAAACTGCACCAACAATGCCTCGGCGAGCTGCGTCGGCTATACCCGTGCGGCGGGCTTCGTCGTCACGGTGTACGGTGTCAATCTCGTCGTGCGCGACTGCGTCAACAACGGCGATCTGTCCGTCACCAACTACACGCGCGAGGCACATGCGGGCGGAATCGTCGGCTTTGTTTTGCCAAGTGGTCTTGGTGAAAGTGGTTCACTGAACCGCAACAACTTCACAGTGCGCATCGAAAACTGCACCAACAACGGCGCGGTCTCGGGCATGGTCGGCATGTCGGCGGGCAACTATGTCGGCGGCATCGTCGGCGCATCGACCAACGGAAGACTGGAGATCGTCGGCTGCACAAACAGCGGCGACGTCGCATCGCGCAACAGCGCGGGCGGGGATACGACGAACGCGGGCGGCATTGTCGGAAGAATCAGCGGCAATGTGCAGATCGATGACTGCGACGTGACCGGCAGTGTCTCCGCAACGGCGGAACGAACGGGCACAACTGTCTACGCGGGCGGCGCCATCGGCTATTTCAATTACGGCATTTCCGGCGGCGTCTCGCTGGAAAACGTGCTCGTAGCGGGCAACGTGACCGCAAACGGACAGGGCACGAGTGCCTGCGTCGCGGGCGGACTGGTCGGTTTTAACAACAACCGCAATAACCGCGTCACCGTCACCGAATGTACGGTGGGAGCAAATGTCGCGGTCACGGCGAGCGGCGCGGAGGAAAACTGTGCTGCACTCGTCGCAGGGCGGAATGCATCGGGCACGCTCACCATCGTGTCCGTCACCGTCGCGGAGGGCGGCACGCTCGTCTACGGCAGCGAGAACGCCTCTTTGGGGCTGACGCAGACCTCCGTCGAGGGCGGGTATATCAGATACGAAAGGGCAGCCGGATAACTGAAAGACCGGAAGGGGCGCCCGCGCACGCAATGCGCGGGCGCCCCTTTTCGAATGCGCCGGTCAGGACATAATTTCACATAATCCGTCATCATCGGACATAAACTGTAATATCGTCCGATGGGGGAAATGAGTATGTGGGATAATATCTTGGAGCGCGCGGTCGCCGAGGCGAAGTACATGCTGGAGACGGGTTGCACGGTGCGCGCCTGCGCCGCCAAATTCGGCGTGAGCAAGTCTACCGTACATAAAGACGTCACCGAGCGGCTGCAGCAGCACGATCAGGCGCTCTCGGAGCAGGTCCGCGGGGTGCTCAGCGTCAATCTCAGGGAGCGGCACATCCGCGGCGGCAACGCGACGCGCTGCAAATACTGCAAGAAGCGGTGCCGCTGCGAAAAATAGGCGCGCGGACCATAAAATGCGGACCATTTTGCACATTTGGTCTGCATTTTTTATTGCAAAATGGGCGATACCCTGTATCCGCGGCGCAAATCGGGAAGAAAATGTTTCCGCGCTTTCCAATATTGTGCAGCGCGCTTGACCGTCGCGGCATAAGGGATTATTTGGCGCATATCTTCACAGGATTTTCGACGAAAAACCTGTTAAGTTTCTTGTGTTTTTTTGTCGAATATGATACAATATTTTGTACGTAAAATTGTATATTTCCGCCGTAAAATGCGGCGACGGGAGCAAGGTATCTATGGCATATAATCTGGGGATCGACGTCGGTTCGACGACCGTCAAGGTGACGGTGCTCGACGAAGCGCTCGGCATTGTCTATACGAGCTACGAGCGCCATTTTGCGCGCGTCCGGGAGAGCGTGCTTTCTCAGCTTGCCATCGTAGAGGAAAAATTCGGCGCGGGGGAATACCGCGTGAGCGTCACGGGCTCGGCGGGGCTGGGTATCGCCCAGCGCGGCGGGCTTCCCTTTGTGCAGGAGGTGCAGTCGGCATTCGGCGCCATCCGCAAGTATTATCCCGCGACGGACGTCGCCGTCGAACTGGGCGGCGAGGACGCCAAGATCATCTTCGTGACGGGCGGCACCGAGCAGCGCATGAACGGCAGCTGCGCGGGCGGCACGGGCGCGTTCATCGACCAGATGGCGACCCTTCTCAATCTCACCGTCTCCGAAATGGACGAGCTCTCCTTACAGGCGGAGCGCGTCTATCCCATCGCCTCGCGCTGCGGCGTGTTTGCCAAGTCGGATATCCAGCCCCTTCTCAACCAGGGCGCGAGCAAGGCGGATATCTCCGCTTCCATCTTTCAGGCGGTCGTCGATCAGACGGTCTCCGGGCTTGCGCAGGGGCGGCGCATCAAGGGCAACGTACTCTTTCTGGGCGGACCGCTCTACTTTCTCAAGGGGCTGCGCCTTGCCTTCTGCCGCACGCTGGGGCTGGACGAGCAGCACGCGATCTTCCCCGAGACCGCGCCCTGCTTCATGTCCATCGGCGCGGCGCTGTATGCCGCCGAGGAGAAGCCGGAACCGCTTAGTAAGATCAGGGCGCGCCTTCTCTCCATTACGGAGGGGGAGAACATTGCGGTCGGCGAGCCGCTGTTTGCCTCGCAGGAGGAGTATAACGCATTTGTCGCGCGGCATATCCGCAGCGATCTTGCCTTTGAAAACATCCTCACCTACAGGGGGGACGCCTACCTTGGCATCGATTCGGGCTCGACGACGACCAAACTCATGCTCATCACGCCCGACTGCAAGATCTTATATTCCCACTATCAGACCAACAACGGGCAGCCGCTGGATATCGTCGCGGACAAGCTGCGCGAGATCTATTCCCTCATCGGCGACAGGGTCGTCATCCGCGGCGCCTGCGTCACGGGCTACGGCGAGGAGATGATGCGCGCGGCACTCAAGATCGATTTCGGCGTCGTGGAGACGATGGCGCACTTCAAGGCGGCACTCTACTTCAATCCCGACGTCGACTTTATCATCGATATCGGCGGGCAGGACATCAAGTGCTTCAAGGTCAAAAACCGCGCCATCGACTCGATCATGCTCAATGAGGCATGCTCTTCGGGCTGCGGCTCCTTCATTCAGACGTTCGCCAAGGCGATGAACATGGAGATCGAGGAGTTCTCTCGTCTGGGGCTGTTTGCCAAGCACCCCGTTGAGCTGGGCTCGCGGTGCACGGTGTTCATGAACAGCTCGGTCAAACAGGCGCAAAAGGAGGGCGCGAGCATCGAGGATATCTCGGCAGGGCTCTCCTCCTCCATCGTCAAGAACGCCATCTACAAGGTCATCCGCGCCCGCACGCCGGACGAGCTGGGCGAGCATATCGTCGTGCAGGGCGGCACGTTCCTGAATGACGCGGTGCTGCGCTCCTTTGAAAAGGAGACGGGCAGAGAGGTCATCCGCCCCGCGATCGCGGGTCTCATGGGCGCGTTCGGCGCGGCGCTGTACGCAAAGGAGAACACCGTCCCCGAAAAACTCATCAGTACCATCGTGACGGAGACCGAACTCGAGCGCTTCTCCTACTCCTCGCGGTCCGTCACCTGCAAGGGGTGTACCTCGCGCTGCAACGTCAACGTGCTCACCTTTGCGGACGGGCGGCGCTTCATCTCGGGCAACAAGTGCGAGCGCGGCGCGGGGCTGCCCAAACCCAAAGAGACGGCGGATATCTACACCTACAAGTACGAAAAACTGCTCGCGATGCCCTCGAAAGAGGCGGCGGGCAAGCGCGGGACGGTGGGGATTCCTCTGCAGCTCGTCATGTTCGAGCAGCTTCCTCTTTGGACGACCTTCTTCGAGACATGCGGTTTTAAAGTCGTGCTGTCGGACAGAAGTTCGCGCGAGCTGTACTTTTTGGGGCAGCACACCGTCGCATCGGACACGGCGTGTTATCCCGCCAAGCTCATGCACGGGCACATTGAATCGCTGCTCAACAAGGGCGTGGACTTCATCTTCTACCCCTGCGAGAGCTACAATCTGGACGAGCACGACTCCATCAACCACTACAACTGTCCCGTCGTCGCATATTATGCGGAGCTGTTGAAGGCGAACAACGAGCGGCTGACGGACGAAAACTTCGTCATGCCCTATCTCGACCCCAACAGAGAGGCTACGACGGTGCGTGCGCTGCACAGGGCGCTCAAGAAGTACAAACTGCCCGCATCCCTCATCCGCAGGGCGTACCGCGCGGGACTGGAGCGGCTGCAGGCGTATCACGAGGACGTCGTACGCGAGGGGCGCAGGATTTTGTTTGCCGCCGAAAAGGAGGGCAAGCACGTTGTCGTGCTCGCGGGCAGACCCTACCATGCCGATCCCGAGATCAATCACGGCATCACCAAGCTGCTCAACTCTCTGGGTATTGCGGTGCTCTCGGAGGACGCGGTGTTTGAGGAAAGCCCGCTCGTCAAAGTCAACGTGCTCAATCAGTGGACGTACCACGCAAGGCTGTACCGCGCGGCGGAGTTCGTCAGCGAGCGCGAGCATATCAGCCTCGTGCAGCTCGTTTCCTTCGGCTGCGGCATCGACGCGATTACGACGGACGAGGTCCGCTCTATCCTCGAAAAGAAGGGAAAGCTGTATACGCAGATCAAGATCGATGAGATCAACAACCTGGGCGTGGTCAAGATCAGGCTGCGCTCCATGCTCGCCGCGATCGAAGAATTGGAAAGAAAATCATGAAAGAGAACATTCAGACAAAATCCACGGTGGATTTTACCGTCGACTATCCCGTCTTTACGCCCGAGATGAAGGCGACGCACACCATCCTCATTCCCGACATGCTGCCCTGGCACTTCGATCTGCTGGTGCACGTCATGCGGCAGATGGGCTACAAGGTGGAAGTGCTCCACAACGAGGGGCGCGCCGTCATCGACGAGGGCTTGAAACACGTCCACAACGATACCTGTTATCCCGCGCTCTGCGTCATCGGACAGTATCTGGACGCCCTCAAGAGCGGCAGGTACGACCCGGAGCACACGGCGGTGCTCATCACGCAGTCGGGCGGCGGCTGCCGCGCGAGCAACTATATCCCGCTCATCCGCAAGGCGTTGAAGGCAGAATTTCCCAAAGTTCCCGTCATGTCCCTCAATTTCTCGGGACTGGAGAAGGGAAACGGCCTGCAATTGACGCTCACCGATCTTATCAAGCTCGCCTTTGCCATCTATTACGGCGACCTCGTCATGACGTGCTACAATCAGACCAAGCCGTACGAAAAGCACGAGGGCGACGCCGCCGCGGCGCGCGTGAAGTGCGTGGAGGAGATGAAGCGCGCGCTGGACAACGGGAAATACAAAAAACTCAAGAAATGTGCGAAATTTATTTTGCGCGCCTTCGAGTCGATCCCCGTTGACCTGAAGCCCAAGATCAAAGTGGGCATCGTCGGCGAGATCTACGTCAAATACTCGCCGCTGGGCAACTCCCACCTGGAGGACTTCCTCCTGTCCGAGGGCTGTGAGCCCGTCGTGCCGGCGCTCATGGACTTCATCCTCTATTGCGTCGTCAACAATATCAACGATGCAAAGTTTTACGGGATGAATAAAAAACTTGCTGTCGTCTACAGACTCGTCTACATATGGCTGTACGGCAAACAAAAGAAGCTCATCAGGTGGACGAAGAAGTATAGTCGCTTCGAGCCCTTCCACGACTTCGAGCACCTGCGCCGCTGTGCGGACAAGGTCATCAATCAGGGCGTCAAGATGGGGGAGGGCTGGCTCATCCCCGCCGAGATGGCGGCGCTCGCCGAGACGGGCACGGACAATATCGTCTGCGCGCAGCCCTTCGGCTGCCTGCCCAACCACATTGCCGGCAAGGGCGCAGTTCGCGCGCTGAAAAATCTCTATCCGGACGAGAATATCGTCCCCGTGGACTATGACCCCTCGGCGACGCGCGTCAATCAGGAGAACCGCATCAAGCTCATGCTTGCAACCGCGCGGGAGACCATGCGTGCAAAAGCGGGGAATGCGGGCGCGGAGCAGTCCAAAGCTTCTTAAAGAAATACGCCCTGCGGCGCATTGCTTGCCGGAGATTTCCGGCGGGGGAAAAGAACTCCTATTTCCTGATTGATTTGATCAAGAAATGGGGGGTGTACATTTTTATGTGAATTTTCGGATACCATACTGCATCATTTGACATCGGGGTCATTTTATGCTAAAATGGTTAGCGAAAGGAATTGTGGGAAGATGCCGTATGATCTGAACGAGGCGAAGCAGAGCACATACAAAAGCGCATCAGGGAGTAACAAATGCGACAGGAAGAGGCTCGGGAAGAGATCGCTGCGACGGACACCGCAGCGGCAGGTGCGCCGCCGACGGCGGTACATACAGGGGCAGTACCTGCCTCAACAATCAAGCCGCGGAAGCGCTATGCTTACCGTTTTTTCAAGCGCGCGTTTGACATTGTGTCGTCGGGCGCTGTTTTGCTTATTTTCTCCTGGTTCATCCTCATTCTGCTTTTCATCAAGTGGCTGGAGGACGTCGGCACGCCCGCCTATTCCTTGGAGATCACCGAAGTCGGGAGCATGGACGCGCCCAAGACGAAAAAGGCAAAGCGGCTTGTCAATAAGGACGGCAAAATTCTGGACTGCGTCTTAAAGCCGAGAAAGCTTAAAAAGGGAGAGAAGCGGCCTTCAAAGGCGCCCGTGTATTCCTCGCCGCGCGTCGGGAAGGGCGGAAAGGAGTTTAAGTTCTATAAGATCCGCTCCATGTGTCCCGGCGCAGCGGAGATGAAACAGCAGCTCATCGACGCGGGCCTGAACGAGGCGGATCCGCCCGTATTCAAGATGAAGGATGACCCGCGCATCACGCCGTTCGGCAGATTTTTGAGAAAGACGTCTCTGGACGAACTCCCGCAGCTCTTTAATATCTTCAAAGGGGACATGTCGGTGGTCGGCCCTCGTCCGCCTCTGCCGCGGGAGGTCGCCGAATACGAGGAGTGGCAAAAACACAGACTGGATGTGAAGGGCGGGCTGCTGTGCCTGTGGCAGATCCGGCACAACCGCAACGCACTCTCCTTTGACGAATGGGTCAGATTGGACCTCGAATACATAGAAAAGCGCAGCTTTTGGTTGGACCTCAAGATTATCTTCAAGGGCGCATACATGGTCGTGTTTGACCGAAGCGGCGAATAAGGAAGGAGAAGCATATGAAAGGTATTATTCTGGCAGGCGGGAGCGGGACGCGGCTCTATCCCTTGACGATGGTGACGAGCAAGCAGCTTCTTCCTGTGTACGATAAACCCATGATCTATTATCCGCTCTCCACGCTCATGCTGGCGGGCATCAGGGATATTCTGATCATCTCTACGCCCACCGATCTTCCCAACTTTGAACGGCTGCTTGGCGACGGGAGCGAATACGGCGTGCGGTTTTCCTACAAGGTGCAACCCTCGCCGGACGGACTTGCCCAGGCATTTCTTCTGGGGAAGGAGTTCATCGGCGATGATGCCTGCGCGATGGTGCTGGGCGACAATATCTTCTACGGCAACGGCATCGGAAAGCTTCTGCGCGCCGCCAAGGAGGACGCGGAGCAAAACGCGCGCGCAACGGTGTTCGGTTACTATGTTCCCGACCCCCAGCGCTTCGGCGTAGTGGAGTTCGATGAGAACTGGAAGGCCGTCTCCATTGAAGAAAAGCCCCAAAAGCCCAAGAGCAACTATGCCGTGACGGGGCTGTATTTCTACCCCAAGGGCGTGAGTGAACGCGCCGGGCAGGTGAGACCCTCCGCGCGCGGCGAGCTTGAGATCACGACGCTCAATGAGATGTACCTGAAAGACGGGCTCCTGGACGTGCAGCTTCTGGGCAGAGGATACGCCTGGCTGGATACGGGCACGATGGACAGCCTCGCCGAGGCGACCGACTTCGTGCGCATGCTGCAGAACCGTCAGGGCATTGAAATCTCCGCACCCGAGGAGATCGCCTATATCAACGGTTGGATCGACAGCGGAAAGCTCATGGAGTCCGCGAAGAAATACGGAAAATCTCCCTACGGAACGCATCTGAAGAATGTCGCCGAGGGCAAATTGCAGTATTGATTTGGAAAACATTCATCTGATTTGAAAAACATTCATCGCGCAATACCATGTCGCGTTGCGGCAACTTTCAGGCATTTACGATTTGGGAAACTCCTTCAAGTTTTCCTCACGCTCCTCGTCTTGCGCGCGACTGTTTTCCAAATGAACTTTCAATGATTTTGTGTGAGGAGAAACATTTATGACCATCATCGTTACGGGCGGCGCCGGGTTTATCGGCAGCAATTTCATCTTCCATATGCTCAAAAAGTATCCCGACTACCGCATCGTCTGTCTGGATAAACTCACCTATGCGGGCAATCTGTCCACGCTCAAACATGTGATGGACAATCCCAATTTCCGCTTTGTCAAACTGGACATCTGCGACAGGGAGGGCGTGAACAGGCTCTTTGAGGAGGAACACCCCGATATCGTCGTCAACTTTGCGGCGGAGAGCCACGTCGATCGCTCGATCGAGGATCCGGGCGTGTTTTTGCAGACCAACATCATCGGCACGGCGACGCTGATGGACGCCTGCCGCAAATACGGCATCACGCGGTATCACCAGGTCTCCACGGACGAGGTCTACGGCGATCTCCCCCTGGACAGACCCGATCTCTTCTTCACAGAGGAGACGCCGCTGCACACCTCCAGCCCGTATTCTTCCTCCAAGGCGGCGGCCGACCTGCTCGTTCTGGCGTATCACCGCACCTACGGGCTGCCCGTCAGCATCTCGAGATGCTCGAACAACTACGGGCCCTATCACTTCCCTGAAAAGCTCATCCCGCTCATGATCATCAATGCTTTGGCAGATAAGCCTCTGCCCGTCTATGGCACGGGTGAAAATGTGCGCGACTGGCTGTATGTGGAGGACCACTGCAAGGCGATCGATCTGATCATTCATAAGGGTCGCGTCGGTGAGGTATACAACGTCGGCGGCCACAACGAGATGAAAAATATCGATATTGTCAGGCTCATCTGCAGGGAGCTGGGCAAGCCCGAGAGCCTGATCACCTTTGTCGCGGACAGGAAAGGGCACGATATGCGCTATGCGATCGACCCGACCAAAATTCACAGCGAGCTCGGCTGGCTTCCTGAAACGAAGTTCGCAGACGGCATCAAAAAGACCATACAGTGGTACCTGGACAACAGGGACTGGTGGCAGGAGATCGTCTCGGGTGAATACCAAAATTACTATCAGAAGATGTACGGGAACAGATAAGAAGATCCCTGCAAAGTGATATTTCGATATGATAAGCTCCTGTCAGGCGTGGCGCATGCCCATACTTCCTTGCGGGAGATGAGTAAGATACAAGGAGAAACTTGAATGGAACAGGAAAGAACGGAAAGCGAAAGTACGATCGATTTGCGCAGTATTTTTTCTTTCATTTTGCGCAAGTGGTGGATCGTGCTCATCTGCCTTGCCGTTGGACTGGGTGCCGGCGGGATTTACGGCGCGGTCACCAGTGAGGATGAGTACAGCGAGGAAGCTGTCTTCGTGGTCAGCTATTACGACGGGACGCCGGATTCGGATATGTCCTCCTATCAGAGCAGGGTCGCGAGTATGCTGGGCGGCTGCGTCACGCTCATCCGGCAGAATCGGTTTGCGCGCGCGGTCGTTGCACAGGTGCAGGAGAACGGAAGGATGGTGACGGAAGAAGAGGTCACGAATTGCCTGGAGTACTCCTTCTCCGTCTCGGGAAACGATACCGACTATGCGGGGAACTATATCTATATCACCGCCACTTCGACTGACCCGGAAGTGACATATGATATCATTGTCGCCGCAAGCGAGATCCTCAGCGACTATGTGTCGGAAAATTACATTTTGGCGGGAAGTGCGGAAAAGCTCGTGTTCAGCCTTGCAAACGATCTCGAAGTCCCGCAGGAGCCCGTTGCGGATATGTCCGTCCTGCAATACATGCTCATCTTCGGCGCTGTGTGCCTGGTCCTGTGCATCGTCGTGCTTGCGATCATCGAGATGGCAGACCAGCGCGTCAAGGGCGAGGACGATCTCGTCGCAACATACAACCTTGCGGTGCTCGGCTCTGTCCCTGACTTTGAAGACAAGAACTTGACCAGAGGGGGATACTATGGTAAAAAATAAGAAGAGGGTGACTCCTCCCGGCAATAAAGTTTACATTATCGATGATGCAAAGTCCCCCTTTGTCGTGACGGAGGCCTTTCGGAAAATTGCGACCAATATCGGCTTTGCGATCCCCAAAAAAGAGGACAACCGCGCGAAGGTCTTTTGTATCACCTCGGCGGTCGCGGGGGAGGGAAAGACGACCATTTCCGTCAATCTTGCACTCTCCATGGTTCGCTCCGGTCTGCGGGTCGCTTTGGTGGACTGCGACCTGCGCAATCCCAGCATCAAGCGCAGCCTTGTGCACAGTCAGCTCAGAAAGGGCGTGGAGTCCTATCTGAGCGGACAGGCGAGCCTGGAGGAGATCATCTACAGAGACAAATCGGGGCTTGACGTGGTGGCGGCGCTCTTGCCGGCGCCCAATCCCATGTCCCTTCTGCACAGCGAGGCGTTCGATCATCTGATCGGGCAGCTTTCCTATCTGTACGAGATGGTCATCGTCGATACGCCGCCCCTGGGGATCGTCTCGGATGCCTCCATCATCGGCCCCAGAACGGACGGCGTCGTGATCGTCACGCGGCAGATGTACTCCGATCACAAGCTGCTCAAGGGCGTGGTGGGACAATTGGAATTTGCCAAGTGCAATATCCTCGGCTTTATCCTGAACGGGTTTGCGCTCCCGAAGGAGGGCTTCGGCAAGTACGGCAAGTACGGAAAATACGGAAAATACGGATACGGCGAAGCGAAGAGAGAATAGCGGAAAGAAAATAGAAAAAAGCGGTCACGGGAGACGGCATGATTGATTTGCATACACATATCTTACCCGGTATCGATGACGGCGCGCGGGACAGAGAGCAGTCGCAGACGCTGCTCAACATGCTCAGAGAGCAGGGTGTGGATACCGTTGTGGCCACGCCGCATTATTACGGGCGCAACAAGGGTGTCCGACAATTTCTTGAGGTAAGACAGAGGGCTTTGGAGCAGCTCTCGCTGCCGCAGGGCATGCGGCTGGTCGCGGGCTGCGAGTGCAATGTCGCGTCCTGTGCCAACGGCGATTTCGACGATCTTCGCCCGTTGTCGATCGGGGGAACGCGGTACATCCTCACGGAGATGTCCTTTGCTCCCAAGTGGGACAGGCGTATGTGGGAGAGGCTGCAAAAGCTCATCGATACGGGGCTGGTTCCCGTCATTGCGCACGTTGAGATCTATCCCGCGATCCGCAAAAATCCGCAGGATGCGCTGCATCTGATGGAGGCAGGGTGTCTTTTGCAGATCAACTGCGACTCCGTGCTCTCGCACGAACTCTATCCGCTCGTGCGGGCGCTGATCGAGCACGAACAGGCACACTGCCTCGGCTCGGATACGCACAACACCGAGACCCGCCCGCCGCAGTACGCGCAGGCGATCGACGTGTTACGGCAGGACTTCGGCGATGCGCTCGTAAACAGGCTGCAGCAGAATATGGAGGCGATCCTGCGCGATGAGGACGTACAGCGCACCTATCGTGCACCCGTCAAACGCGGTCATTTCGGAAAGTATTTGTAAATAGAAAGAATATGAAGGTTTTTGTTACAGGCGTCAACGGCCAGCTCGGGCATGACGTGATCAATGAACTTGCTGCGCGCGGCCATGCGGCGGTCGGCAGCGACATTGCGCCGGCGTACAGCGGTATCGCAGACGGCAGCGCCGTGACGGCAGCGCCCTATGTGCAGCTGGATATCACGGACGAAGCGCGCGCTTCAAAGGTCATCGAAGGAATGCACCCCGATGCGGTCATTCATTGTGCGGCATGGACGGCAGTCGATGCGGCGGAGGATGAGGAAAATATTTCCAAGGTGCGCGCGATCAACGCGGACGGCACCCGCTATATCGCTTCGGCGTGCAAAAAGGTCGGCGCGAAGATGCTGTATCTTTCCACCGACTATGTCTTTGACGGGCAGGGCACGACGCCCTGGCAGCCCGATCAGCGAGACTATCATCCCCTGAGCGTATACGGTCAGACCAAACTGGAGGGCGAGCAGGCCGTCGCAAGCATTCTCGAACAATATTTCATCGTGCGCATCGCATGGGTGTTCGGCAAAAACGGCAAGAACTTCATCAAGACCATGCTCTCTGTCGGCAAGACGCATGATACGGTGCGCGTCGTCAACGATCAGATCGGTACGCCGACCTATACATTTGATCTTGCCAGGCTTCTGGTCGATATGATCGAAACGGACAAGTACGGCTACTACCACGCGACCAATGAAGGTGGGTATATCAGCTGGTACGATTTCACGGTGGAAATTTACCGTCAGGCGGGCTACACGACCAAGGTCATTCCCGTGACGACGGCGGAATACGGACTCTCCAAGGCAGCGCGCCCCTTCAACAGCAGGCTGGATAAGAGCAAACTGTTTGAGAACGGTTTCAGACCGCTTCCCACCTGGCAGGACGCGCTTGCAAGGTACTTAAAGGAGATCGAAGATGCAAATTAAAGTAGAAAAAAATGTCGGCGGGATCGAGGGGCTCTGCGTCATCACGCCCGCCGTGCATGGGGACAGCCGCGGCTACTTCATGGAGACGTACAGTCAGCGCGACATGGAGGAAGCGGGGCTTAATATCACCTTCGTGCAGGATAACCAGTCGATGAGCACCAAGGGCGTGCTGCGCGGACTGCACTTCCAGATCAACTATCCGCAGACCAAACTGGTACGCGTCATCAGGGGCGCGGTGTTCGACGTGGCGGTGGACCTCAGAAAGGGCAGCGCGACCTACGGCAAGTGGTACGGCGTAGAACTGACTGAGGAGAACAAGAAGCAGTTTCTCATCCCGCGCGGCTTTGCGCATGGCTTTCTCGTCCGGTCGGAGACGGCGGAGTTCTGCTACAAGTGCGACGACTTCTATCACCCCAACGACGAGGGCGGGCTTGCATGGAACGACCCCGTTGTCGGCGTCGACTGGGGCGTCGCGGGCGAATATCATGGCACCGCGTCGGCGGCAGGCTACACCCTCCCCGACGGCACTCCCTTAAACCTCTCCGACAAGGACCAAAGGTGGAGAACAATAGATAACAAAATTATAGAGAATAATAAAGAGCAATGAAATGGTCAAGATTAAATTAAAAATCATAGTAAAAAAATTACTCTTCCCATATTATAAGATGCGATATCGTGTTAACACGCGGGGGGGGTATTTATTGGAAGATTTGCAAAAATTGCTAATCCCAAACAAGTATATTTAGGCAAGGAAGCATCGATTGGGAAATATTGTTTATTGTGTCCGTTTCATAATGCAAAAATAATTTTTGGCAATAATGTTTCGCTTGGGTGGTTTTCAAGGGTTACAGCAGTAAATGAAGTCGTGATTGGTGATAATGTTATAACTGGTCCAAATGTGTTTATAGGTGACTATAATCACAGATATGAAGACATTACCAAACCAATATCTAAACAAGGGATTACATCCCCGGCAACCAAAGTTGTAATAGGCGAAGATTCGTGGATTGGAACGAATGCAGTTATTTGTGGTAATGTTGTGGTAGGGCGTCATGTTGTAATTGGCGCGGGATCTTTTGTGAATAAAGACATTCCTGATTATAGTGTTGCAGTCGGTAACCCAGCAAAAGTCGTGAAAAAATATAATTTTGAAACAAAAACATGGGAGAGGGTTACCAACAAATGAAGATTAAATAATTCTTTCAAATAACCCAAGAGAAATTATGCTATCTAAATTACGTTTCTTCGTTCAAAATCATTGCAAGCCTTTATATGCAATATTATTAAAGGTAAATACATATTTAAGAAAATATTCTTCACGTGAAAGAAAGAAAAAATTTGGGAATAGTAATCCTGAGGATACAGTGTACGTCATACGCATTAGACGCCAAACACTTGGTTTGATGGGGTATTATATGGCGGTTTTGGGGCATCTACGCATCTCTGATGGGGGGGGTACCTTCCTGTTGTAGATATGATGAATCAGAAAAATACTTATTTATCGCAAGAGCAGGTTGGGAAGTTCAATGCATGGGATTATTTTTTCGAACCGCTTTGTAGGGTATCGCTCTCCCAGGCTTATGAAAGCAAGAATGTAATTTTGAGTTGTATGGAAACGCCTTTTGAAGCGAGTCCAAGATCTTTTTACGAAAGAGTTTATAAAACTGGAAAACTGGAAGACTATTTTCGGCTGGTCAAGAAATATATTCGCCTCAATAAAAAATCGGAAGCTATCGTAATTGATTTGTACAACTCATTGTTTCAGCCAATATTTGCTCGACAGAAACGAATTTTAGGCGTGGTTAGCCGCAGTACCGACATAATAGGATTCCCCGGGCATAGTGTTCAACCCTCTGTTGAAGAACTCGCAGATTTGGTTGCAGCCTATATGAAACAGCACAATTGTAGCTATGTATTTATGGCTTCAGATTCTGATAAGGCAATTGATTTCTTCAAAAATAGGTTTGGTGAGGATAAGATTATTTTTAACGAGAGCAAAAGGTACGATGATTTTGCTCGATCAAACGCTAATGTTTTGAGCGAAATGCATTTTAACAGGGAAAATGATGAGTATCTCAAAGGAATGGAGTATCTGTCAACTATGTATTTACTGTCAAAATGCAATGTGTTATTTGGAAGTTTGGTTGGCTCAACTATTGGAGCTATCTGCATGAATTGCGGGGCATATGACGCAATAGAAATATATGATAAAGGCGTGTACTGATATATTTTAAAGCTGTAGCGCGCAAATACAAAAGCGAGAGAATTGCATGAGAATTGTCATGATCGGGCACAAATATGTCCCGTCGCGTGAGGGCGGCGTGGAGATCGTGGTGGAGGAACTTGCGACCCGTATGGCGGCGCAGGGGCACGAAGTCACGCTCTTCAACCGCAAGCGCAAGGAATATCCGCCCATCACCGAATATAAGGGCTGCAAGGTCGAAAATATCTTCACCGTCAACAAGCGCGCGCTGGACGCCATTGTCTATGCCTTCTTTGCGACGCTCAGGGCGCGGAAGATGCTCAAAAAAAAGCAGGTGGATATCGTCCACTATCACGCCGAAGGCCCATGCTTCTTTTTAAATCTCTTGCCAAAACGCAAGAGACGCCCCGGGACGAAGATCGTTGTCACCATCCATGGTCTCGACTGGCAGCGCGGGAAGTGGGGCGGACTGGCAACCAGAATTCTTCGCATCGGCGAACGCAAGGCGGTCAAGTACGCAGACGAGATCATCGTGCTCTCTCACAACAACAAGACGTACTTCCGTGAGACCTACCACCGCACGACCAAGTATATCCCTAATGGGATCCAGACGCCCGAGCCGCGCGCGGCCGAGATCATCAAGCAAAAATATGGGCTGGAGATGAACAGTTATATCCTGTTTCTGGCGCGCATCGTACCGGAAAAGGGTTTGCAGTACCTCATTCCCGCGTGGAAGAAGGTGGTGGAACAGACGGGAACGAAGAAGAAGCTGGTCATCGCAGGCGGCCCCTCCCACAGCGAGGAATATTACAACGAGATCTGCGAGATGGTGAAGGGGGATGACAGTATCCTGATGACGGGCTTTGTGCAGGGTCAGGAGTTGCAGGAACTGTATTCCAACGCCTATTTGTATGTATTGCCGTCCGATATCGAGGGCATGCCGATGAGCCTTTTGGAGGCACTCTCTTACGGCAACGTATGTCTTGTCTCGGACATTCCGGAGAATACAGAGGTCATCAACGAGGATTGCTTTGTGTTCCGCAGAGGGGACGTGGACAGGCTGCGCCATCAGATCAAGAAGATCATCAACCTGAATCTTTGCACGCACTGCAATATGGTCATCCCTTACACCTGGCAGGACGTCGTCCGGCAAACTTTGGAGATCTATACGAGATAGAGATGAAAATTCTGCTTGTCAATAAGTTTCACTATATGAAGGGCGGGTCGGAACGGTACTATTTCACCGTTGCAGAGACCTTCCGAAGAATGGGGCATGAGGTCGTGTTTTTCGCTATGCAGGATGAGAAGAATGTTCCCTGTGCACAGGAAAAATATTTTGTCTCAAATGCTTCGGTTAAGGGCGGTATCAGGAGTAAACTTAACATGGTGCTGCATATCGCCTATTCCAAGGAGGCGTACAAAAAGATGCAGGCGCTCCTTGCGGCAGAACGACCCGATCTTGTCCTTTTGAACCTTGTACATAAACAGATCACGCTCTCCATTCTTGATGCGATCAAGGAATACGATGCGTCACTTCCCGTCTTTTGGACGATGCACGATCTAATCGCCGTCTGCCCTGCCTATACCATGCTGGACGGGAAAGGACAGATCTGCGAGAAGTGCCTGCACGGAGATTTCTCCAATTGCGTCAGGAACAACTGCATCAAGGGCTCAAAACTTATGAGCATGCTCTCGGAGTACGAGGCGAATTATATCCGCAAGAAGCATTGGTACGATAAAGTGGACGTATTTATTTGCCCCTCCGAATTTTATAAAAATAAATTGACAGAGGCGCAATTTACCAAGTCCAGGATCGTATGCCTGCGCAATCCGCTTCCGCCCGAAATCAAGTATGAACTTTGCACCAGGACGGATAATTACGCGCTGTATTTCGGGCGTCTCTCGCCCGAAAAAGGCGTCAGGACGCTGATCGATGCGGCCGTTCAGGCGGACATTAAGCTTATCGTCCTCGGTACAGGTTCCATCGAAGAAGAGTTGAAAACCTATGCCAAAGACAAGAAAAATGTTGAGTTCAAAGGCTTTCAGCAGGGCGAGGCGTTGCAGAACTATATCCGCAGGGCGCGGTGCGTGGTGCTGCCCTCCGAGTGGTACGAAAACGGTCCATACAGTGCCATGGAGGCCATGGCGCTCGGCAAGCCGCTCATCGTATCCAATCATGGTGGGCTGCCCGAGCTCGTCGAAGATCATGTCAACGGCTATATCTATCGGGAGAAGAGTGAGTTGCCAGAGAAACTGAAGAAGCTCATGTCTCTGCCCGCAGAAGAATACGAGAAAATGTGTGATAGCTCGTTCAAGCGCGCAAGGGCGCTCTTTGATCCCGAACAATATGTCAAAAAGCTGATCGCACTCTACAACGAAATCAAGGCAAGGTGAGAATATGGCAGAAAAGAAATTGAACGGAACAGTGATCGTGACCTATCGCTGCAATGCGCGCTGCACGATGTGCAACCGCTATAAGGCGCCGTCCCGGCCCGAAGAGGAGTTGTCCATTGAGACCATCAAAAAGCTCCCGAAAATGTACTTCACAAATATCACAGGCGGCGAGCCCTTCATCCGGCAGGATCTCAAGGATATCGTGCGCGAACTGTACAAAAAGAGTGACCGCATCGTCATCTCCACAAATGGATTCTTTACAGACCGCATCCTCGATCTGTGCAAGGAATTCCCGCAAATCGGCATCCGCATCTCCATCGAGGGATTGGAGAAGACCAACAACGAGATCAGAGGCCTGCAGGATGGCTTTAACCGCGGCTATACGACGCTCAAAAAGTTGGTGGAGATGGGCATGAAGGATGTCGGCTTCGGCATGACCGTGCAGGACAAAAATGCACCCGATCTGGTGCCGCTGTACCTTCTGTCCAATCAGATGCACATGGAGTTTGCAACGGCGTCTCTGCACAACAGCTTCTACTTTGTGGAGGCAAAGAATATCATCCACGACCGCCCGATGGTCGCGCAGAACTTTGAAAATCTCATCAACGAGCTTCTCAATTCTAACAGTCCGAAGAAGTGGTTCCGCGCGTACTTCAATCACGGTCTCATCAATTATATCTACGGACAAAAGCGTCTCCTGCCTTGCGACATGAGCTTTGACACCTTCTTTATCGATCCCTACGGTGATGTGATGCCGTGCAACGGGACGAAGGATAAGGAGGTCATGGGGAACCTGAACACGCAGACGTGGGAGGAACTCTGGAACAGTCCTGAGGCGGAGAGCGTGCGCAAAAAGGTGCGCTGCTGCGATCGGAATTGCTGGATGATCGGCTCCGTGTCGCCCGCAATGCACAAGTATATCTGGAAGCCGACCTGGTGGGTCATCCGTCACAAGTTCTTCCGATTTTTCAAAAAGAAGAAGTACAGCATGTACGAACTTAAGATCGTGCGCGACTACCGCGACGGCAAAGTGACCAGAGAGGAACTGGATAAGCTCTCAACGTGCGATTTGAATGCCGTCATCAATGACGGGCTTTCCGAGGCGTCCAAGGAACAGCTTGCCACCAAGACCGGCGAGGAGATCGTCGACGCAGACATCAAGGGCCAGTTGGGGTAAAAAGGGAATGAAAATCCTCTACATAGCGTATTCCTGTAATCCATATGCGGGGAGTGAGGATAAAATAGGTTGGAATATCCCGTATGCGGCCTCAAAGTGTCATGAAGTTTGGGTCATTACCAAGGAAGAGCAGCGGGAGCCGGTGGAAAGGTTCCTGCGAGAAAATCCAACAGAAAATCTTCGCTTTTCCTTTGTGGATATTCCCGGTTATTGCAAGAAACTGTTTAAAGCTTTTTTATATTCCGGGCGTTTGAACGCTTGGCACAAGAGGGCATATCCGGTTGCCAAACAAATTTGTGCAGAAAACGGCATCGATGTAATTCACCAAATTACGCCGATAGAGTTCAGGGCAATTGGCCTGTACAAGAAGATCAAAAACGTCAAATTTATCTGCGGCCCGCTTGGTGGCGGGGAGTATATTCCCAAGGGCTTGCGGTCATATGCCAAAGGACATATGGCAATAGAGCGGATCCGCGCTGCCATGAATGTAGTCGCCAAATGGAAGCTCGCGCTCAATAGCAGGCTCAAAAAGTGCGACGCCGTAATGTATGCCAATTATGAGACTAAAAATTATCTCAAAAGGGTAGCAGGAAAGAATGCAGACGGAAAAGTTGTTACAGAGATCGGCGTCAGTCCGGAGGATCTGATCAAGCGCTCGGAAAGACAGCAAAAGGATAAAATAGTTTTCCTCTCGGCTGGACGCTTGGTATATCGTAAGGGATATGACTTTCTTTTAGATGCTTTGGAACAATTCCCGGACAATGCAAGGTATGAACTTCGGATCGTGGGGGGGGGTCAGGATTATGAGCATCTGAATCAAAGGATCGCCGCTTCACAAAAATTGAAGCGACACGTTGTTCTTACCGGGAAGATTCCCTTCACCGAGATGCAGAAAGAATACTTGGCTGCTGACGCGTTCGTTATGCCGAGTATACGGGAGACGACGGGTTCAGTCATCTTAGAGGCGTTCAGTTATGGACTACCCGTAATCACCAGCAATCACTTCGGGGGAGCTTTCATCGTCAATGAACAAACCGGTTGGCTGTATAACGGCAAGACGAAGCAGGAGTTTATCGACGGGTTGGCGCAGTTGCTGTTGGAATGCATTTCTGATCCTGAAGAGGTGATGCGTCGGGGAAAGAACGCCGGAACTGCAGCTGAGCAGTATTTGTGGACTCACAAAGTGGACGGATACAATTCTCTCTAAAATAAAATTTCTTGAGACAATCAGAGGAGAAACCTTTGAAAGTAGCAGTCATTACAAGACACGCAATTACAAATTATGGTTCGCTATTACAGGCAATCGCAACACAACAGCTTGTTGAGAGCCTGGGGTATGCGTGTGAGGTCATTGATTATATTCGCGAGGATGAGACCTATCAGAATCAGGAGCGCACTTTGCTAAAGTGCAAGCCTGCATTTAACGGGAATGCCCTCAAACGAGCGATGTATCTTGCGTTGCGGCAACATGCTTCAGTAAAATCTGGGGAAAAATTTGAAACCATGCGGAAGAAATATTTGCACCTTACGCGGTGGTATTCAAATTTATCTCAGCTGGAACAGGATAAACCGCAGGCAGATGTCTATATGACAGGAAGCGATCAGGTGTGGGGGCCGGTCATGGACGGTACCTATGACAGTGCATATTGTTTGTCTTTTACCAATGATTGTGACCGACGTGTTGCATTTGCTGCAAGTTTCGGCAGAACGGAATTTACAGAAACAATAGAGGCGTATTACAAGAAGTGGCTTTCCCGATATCATGCAATTTCTGTTCGTGAGGACAGCGCGGTTCAGCTCTTGGCGACGTGGGGCATCCAAGCGCAGCAGGTCGTAGATCCGACGCTTGTATTGGATCATACATATTGGGATACATTGGCTTTACCGATCAAAGAGCAGAAATATATTCTGATCTACCAAATCGGACACAACAAAAAGATGGACGCATACGCCAAGGCGGTCGCAAAAAGAGCAGGACTTCCGCTCGTTCGTGTATCGGCATCCTTCCATCAATGCGTGCGCGGTGGCAAATTTAAGTTTTGCCCCGATATTGGCGAGTTCTTGTCCTATATCAAAAATGCGCAATGCTTAATCACGGATTCCTTCCACGGCACGGCGTTTGCGCTCAACTTTAATACGCCTTTCGTCGAAGTCCTCCCCGGTGAGACGAGTACGCGCAACATGAGCATCCTTCGCCTGACGGGCTTGACCGATCGCATTCTGAAGGATGAAAATGATGTCGACCTCGCTTTCAAACCAATTGATTTTACACATGCCAATGAAGTTTTGTCAGAAAAGAGAAAGGAATCGCTCTCCATTCTCAAGGATATGCTCGGAGAAGCAAAATGAACACAGTTTGTCAACTCGATCAATGTACGGGCTGTATGGCCTGCATTGAAGTCTGTCCTAAAGATGCGATTGCCATAAAGGATAGTTTGAATGCCTACAATGCGGAAATCGATTCCACCAAGTGTATCGGCTGCAACCTATGCCATAAGATCTGCCAGAACAATCGTGATATAGAATTTGTTACGCCCATTCAATGGCATCAGGGCTGGGCGGAGGACGTTGCGGTGCGCGAAGGCGGATCATCCGGCGGAGCAGCATCGGCACTCATGCGTGCTTTTGTCAAGAACTGCGGATATGTGTGCAGCTGCCTGTTTCAGGACGGCGAGTTTGTGTTTGAAACAACAAATGAGCTTTCGGAACTAAGTAAGTTTACTGGTTCGAAATATGTCAAGAGTAGTCCGCAGGGCGCATATAAACAGGTCAAAGAACTTCTTCAAAAGGGCGAAAAAGTGCTGTTTATCGGCTTGCCCTGTCAGGTCGCTGCGCTGAAACTTTTTGTTGGTGAAAAATTGCAGGAAAACCTGTACACAGCCGATCTGATCTGCCATGGAACGCCCTCCCCGAAACTTTTGGGACTGTTTCTAAAGCAGTATGGCTATGCCATGAAAGATCTGAAGGATATCAAATTCCGCATCAAAGGAAAATTTCAGGTGCGCGAAGGGTACAAGGGCATTACGACGACCGGCGTAACGGACAGCTACCTGATTTCGTTTTTGAATGGAATCTGCTATACGGAGAACTGCTATAGCTGCAAATATGCGCGGTTGGAACGGGTTTCCGATATCACGTTGGGCGATTCGTGGGGTACGCAGCTTGCCGAGGATGAAATACGGAAGGGGATTTCGCTACTGCTGTGCCAGACAGAGAAAGGGGAACGATTGTTGTGCGAGGCCGGCTTAAAGCTGGTGAAGGTCGATCTGGACAGAGCCATTGCACGAAACGCTCAGTTGAAAGCGCCGATGCAGAGACCTGTTGCGAGAGCTGATTTCTTCCAAAAGATCAGTAGCGGAAAAAAATACAACAAAGTTATTTTCAAACTCTACCCCAAACAGAGCATGAAGCAATGGGTCAAGGGCATCTTGATCAAAGCGCATCTCTATGGGGGGTGGTAATGAGTTATAGTACTGTGGTGATAGTTCAAAGGGAAGATAGAATATGAAGAAAAAGATATTGTTTGTTTTAAGATCACTGTATAATGGTGGAGCAGAAAAAAGCTTAGTAAATCTTCTCAATGAATTACCGGAAGATAAATATGACATTGATTTGCTACTGTTTAGAAACGAAGGATTGTATTTACAGCAAGTTCCGAAGAATGTAAATATAATCACTCCTCCGCATGATGAAGCGTCACTCTTTGCTTCTATAAAAAAACCTGCTAAATATTTTTTACTAAAAATATTTAGTACAATTATTTCGCGCCTAATAAAGAAAAATACTCATTTGGCAGGGGGGTATCGCTGGAAATACTTTTATTCGAAAAGATTACATAATGTTTCTGATAAATATGATGTTGCTATTGGCTACACGATCGGAGAAGTGCTGTATTATATTGATGAAAAAGTCATCGCAAATAGAAAATTAGTTTGGGTGCATAATGATTATATCACAGCCGGGCATCCAGTTGCGTTTAATAAGCCGTATTTTAAAAACATGGATGCCATTGTCACGATATCTGATAAATGCGCTGATATTCTAAAAGAAGTTTTTCCTGAATTTTCTAATAAAATTTATAATATTCCAAATATTACTTCTTCAACGGTAATCAGGAAAAGAGCGGAGGAGTTTTTTCCGGAAGAATATCAATCCTTGAATTGTCCTTGCATACTTTCTATCGGGAGACTTCATCCCCAAAAGGGATTCGATATGGCAATTTCAGCTGCCGCACAGCTGAAACGACAGGGCGTACGTTTCAAATGGTATGTGATTGGCAATGGCACGTTGGAAAAATCACTCCGAAAACAGATCAAAAAAGAGAATGTTGAGGATTGTTTTATTCTATTGGGCGTGCGCGAAAATCCATATCCCTACATAAAAAACTGTGATTTCGTGGTACAACCTTCGCGCTATGAAGGGAAGTCGGTTGTTTTGGACGAAGCGAAGATTTTATGTAAGCCAATTGTTGCCACAGCATATCCGACGGTGAAAGATCAGGTCGAGGACGGGAAAGAGGGCCTTGTCGTAGAAATGTCACCCAATGGCATTGCGCAGGGTGTGAAGCAGATGATTGAGAACGAGGTGCTTCGTAAAAATATTGAACAATATCTTTCTCATCATGAATACGGCAACCAGAATGAAGTACAGAAGTATATGGATTTGATTGATAATGTTTGACTGCTTTTAGGTGATATCATGATTTTATATATTTCAAAAGAAATTGATGATAATATTGGAGCTAGGTTGCACCAAAGAGCCATAAGAAATATTATTGGCGAGAAAGAAGTATTTACGATTTATTTGAGTCCAACAATAAAGCAAGTAAAACAAACTAATTATATTTCCTATGGAAAATATAAAAATAAAACGGAAAGAATTCGACGTTGGTTGCAGGGCAATATGATGTTCATCAGTAATGGTATTATTGATGAATTGTGCAATATAATCAAAGATAATGATATAAAAACTGTTTTTATAGAAGACTCTGTATTTGGTAATTTTGTTAAAAAAGTTAAGAGCATCTTCCCAGATGTTAAGGTTATTTCGTTTTATCACGACATAAAGGCGAATCTTTATAAACAGTGGAATAAAAAGAGTAATTTTATTGATAAAATCGAAAATAATATCGGTATCAGGCAGGAAGATATTAACCAGAAATTTTGCGACATCAATCTTGTGTTTAATCAAAGAGATGCAGATTTATTTCATTTTATATATGGTAAATATCCCGAAGGTATAGTCCCGTTACCTGCGCCTATTCCGCAATTAGATGAAGAATATATGGACGGGATATCTGAAAAATCGCAAAAAAAAGTTCTGCTTTTTGTTGGCAAAAAATATTATCCTAATATTGTTGGCATTAAATGGTTTTATAAGAATGTGTTACCAAGGTTGGATGATATCTTCGAGTTTCAGATTGTGGGGCGAGGGCTTGAATATTTAAGGGATGAACTTGCTGATCCTCATGTCAATGTAATCGGCGAAGTTGATTCGTTAGATGCGTATTACAAAAATGCCGATATAGTAATTGCACCATTATTCGATGGTGGTGGTATGAAATCTAAAACTGTTGAAGCAGTATCTTTTGGAAAGACATTTGTTGGTACTGCTGAAAGTCTTTTTGGCTTTTGGGAGGAGATGGGCGATAGTATAAAAGGGAAATCGGTCTATATGTGTAATACTCCCGAGGACTGGATAAACACATTGAATTTTTTAATAAACAATAAAATTCAAAAGTTTAATAGTGAACTGTTTGATTTATTTGTTCAAAAATTTTCTTATGAAGCGGTAAGAGAACAATTAAAGAAGTATTTAATTAACTGAGGCATTGACATGAAAGTATTAGTTACAGGTGCGGGGGGAATGGTCGGCTCGCATATGGTGGAATTGTTGCACAGCCAGGGTCATGATGTGCTTGGTACATACTATAAGCCAACGACTGACATTACCGAACTTGATTCCGCAATCAGCATGATGGAGTGCGATGTCAGATATTATGCGTCTGTGCAAAAGATCATTGCGGATTTTAAGCCGGATCAGATCTTTCATTTAGCCGCGCAGAGTTATCCCACTGTCTCGTGGGTACGCCCTCAGGAGACAATGGATACAAACATCAACGGGACGGTAAATATCTTCGAAGCCGTTAAAAGTGTGAGAGTCCTTGATGGCAGGTATGATCCGATGGTAGTTGTTGCGTGTTCCAGTGCAGAATATGGACAGACGCTCAATGAAATTGAGGATCCTTACGTCGTTGAGACTGCCCAACTGAAACCGCTGCACCCATATGGGGTCAGTAAAGTGGGACAGGATCTGTTGTCTTTTCAATATTTCATGAATGACCATATTCGCTGTATCCGCGTACGAATCTTCAATTCTACAGGAACGCGGAAGGTTAACGATGTGACTTCAGATTTTACAAAGCGTGCAGTTTTAGCGGAGAGGTCTGGTGTCTATACTCTGCGCGTCGGCAATTTGGAGACAAAACGTGCGATCATGGATCAGAGAGATCTTGTCAATGGTTTGCTCCTTTTGGCAGAAAAGGGGATTCCGGGGGAAGTGTATAATATTTCTTCGGAGTATTGCTATCAGATGAAAGACATCGTCACAATGATCGAGGAGCAAATCGGGCACAAATTTACCATAGAAGTCGATTCTAAATTACTTCGTCCCACAGACGAGAGGATCATCATCGGGAATATTGATAAACTGAAACGTGACACCGGGTGGAGACAGCAGATTCCCATGAAACAGACGATTGCAGATATGCTTGACTATTGGAGAAAGAAGCTTAAGTAAGGAACTTATATTATGATCATTACCAAAACGCCATTTCGCATGTCCTTTTTCGGCGGGGGGACGGACATGGAGGAGTATTTTAAGGAGTACGGGGGCGCGGTGCTTTCGACGACCTTTGATAAGTATTGCTATGTCACGGTGCGCCATTTGCCCAGATTTTTCGATTATTCGACGGAGATTTCCTACTCCAAGCTGGAGCGGGTCACGTGCGTAGAGAATATCGAGCATCCTGCGGTACGTAATGCGATGAAGATGCTCGACATGCACGAACTTCGTCTCACCTACGAAGCCGACCTTCCCGCGCGCTCAGGACTTGGGACGAGCAGTTCGTTTGCCGTGGGGATGCTTAACGCGTTTTACGCCCTGAAGGGGAAATACGTCGATAAGTGCAGGCTGGCGAAAGAGGCGATTTATCTTGAGCGCGTGCTTTGTAATGAGGCGGGTGGCTGGCAGGATCAGATCGCGGCGGCGTATGGCGGATTCAACCGCATCAATTTCGACGCGGACGGCTTTGACGTACAGCCAGTCATCATTTCCCCCGATCGTAAGCAGCGGCTGAATGACAACCTCATGATGTTCTTCACGGGCTTTACGCGCTTTTCGGCAGACGTGCAGTCAGCAAACCATGCCGCAAAGCCGCAGGGAGACAAGCTCAAGCGTTTGCAGGAGATGTACCGCCTTGTCGACGTCGCGGAACAGGTGCTCGTCGATCAGAGCGCCGATCTTGACGAGTTTGGACGGCTCCTGGACTACACCTGGAAGTTAAAGAGAGGCACGGGCGCAAAAGTCTCCACGGACAGCATCGACGCACTCTATGAAAAGGGCATGCGTGCAGGTGCGCTGGGCGGCAAACTTTTGGGCGCAGGTGGCGGCGGATTTTTGTTGTTCTATGTCCGCCCCGAACATCAGGCGGCGGTCAAAGAGGCGATGCGCGATCTGTTATACGTGCCCTTTGCTTTTGAAAACGGCGGAACGCGCATCATTCACTATACGCCCGAAAGCTATACGCCAAAGGAAGTATAATAGACATGAATCAAAAGATATCAGTTATTGTGCCAGTCCATAACAGAATTAATTATGTTAGGGATTGTATAGCATCAATTTTGAATCAGTCATATTCAAATTTTGAATTGCTTATTGTAGATGATGGTTCTGATAACGATTGTGCAAGCGAGTTGGATGAATATAAGGAAAAAAATTGTTCGGTATATCATATTGCCCGGGGGGGGGTAAGTAAAGCAAGAAATTATGGAATAGCAAAAGCAATCGGTGAGTATGTTTGTTTTGTTGATTCCGATGATTTGTTGGAACCACATTATCTTGAATATTTGTTAAAGGCTTGTCTTGAAAATAAAACGAAGATAGCAGCTTGCTTTTATTTGCGTTTCTCTGATATAGTCCCTAGTGGGAAAGTATACGGAAAAAGCATTATTATTAAGCAACAAGAGAAGTGGAAGAACATTCTTGAAAATAATAGTAGCGCAGAGGGATTTTTATGGAATAAAATGTTTGCTCGTGACATTGTTTCTGGAATTAGGTTTGATGAAACATTAAGCATGAGCGAGGATATGTTATTTACCTTCCAATGTTGCGATAAAGTTGATAAGATATCCATAGTGACGGATAGATTGTATTTTTATAGAAAAAATGTTAGTAGTACAACATCAAATTTAAAAGAAAGTCAATATGAGCAAGCGATTGTAGTTGCAGAAAAAATACGAGATATTGTTGGCAAAGATAATTTGAAGTTGGCTAATGAGGGGTATACAGAATACTTATGCGGCGTAAAATTTAATTACTGCAATTGGCTTATTAAAAATTTAACAAAAAATAATCTTTTAAAAATAAAAAATATTCACAAAGATCTTTGTAAATATTATTTTGAGAAGGATAGGGAAATTCCTAATAATATGGCATTATTTTTACGTCATAGGTACATATGGATCAGTTATAATGTTGTAAAAATACTTGTCCGACGAATCTTAAGACGTGAAGGCTCAAGAAAAGAAGTCTGATAGATATTTAAACAGGTTATATTTACATGAATAAAAAAGCGAGGATACTTCAATTTCTCAATCTGTATCGATTGCTTCCCGGTTATTTCATCGTTTGCACAATGCCGAGACAAAGAAGGGAACTAATCTTTGATGAAATGATGCATTGGAACAAATGCGCAAAAGTCAACGAAAAGCGGAAATTTAATATATTCTCCTGCCTGATGTTGCGCTTGAAAGAATATCGTACGTTAATCGAATATCGTGCAGGGGGGGGGTACAGATTGCTGCTTAAATTGTTGTTCCCGCCATTGGATTCCCTGTTTATTGCTTGTCAGAAGATAGGTCCGCGATTATTCATTCAGCATGGATTTTCTACCTATATTGCTGCGCGTTCGATCGGGAGTGATTGTTGGATTAACCAACAGGTTACCATTGGCTATACGTTTGATCCGGATCCACCGGTCATTGGTAACGGCGTGAGGATTTCTGCGGGCGCGAAGGTCGTGGGGGATATTACATTGGGAGATAATGTAATTGTCGCTGCGAATGCCGCTGTTGTAAAAGACGTTCCGGAGAATGCAATAGTTGGCGGTGTCCCTGCACGCGTAATCGGAGAGAATAAAGAGCATAGGTTGTTTAAAATAATATAACGCATGAAAACAGTCATAATGGCGGGCGGAAAGGGGACGCGGATCAGTTCGGTCGCGAGCGATATCCCCAAGCCCATGATCAAAATACAGGGCGTGCCCGTGCTGGAACGGGAGATCGACTGCCTGCGCGCACAGGGATTTGACGATATTATTTTGACGGTCAGTCATCTCGGGAATATCATCATGGACTACTTCGGCGACGGCAGCGGCATATCTCCTGCGACGGGGGAACCCTTCGGCGTAAAGATCGAATATTTCTTTGAGCGCGAGCCGCTCGGAAATGCAGGAGCACTCTTTCACCTCAAGGATAAGCTCACCGAGGATTTTTTGCTCCTCAATGCGGACGCCGTATTTGATATCGATTTCAACCGCTTTGTGCAATATCACAGACAGAAGGGCGGGCTTGCGACCCTGTTTACACACCCCAATTCCCATCCCTATGACAGCGGTCTGATTATTGCGGATGAGAACGGCACGGTCCTGCAATGGCTGAACAAAGAGGACACGCGCCCGAAGTACTACCAAAATCGGGTGAATGCGGGGTTGCACGTCCTCTCGCCCAAGTTGTTGTCACAGGAAATTGGAACGCCTAAAATCGATCTTGACCGTCAGCTCTTAAAGCCGCTGGCGGGGACGGGCAGCATGTTCGCCTACGATTCCTCGGAATACGTCAAGGACATGGGCACGCCCGAACGCTATCAGAGCGTGTGCGAAGATTTTGCCAACGGCATCGTGCAGGGCAAAAACCTGCGTCGCAGACAGAAGGCGATCTTTCTTGACCGCGACGGCACGATCAACAAATACGTCGGCTTTTTGCGCAATATTGACGACTTTGCATTGATCGAGGGCGCCGCGGAGGCGATCAAGCGCATCAATGGGAGCGGATATCTGGCGATCGTCGTGACCAATCAGCCCGTCGTCGCGCGCGGAGAGGTCACGTTTGCACAGCTGCGGGAGATCCACAACAAGATGGAAACGCTTTTAGGACTGGAGGGCGCCTATCTGGACGGCATCTATTTCTGCCCGCATCATCCGCACAAGGGCTATGAGGGAGAAGTCGCGGCGCTCAAGATCGACTGCGGCTGCCGTAAGCCCAAACCCGGGATGCTTCTGCGCGCGGCGGAGGACTTCAATATCGACCTTTCGCAGAGCTGGATGGTCGGCGACGGTAAGCATGACGTGCTCGCGGGGAAAAACGCGGGCTGCAAGACGGCGTATCTGAAGAACGCGGAACAGGACTGCGCGGAGACGCGTGCCGCCGACCTCGTCTGCGATTCGCTTTTGGATGCGGTCAAGCACATATTGGACAAAGGAGACTGATCAAATGAAACAATCATTGCAGCACCATATCAACCTGCTGCTGTCGCGCTATCCCTCTTTGGAGGTGTGCAGCGAAAGCATCGTACAGGCTTACGATATTTTGGAAATGTGCTTTGCGGGCGGACATAAGCTGCTCGTTGCGGGCAACGGCGGGAGCTGTGCGGACAGCGAGCATATCGTCGGGGAACTCATGAAGGGGTTCAAACTGCCGAGAAAATGCAGCGAGGCCTTTGCCGCGCAGCTTTGCCGTATCGATCAGGTGCGCGGAGCAGAACTTGCCGAAAAGTTGCAGGGCGGACTTCCCGCCATTGCGCTGGATGGACATCAGGGGCTGAATACGGCATTCCTCAACGACGTCCCGGGCGGCGGACTTTTCCTGTATGCCCAGCAGCTCAACGGGTACGGGAAAGAAGGGGACGTGTTCCTCGGGATTTCTACCTCGGGCAATTCCAAGAATATTCTGTATGCGACCGTCGTCGCGCGCGCCAAGGGGATCAAGGTGATCGGGCTTACGGGCGCAAAGGGCGGCGAGCTTGCAGAGGTTTCCGACGTCGCGATCAAAGTGCCGCAGACGGAGACGTATATGATCCAGGAACTGCATCTGCCCGTCTATCACACGTTGTGCCTGATGCTGGAAGAGAGATTTTTCGGGTGAATGTATGAAACCACTGGTCGCAATCATTTTGGTAAATTATAACGGCTATGAGGATACGATCGAATGTATTAAAAGTTTGCAGAAAATTAGCTATGATAATTATAGGATCATTGTAGTAAATAATGGTTCAACAATAAAAGCTTCTAAAGATCAATTGATATTTTTGAAGGAGCACACGGATTATATTGATTATCCTGATAACGTAGGTTTTTCTGGCGGAAATAATATTGGGATGCGATATGCAGAACAAAAATTTTCTCCGAAATATTTTCTTTTATTAAATAACGATACGGTAGTAAAGGAAGATTTTCTTGATATCCTGGTTGAGAATGCTGAATTAAGATCAGGCGCAGGGATTGTCTGTGGAAAAATCTATTTTTATTCTGAACCTGATAGGATATGGTTTGCCGGGGCAAAAACTGATTTTAATACGTGCAATCATTCGCATTATAAGTGCACATATCGCGAAGTCGATCGTGATTTTTCAGATAGAGTGGAAGAGATAGATTTTGCAACGGGATGTTTATGGTTATTATCTGTCAACGCTGTAAAAAAGATCGGCTATATGGATGAGGATTTTTTTCTGTATTGCGAAGATGACGAATATTGCTTGAGAATGATAGCGAATGGATTCAAAATTTTATATTGCAACCGAGCAATAATATATCATAAAATTAGCGCTTCAACCGGAAATAAGAGTTTTCTGCAGCAATACTACATTGCGCGCAATCATCTTTATATTATAAAACGATATGCGAAGAAGAAAGGTATGGCGCGCAGACAGCAGTATTTTCGCTGGTGTAAAGATATCATCCGTGGAAGGAAAAATTTCCGCCCGATTTTCAGGGCAATTTTAGATTATAAAAGAAATCGAATGGGTAAGGTTAAGCTATGACAGTAACAGTACCTCGTCAAAGAAAAAAAACAAAGGTTCTCAGAATTCCAAAAACAGGCTTTGGAATAGAGTGTTTAATATTTTTTATTATTTTATTTGAGTATCATTTCTTTTATTTGTTTGATTATGAAGTTGGTATAATAGCATTAATATTAAAGCTTGGCGATCAAATGATTATAGGGGGATTATCATGCCTTGTAGCGCTATGTGCTTGGTTGTTTTATCGCAGGCGGATCAGACAGTACAGCAAATATCTAAGAAAATATTGTGCTGCAGTTTTTTTCATTTTTTTATTATTTGTTCTATATACTACTATAATATATCCAAATCAAAAAATTGCTGACACATTTCGCATAGGTGGAAGATTTTTACATCCTATTTTAGCCATAGGCTTTATTTTTATTTTTGACCGTGATAAGGGACCCGAAAGATGGCTTTCAATCCTTAACAAAATCTCGTTTTGTTGGTATTTGTATATTATAGTTCAAAGCATTGCATTCAATTTATCGGGAAGGCTGCTATTTGATATGGCATCCTATTTTTCAGGAGGAAGCGGAACAGGCTTTATTGGTAATGTACGGATTAGCTTGGGAGCGTTTGGCAATATTATGCTCTTATACAATATAGTATATGTTATGAATAAATCCAACAGATCAATTCCGTGGTTTGCTATTATTCAAATTATATTGGGCGCATACTGTGTTGTCTTCATACAACAGGTACGAGCGTATATTGTTGTTCTCTTTGTATGTGTTACAGTAATTATATTGCTTGCAAGCAAGACAAAATTTCAGCAAGTTATTAAACCGTTACTTATTTTAGGCATTGTGATATTTCTTTGTACAAGCAGCTTGGTCCAAGATTTTATTTACTCCTTTTCCACGGAAAGTGAATTAGGCACTAGTACGGAGGCAAGATTATACGCATGGGAATATTTTTTTAATACCTTTTTAAAAAATCCTTTGTTTGGATTTGCTTGGCCTGGAGATGAAGCATATTTTTCTATTGCGCACGGGCCTTTAGGAACGGCTTGGGCAAATGATGTTGGCGTTGTTGGGTTGATGGCACAACTCGGTCTCTTTGCAATCCCGTTTTATGTGGTTCCTCTTATCAGAATGGTGTATATCCTTCATAAAATTGGTTGGAAACGAGCGGCTCGAGAAAATATGTTTTTAGTTGTGCTACTTGTTTATTTGATTGGTACGTCAATTACATTGCTTATTACCGATAGTGGACGAAGTATCGCATTTCCTTTTGTGATAGCACTGTATGAGTACTATTATAAGCAGTATAAGAAGGCACAGTGTAGTAAGCAATTAATGCATGGGGTCAAACAATGAATTCCATCTACAAGTTTCTTCATAAGCTTTTTAAACGAGAGAACAATTGGTATAATGAGCAATATGTTCAATTTCGCGATCAAGAGGCAAACGATTATGTCAGGAAATGCATCGCAAATGCATTAAATACTCATTCTGGGTTTATGATTTCAAAGTGGGGAACAATTGAGCTTGGAACAACTTGCTGTCTACTGAGTCGTGAATTGAAAATTCCAGTCAAAGCGAAGATTCTTGGGGAAATTGGCTACGATAAGCATTCTGCGATTGATTGGTTGTGTAAAAATGCTGGTTTTTTTCCTAATGATATAAAATCAGGAAAACGATTCGCGCACATGGCATTGGATGATGCCAGTCAAATTGATATTTTGGGATCGTACATAGACAAAGAAAAGTATATACAAGGTTATTTGAAAAACTCCGTAAAGGTAAATTTAGATGGATATTATGCTCCTTTCTTGTGGCAAAATCCATGGACCATGGAGTTGAAAGGAAGGCGAGTATTAGTAGTTCATCCTTTTGCCGATACAATAGAGCGTCAATACAAGAATAGAAGTAGACTTTTTCAAGATCAGAATGTGTTGCCCGAGTTTGAATCATTAACTATTATCAAAGCGGTTCAAAGTATAGCCGGAAATGGAGTTGCAACAGGTTACAAAAATTGGTTTGAGGCATTGAATGCAATGAAAAGGCAAATGGATAAAATCGATTATGACGTTGCACTTATCGGCTGCGGTGCATATGGCATGTCTTTGGCGGCACATGCAAAAAGACAAGGAAAGGTTGCTGTTCATTTGGCAGGTTGGACTCAGATGTTGTTTGGTATTTATGGGAACAGATGGCTCAATGACCAGCCACAGTATGCAAAGTATATTAACGAATATTGGGTGCGTCCTTCTTGCAGCGAAAAACCTCAGGGGGCAGAGAAAGTCGAAAATGCATGTTATTGGTGATAATTTATGCGACGTGAAAAAAGCCTTTTAATTAACAGCACAACTTCTTTGCTCTACCAAATAGCTGCATTGATTTGTGGATTAATTGTTCCGAGGTTAATTATATCAACATTTGGTTCGGCAATCAATGGAACGGCTTCCTCTATTGCTCAATTTATTAGCGTTGTGACGCTGATTCAAGGAGGGGTTACTGGTGCTGCAAGAGTTGCATTTTATTCGCCGGTCAGCAATAGAGATTGGGAACAGACGAGCGTTGTTTATAAAACCTGCAAGAGATTTTTCAGTGGTTTTGCTGGGATATTACTTCTCTATGTTACAGTTTTAGCATTTATATATCCGCTGTTTATTGAAACGCCTTTCACATATTACGATGCCATATTGTTTGTTTTTATTATTGGCATGCAATCTATATTTGAGTCACTTCTTGGGCTTGCTCCACAATTATTGACGTTTGCAGATCAAAAAGCATTTGTCAATACCTCGGCATCAATTGTCTGTACGATACTTAATGCTGTTATTAGTGTCATTTTGATCAGGCTCGGTTGTGGGATTTTGCTTGTCAAATTAACATCAGCACTTGTTTTTGTGTTGCGGCCTGTATTTATGTCTATTTATGTGCGTCATGCTTATCCGTTAAATCGGAAAGCGCGATTTGATAAACATGTCCTTAATCAAAGTGGTGCTGCAATTACAAAGAGTTTAGCTTTTTATGTTCATAAAAGTACAGATACACTTGTCATTACAACTTTTTTAAACGTTTCGTGGGTATCAGTGTACTCTGTACATAACTATGTTGTAAGTAGTATATCAAATTTGGTATCAGGCATTTTAGGTAATACTGAATCGATATTCGGTCAGATGATTGCGAGAGACGAGAAGGAGGTGATAGAGAAAGAAGTTCCGGTTTATGATCTTTTGTCTAAAATATTAGCAACGATTTTTTTTACGACAACTATTATTCTAATTTCTCAATTTGTGCGGGTATATACAGTAGGTGTCACAGATATTGATTATTATCAACCGGTTTTTGCTGTATTGCTTTGCTGTGGCGAAATGGTCTATTGTATGAGTTTAACATACAATAATATGATCATGGGAGCAGGCCACATTAAACAAACCCAATGGATTTCAATTGTAGAAGCTGCTATTAATATCGTGTTATCTATAGTATTGGTGATTTTCTATGGGTTGATTGGGGTCGCGATTGGCACATTGGTAGCATTTATTTTCAACTCCGTAGCCAACATAATATACATGCGTAAGCATATTTATAAAATGGCGTTTTGGTTTATTATAAAAAGTTATCTGGTTAATATTGTAGCAAGCGTTGCTTCAATTTTAATTTTTTGGTTTTTGGTAAATTATCAGATACAGAATTTTTTAGATTTCTTTTTATATGCGGCGATTGTTTTTGTATTTGTGATTTTAATTACATGTTTGATAAATGCAGTATGCTTCAGAAAGTATATTAAGCCGTTGTGTCATAAACTTAGGTCTAAATTGATTAGAAAACATAGGAATTAAGGTGGGGCATAAAAATGAATTTAGAAAATACACATGAGAAAGAATCTTCTATGATAGCCGGAAAAAACGATTTTCATTATTCTAATAGGGGGGGAGGTACAACGTAATCAAAATATAGATTTTTTTAAGGGAATTGCGTGTATTTTGATTGTTTTTATTCATGTGCCATTCCCAAGCTTTTTCGGGAACTATATTATAAAACCAATTGCTAGATTCGCGGTGCCTTTCTTTTTTATGGTTTCCGGATACTTTTTGTATCATAGTAATTATACTGTCGTATCAAAAAATATGCCCAAAAAAATTAAACGGATATTATTATTTGCGATAATAAGTTTCGTTGTTTATTTTATTTGGGCATTAATTCTGAATGTCATAGTGTGGGGTATATCTATAACTGAGTTTATTAGAGTCAATTTTTCACTAAGAAAGGTTGTATTTTTTCTATGTTTTAATTTATGTGATATTAGCGGGCTTGGTGGGATGGCATGGTATTTATGGGCAACAGTATATGGTTATATCGCAATATGGATAATAAATAGGTTCCATTTGTATAAAATAGCTTATATTTTTGTGTCGATATTAGTTTTCCTCGGGATAACAATCAGTGTAAGCTCGGAATATATTTTTCCAATCGGTCCTATTGGGTATAGCCATTGTTTTGTGCGTAATTGGTTATTTGTTGGATTGCCATTCATGTTGATTGGTCATTTCCTTGCAAAAAATAAGCAAAAGTTGTTAAAATATCGTGGTATTTATAGTCTATTAGTTGCTATTTTGGGGACGGTGTTGGCTTGTGTTGAACATTATCTGTATGCAACATATTTGCGCTTAGAGTTTGATTTATACTATTTTACGGTCATTGCTGCGGTTGCTGTTCTGATTTATGCAATTAACAATAGTACCAATGCCATATGGAAGCCAATGGCTTATATTGGGAAGAATTTATCTTTATATATCTATTTATTGCATTCTTTAATCCACGGTATTTTGGAATATCTATTCTTTCCAAATTTGATGAAACCTTTTTGCGAGTCAGAGATATATAGTTGGATTCTTCCAATTATTGTATTAATGGTTACTTTATTGGTGTCGTGGGGATTATACACAATTCAGAGGTATGCAAAAAAAAGTGTATTAAAATATTATTAAAAATAATGTATGAATCTGTATAAAGATGGTAAATTATTAATCACAATCCTTCTCTCCGCGCTTCCCATGCTTGCGGTGATGGTGACGATCTTCGCGTTGTCGCATCAGCCGGGGACGGAGTCCGCGGGGACGAGCGGCGGCGTGGGGGAGTGGATCGTGGGCATTCTCAATATCGAAGTGCCGCCGGGGATGTCGGCGTCCGATGTGCCCATCGTGTTTGGCTTGAATGTCCGAAAATTGGCGCACGTATTTCTATATTTCCTGCTCGGCGGGACGAGTTTTCTGTTCATGGCAATGCTGCCGATCAGAACTTCCGCCTTTGCAAAACCCGCGATCTGTGCGGGCGGCGCGGTGGCAATCTCCTTTGTCTACGCCTGTCTGGACGAATTTCATCAGTCCTTTATTGCGGGTCGTGACGGAAAATTTGCAGACGTCGGCGTGGACGCAATCGGCTTTTTAACAATTGCCCTGCTCATCCTGGTGATCTGGTATCTCGTTTTGTTGGTGCAGGAAAAGCGCCGGACGCAGCATAAATACACGACGCAAGAATAACGTTGAGGGCGCAGAGTGATCTGCGCCCTTGTACGATTTCAAGTTGTGGTACTATTTTCCAAGGCGGATCTTGACAGACGGCGCAAATTTTTGTATAATACTTATAAACTTTTTGCGAATTCGGCATATTGAAAAGAGGGGTAAATGCGTTGAAAATTTGTATCTTTGGGGCGGCAAGTGCCGCAATCGAGCATAGCTATGTGGAAGCAGTAGAGGCGCTTGCCGAGGAGATGGCAAAGCGCGGGCATTCTCTCGTGTTCGGCGCGGGAGGGTCGGGCCTGATGGGTGCGGCGGCGCGCGGGACAAAGCGCGGCGGCGGCTATATCCGCGGCGTGATTCCCACCTTTTTCCGTGAGGAGAAATTGGAGTCGATCTATGAGCAATGTGATACGCTGACTTATACGCAGACGATGGCGGAGCGCAAGACGATGATGGAGGACGATGCGGACGCGTTCATCATTGTGCCGGGCGGGATCGGGACGATGGAGGAGTTTTTCGAAGTCCTCACGTTAAAACAGCTCGGGCGTCATCACAAGGCGATCGCGATCTATGATTTAGACGGCTATTACGATACGCTCGAGCGTTTCATGCGGGAAATGTCGGAGAAAAAATTCATGGCGGCCGCCTGCCATGAAATGTATGCGATCTTTACCGATCCGCAGGAGCTGCTTGCATATGTGGAGGACTACACGCCCGACAATATGTCCGCGCGTTCCTTAAAGTACACCGATCGCTGAGTACGTCGGCGCAATCGTGCAGAGTCGATATTCGGGGTGCTGGGAAAGCGGGATGTCAAAATTGTTTCAGAAGTTTGGAAAAAAGGCAGCACGGGAAACCGCTGTCGCAGACAATATCGATTACGAGCAGCTGATCGTGGACGACGAGACGGGCGAAGTCGAAACGGTGGAGCAGTGCTGGTAAACGGCGCATGAGAGTCATGAAATTGAAGAAAAAATCAAGATACATCATTTTTCCGCATCTATCGGCAAGCCTTTTGTTGCATTTCGGCATCCTCGTTGCGATGATCCTGGTATATATCTTTTTGGGCATGGACAATGGGGAGGTCGGGAATATGATTCTGACCATTGTTGCGATCGTGTTGCCTGTCTTGTTTGTCATCCTGTTTCTGACGTTGAATGTGTTTTATTGGAATGCGATGATTGTCATCGATCCCGAAAAAATGACGCAGCGCAGGGGGCTGCATAAAAGAAGCATCTTTTGGAATGAGATCACCGACGTTACCTGCACAAAGGGAATGAATACATACAGTGCGTCTGCTACGTTAAGCTTTGCGCCCAAGGTAACGTTCCTGACAAATTCGGACAGCATTTCGATTGTGATGGAAATGAGGTTTTACAATGTACTGCAGTCGGTCTGCCCCAGGGAAGAGCTGCTGAGCAAGATTCAGAAAGCCGCTTGATTGGCGCAGGCAAAACAGAAATCTGGTCACAAATTCCATATACGGTTGCGGATTTTTTGATCATACGAGCGCGGCGGCGCGTCCATTCGGACGCGCCGCCGCGCTCTTCGAATATGCCGCAAGCAGCCTTTTTGCGTTGTCAGAAGATATTGGAAGGCGTCGCGCGGTATGCCTGCGGGAAGGTCGCGGCTAAGTTCAATAAGGTCTCCAGTTTTGCAAGCGCAAGGGAGCGCTCCCCCTCGCCGATGAGCCGCACCGCCTCGGAGAGGTGCAGGTCGACGCGCGCCACGTCGTTGTGGGGCAGAAAGACTTGCAGCTGTTCCTTGCGCGCCTCCCACGCGGTGCGTACGGCACGCGCGTCCTCGACGTTCGCCTCGTCCGCCTCCACCTTTTCGTAGAGCGTGGTCAGCTCCTCGTGAAAGTGCACAAAGTTGGTCTGCACAAAGAAGTGTTCAAAGATGACGGCGCCCGCGAGCAGAGCGAGCACGCTGAAGATGGCAGTCAATGATTTCAGCATAGGTATGTACCGCCGCTCACCAGGTCTTGCCGTCCGGGTAGCTGACGCGGAAGGTGCGGAATTTTTCTCCCTTGACTTGCAGATACATTTTTCCCTCGCCGTCGGCGGTGAGGACGAGCACGTCTTTTTCGCGTTTTACGCCGCGTTCGCGCAAAATATCGACGAAAAACTGCTTTTCAAGCCCCGTGATCGCAATGTTCTTGCCGTTGAATTTCCCGTTGTCGATGATGACGAGTGGAAGAGACGTCTGCATCTGTTCATAGCCCTCCTTGGGCAGGGCGGAGAAGGTTCCGTTGGATTCGTACAGGGCGTAGTCGATGCAGTCCAGCGAGAAATACCCCGCCGCCCGCAGCGATTCGATGAGGTCGGAGACGTCCAGATTGTTGCGCTTTAACTGATAGTCGTCGATGCCGTTTTTATTGACGACGACGCTGGGCTTGCCGCTTAAAAGGCTCTTGAGCGGTTTTACTTTGAGGTCGAGCAGGGTAACGAGCTCGTGCAGTACGAAGATCGCGAGCACGGAGACGACGCCGTACAAAAGGGGAATGGAGGTGTCCGCCATGGGAATGCAGGCAAGTTCTGCAATCAGCAGGGTGATGACCAGCTCAAAGGGCTGCATTTCGCCGATCTGGCGCTTTCCCATCAGCCGCATGACGATGAGCAGCACCGCAAAGATGATGGCGGTGCGGATGATGACGAGGACCATACAAAAAGTATGCGGCATTTGCAAAAAGGTATGTCGATTTTGTTGCCTTTTTCGGGGAATGGTGTATAATAGAGGCAGAAGAGTAGCCAAGGCGCGTTAAGTGCTGCGAAACGGGACGTTGTTCGCAGACGAAAGGGAAACCTGCGGTGCCGCGGCGCGTCCGCTCGAATCGTGCCTACACACCTTTTTCGCGGACCTCTCAAATTCGGGAGGTTTTTTTGTATGCTTTTTTCCGTCTATTTTCGCCGCCTCACTGCGGCAAAGAAGATCGCGCTGCTTGCCGTATTTATCGCGCTCAGCATCGTCGTCAACTGTTTCTCCATCGACGTCGGCAGCTCCAACAAGATCGCCTTTACCTATGTCGTCTGCTTCTTTGCAGGCTACCTCCTGGGCGGCGTGCCCGCCTTTTGCATTGCGCTTTTGGGCGACGTGATCGGGTATCTTGTCAACCCCGTCGGCGTATACTGGTTGTTCGGACTGACTTTGGGCGTCTATGCATTTCTGATGGGCGTTGTCATGAATTTTCAGGTACGCGCGGACGAGAACGAGGCTGCGCCCTATGTCAGGACGGCAGTCGCGCTCGTTCTCGGGTATGTGCTGATTACCATGCTCTTGAATTCGCTGGTCAATTACTGGTACGTGATGCTCTTTATCTGGAACGGCGCCGCGAAAAAGACCTTTTTGGTCTATCTTGGCGGACGGCTCGCGTTCCAAAGCATCGTGTACGCCGTCAATGCGGCGATCTGCGTCGCGATCGTGCCAGTTCTGGTGCAGATCGACAGGCGCATGAGGCGCAGAAAGCACGCCAAGCACACGGACGCGGTTTCCAGCGGACAATGAAAATTTGAGAAAATCGGACGAGTCAACCCCTGCGGGTTGACTTTTTCTTTGGCGGCGTGCTATAATGAAAAAAATCTCATTGCAGGAGAAAACTGTCCATGGCAAGTGCATTGCTTGCATCATCCGGCGTTATGTTTGATATTTCCAATCGCGGGATCATTGTGTTCGGTCTGCAGATCTACTGGTACGGCGTCTGTATCGTCTGCGGCATGATCTTAGCGGCGTTTCTCTCGGCACTTTTGATGAAGCGCAGGAACATGTCGCCCGACCTTATTTACCTTCTCTTCCTCGTGTGTATTCCGACGGCGATCGTCTGCGCGCGCCTGTTTTCCTGCCTCACCGACCCCAACCTCGGCATTGAAAGTTTCTTCGAGTTCCAGGACGGCGGGCTTTCGGTCACGGGCGGCGTACTGGGCGGCGTACTGGCGGGGCTGATCGTCTGCCTCATCAAGAAGATCGACTTTTTGCGGACGGCGGACTGCGTCGTGCCCAATATCCTCATTGCACAGGCGCTGGGCAGATGGGGGAACTTCTTCAACGGCGAGGTGTACGGTCACGAAACCACCATAAAAATTTTCCCGTTCACAGTCCCCATCGCGCCCAATCACTATGACTGGGACGTCGGCGGCATCGGCGGCTTTTCCGCGTCCAATGCGACGTGGCATTATGCCTTTTTCTTCTATGAATCGGTTGTGAATCTCATCGGCTGGGCAATTCTCTTCACCCTCCTATGGAAGACCAAGAAGAAACCGAACGGGCTGTATGCCTGTCTCTATTTCGTCTGGTACGGCATTGTTCGCTCCATCATGGAGCCGTTGCGCGATCCGGAGTTTATCCTCGATGCGGGCGGCGTGCCGTGGTCGCTGGTGTTCTCCATTCTCATGGCGACGCTCGGCACGGCGGCGGTGCTTGTGCTGCTTATCCTCAACTTCCGCAAGGAAAAATCCTTCCTCGGCAGCCGCGTCGGCGATCCCTGCGGCATCACAAAATATCTGACGCCCTACAAGGATGATACGCCTTATTTCGATAAGATCAATATGCTGGGCGCGAACTATCCGCCAAGGCCCGAACAGGAGCAAAAGGAGCCCAAGAAGCCCCAAAAGCCGCGGCACGATCCGCCCTCCGATACCTCGGTGGGGGACAGTTCGCCCGCAAGCTGGGATGGTGACGACTGATGCGAAATTTAACATTACTGACAGATTTATATCAACTGACGATGGGGCAGGGGTATTTTGCCGAAGGCAAGCACACCCAGCGCGCCGTCTTTGATGTGTTCTTCCGTCCCAACAAACTCATCACCTATTCGGTGGCGGCGGGCATGGAGCAGGCGGCGGAGTACCTGGAGAACCTGCACTTCGACGAGAGCGATATCGCCTACCTGCGCTCGCTCGGCATCTTCACAGAGGACTACCTCGCCTGTCTTAGCGGTCTGCGCTTCACGGGGGACGTGACTGCCGTCCGCGAGGGGGAGATCGTCTTTCCCTACGAGCCCATTCTCACCGTCTCCGCGCCCATGCTGGAGGCGCAGCTCGTCGAAACGGCGCTCCTGACCTTTATCAATCATCAGACGCTCATCGCCTCCAAGGCGGCAAAGATCTGCGCGGCGGCGGGCGGCGGCGTCATGGAGTTCGGGCTCCGGCGCGCGCAAGGCCCGGATGCGGGCATCTACGGCGCGCGGGCGGCGATGATCGGCGGCTGCGTGGGCACGTCCAACGTGTACGCGGGCAAACTCTTTGACGTGCCCGTCTCCGGGACGATGGCGCACAGCTGGGTCATGAACTTTCCCTCCGAACTGGAGGCGTTCCGCGCGTATGCAAAGAGCTTTCCCGACAACTGCCTGCTGCTTGTCGATACCTACGATACCCTGCGCAGCGGCGTGCCGCACGCCATTCAGGTGTTCAAAGAACTGCGCGAACACGGGTACGAGCCCAAGGGCATCCGCCTCGATTCGGGTGATTTGGCGTACCTGTCCAAGGCGGCGCGCGCGATGCTGGACGAGGCGGGCTTTGAGGACGCCATCATCTGCGCTTCGGGCGATCTGGACGAGACCCTCATCCGCTCCCTGAAGGCGCAGGGCGCGCGCATCGATAGCTGGGGCGTCGGCACAAAGCTGATCACGAGCGCCGATATGCCCGCGCTGGGCGGCGTATATAAGCTTGCCGCGGTGTACGAAGGGGACGTGGAGATCCCCAAGATCAAGCTCTCCGATACGACGGAGAAGATCACCAACCCGGGTGTCAAGGAGGTCTACCGCATCTACGATGCGCCCAGTCACATGGCGATCGCCGATCTCATCGTCCGCGCGGGCGAGACGATCGACGAGACAAAGCCGCTCACGATCTTCCACCCCGTGGACACCTGGAAGCGCATGACGATCACCAACTTCACCGTGCGCAAGCTGCGCGAGCCGCTCTTTGCGGGCGGAAAGCGCGTCGCGCCCCAATATAAGCTCTCGGAGATCGCGGCATACCGCGCATCCGAGCAGGCGCACTTCTGGGAAGAATATCTCCGGCAGGATATGCCCCATATCTTTAAGGTCGACCTGTCCGATCAATTGTATCAGCTGAAAAAGTCGCTCGTCGAGCAGTTCGGCGCGCAGTAAGGAGTTTTGCCATGTTAGGTCTGTACAGCAAAAAGGACGTGGAAAAACTGGTCGATCGTCTGCGCGAGGAGTACGAGGAGGCACTCCGCACGCAGCGGCAGGCAGCCGAGGAACTCAAGGAGGAAAACCGCAACCTTGCGGCGCGCGTCTCGCAGCTGGAAGCGGAGCGCGCGACGGTCGCCGACGCGCTCATCGATGCGGTCAAGGCGGGCGAGCGCATCCGCAAGGAGAGCGAGGACGCCGCGGCAAACGGCGGGAAGGAGCTCTCCCTGCTCATTGCCAAGTGCCGCCTGCTCTCGGGCAATCTCATGGCGAAGTATCCCGATGCGGAGGACGTCAAGGCGTTTTCCGACTTCGTGGAGGCATTGCAGAGCGAGGCGTCCGAAGAGGAGGACGTGCTGGACATGGACGAGGTGCTCGCACCCAAATACCCGCTCGATCTTGGCAAGCTGTGCAAGGAACTGGGGCTCATGGAGGATAAGGAGCAGGAGACGGAAGAGGCATGAAGGGACTGAGCAAGTATTACAAGCAAATCATGATCGCGCTCGGCTGTGCAGTTCTCATCTGCGTGCTGTTGTTCGTCGACCTCATTACCAAGGCGGCGGCGGAGGCGTCCACTGTTCATCAGAGCAGCTACTTTTTGGGCATCATCCGCCTTTGGTACACCTCCAATCCCGGCATCGCCTTTGGCATCTTCGGAGATAATCCGGTCGCGATGGAGGTGATGAGCTATGTCACGATCGCGCTCGCCGTGCTCATCGCCGTCATGTTTTTCACCATTTTTCGCAACAATCTGCCCGTGCGCGTCTGCCTTGCCGTCGTGGAGGCGGGTGCGCTCGGCAATATCATCGATCGGTTTTGCCTCGGCTATGTGCGCGACTTTGTCGACGTCCAGCCCCTTGGCTTTGGCATCTGCAACATTGCCGACTTCTTCATCACGGGCGGCGTCGTCGCGGTCATCATCTGCATTCTGTTCATCGGCAAGGATGCCGTGTTCCCGCTCACCAAAAAGTGGCGGGAGGAGGCAAAGCAGGAGGACAAGGAGCGCGACGTCCGCAACGGGCACGCCGGACAGGACGAGGAGCATGACTGAGTATCCCGCGGACGCAGGCGTCCGCATTGACGTCTTTTTATCGGAAAAGACGGGACTGACCCGCTCCGCCGTCAAAAAACTGGCGGACGAGGGGCACGTCTTTGCGGACGGCGTCCCCGTCAAGGCGGGGCATGTCTTGAAGGCGGGGAGCCTTGTCGCGGTGGACATCCCCGCACCCGTGCCCATCGAGGCGCAGCCCGAGGACATTCCCATCGATATCGTCTATGAGGACGAGGACATCGCCGTCGTCAACAAGCCGCGCGGCATGGCGGTACACGCGGGCGCGGGCGTCACGAGCGGCACGCTCGTCAACGCACTGCTCTTTCATCTCCATTCCTTAAGCGGCATCAACGGCGCGCTGCGCCCCGGCATCGTACACCGCATCGACAAGGACACGACGGGGCTTCTGGTCGTCGCCAAGAACGACGCGGCGCACCTCTCGCTCGCGCGGCAGATCGAGGAAAAGTCCGCCCATCGCGAATATCTCGCCCTGCTCGAGGGCGTCCTCAAGGAAGAGCGCGGCAGGGTGCATACCCTCATCGGGCGGGACCCCAAGGACAGGCTGAAGATGGCGGTTGTCCGATCGGGCGGCAGGGACGCCGTCACGGACTTTGACGTCGCCGAGCGCTTTCCCGCGCACACGCTCGTCCACTTCGTCCTGCAGACGGGCAGGACGCATCAGATCCGCGTCCACGCCAAGTATCTCGGGCATCCCGTCGTGGGGGACCCCGTATACGGCTACAAAAAGCAGCGTTTTTCGCTGGACGGGCAGCTCCTGCACGCGCAGAAGCTCACGCTGACCCACCCGCGCACGGGCGAGGTCATGCAGTTTTTCGCGCCGCTGCCCGAAGATTTTGAGCACGTTCTCGCCGTCCTGCGGCGGGAGAAAGGAGGAGACAATGCAAATTCTCACCGGTGACGAGATGCGCCGCGCCGTCGCCCGCCTTGCCATGCAGGCGGTGGAGAGCTGCAAGGGGACGGACTTTGTCCTCATCGGCATCCGCACGCGGGGCGTCATCCTTGCCCGCCGCATGCAGCGCGAGATCGCGCGGCTGGAGGGCGTGGAAGTTCCCCTGGGCATCCTCGATATCTCCCTCTATCGCGACGACCTGCTCGACGGCTGCGACGCCGTGTTCAAGGGCAGTGAAATTGCCTTCGACCTCGACGGCAGGACGGTCGTGCTGTGCGACGACGTGCTCTACACGGGCAGGACGGTGCGCGCGGCGCTCTCGGCGCTCGCCTCCATGGGCAGGGCGCGCGCTGTACGGCTGTTCACGCTCATCGACCGCGGGCATCGCGAGCTTCCCTTCCGTGCCGACGGTGTGGGAAAGAGCGTCCCGACCTCGCGCAAGGAGCGCGTCGTCGTACACTTTACGGAGACGGACGGCACGGACAGCGTAGAACTGTATAAGGCGGGGGAGTAGGACAATGGCAAAGAAGCAGCAAAGGCAGGAAAAGCAGGAGAACAAGTCATCCAAGCACGTTTTTACGGAGAAACTCATCAATCTTCTGGCCTTTCTCGCGCTCGCGGCGGCCGCCGTCCTGCTCCTCATCGGACCAATCCTCGGCTGGATTTTGGAGCAGACGGGCGGCACGGTCATCATGCAGGCGCTCAGCCTCGTCGCGCAGTACTGTCTGCTCGCCGCCATCGCCATCCCCGGCTGGCGCTTCGTACGCGGCAGAGGCAAGGGCTGGAAGATCGCCTATTTCATCTTCCTCGCCGTCTATATCGCCGGCACGATCCTGGGCGTCACAGTGGGCATCTGAACAGCTGCCATCAACGGAGAAAATTATGTTACCGGTCATAGCAATCGTTGGCCGCCCCAACGTCGGAAAGAGCACCTTTTTCAACAAGGTCGCAGGGCGGAAAATTTCCATTACAGAGAACAGGCCGGGCGTCACGCGCGATCGGATCACCGCGGACTGCGAGTGGCGCGGGCGTCCCTTTACGCTCATCGACACGGGCGGCATCGAACTCAAGAGCGAGGACACGATGTGGAAGCAGATCGCCATTCAGGCGCAGGCCGCCGTGGAGATGGCGGACGTCATCCTTTTCTTTACGGACGGCAGAGAGGGCTTGACCAGTTCGGACTATGACGTCGCAGACTATCTGCGCCGCTCCAAAAAGCCCGTCGTGCTCGTCGTCAATAAGGTGGACGACTATTCGCCCGACAAGCTGTTTGAGTTCTATTCGCTCGGGCTCGGCGAGCCGATTGCCGTATCCAGCGAGCATTCCCGCGGCGTGGGCGATGCGCTCGATGCGGCAGTCGCCTCCTTCCCGCAGGGAGAGGAGGCCGAGGACGACTCCCTGAAGATCGCCGTCGTCGGCAAGCCCAATGCGGGCAAATCCTCGCTCGTCAACCGCCTGTTGGGGCAGGAGCGCACCATCGTCACGCCCATCGCGGGGACGACGCGTGACGCCGTGGACACCCGTTTCGAGCGGGACGGCAAGCGCTACACCATCATCGACACGGCGGGCATCCGCCGCAAACGCTCGGTGGAGGACGACGTGGAGTACTACTCCGTGCTGCGCGCCTTTGACGCGGTGCGCCGCGCCGACGTCTGCCTGCTGGTCGTGGACGCGCAGGAGGGGATTACAGAGCAGGATCTCAAGATCATCGGCTATGTGCACGAGCAGGGCAAGCCCTCCGTCATCGTCATGAACAAGTGGGATGCCATTGAAAAGGACACCCACACTGTGCAGAAGTTTGAAGCGGAGCTCAAAGAGGAGCTCAAGTTCATGGACTATTTCCGTTCCGCGTACGTCTCGGCAAAGACGGGGCAGCGCACGGAAAAGCTCTTGACGCTCGCGCAGGAGGTGTACGATCATGCGGGATTCCGCGTGCCGACGGGCGCGCTTAACGACCTTCTGGCGGACGCCATGCGCGTCTCGGAGCCGCCCTCCTACTTAGGGCGCAGACTCAAACTGTACTACGCCTCGCAGGTCGCCGTCCGTCCGCCCCTCTTCGTGCTCATGGTCAACGACGAAAAGCTGCTGCACTTCTCCTATGCGCGCTATCTGGAGAACACCATCCGCAGCGCCTATGACTTCTCGGGCACGCCTATCCGCATTCAGCTGCGCAATAAAAAGGACGGCGAATGAGCCGTCTGTATGCGTAAGATTTCAGATTTTTGGAGAGAAATTGTATGATGCAGCTTTCCATTGCTCAGTCGTGGTACTGGTTCGTATTGATGGCAGTCGTCTGCTACTTCATCGGCTGTTTCAATTTTGCGGTCGTCATTGCCAAGGCAAAGCACAAGGACGTGCACAAGATCGGCAGCGGCAACCCCGGCACGATGAACATGAGCCGCGAGTTTGGCTTAAAGATCGGGCTTCTCAACTTCCTGCTGGACGCTTGCAAAGGCGGCGTCGCGGCGATGATCAGCTATTTTATCTTCCGCGGGTATTACTTTGAAGGGACAAGCGTACTCGTCTCCGACTTTACGCGCTATCTGTGCGGCGTATTTGTCATCATCGGGCACATCTGGCCCGTGACGATGAGGTTTCAGGGCGGCAAGGGCATCGCATCGAGTATGGGACTGTTCTGGTTCTGCCTCGGCTGCGAAAATCCGTGGAATATTCTCTGGGTGTTCATCTTCCTGCTGTTCGGAATCGTCGGCTATATCGCCTTCACGGAGTGGGGGTCGATGGGGTCTCTGCTTGGCGTGACGGGGCTCTCCATCTGGCAGGGGCTCATCTTCTTCTTTCACTATTCGGCAACCGGGATGCTTGCAAACGGCTGGGTCATCACTTGCTTTATGCTGCTGCTCGCGCTCAATTTCCTGACGTGGTTTGCGCATCGGAAAAACCTCGTGCGCCTGTTTGCGGGCGAGGAACACCGCACCTCGGTCAAGAAGCTCTCCAAGGGCAAGAGAGGGACGGAGAATATGTAGAGGGGTTCACACTTTTTCTTTCGAACTGACGAAAGAAAAAGTCGTGAGGTTTAGGGAAACCCGCGGGCACGCTTGCGCTGACCGCGGGTTTCCCTCTGCGCGGGCAATGGCAACAAAATAGCGCCCGCGCATTCACTCTTCCGCATAAGCCAAGGGGTTGGCAAATTGAGTACCGCTGCGGAAAGGCGCGACTTTCCTTGCGGCATAATTTATAACAAGGGGCAACAAAGCCTCCCCTGAAATTATAAAATGGAAAAGCAATAATAACTCGCAAAAATATTTTCGAAGAAAAGATTTTTGCGAGAAACAAAACGCGCGGCGCCCGAATGGGCGCCGCGCGCTGTGCTTTTCACGCGATATTGTCACGATTTTATAGCAGTCCGATTACTTTTCGATGAGGCTCTTACCCGTCATCTCTGCGGGCACGGGAAGTCCCATGACTTCAAGAAGGGTGGGCGCGAGGTCAGCAAGGATGCCGTCCTTCCGAAGCGTTACGTTTTTATACTTCTCAGAGATGAGCACGACGGGCACGGGATTGGTCGTGTGCGCCGTGAAGGGGGAGCCGTCGGTGTCCAGCATCCTGTCCGCGTTGCCGTGGTCAGCGGTGAGAAGCACGCTGCCGCCCATCGCAAGGATCTGGTCGACGACCTTCTTCACGCATTCGTCCACCGCGTGCACTGCCTTGACCGCCGCGGGAATGACGCCCGTGTGCCCGACCATGTCGCAGTTGGCAAAGTTCAGGATCATCGCGTCGTATTCGCCCGTCTTGAGCTCTTCGACTGCGCGATCCGCCACTTCGTAGGCGCTCATCTCGGGCTTTAAGTCGTAGGTCGCGACCTTGGGCGAGTTGATGAGCACGCGCACCTCGTTCTCGTTGGGCTGTTCGACGCCGCCGTTGAAGAAGAAGGTGACGTGCGCATATTTCTCCGTCTCGGCAATGCGCAGCTGCTTCTTTCCAAGCTTTGCAAGGTATTCGCCCAGCGTGTTTTCAAGCGTCTGTTTGGGGAAGGCGATCTCCACATTCTTGAACTCCGCGTCGTACACGGTGTAGCAGACGTACACGGGGTGCAAGAATCCCGTCTTCCGCTCGAACGCCGTGCCCTTGGGAACGACGAAGGGATCCTGCGAGAACGCACGCGTGATCTCGCGCGCACGGTCGGGGCGGAAGTTGAAGAAGATGACGGAGTCGCCCTCGCCGACGAGCGCGACGGGCTTGCCGTTCTCCACGACGTTCGTGGGCAGGACGAACTCATCGGTGACGCCCGCTTCGTAGGAAGCGTGCAGCGCGTCCGCCGCATTCTCCGCATGAACGCCGTTGCCGATGGTCAGCATGTCATATGCCTTTTCGACACGGTCCCAGTTGTTGTCACGGTCCATTGCGTAGTATCTGCCGCAGACAGACGCGATCTTGCCGTAGCCGAGCTTGTCTATCTCCGCCTGCAGCGCTTCGACGAAGTGTACGCCCGAGGTGGGGGAGACGTCTCTGCCGTCCATAAAGCAGTGGACGTACGTCTCGGGAACACCGTGCTTTTTCGCCATTTCCAGCAGCGCGTACAGGTGGGTAATGTGACTATGGACGCCGCCGTCCGACAAAAGTCCCCACAGGTGCAGCTTCTTGCCGGGCTGCTTGGCGTTCTCCATCGCCTTCAACAGGGCGGGATTTTCAAAGAAGTCGCCGTCCTGGATGGACTTGGTGATCTTGGTCAGATCCTGATAGACGATGCGCCCCGCGCCCATGTTGAGGTGTCCGACTTCGGAGTTGCCCAT
>ERZ1643251.375-NODE-375-length-68500-cov-5.120842_pt1 | contig 68500 bp, 55 predicted proteins | sample MGYA00579261_ERZ1643251 | MGnify/ENA primary metagenome ERZ1643251 (study PRJEB29033, sample SAMEA4952267) | chicken gut metagenome | biome: Broiler Chicken; feature: Gastrointestinal Tract; material: Caecum | place: Ireland | collected 2018 | study: Broiler...
GTTGAATCCCATGTATTATGTTTGTATGGGATATAGGGAAGCGGTAGTAGGTGATACATGGTTTTGGCAACATCCGATACAAACTGTTTATTTTTGGACACTTGTAGTTGTCTGCTTTATTGGGGGTAGTAAACTGTTTGTACGCTTAAAACCTCAGTTTGACGATGTTTTATAAGAAAAAGAGGATATGATGGGTGAAAATTCTATTGTAGTAAAAGATTTGGTAAAAATATATAATTTGTATGAATCTTCAGCAGACCGTTTAAAAGAAGTACTTCATATTGGCAAAAAAATTCTACACCAGGAGTATTATGCGTTAAATGGCATTAATTTTGAAGTAAAGCGTGGAGAAACATTTGGCATTATAGGAACAAATGGTGCGGGAAAATCAACATTGTTGAAGATAATTACAAATGTTGCTGCACCAACAAGAGGAACGATTGAAGTTGAGGGTAAAATTTCAGCTTTGCTGGAATTGGGTGCGGGGTTTAACTCAGAATATTCAGGGTTGGAAAACATTTATTTAAATGGTGTTATGATGGGCTATTCTCGAGAGGAAATGGATGAAAGGGTAAACACCATCGCTGAGTTTGCTGATATTGGTGATTTTTTGTATCAACCAGTAAAAACGTATTCCAGTGGTATGTTTGCTCGGCTGGCATTTGCTGTGGCGATAAACGTGGAACCAGATATTTTAATTGTGGATGAAGCGTTAAGCGTTGGTGATGTTTTTTTTCAAAACAAATGTTTCAGAAAATTTGAAGAACTAAGAAGTCGAGGAATCACAATTTTGTTTGTTTCTCACGATATCGGAACGGTTAAACAAATGTGCTCCAGAGTGCTTTGGATTGAAAAGGGTGTACAGCAGATGGTCGGCGATAGTGTTGAGGTTTGTAATGCCTATTCGAATAGTATTCTCGAAAAAAGAGCGCAAGCGTTTGAGAAAAACCAAGAACATCAGGGAGAACCACGAGAAACAATTGGTGAAGGATATCGAATTGAGAAGTTTGAGTTGGGAAAATATCCACCGATAACATATACAAACGAGAGCACTTTATCAGAAGATGTTGAGATTGTTTCGGTCTTTATATTAGATTCGCAAGGTCAGATTGTGACAGAGTGTGAAGTGAATCATAAATATAGTGTTAATATAATTTTTTCGTCGAAAATAGATATACCATCTTGTATTGCGGGATTTGTCTTAGAAACAGTTAAAGGGTTGTGGGTAATTAATACTAATAGTATTATTAATGGTCAGGAAACTGGATTCAAAGTAACGAAGGACACTCTGAATAGAGTTGAATTTCATTTTATAATGCCATCGATTATGAACGGTGATTATGTACTTGGAGTAGCAGTGTCTGAGGGTATAGAAGAATCATATAAAGTATTTACATGGCTATATCATGTTTTGTATGTAAGGATAAAAAACACCGATAGAAGTGCAGCTGTAATCAATGTTCCTACAGAAATAAAAATATTCGAGCATGCTACAGAACCATAAAGTCAGGAGAAAAGAATGAGTAAATATGATTTTGGATATGAAATAGTGCCAGGAAGTACAATTGAGTGGGCTTATGAAAAAGTTGGCTGTGAAACTACTGTTTTGGAACTTGGCCCGGCTACTGGGAATCTTGTGTATCATTTAGTCACTGAAAAAAAATGTGTGGTAGATATTGTTGAAATGGATGAAGAGGCGGGAAGACAGGCTGCAAAGTATTCGAGAAACAGCTGTTTGGGTTGCATTGAAGGGAATTTGGAGCATGAAAATTGGTTCCATACATTGGAGGGAAATCAATACGATTATGTTGTAGTCTTAGATGTATTGGAGCACATAAGAAATCCACAGGAAGTATTAAAGTGTTTGAAAAAATTACTTAAGGATGAGGGGGTGCTTCTTCTATCCATTCCCAATATTTCACATAATTCAGTGATTTTAAATTTGTTAAAAAATAAATTCCAATATACAGCAGTGGGGCTGCTGGATGATACTCATGTGCACTTCTATTCCTATGATTCTGTAAAAGAGATGCTAAATTCAAATGGATTTGTCACTATGCAAGAACAGGTTAAACAGGAAAAAGTAGGATCGAATGAAATCCCAATAACCTATGGAAATTTTCCACGGAAGGTGGAAGCCTATCTTAAAACAAGGGAGATGGGAACGGCATACCAATTTTTGTTTACTATTAAAAAAGGGGATGTACAATCTCCAAGAAAAGTTGAATATAATCGTGATCTTGATAAGTTGTATGAGATAGTTGTTTTTGATGTTGGAAACAATAGAGTGATAACACAGCAAAATGTCAATCCAAACGAGCTCATTTCAATGGAAATAGCCATTCCACTGCAGACTAAAAAAATTCGAATTGATCCGTTAAATGTGAATTGTATCCTTACAGATATAAATATATCTTCCAGACTGGGAGATGAGAAAGATGCAATATCTATTAAAGAGTTTACAGGAAGTCAAGTCGGGGAGTTATTTGTGTTTTATGATGATGATCCGCAAATATATTTTGAGGTACCGGAAGGAGTTAGAAAAGTTTTTTTTTCATGCAGATTTATTGACTTTGACAATGAAGGCCTAGCATTTTTGACAGATATGAGAGATATGCTTAGAAAATATCAGCATGATGTAGAAGAATTAAATGGTGCATTAGGAGATAGAGAGCAGCAGATTGCTATATGCAATGGGCACATGGAAAAACAAAAAAGTGATATTGAGACACTTAATAAAGAATTAGAGACACTTAATAGTACGTTGAAAGATAGAGAGCAACAGATTGCTATATGCAACGAGCATATGGAAAAGCAGAAATATGATATTGAGAAGCTTAATCTGGAATTACAAGACATCAAGAAAACAATTTGGGGAAAAGCATACTATCGATTGCGTATATTGAAAAAAACAAAGGTTGGTTATAGATGGAAAAAGTAAGCGTTATCATGCCGTGCTATAATGATGGAAAGTATATAGAGGAAGCAATCCAATCAGTCAAACAGCAGACTTACGCAGACATAGAATTGATTGTGGTGGATGATGGTTCAGATGATGAAGAGACAATAAAAATATTGAATAGACTGGAAAATGAGGTTATATTGCTTAGAACAAAGCATTTGCGGCCTGCGGGAGCAAGGAATTATGGCATTAGTCATGCAAGTGGAAAATATATAATGCCAGTGGATTCAGATGACAGGATAGATAAGACATATATAGAAAAGGCTGTTCAGATTATTCAGTCAGATAAGAAAATAGGCGTTGTTTATTGTGAAGCGGATATGTTTGGAGAAAAAAGTGGGAAATGGGATTTGCCGAAATATTCGTTTGATAAAATGCTGCTAGACAATATCGTATTTGTTACAGCACTTTTTTATAAAGAGGATTGGGAAAAGGTAGGAGGATTCAACACGCATATGTTGGCTGGCATGGAAGACTATGACTTCTGGCTTGCTATTTTGGCTCTGGGCAGGGAAATTTATCAAATACCAGAGACTCTTTTTCATTATCGAATCAAACCGGTGTCCCGAACGACTGGCTTTCAAGCAGATTATATTCAAATGCAGGATACATACCGGCAGATATATGATAATCATAAAGAGTTTTATGAAAGAAATGCTGAGCAGTATGCTAAAATCTTAAGAGATGCATTGATAGAACAAATTGCAATTCGAATGAAATACGAAAAAATATTCGATAAAATAAGAAGATATTATCACTGGCCTATAATAGGAGAGATTGTAAAAAAAATAGTGAATTGAACGGAGAATAGGTTTTCAGCTGTTGTTATATAAAATTATTGTTTGCCAAAGCGGACAGGAGGTGCAAAATGATTATATTCACATCTATATGTGAAAATTATACACATAAAGCAAGAACTTTAGCAGAATCAGTAAAAAGAAATATACCGGATGCAAAATTCATTGTATGTTTAACTGAAAGAGAAATAAGTCCGGAGATGCAATTCTTGTACTTTGACGATGTAATTTTATCTAAAGATATGTGGGAGGGTAATTTCAACAGATTTATATTTAAGCATAGCATTGTTGAAGCGTCTACTGCTGTGAAAGCACACTTCTTTTTGTATCTGCTGAAGAGATTTCCTGACGAAGAAGAATTTATTTATTTGGATCCGGATTGTTATGTGTACTCTGACTTTATAGAACTGAGAGAACTGCTGAAAACAAGGGCTATCATTTTGTGCCCCCATCTACTTCAGCCTGGAAATATTGACATGGAATTATCTTCTACAGCTCACGGTGTATATAATCTGGGCTTTTTGGCAATTAACCATAGTGAAGAGGCAGAAAAATTTATTGAATGGTGGGCAGAGCGGCTTTATTTGTTTTGTTATGATGACATTCAGAGAGGGATTTTCACAGATCAGAAGTGGATAGATTTGGCTCCGTGCTTTTTTGATGTTGAAATTTTGAAGCATAGGGGATATGACTTTGCGCCCTGGTCTTTGCTTGATTGTGGAATGACAAAGGAAAATGGAGAATTTTTTGTCAAAGGTGATGAACTGAGATTTGTACATTTTTCCGGGTTTGGGGCGACTGCGCAAAAATGTATGAATGATTGGCTGCCAGAAGGTGAACATCCTTTTAGAGAATTATATGATAAATATAGTTTGGAGCACGAGAAAAATGATTCGGATCATGTATCAAAGAAACAATGGAGCTACTCAAAATATGATTCTGGAGAAAAAATAGATGACAGTCTGAGGGCAAAATATCGGAATAGTTATGAAACTATGTTCAGTATTGAGGATCCTTTTCAGTTGAGCAATAAGGAGATAAAGAGCATGCTCCAAAAACCCAAGGACAACATATCATTGCCTGAAAAAATTAAGTATGTTATGGAAAGGGAAGGAATAAAGGGAGTGATTAGACGTGCAATAAAAAGCTTGCCATAAATCATAACTCAAATTTTGTTTATTTGCAGTATAGAATGAACTGCTTAGCCACAAAGGAAAGAGATGTATGGAGACTAAGGGAAGATATGATTTTAGAATAGTAGGAGCAAATAATAGCGTTATTTTTAAGTGCTCTGAAGAGACACAAGGTAAAATAGAATTGGTCATCCAAGGAAATGGTAATTCGGTTGTTATTGAAGAATTTGTTGAAATTACTTCATTATTGCGGATTTGCATAATGGATAATAACAGCAAGGTTATAATTGGAATAGGAACTACAATTGAGTCTGCATCAATTGCAGTAGCAGATAACGATAATTTTGTGATAATAGGCGAAGATTGTATGTTTGCACAAAATGTAACCTTATTGGCCTCTGATTTCCATGCAATTTATAATCTGGAAGAGGGAGCAGGATTAATGTGCGAAAAGGGATTAAAATAGATAACCATGTATGGTTGGGAATAAACGTAGTGTTGCTAAAGAATACACATATTATGTCAAATAGTGTTATTGGCGCCGCAAGTACATTGGGGGGTAATTGTTCCACCTAATACAATATACCCTGAAAGAAAACGCAAGAAGAAAGAGGTGACTTGGGAAAGAGAAAGAAAAGCAAGCATTGTGCCTACAGAAAAGCCCTTTGCTTTAAAAAAGAAGATTGAGATTCAACAAGATTCTAATAAGGAAATCATATTTGTCATAGAAAATAAGATTGATAATTGCTTTAATAAAATACAAGGCTGGGCATTTCTAAAAAATAAACTAGCATCGGAATCTCAAATATATATTAGAGTTGGATTTAAGAAGAATAAAGCATTAGTGATACCATTGAGAAGTATTCCAAGGGAGGACGTTGCGGATTTTTTTGGAGACAAGAGGTATTTGTTATGTGGTTTTTGCCAATATATGCCCGCTGCCATAATACAGAAATGGAATATAATAGAGTGGCTTGAAATTTTAATATGTAATCAAGGAATTTGGAAAAGTAAGATTTTTTATCCATAGAACTGAAGGGAAAAATAAAAGTGGAAAAGAAATTTAATTTATTTGCAGTTTTTGTGCAGGAATTTGTTTTTATTAAATGGGTGTCCGAAGATTGAAGAAAGTACACAAACTTATTAAAAGAAGCTGGGAAATAATATGCTGAAAGAATTCTTGAAAAATAACAAGTATTTTCTGTTCTACACAGTGGTTGCCGTAGTTGTATTCGGCGTAATATATCTGCCTATTTTATTTGAAGGCAAGATGTATATGTATATGGACATAGGGGCGGATACTTATGGTAGCTATTGGCCTTCTTTGTCTTATTGCGCCACACTTCTTAAAGACTTTAAATTATGGGATATGAGTCTTGGTTTGGGAGCATCTACCATGATACAAGTTGCGTATTTTTTGGTTGATCCCTTTAACTGGATTACATTTTTGCTTCCTCCTTTCAATATGGACATAGGCATTTACATAGCCTTATGTTTAAAATATATTATTCTATGCATTGCAGCGTATAAGTATTTGGGAAAAATGACACTGAAAGGCTGGCCAAAGGTTTTAGCTTCTCTGTGCCTGGTCTTTTCGGGCTGGTTTGTGGGCTGGGGACAGCATTATAACTATGCAACCATGTTTGTGTTTTTTATAGTAATTCTTTATTTTTTTGAATGCTGGCTGCAGGACGGAAAGTGGCTTGGTTATGTTTTATCATTAGCCTGGCTGGCTATGATGACGGTTTATTATTGCTATATGACATTGCTGTTTTTGGCGGTCTACTATATGTTTAGGCGTTTTTCTGTCTTTGCGGCAAAAGAGTATAAAGCTTTTTGCATGCATGGGCTGAAGACGATTGGTTTATGCGTTGCAGGAATCGGCATATCATCTGTTGTTTTTATTCCGAATGTTTTTGACCTGTTGGGAAGCCCGCGGGTGGGGGCGAGCTTAGTGCCGAATTTATCATTGGCAAGTGCAAACGAATATGCTTCTTTTTTATACAGAAGTTTATCAAATAATATCCTTGGCATAAATGGAACATTTTACGGCTATGCCAATTGGTATGAGTGCCCCTTTATTTATGTTGGCATTATATCGTTTTACATGATACATTTAGCCTTTAAGAAAAAAAATGTGACAAGAACAAGAGTGATAGCCGGGATATTGGTGTTGCTTTGCATTGTATTTCCCCACTTTTTTGCTATAATACTCAATGCCTTCAGCACAATATCTTACCGCTGGACTTATTTATTCATACCGGTTTTTGCCCTTGGAATAGGACTGGGTGCCACAGAGTTAGAAAAAGAATCGGAATCTAAGATTTTTAAAATTGTTTATATATTTATTAATGCATTGATTGCAGCGTACGCAGTTTATTTATTGACAATTCAAGAAGAAGCGGCGGCAAGAGAGGTTATCTATTCTATTGCCGCGGTGCTTGTCGCAGCAGCATTATACTTTATTATATTAGAAAAAAAATGGAAAAAAAAGTCAATAGGTACATTAATTTTGATTATTGTTTGTGCCGCTGAACTAGCGTGTAATGGAGTCGTTAGTGTACAGTTTCGAAGTCTGATAGATGCTGATAGCAAAGAACAAATGAATTATTTTGATGCATCAACCCAGTTAATTGAATATGTGAAGACCAATGATCCAGGTTTTTATCGAATTAATAAAAAATATGCGCAAATTGATTTAAACGATAGTATGATACAGGATTACCGCGGAGAAAAATATTACAGTTCTATACTCACGGATTCATATTGGAATTTGCAGAATATGTTTGATTTGCGCGTAAAAAATTCTAATTATTTTTACGGATTTGATGATAAACAGTCATTGAGAAATATTAACTGTGGAAAATATATGATCTCGACAAGTAATCGGCAATATTACGGTTATAATCAGATTGCAGAAAATGATAACCGCTATTTATATGAAAATACTAATAATATAGGATTTGGATTCACTTATCATTATTATATAACGGAAAGCGAATTTGAAAAATTAAGCCAATATGAACAGCAAAATGTTATATATCAGGCATGTGTCATAAACGATGAAGATGCGGTAAATATTTATGGAGACATTCCTATGCTCCAGCAAAAGGTTGAGATAGAGCTGAATGAAATTCCATATGAGGTAACAATAGAGGACAACGGCCAGGAAACTATCAAATTGGAAAAAAGTAATTCTAGTACTATTATCATAGAATTATCAAATATTTCAGAGAATGACATATCAACTTATTTGAAAGCAGCTACGACTAATGATAATATATATTCGGAAGAAGATACCATATATATTGAAATCAAAACAGGTGAGACAAAGAGATATACAACAGACACGTTAAATGTAAGTAATATTATGGTAGACGAATCCCTGGAGCTGCTTCGGCCAGTTGTTTATGAAACGGATATGCGAGAGATAGAAGATATTATTGCGGCAAAAAGAGAAAACATTATGGATATCCGGGAACTGAGTGATGAGTATATTGCAGGCGAAGTGGAAACAGAAGAAAATAGCCTGTTGTATCTTCCCATTATATATGATTCTAACTGGAAGGTTACGGTAGATGGAGAGGAACAGGAAATTATACGCGCAAACGGAGCTTTTTGCGTAATCAACCTTAATGCAGGGAAGCATTCTATTGTGGTTGAATACGACTCAAAAGCCATGCTGGTTGGGAGCGCTTTGTCAATCGTTTTTTTGGCCGGTGCGGCAATTGTATATGCTTTACAGAGGCAAGGGAAAATTAAGGTAGCTGGTAATGAGAGAAAAAATACTTTACGCTAAAATTAAAATAAAACAGCATTATAAAATAGTAGGTTTTTTGGTGAGTTTTGCTGCTATTTTACTGTGTATGTTTTCCAATTGGGATATACGGTATTACGGAGACTCCTTGGGATACTACCAAATGGCCACCGAATTTATAAATCAAGGCTTGGGAAATTTCAGATTTGATCTGGCGGAAGGGGGAATGAAAACCCTTTTTGAGCTAAGGGGATATGCGTGGCCGTTTTTGATTGCCGTATTGCGTGTTTTGGGATTAACACAAAAAACCGGCTGGCTGATTTGGGAATCGGCTTTTATGTGTTTTGGCTTGTCTTGGGCGGTGCCGGAATTTTTTGAAACGCTTTTTCGAAAAAAGGGAGGAATTATATCAAGAATTATATTGCCGGCGTTTACATTGATTTTTTGGAAAGGAGCAATTATTTATCCTCTGTCGGATATTCCGGCGATTACATTTGTGACTTTGGGAATATTGATTTTGCTCAAGGCATTTGGTCATAACGGGATAAGGAAAACAGCAGAAATTTTTGCCGGAGGAGTATGCCTGGGACTGTCATATTATATCAGAACCGGAAGTATGGTTTCCATATTTTGCGCCGTACTTATTTTGTTGATATATAATAAAACAAGGCCGGTGAAAAGACTGATGGCTGTCGTGATTTTTGCTGCCGGGATTATGTTAACAATGATTCCCCAAGTAGTCATTAACGTTGAGTGTAATGAAACTTTCTCCTATCAAGTCCCCATATCTTTTACTACGGGAATCACTGATTTAGAATATTATAATGGAGTAAGATATTTAAGGTGGGAAAGCAATTTCTCAGAGACACATCCGGATACGGTATTACTGTCAGAGGATTCCCTGGCAGGAACTTTGCTGGAACAGCAGAATTTGATTCCGGAAGAAATAGGCCCGAAGGAGCTTTTGGTATCCATACTTAAATATCCAGTAGAATTTTTGGGAATCTTTACATCCAAGTTTGCAAACATGATAGATGCAAGGTGGGGTGAACTTTATATTCAGGAGCTGAAGGGAATCAGATATGGCATTATCATACTGAATTTCACAATATGGTTTTTAGGAATTGCAGGAATTATTTTTGAGTTGGGCAGAGCGAGAAATGGTATCAGCAAAAAAAAGTAATGAAATAAATAATCTGATTTATTTTTTAAAAAAATACTTTCTTTATATTCTCGCATGTGCTTCTCCGGCGCTTCTTCACTTGTTAGGAACACACGTTGAGCCGCGCTATTTTTTGCCGGTTACTGTAATACTGTGGCAGTATATGGCGGTTCTTTGTCCATGGAGGGAGCTTGTCCGATTTTTGTATAATAGAGTAATATCTATGGCGGCAATTTATGTTGTTTTATTTGGATGCTGCAGTGCGATTTGGAATTTTACGATAGAAAATATACCCTTTTATTCTTATATATATCAGGCAGAGCCCCAAATGATCGATGCGTCTTCGGAAGAAGTTAAGGAGATCTTCGACAGTGAAGGGGTTGTAGGATGCATTAATCGTTATGCGCTGAGCGATGAGAAAAAAATAGGGATTTCAGGATATGCCTTTACGGAGGGAAAAAACAGCGAAGATACGGAAATGGCCATAGCCTTTATAGGTGAGGATAAAACATATTTTTATGAAATCAACAATACAAAAAGAGGTGATTTGCTTGAAACCTACGGAGAAAACTATTATGAAGCAGCATTTAACTTTGATGCATATTTGTGGGATTTAGATAAAGGAGAATACTCTGTTTATATTCTTTTGGAAAATGGAGAGTCTAAAAATGGGTATGATACCTTATATAAAATTTCCATACTGGAGTAGGAAATGCAAATGAAAATATCTTATCAAAATGTACTATTCACAATAATTCTTTTTTCCGTATATACTTGCATTGTATTGAAAATATGGGGGGGGGGGAACGAAAGCTGGACATTTACTATAAATTATGAAACGGATGCTTCAATAGAAACTTATTTGATAACTCTCAATGAGGGGGCCAACATTGAAGATTATTTTAACAATAGCATGATTGAGTCAGTACCGCCAGACATGTTTATGGTTCCCGTAGATTATGAGAAAAATCTTGCTTCCTGTTCTTTTATGATTTCTTTGGATGCAGCCGGGGAGAATGATGATTTTGTAATTAGATCTATTGGTATGAGGTTTTCTGATGGAAAACAAAAGGAATTTAGTTGGAGTGAAATACAAGGATTGGCGGATATAGCTCTGACGGAAAACTGCAAGAAAAATATAAATAGTTTAAATCATACGGTTCTTTTAACCGTCGAAGACAATAATGCGCCATTTGTTATCAGATTTACAGGGCTTGAAACCATTATAGAAGAAAAGCTTAGTGAATATGAAGACAATATCATAAGGCAAACTCTTACTTTTTTACTTACAGGCTATATATTGTTGGGATTGTTCAGCTGGTTCTCCTTTCAGTACCATTTTGTACAGAAATTTTTGCAGACAAATATTCAAAATAAGGTAACAATTATTGTCGTTGGTGTGGCGATTGCATGTGGTCTGCTGATTGGGCTGATATTTGCTCCGGCGTCACTTTTGCATCAGCTGCTTACCGCCGCCGCCGTGCTAATAGCTATTTTTATAAATATTCGGATTATAATCAAAGCTTTTGATTGGAATAAGTTTTTGACAAAAAACAATATCGCTATACTTGGAATTGTTTTAGCAGGCATCAGTGTTTTCTTGCCATTTATGTTTTCAAATTATTTTTTTGGCGATGAGTGGTGGACGGTAGATCAGAACACCCGTGAGGTGAGCTCAGACAGCGGCTCTCTGCTGATATTTGGAAGAGCTTTCCAAATTGTTTTGGCAGAAGCTATTTCCAATATTCCCATTCGGTATATTGGATTAATCAGATTTATCGGGAGCTTTCAAGCCATATTTTTTGCAGTTTTTTTGTATTCCTTTATAAAGAAAAGATGCGGCAATATTTTTTTCAGCACAATATTAGCAGTTATTATTGTGTATAATTCTATAACTATAGATTGTGTAGCATATTTTTCTATTATCACTTTTATGACATCAGTAAATTGTATGGCTTGGGCTTATGATATATACCTGCAGCGCATAAATTGCAGTTGCAGCAGCAAAAAGCACATAATAATTTGGACGGTTTTTTTTGGAAGCGCAGTTGCCCTGGCCTGCCATTTTTATCAATTGGGAATAACAATTATTTTTTTCCTGACAGCAATTGATGTTATGTTTTCAGAAAGTTTACTGGTAAAATGGAAAAATCTCCTTTATCTGTGTTCTGGTTTTGCGGGCGGAGTTGCTTTTTATTATCTGACATTAGGATTGTTATCGCAAACAAGCAATTCCAGAGGAGAAATGATTTCGCTTGCGGCTATAAATGATAAGGTACGCTGGTTTTGCGCTGAAATCATTCCAACGGCATTGAGCAGGATATGCGCCGCATTCGGGGGTAATTTTCTATTTACTGATACAACTTATTGGGCGAGAATTCATTGGATATCACAGGAGATTCGTTTGCTGATTGGCGTTATAGCAGGGTTCCTTCTGGTTTTTCTCGTGGTAAATCTGCTTAGAAGAGGAAAGTTACTAAGGCTTTTCCTGCTTATGATATGTATCCCTCTTTCTTATGGAATTAATTTGCTTTTGAGTGAGAACACATATCATACATACTATGCTTACGCTTTAATATGCACTCTTTTATTTTATTTGCTGGTATCCGTGTTTATGTTATTAGGCAAAAGACAAAAGGCTATACGAGCCATCATGGTTTGCATTGCTGCAGTTATGATCTTTAGAGCGTCTCAGTATTTACAGGTAAATTGGATAAAGCAGAATGAACAAGTGCTGGATTACATCAGCGTTTCATTAAAATATCAAATGGAAAAAAAGGATACAAAAAAAATCCATTTTTATGGGGCGGAATTTTATGGAGAACATCCTGTGTATGCTCAGGCTGCTATTAGAGTGGCTTTCAGATATTTGGAAAGGGATGTCGAAAATTATGAGATCACAATATCAGAATCAAGGCAAAGCGCTATTGTGATACTGAAGGAAGAATACGAGAGGATTTATGCAAATGCGAGTAGCGATTCTCAGAAAAAACTGGATAATATGTTTGAATATAAGGAAATAACGGAATATTATATTTTGAAAGAGAAGTACAGAGAAGATCCTTTCACGCTTCATTTATTAAAGGAAAATGGCTTTCTTCCAATGCACGAAAATGATTATTTGATATTGGATCTTGGATGGTATGCCTGAAAATGTTATGCGTCGGCTTGAACTTAGACTATAAAAGAGTCAGTATAGTATGATATGCTATAATAAAATTTGAAAAGGAGGTTATGCTGTGAAAGTCGTGATATTAGCTGGAGGTTACGGCACGCGGATTAGTGAGGAGAGCCATTTAAAACCAAAGCCAATGATTGAAATAGGAGAAAAGCCTATTTTATGGCACATTATGAAAGAGTATTCCTATTATGGTTTTGATGAGTTTATTGTCTGCTGCGGGTATAAACAGCATTTGATAAAAGAGTGGTTTGCTGATTATTATCTCTATAATTGTGATGTTACATTTGACTTTTCAAAAGATGACCGTATGGAGGTGCACAGCAGTTTTTCAGAACCATGGAAGGTTACGCTGGTTGATACAGGATTGAATACCATGACAGGAGGGAGAGTAAAGAGGATTCAAAAATATGTTGGAAATGAGCCGTTTATGTTAACTTACGGGGATGGAGTGTCTGATATCAATATTAAGGAATTATTGAGATTTCATCAAGGACATGGAAAAATGATCACTTTAACGGCTGTGAATGTGGAGCAGCGTTTTGGAGTATTGGATATTAATGACTTGGGTGAAATAAATTCCTTCCGGGAGAAAAGTATAAGTGATGGAAGTCGAATAAATGCAGGATATATGGTTTGCCAGCCGGAAATTTTTAATTATATTGCAGGAGACAACACAGTATTTGAAAGGGAACCCTTGGAGGCCGCGGCGAAGATGGGTGAGCTAATGGCATACAGGCATAATGGCTACTGGCAATGTATGGATACGAAGCGTGAGAAAGAAAAATTGGATGATCTCTGGAACACAGGTATGGCGCCGTGGAAAAAATGGGAATAATGAAGGAGAAAAACATGTTGGAAAACAAAACGGAACAGCAGGCAAGAGAAGAAATATTGCTATTGGTTAAGGAGTATACAGACAAGTTTCACAACACTGAGAAGGAGTTTCAGCAGGGACAGAGAATTCCCTATGCCTCTCGTGTTTATGATAGCGCTGAAGTTATAAACTTAGTAGATAGCGCGTTGGAATTTTGGCTGACTTCCGGAAGATATACGGATGAATTTGAGAGGCGTCTTGCAGCTTATCTTGGAGTAAAATTTTGTTCTTTAGTAAATTCAGGATCTTCGGCTAATTTAAATGCATTTATGGCTCTGACCTCTCCTCTTTTAGGGGAACGCCGTATAAAGCGCGGAGATGAGATAATTACAGTGGCGGCAGGCTTTCCAACTACGGTGACTCCCGCCATTCAGTTCGGTGCGATTCCGGTATTTGTGGATGTGACGATTCCTCAATACAATATTGACGTATCAAAGTTGGAGGAAGCGATTTCAGAAAAGACAAAAGCGGTTATGATTGCGCATACCCTGGGGAATCCCTTTGACATCAGCGCAGTAAAAGCTTTTTGCGATAAATATAACCTGTGGCTTGTGGAAGATAACTGTGATGCTTTAGGGTCAAAATATGTGATCAATGGTGAAGAAAAATTTACCGGAACAATTGGAGATATAGGAACATCCAGCTTTTATCCGCCTCATCATATGACCATGGGTGAAGGAGGAGCAGTATATACTAACAATGCCCTTTTAAACAGGATTATACGCTCGTTTAGGGACTGGGGACGCGACTGTATTTGTCCATCGGGCAAAGATAATATGTGCGGTCATCGCTTTGATAAACAGTATGGAGAACTGCCGCTGGGATATGATCATAAATATGTATATTCTCATTTTGGCTATAATCTAAAAGCCACAGATATGCAGGCGGCGATCGGCTGCGCTCAGTTAGACAAATTTCCGCACTTTGTGGAGAAGAGGCGGCATAATTTTGACAGACTGAGGGCCGCGCTCAGAGAGGTAGAGGACAAGCTGATTTTGCCTGTTGCCTGTGAAAATTCCATCCCAAGCTGGTTTGGCTTTCTTATTACTTGCAGAGAGGGCGTCGACCGTAATGCTGTTGTAAAATATGTGGAATCTAAAGGAGTACAGACCAGAATGCTATTTGCCGGAAATTTAACGAAGCATCCCTGTTTCGACGAAATGAGAGATACAGGAAAAGGATACCGGATAATAGGCGATCTGGCAAATACGGATAGAATTATGAGGGATACCTTCTGGGTGGGTGTGTATCCCGGCATGACGGATGAAATGATAGACTATATGGCCCAGGTTATTAAAGAGGCTTTGTAAATTCAACTTGAAAAACAGAGGTAATAGAGTGAAAGTAAAAGTAGCAGATTACATCGTAGATTTTTTTATCCAAAAAGGAATTACAGATGTTTTTGGATATCCGGGAGGCATGGTGACGCACTTAATGGAGGCGCTTCGCCAGAAAGAGCATTCTATAAAAGCACATGTTAATTACCATGAGCAGGCAGCGGCCTTCTGTGCCTGCGGATATGCACAGGCGAGTGGCATTCCGGGAATTGCATATGCTACCAGTGGACCGGGAGCAACAAACTTGATTACAGGAATATGCAACGCTTACTTTGACTCTATTCCTGCCATTTTTATAACTGGACAGGTAAATACATTTGAGAGTAAAAACGACTTGGGAGTGCGTCAGAGAGGGTTTCAGGAAACGGATATTGTTTCTATGATAAATGGCGTCACGAAGTACAGCTGTTATATCGCTGATGAACGTTTCATAAAACAAGAGTTGAATAAGTGTTGGTACATTGCAAATGAAGGACGCAAGGGTCCCGTTTTGCTTGATATTCCAATGAATATCTTTCGGGCAATTATAGATTTGGAGGAATGCCCGGATTTTAAAGTGCCGGAAAAGAAGGAACAATCTGCGCATGTTGATGAAATTATAAAAATGCTATGTCATTCAAAACGTCCTGCTTTGTTGGTAGGCGCGGGTGCGAAAAATCAAAGAAGTCGGCGGCTGATTAAAGAATTTTTAAAGAAATTTCCGATTCCAACGGTTAGCAGCATGCCGGCTGTTGACGTTTTGGAGCATGATCATCCATTATATTTTGGCTTTATAGGAGCGTACGGCAATAGAACAGCCAATTTTATTGCGGCGAAGTGTGACTTACTGCTGGCAATGGGAACGAGAATGGATGTAAGACAAATAGGCGCTAAAAAAGAAAATTTTGCACCCAATGCAAAATTAATTCGTGTTGAAATTGACAGCGGAGAGCATACAAATAAAATTAAAGAGGATGAAATCCAAATTTTTGGAGGCTTGGACGGTCTGATCGAACAAATCTTGGAGCAGGGAGGAGCTGCCTGTGAATATCAAGATTGGCTGAATGTCTGCAATCACATAAAAAATGAATTGAATGATATTGATTCAAGAATGCCTAACAGAATGATTGCCGGTATTAGCAGGGAGATTTCCGAGGATGTGATTATAACAACTGACGTCGGGCAAAATCAAGTTTGGGTATCTCAGTCTTTCGAGACGAAGCCAGGGCAGCAAATACTTTTTTCCGGTGGCCATGGCGCTATGGGCTATTCACTGCCAGCGGCCATAGGAGCATATTACGCAAAGCGTACTAAGGTCATAAGTTTTAACGGGGATGGCGGCATACAGATGAATCTTCAGGAGCTGCAGTTTATTGCCCGTGAAAAGCTTCCGATTACCATAGTGATATTTAATAATTATGCTTTGGGCATGATTCGGCATTTCCAGGAAATGTACTTTGATCATCATTATTATCAAACAGTCGCTTCGGCGGGCTATAGCGTCCCTTCTTTCAGAAAAATAGCCGAAGCATATGATATTCGGTACTATGCTCTGCGGTCAGAAGAGGATGTGCGGAAAATAGATTGGGATCTTGAGGAACCACAGATTGTAGAGGTAATTTTGACAGAAAATACGTATGTTTATCCTAAATTAGAATTTGGGAAACCGAATCAAGACCAGGAGCCTTTGCTGAACAGAGATTTATATAAAGAATTAATGGAGTTGTGATGTATGAATACGATTCTTGTGACGGGGGCTACAAGCTGTATTGCGGTATCGCTTATAAAAAGGCTGCTGAAGGATGGCTATTATGTTCATGCTGTTGTTCGGCCAAAATCGGATCATCTCATGCGGCTGCCTCAGCATGAAAATCTCAGGATTTATGAATTGGAAATGAGCGAAATTTACAAATTGGACGGGCTGGGGATAAATACAATAGACGCAGTTTATCATTTTGCCTGGGAGGGAGTCCGGGGAGTAAAGAGGGATGATCAAACGCTTCAGGAGAAAAATTATCATGCTTCAATTAAATGCTTAAAGGCGGCTGTTGAAAGCGGTATACCATATTTCATAGGTATAGGTTCGCAGGCTGAGTATGGTATTACAGATGAATTAATCACTGAGGATACCTGCCTGTTGCCGGTAACAGAGTATGGAAAGATGAAGGCAAGGACATTTTATACTGGCCAGAAAATTTGTGATGGCACCAAAACCCAATTTGTATGGGCAAGAATATTCAGTGTTTATGGAAGAGAGGATGACAAGAGCACCTTACTGATGCAATGTATTGAAAAGATGAAGAAAAACGAGGCCATCGACTTGTCTCCCTGTGAGCATATGTGGGACTATACTTATATTGAAGACGTATCAGAGGCCCTTTTGCTTTTATTTAAAAAAAGAGTTCCGGCAGGAGCTTATAATATTTCTTATGGGGAGCCGCATATGCTGAAAGAATATGTGCTGCGATTAAAACAAATGATAGGATCCGATAGTCAATTGAATTTTGGGAAAATTCCATATGGAAATCAAGGAGCCATACAGATGAATCCCTGCATCGACAAGATCAGAAAAGCTGCGGGATGGGAGCCCAAAACAGATTTTGAATCAGGAATCGAAAAAATTTTGGAGGAAGAGTGATGAAAATAATCAGTATCCTGATTCCCACTTATAATGAGGAAGAAAATATAAGACCATTGTCAGAAGCGATTTTAGAGGAGTTCCATAATAATCTTCCTGATTATTCATATGAAATAGTATTTATCGACAACGACTCTAAAGACGACACAAGAAGTATATTAAGAGATATGTGCAGTCATAATAAAAATATCAAAGCAATTTTCAATGCGAAGAATTTTGGTCAATTTAATTCTCCTTATTATGGTCTGCTCCAAACATCCGGTCATTGTACGATTTTAATGTGCGCCGATTTTCAGGATCCAATTAACATGATATCTCAATTTGTACGAGAATGGGAAAAGGGCTATAAGATTGTTATCGGCAAGAAAACAACCAGCAAGGAAAGCAAGATTATGTACTTTCTGCGTTCGTGCTATTATAAACTGATTAAGAAGATTTCGGATGTGGAACAAATAGAGCATTTTACGGGATTTGGGCTTTATGACAGGGAATTTATCGACGTTTTGAGAAATTTGGACGATCCGACACCCTTTCTACGAGGAATTGTTGCAGAACTGGGATTCAAGAGAAAAGAAATTTCTTACGAGCAGCAAAAACGGCGAGCGGGCAAAACGAGTAACAATTTTTACAGACTTTATGATGCAGCGATGCTGAGCTTTACGTCGTATACAAAAATCGGACTGCGGATGTCCACATTTGTTGGGTTTGGCATTGCTGCAGTTAGTTTCATCATAGCTTTAATTTATCTAATTTTGAAGATTCTTTTTTGGAATACCTTCGTAGCTGGTACAGCCCCGATATTGATAGGAATGTTTTTCCTGGGAGCCATTCAGCTTATTTTTATGGGACTGATGGGAGAGTATATTTTGAGCATCAATCAGAGAGTAATGAGAAGGCCCCTTGTAATAGAAGAAGAAAGAATCAATTTTTAAGAGATAAGAGGAAGAAAAATGTATTTGGAATTTTATAAAAATAAGTCAATTCTTATAACTGGGCATACAGGATTTAAGGGGGCATGGCTGTGCAAAATGCTGCTGAATGCAGGAGCGGATGTGACGGGCTATGCTTTGGAACCGCCCACAGACCCCAATTTATTCGGGCTTTGTAAGCTGGATAAATATATGAGATCAATCATAGGAGACATTCGCGATTTAGAACAATTACAGCAAGTATTTAAAAAGGTTAAGCCGGAGATTGTGATACATATGGCGGCGCAGCCTATTGTACGAGATTCCTATAAAAGCCCGGTTTATACGTATGATGTAAATGTGATGGGAACGGTGAATGTACTGGAATGTGTGAGAACAAGTGACTCAGTGCAGTCTTTTTTAAACGTCACTACTGATAAGGTTTACTTGAACAGAGAATGGGAGTGGGGATACAGAGAGAATGAAGAATTAAATGGATATGATCCATACTCTAACTCAAAATCATGTTCGGAATTGGTTACCAGCAGTTACAAATTATCTTTTTTTACCGAAAGAGATGTGGCTATTTCCACAGCCAGAGCGGGAAATGTGATTGGAGGCGGCGATTTTGCCGTAGATAGAATAATACCGGACTGTGTCAGAGCGACACAGAAAGGAGAGGAGATAATTGTCAGAAATCCCTATTCAACAAGACCATACCAGCATGTTTTAGAGCCGCTGGCCGTATATTTAATGATTGCTCAGAAGCAATATACCCTTAAAGAGTTGGCCGGATGCTACAACGTAGGTCCGGACGATTCTGACTGCTGGGCTACGGGAGAATTGGTTTCACTGTTCTGTGATAAATGGAATGAGGCTATGAACACTTCCGTCACGTGGAAGAATATTTCCGAGATGGAAGGTCCTCATGAGGCAAACTTTTTAAAATTGGATTGTTCGAAGCTAAAATCAGTTTTTGGCTGGAAGCCCAATTGGAATGTGGAAACAGCTATGGAAAAAATTGTGGAATGGACGAAGTGTTATTTGGCAGGAGAAGATATATCGAGATGTATGGACGCACAGATAGAGGAATTTCTAAGCAGAAAAAATCGTTAAATTAAAAAGAAATATTATTTATACAATGGGAGATGATCAAGAAAATGTCAAAGTATGTTGGAGCACAAATGTTGGAATTTTCGCAAAATGGGGACGAAAGAGGATATTTAGTTGCTGTTGAGGGAAACAAGGATATTCCCTTTGACATTGCAAGAATCTTTTATATATATGGTTCGGATCCAGATGTAGTTCGAGGACAGCATGCGAACAGAAGAACACAGTTTGTCTTGATTAATGTAGCTGGAAGCTGTAAAGTGAAAGTACTGGATGGGAAAGGGAACGAAGCGGTTTTTGTGCTGAATAGGCCCCATACAGGCATTTACCTGCCAACCATGGTGTGGAAGGACATGTATGACTTTAGTGAGGATTCTGTTCTTTTATGCTTAGCGAGTGAACATTATGATGCAACAGAATATGTCAGAAATTATGACGAGTTTGTCAAAATGGTAAATGAGGAAAGTGAATGAAGATTTCAATTGTAATACCGGTTTATTTTAATCAGGAAAATTTAATGCCATTATATGAGGATATTGAGCGAAAACTTTTTTCTAAGGCTGATTATGACTGGGAAATTGTAATGGTAAATGATGGATCGTTGGACGAAAGCTATTCCGTGATGAAGCAGCTGGCAGTAAAAGACAAACGTATAAAGATATTCAGCTTATCGCGAAACTTTGGTTCACATGCGGCGATTCTGTGCGGCCTGTCAAAATGTACCGGCGATTGTGCCGTTGTAAAAGCAGCGGATCTCCAAGAGCCTACTGAAATTGTTTTGGAGATGGTGGAAAGTTGGAAAAAGGGTAATAATGTTGTTCTTGCCGTTAGGAAAGACAGGCAGGAAAAAAGGGGACAGACATTGTTTGCAAATTTGTATTACTGGCTGGTCAGAAAGACAGCGCTTCCGCAGATGCCTAAAGGAGGCTTTGACGTTTATTTGTTGGATAAAAAAGTGATCGGTGTTTTAATGCAGCTGGATGAAAAAAACAGCGCTTTGACGGGGCAGATCCTTTGGAGCGGCTTTAAGACGGATAAAATTTATTATACACGCTTGCAAAGAGAAATCGGCACAAGCAGATGGACTTTACGGAAAAAAATCAGATTAGTCACAGATACGCTTTTTAGCTTTTCCACCCTGCCTATTACAGCTGTGTCCATAATTGGTACATTTTCTTGCTTTGTAGCGATAGTTTGGGCCGTAGTTGTTTTCATATTTAAGCTTATGGGACTGATTGATGTCAGCGGCTGGACCACTTTGTTTCTGTTTAATTTATTCAGCTTTGGGGTTATTATGCTCACGTTAGGAATATTAGGGGGATATTTGTGGAGAACTTTTGACGCATCACGCAATAGACCGCCTTATATTATTGAGGAATGCAATGAAGGAGACATATTGGATGATAAAATTGAGGGAACTGCAGGAGAAAGATGTGGAAGGAATGCTGGAATGGATGCATGATCCGGAAATTCAGAAAAATTTTCAGAAAAATATGTTGGAAAGAAAAGAAGAAGATGTTCTGCAATTTATTCGAGAAACAGAGTATTGCTTGCTCGATGGCAAAAGCATCCATTATGCAATAGTAAATGAAGATGATGTATACTTGGGAACAATAAGCCTGAAGAATGTCGATTTGGAAAATAAGAATGCGGAGTATGCCATTAGTTTGAGAAGATGCGCCCAGGGCAGAGGAATTGCAAAAGAAGCGACTCATGAGCTGCTTAAGAGGGCATTCCATATTTTTAAATTAAATCGAATATACTTAAATGTTTTACCAGAAAATACCTCTGCCATTCATTTATACGAAAGATGTGGATTTGTTTACGAGGGAGAGTTTAGAAAGCATATTTTGATAAAGGGAAAATACCACAACTTGAAATGGTATTCAATTTTGAAGGAAGAATATTGATGCGTGAAAAGAAAGAGAGAAATGCAAAATGAAGATTTCGCCAAACAGATTAGATAGAGGATTCTACCTGTATCAAGAAGAATTCGAAAAAAAAGCGCTGGAAGTGCTTCGTTCTGGCTGGTATGTTCTGGGGAAAGAAGTGTCTTCTTTTGAAGAGGAGTTCTCCGCTTATACAGGATCAAAATATTGTGTGGGTTTAGCGAGCGGCCTGGATGCACTATGGATTGCTTTCAGGGTTTTGGGAATTGGTCAGGGAGACGAAGTCATAGTGCAGGGCAATACTTATATAGCCAGCGTTATGGGAATTACGATCAATGGAGCTGTTCCTGTATTTGTAGAGCCGGATGAATACTTTAATATTGATGCTGCTAAAATTGAAGAGAAAATTACCCACAGGACAAAAGCGATCTTAGTGGTTCATTTGTATGGGCAGGCATCTAACATGAAACCAATTATGGACATCGCTAAAAAGCATAATTTAAAAGTTGTCGAAGATTGCGCCCAGTCTCATGGAGCAAAATTTGAGGGAAGGATGACAGGAACTTTTGGAAATATAGGATGTTATTCTTTTTATCCCTCTAAGAATCTTGGGGCATTCGGAGATGCAGGCGCTATTGTAACTGATGATCCCAAGATTGCCGAGGACGTTCGTGTGTTCCGGAATTATGGCAGTGAAAAAAGATATTATAACAGGGTGGTGGGCACAAACTCCCGTCTGGATGAAATGCAGGCCGGATTGCTTAGAGTACGCTTGGCCCATATACAAGAGCTGGAAGATGAAAAAAGATTGATTTGTAAAAGATATTTGGATGAGCTGCATAATGAAAATATTCAGTTGCCGTCTATCAGACCAGGTGCTACGCATATATGGCACCAGTTTGTCATTCGGACAGAACAACGTGATGAATTAATAAATTACTTAAATGAAAGAGGAATCGGCACCATTATTCACTATCCTATTCCACCGCATTTGTCTGAGGCATACAGGTATTTAAACTTAAAAGAAGGAAGCCTGCCTATTACAGAAAAATATGCAAAAACGGTTCTTTCTATTCCACTTTATAATGGTATGCAAACCGAAGAGCAGACGTATGTTATTGATGCAATTAACCAGTTTTGTTAAAGGATGAAGATGCTGATGAAAAGTGCGTGGCTTTTTATTGAAAAGATCCTTTCCCTCTTTTTCGTAAAACTATTACATCTAAATATTAGCGGCGAGAATTGGGAAAAAATATGCCAATTTGTAAAATTTGGATTAGTTGGAGTTTCTAATACCTTAATATCTTATGTGGTGTACGTTATTTTAGTATTTCTGGGTGCGCACTATTTGCCAGCAAGCATAATCGGCTTCCTAATCAGTGTAGTTAACGCATATTATTGGAATAATAAATATGTTTTTGAGCAAAAGGAAGGTGAAGAAAGGATATGGTGGAAGACCTTCGTAAAAACCTTTTTATCCTACGCGGGCACAGGTTTACTGTTGAATAATATTTTGCTGTTTTTATGGGTTGATGGTTTAAAAATCCATGAAATGTTAGGACCCATAATAAATTTGTTCATAACAATACCACTGAATTTTATCCTGAATAAATTTTGGGCATATCGAAAAAAAGGATAAGTATAATGGATAAGCCTGTGCTATGGCTGGACGCGTATGTAGAGATATTACAGTCCGGCGGGGGAAAACGTTCATCCGGAAAGGGAACGTCCGGTATTTTATTCAAGCCGAAGCGATAACCTGGGGTTATAACGTTTGGATGACTATGAACTTTTGCGCGCTGAAGACTTGTTGAAGGAAAATGGACTCCTTTTCATGTTTGGTATGACCTGTAAAACCGGCATGAATATTCATTATTCGTAAAGATTATAATTTACGGATAGCGTATTGCAATAATAAGAAAAGAGGATTTACCATGGGCAAATATTTCGGTACGGACGGCTTCCGGGGAGAAGCCAACATCACACTGACAGCAGATCACGCCTATAAAATAGGACGTTATCTTGGCTGGTATTTCGGACAGCAGAATTCTGCCGGGAAAAGTAAAATAGTGATTGGAAAGGACACCAGACGCTCCTCCTACATGTTCGAATATGCCTTGGTGGCAGGGCTGACGGCATCCGGGACGGACGCATATCTTCTGCATGTTACTACCACACCCAGCGTGTCCTATGTAACCAGAACAGAAGACTTTGACTGCGGAATTATGATTTCCGCCAGCCACAATCACTACTATGACAACGGCATAAAGCTGATGAATGCCAATGGGGAAAAGATGGAAGAAGCGGTTCTTCTGAAAATTGAAGAATATCTGGACGGAGCGGTGCCTGAAGTTCCTTATGCAGAAAGGGATAAAATCGGCTGTACGGTGGACTATGCATTGGGGCGCAACAGATACATCGGTTATCTGATTTCCCTGGCAACCCGTTCTTACCGGGATAAAAAGGTAGGACTGGATTGTGCAAACGGAAGCGCATGGATGATTGCCAAGAGCGTGTTTGACGCCCTGGGAGCGAAAACATATGTCATCAATAACCAGCCGGATGGACTTAACATCAACGTAAACTGCGGCTCGACTCATATTGAAAGTCTGCGGAGGTTTGTAATGGATAATTCCCTTGACATCGGTTTTGCATTTGACGGCGATGCAGATCGCTGCCTTTGCGTAGACGAAAAGGGAAACGTGGTGGATGGAGACGCCATCCTTTACATTTGCGGCTGTTATATGAAGGAAAGAGGAAAGCTTCGGGGAAATAAGGTTGTCACCACCATTATGTCCAATTTTGGACTGTATAAAGCTCTGGAGGCTGTCGGGATTGAATATGAGAAAACAGCGGTGGGAGATAAATATGTTTATGAAAATATGGTAAATAACGGCTATCGGCTGGGAGGCGAGCAGTCCGGTCATATAATATTTAAGAAGTATGCTACCACCGGAGACGGTATTTTGACAGCAATTAAAATGATGGAGGTTATGCTGGAGAAGAAAATGCCCTTGAGCGAGTTGGCAGCTCCTTACAAAGCATATCCACAGGTACTGAAAAACGTCCGTGTGGCGGACAAAGCGGCAGTGAGAGCTGACCAGGAAATTCGGCAATGTATAGGCGAGATCGAGGAGCTGCTTGGAAAAGAAGGACGTATTTTGGTGAGAGAAAGCGGAACGGAGCCTATTATCCGGGTAATGGTGGAAGCGGGAGACTTGGAAACATGCCGCAAATATGTGGATAAGGTAGCGGCGTTAATAGAGGCGAAAGAGACGGATAATTCAAACTGAATCAATAATTTATTAGAAAAGAATGTGCTGCGTTAATTTTTGCAATGCAGAGCGAGGAATGCCATAAATATTAAATATAACGATAAATGCTGAACTTAGACAGATTTACCTTGACAGAATTTTGGTATGGTTTTACAATAAAATAAGGCAGAATATGTATTATTATAACATTTCTGCCAATATATAGTAGGTCAAGTCTTACAGAGGCTTGGTTCGGACTACGAGGTAAAAGTGCGCTGAAAAAGATATAATCATAAAGAAGGAAGCGAAAGGTAGGCTTTGCAGACTCTCTTTCCGCAGCCGGGGATTTCAGGAGCCAAACAGAATGCTTGTTCTGTTTGGCTTTGTTGCCCGAAACCGACATTTCAGGCGGATGCCACCCGGAATGAAAAAAAGAGCGAAATAACGGATACAATCTCTGTGAGAGGGTTAACGAATTTGCTTATAAGCATTGTGCTGCGAAGAAGCACTATTGCATATAGGGAAAGCGCGAGGAAAATTAATTTGCAGTTGCTAATCCGGAATGTGGCTAAACCTTAAGAATATGGCGGAAAGACTTTTTTCTCGAATACATGGCGCTGAAGAATGGAAAATTCAGCCGATGATTGAAAGGAATAAAAATAAGTTCATTACTACCCAAAACCCGATTGCCATACCCAAAGCCCGGCTCCCATTGAGCCAAATATTCCCTTATCCTTATAATAAAGGAGGGGAATCCTATGGAAAAAAGAAACAATCTGCCGAATAAGCTCAAAAAGATGCAGATGGAAATGGGTAAATCACAGACCGAGTTTGCGCAGGAACTCGGTATACCTCAGTCTACGCTGCAGAACATCATGAAGGGAGGCAACACGACCTTAGATACGCTCATGCAAATTGCGGCTATCACAGGATTTTCTCTGGATGAATTGGTACTTGACGATCCAGCCGCTGAAATTTTGCGTAAATTATTGTCCCAACTGAATTGTTACTCACATATGACAGAGAAAGAGCAGGAAGAAGTCCGGTACCTTGTGAGCATAATCCAACGCCATATGAACATACTGCTGGAGTTGTTCCGAAATGACAGATAGTGTCGCTAATGAGGCTGTAGAAATAATTCGTATTTATGACTTGCTCTACAGCTTTGGTATTACTGCTAATTATTCAGGTTTCTTTCATGTATCCTATGGGGTGTATTTGGCGGCAAAGCAACCGGAGCGTTTGCTGCTGATTAAGAAGTGGCTGTACCCCGAGGTGGCGAAGCGCTACGGCACGACCTGGAATGACGTGGAACACAATATATGCACCATTGCAGCGGGAGTGTGGAACAACAGCCGCAGCCGACTTGAACATATGGCCCGCTGCGCTCTGCCGGACAGGCCCAGCGCCTCCAGATTTCTGGGCATTTTGGCCGATGCCCTTCATACTGATCACGCTGCATAAACAGCATAACGGAGCAGAACTTTTTCCAGTTTTGGCTCTGTTATGCACTTTTTCACGCGGGATTCGGGGAGGCGCTTGTATGGCGGATCACATTTGACCGGAGCACACAAGAAAAGAGCGGTTCTGGTAGTATTGGCTGACACAGGAGGACCGAAACAAGAAACTTCTTTCCCCGCATAAGTGAGGGGGAAGAGATGGGAATTCTGAAAGCACTCTTTTACAGGCGCCCCTCTTCAAACCTTGATTTTGTCATGCACGCTGATCTCATGGCCCAGCTGAACCTCCATGATTTTCAGCTCTGTCTCGGCAACGATGGTGTGTCTGCAGCCGATGGGCATTTCCAGCACATCGCCATCCTTTACGGGATGCTTTATGCCATCCAGTATGGCGTATCCCCGCCCCTTTAAGATAGTCCACACCTCGGCTCTGCTTTCGTGGTAATGATAGTTCATCCCGTGGCCTGGATTCAGAGTGACTTTTATGGTCATGCTGTATTCCTCCACATCCACTACCTGGAAACTGCCCCAGGATTTTTCTGCAAACATGATCTGCTGGTCAATTCGGTCTACAAAAGGCTTGATGTAGCTGGACTGTTCTTTATTGGACACAAGGATGCCTTCTGCGCTGGCGGCTACAATTGCGTTCTGAATTCCCATGCATAGCACAGGAACATTCAGCTCATTGATAATGTGGAGATTTTGACATTTGTCATTGTACATTGCCTTTCCCACCACACTTTCATCCATGGCCTCCGTTAGGGTGTTCCAGGTTCCAAGGTCTTTCCATTCACCGGAAAAGCGTAGAACCTGAATATTTGCTTCCTGCTCTGCCACAGCATAGTCGAAGCTGATTTTTTCCAGGGTTTCATATCGGTCAAATAAATCCTGATAATTGGAAAATCCAGTCAACTTCTTTGCCTTGTCCAGAATGTATTCCAACCGGAAGGCGAACACTCCCCCATTCCATAAGGCGCCTCGGGAGATGTATTCTGCAGCGGTTACTGCGTCAGGCTTTTCCTTAAAGGTGGAAACCCTGCTGACGTTTTCCTGGCCGACCGGAATGATATAACCGTATTTTTCACTGGGGTAGGTGGGCTCAATACCCATGAGAGCCAGATTTGTCCTGCCCTGGCCTGCCAAATTTACAAGGTGCTTCAATGCGGCAAAATAGTCTTTGTCAACAAAAGGATCCACGGGGCATACCACAATTGGCTCTTTCCGAGGAATTCCTTTCACATCATGCAGATAAGCCGCCGCCAGCGCAATGGCGGGAAAGGTGTCTCTTCTGCAGGGCTCTACGCAGATATTAACGCCGGTGCCCAGCTGATTGTTTATAGCGGAAACCTGAGATTTGGAGGTGGCGATGGTCACTGTAGCCTCTCGATCCACGGAGCGGATCTGTCTGTAGACCCTCTGCACCATGGATTCATATTCTCCGTTGACTCCTTTGAATATTTTGATAAACTGTTTTGAACGAATATCGTTGGATAAAGGCCAGAGACGTTTGCCCGAACCGCCTGATAATAACACAATATTCATAAAATCACCCCTTAAATTTTTGGGTCAAGTCGGAATCGGATTTTATCGCGGCTTGTACGGCCGATCTTGCAGCAGCCTCTCGCTTTGCCAGCTTCCGATCATGTCTTGACATGATCCGCACTAGCTCTTCGTAGCTTGTCTTCTGAGGATTCCACCCAAGCGTTTCACGGGCTTTGCTGGGATCGCCCCAAAGATTATCCACATCCGTGGGACGAAACCATGCCTCGTTTACACAAACCAGAAGCTTTCCGGTAGCAGCGTCAAAGCCTTTTTCATGGATCCCGCTTCCCTCCCAGCGGATTTCCATTCCGTTTTCCCGGAAGGCTCTTTCCGTAAAGTCCCTGACGGTATGCTGCGTTCCGGTGGCGATTACGAAATCTTCCGGTTTATTCTGCTGGAGAATCAGCCACATACATTCCACATAATCCTTGGCGTATCCCCAGTCGCGCTTAGAATCCAGATTGCCGAGCTCCAGATGATCCTGCAGTCCTTCTGCAATTCTTCCTGCAGCCAAAGTAATCTTTCTGGTAACAAAATTTTCTCCCCTGCGCTCTGACTCATGATTAAAGAGAATCCCGTTTACTGCAAACATCCCGTAGGCTTCTCTGTATTCCTTCGTGATCCAAAAGCCGTATTGCTTGGCCACCGCATAGGGGCTGTAAGGGTGAAAAGGCGTAGATTCACGCTGGGGAACCTCCTCCACTCTGCCGTACAGCTCCGAGGTGGACGCCTGATAAATTCTGGTTTTTGGAATCAGCCCCAAGATCCTCACGGCTTCCAGAATGCGCAGAACGCCGAGAGCATCCACATCCCCCGAGTATTCAGGTACGTCAAAGGACACCTGCACATGGGACTGGGCCGCTAAATTGTAAATTTCATCCGGAGAAAGAAGCTGAATAATTCGTGTGATGGAGGAGGTATCCGAAAGATCTCCATCGTGGAGGGTTATCGAACTCCTTTTCAATAAATGGTCAATTCGTGCTGTATTGGCAATGGAAGCTCTTCTGACCATACCGTGCACTTCGTAGCCTTTTTCCAGCAAAAGCTCTGCAAGATAGGAGCCATCCTGGCCTGTAATTCCGGTAATTAATGCTTTTTTCATATAATGTTCACTTTCCGTTTCTGCATTTTGTGTTTATTATGTTCTCCCCCCAATTTCTTATTTATATTAATCCATATTTTTTCTATTTATAAGTGCTTATTTTGCATAATTCTAGCATTATCTTGACTTTTTTGCTATAATGAATAAATCTGAAAGGAGGCGGTAATTTGAAAACATCACTGTTTCATGGAACAGAGTTTCACGGAACCATGGTTTCCTCCAACAGGATTATCTATACGCCCTCTGCCTTTTCCAGAAGCAATCTGCTTTATTTGCAGGAGACCGGCAGGCTGCAGGCAAGAAAGCCTCATGTAAGCAAAAGAGAAAATCTTTCTTCCTTTCTATTCTTTATGGTAATAAGCGGCTCCGGCAGTTTGACCTACGATGGCAGGAATTTTTCATTGTCTGCCGGGGACTGTATTTTTCTGGACTGCAAAAGGCCTTATTCACACTGTACTTCCAACGAGCTGTGGAGCCTGAAGTGGGTGCACTTTTATGGGCAAAATTTAAAAAATATCTATAAAAAATATTTGGAGACCGGAGGACAGCCCTGCTTTCGTTCCCGCAGGCCGGAGGGCTTTGTCAGCGTACTGGATGATTTGTTCCATATCGCTTCTTCTGAGGATAATACCATAAGAGACATGAAAATTTGTGAAAAACTTACAGCATTATTGGTTTTGCTGCTGGAGGAATTCCAGAGGCCGTCTGCGGTTTCGGCAAAGGCTTCCGGCAGGAGAAGCCTGCAGGAGGTAAAGGATTATCTGGATACTTTTTATCCTCAAAAAATCACTCTGGATTTTTTGGAAAATCAGTTTTTTCTGAATAAATTTTACCTTTCCAGATTGTTTAAGGAACAGTTTGGCATTTCGGTCAATCAATACCTGCTTCAGGTCAGGATCACTCGGGCCAAGCATTTGCTCAGGTTTACAAGTCTTTCCATTGAAGAAACGGGGCAAAAATGCGGTATGGAAGACGCCAATTATTTTTCGAGAATGTTTAAGAAGGTGGAGGGTATGACGCCCAGGGATTACAGGAAGCTTTGGTGAGGGAAATGTCGGTTGCAACAAAACGCTTACTTTGGTAAACTACTAAGGTAAGCGTTTCATGAATTTTCTAATATCATAAATTGGTGCCTGCCAGAGCGGGCAGAGGTAAATCAATGAAAAAAGAGAGAGAACACAATTGGAGCAATCCTTTGATCTTCTGCATCCTGCTGGCGGCGGCGTCTGCCGTCACTTTTATTTTGTTTTACAGACAGACAACAGCGGCCTCTGGAGTCTATCAATCGGACATGAAGGCATATATACTGGAAATGCAGGGACTTGACAGCGGCTATAGCTTTCCGTATCCGGTTTTTTTCCGGATATCCGCGTTTCTTAACCTGTTTATGGGACCGGAGACAGCTGTAGCCCTTGCAACAATGATGCTGAACAGTCTGGGGATGGTGATTGTGAAGCTGATACTGGATCATCTTCTGCTGTCCGATCTTCAGGCGGCGTTTCCCAGACAGAAATGGATGGCGGGGGCGTTTCTTGGCCTGGCGGCTGTATCCCTGTTCTTTATTTCCATGTTGTTTCCGCCGACGGGAATATATCTTCCAGGTATTAAATACACTTATCTTGGTGTTTTTACAGCAAATCCTTTTCATAATGCCACATATATGGCGGCCAGGCCCTTTGCTGTGCTGGCCTTTTTCTGGTATGTAAGGCTGCTGGACACATATGAAAAGGGGTGGAAGGGACAGAAGAGGGACTATGTTTTGTTTTCCCTGTTTCTCCTGCTGGCTACAATGACAAAGCCCAGCTTTACCATTGTGCTTGTGGGAGCCGCCGGCCTGATTATGGCAGGGAGACTGATCAGGGACGGATTTCGCAGTTTTGTACCGGCCGTTCAGCTGGGATTATGCTTTGTTCCCACATTCATTGATCTTTTGTATCAGTATAGGGGTGTTTTTGTGCCTACAGAGGGAGAGGAAGGCGGTGTGGGATTTACTCTGGGCGGTGTGTGGAGGCTGTACTGTGACAATATTCCTCTTGCCATCTGTCTTGCAATGGGTTTTCCTCTGCTGGTTTTGGCGCTCAATTACAGGCAGCTGAAGAAAAGCACTCTTTTCCGCTTTTCCTGGCAGGTTTATATCATGAGCTTTATTATGGCGTTTTTTCTGTACGAAAAGGGATTTCGGGACCAGGATTTTAACTTTTCCTGGGGATATATGTACGGCATCTTTTTTTGCTTTGCAGGCGCGCTGGTTGTGCTCATAAAGGCTACGGCGTCAAAAAAGCGCCCGGTTCTGCTGGCCGCCCAGTGGGCCGCGTATTTGTGGCATTTGGTCTGTGGACTGTATTATTTTTGGGGGATATTTCAGGGGAATATGTACTACTGAATGGAAAGTCGAAAGGCCTCCGCCGCCTTAGGTCTGTAAAAAGGTATTAGAAATTGCGTTTTGGTTTATCCTATGCTATGATATAACAAATGTGCCGGTATGCTCAAGATATACAGAAAATGGCGGCGGCATTCACGGCCTTTTGAGCATATGGGGGAAGAGAGGACACTATGTTAAACGATAAATCTATACTGATAACAGGCGGTACGGGAAGCTTTGGAAAGGCATTTACCAGTTACGTTCTGGAGCATTACAGCCCCCGGAAGATTATCATTTATTCCCGGGATGAGTTTAAGCAGTTTATGATGCAGAACGAATTCAAGGCATATTCGGACAGGCTGAGATTCTTTATCGGAGACGTGCGGGACAAGGACAGATTGATACGGGCCTTTGAGGGAGTGGATTATGTAATCCATGCGGCTGCTCTGAAGCAGGTGCCGGCTTGTGAATACAATCCTGCGGAGGCCATCAAAACCAACATCGGCGGAGCCCAGAATGTGATAGACGCGGCACTGGACTCAGGGGTTAAGAAGGTGGTGGCCCTGTCCACAGATAAGGCAGTGAATCCTGTGAATTTGTATGGAGGAACCAAGTTGGTATCTGATAAACTTTTTGTGGCGGCAAACGCCTATGCGGGAAGCAAGGACATCTGTTTTTCCATAGTGCGTTACGGCAATGTGGCTGGCAGCCGGGGTTCCGTAATTCCATTCTTTCACAATCTTATAAAAAACGGCGGGATAGAGCTCCCCATTACGGACTATCGCATGACGCGTTTCTGGATCAGCCTGCGTCAGGGTGTTGAGCTTGTGATTAAGGCTCTGGAGGAGGCAAAGGGAGGAGAGACTTTTATTTCCAAGATTCCTTCCTTTAAGGTTACAGATTTGGCCCAGGCTATGCTGCCGGGATGCCATATGCCGGAGGTGGGAATCAGGGAAGGAGAAAAGCTCCATGAAATTATGGTGACGGTGGAAGATGCACCGAACACCTATGAGTATGACAAACATTTTATCGTTTATCCGCAGATGGTCTGGAGTGAGAGCAGAAGAACAAAGCCCACCGGGAAAAAGGTTCCGGAAGGCTTTTCCTACAGCTCGGGGAACAACACCCAGTGGCTTGGAGTGGAGGAGATACAGCAGCGGCTTAAAACTGTGGAGCTGGAGAAATGATGTCTTCTATGCTGCGTATAATGTGCTCCCCAAACAGGAAGCGGCCTTCCTCATTGAGATGGCAGCCATCCTCCAGATAGTCTGCGGCATTGGAAGCGTCATAGCCCAACGCCTCATATGTGTTTAAGCTATAAGCATCCATTTCATTGGCGGCTCTTTGAGCGGCGTCCACATAATCAGTCAGGACGCCGCCTTTTTCGCTGTTTTTTTCTTCTCCTGCGGAAAAAATTGTAATAAAATTAGGAGCAGCCACCAAAATCGATGCTTCCGGATGGGCATCCTTCAGGGTGCGGATACCGGAGCGCAGCGCGCCGCAGTAGGTGCTTTCGTCGTAGGGATCCGCAGCATTGTCGATTTCACATCCCAGAAAATAATCGTTCAGTCCGTAATTAATGACAAAGCAGAGCTTTTGCCCGGAGGATTCTTCCTGGAGGTAAGATGCCAAGGCCGTCTGAAAAGAGCTCCCTTCAGGAAGAAGACTGGTATCTCCTGCAAGAAAAAGTTCCACTGACTTTGGAAAATTTATGATTTCGGCGGAAGATGCGCTGGCGGTGGAGCCGCCGGTTGCGCAGTTATAGACCTTTGCTCCCGAAAGTCCGGCGGTGACGCCGGGAACGGATATGCTCCCTTCATAATTGCCCATTACGCTGTCGCCGAAAAACACAACGCTCCATTCAGATAAATCCGTGTATGTTTTGGGAGCTTCCTGATAGGCATCGATGAGAACGGACAATTCATCAAAGAAGACATCACTGTTGTCAGGAGTGATCAGAAAGGCTCCGTCACAGAAGGTGAATAGCATGAGCTTCTTTGCCGCGGCGAAGGTGAGGGCACAGTCGTCTGCATAGTTGCCGGGGTTGGCAATAAGCCAATGCTGGGAGCCCGGGAAGTAGGCGGATACATTGGCGTAAGCGTCAAAGGTCCCCACAAGGGAACGGCAGGTGGCAGTCCACTGCGACAATTCTTCTTGGGAGGCATTCCCCCAGTGTTCCAGCGATGGCGCGGAAAATAAAATCTCAAACCGCACCTGGGGGTGAGATGAAAAGTAGGGAAGAAGATACTCCTCCAGGGCGCTGTCCCAACCGGAAATATCTTTGCCGCAGGCATTCCACAGTGTTAGAGAATCAAGTCCCAGATAAATATTTGTCACTTTATTTTCCGTCAAAAATACTGCATCCAAATATTCCGAAATATCGGAAAGGGATTTTGCCTCGTAAGAGCACTTGACAATCTGAAGTCCTCTGTAAGTGGAAAAATCACCTTCGGAAAAGGAATCCACCCCATAGGTGGAAAGGAAAATTCCCTGATACTCTTCTGAGGCAATCCGTTGTAAATCGGCCTCTTTTTCCTTTTCCCGACTGTAATAGCTCATATAAAGGAAAAAAAGGATCAGCGCCATCCCAAGAAAGGCGAAAACAGCGGCAATGGCAAAAAGTCTTCTTTTTCTGTGGTATATCTTTGAGATGGATTTCATTGAGGGCCTCCTTGTACCGTCTTTCTTCTGATTTTTTGTAAAATATGATTCAGCTTTTCCAGCGTCAGACTGATTCCTTGAGCAGAGCAGGGCGCCAGCAAAAGGCCATAGGTGAAAATGTAGCGTGCGTTGGCTTCCCAAAAAATATGGAACAGAAAGCCGCCCACCACCCCGATCAGTCCCAGATAATCGGTAAGAGATTTGCTTTTTTGCCGGGAAATTTCCGCCAGACAAAACAAAAATGATCCTCCATACAGCATATTTTGAAAAATATTGCAGTAGCCCAAGTAATATCGGCTGAGCTCCCCGACATAGAGCGAATCGAAAAAGGGCTGACGTCCGCCAAAGGTGGCCAGAGTTGCCTGTCTGCTGGCGTAGGTGCCATCGGCCCACTGGGAAAGATGCTTTCCCATGTAAAAGGAAACGGCGTAGGCCGGGTGCTCCGAGAAATAATCCAGACGTTCTCTGATGGCTCCCAGGCTGCGCTTGGAGGAGGCTTCCTTATCCATGCCGGTTTCCTGATAGGTGTTAAAGTTAAAGCCGTTATACCAGCCGTTTCCGCGGGAGGATTCTTGCATGCCCATGGCAAGGTAGGATATGGCGGGAACTCCTTCCTTCAGGTAGCTGCCGGAGCGGAGCTCATAGACCTTTTGGGTGAGAGGAAGAATTCCGAAGCTTGACAGCGCGCACAATAGAGCCAGAAAAAGGAGCCCTTTTCTCCGTGCTTTGAGACCTTCCAGAAAAAGCAAAATCAATGCGGCGATGACCAAAATCAGTGAGTTTTTCCGAAGCATGACGCTGATGCAGAGGGATGCTGCTGCGCCGACGCCCAGGAAGAACTTTCTGTTTCTGTCTGGAGAGCCGCCTTTCTTCTGAAGAAGACAAAGGAGCAGATAAAATCCTGCTGATGCTGCGGCATAGGAGGGTATCTCTCCATACACAAAGGAAGTGTACATAAGAAAGGGGAGATTGGCGCCCATAAGCAGCAGGCAGATACGGCCTGCCTGACCGTTTGGAAACAGTATCCGGGCAGTTTTATACTGAAACAGGACGATAACGCAAGAAAGAAGCACATAAAAGCATTTGATAAAATGGTAGGCGGGCAGGCCTGTGGAAAAGAGATTCCAAATATGGATCAGCGCCTCGAAGAACGCCATGAGCCCCACCTGCTGGGGATAATAGGACAAGTAGGAATCCGTGGGGTGGATCACTGACAGGTCTCCTTCTGCCAGAGCCTGGGCGGCGGAATATACGGACATGGCGTCCGCCGCAGGTACGGTTTTGCCAAACAGAATCAGAGCTCCTCCTGCACAGAGACACCACAGAAGGATAAGCAAAAAAAGAAGTTTGTCGGGAAGGCGACGGACCAAGCACCATATAAAAGCCAGAAAAACAGCCATTCCAAGCAGGCTGATGAATGGATTGTCCCATTTTGTCAGCACCCGCTGTGTTTCCATATCCTGAGCGTAACAGGTGAAAAGAAAGGCGCTCACAAACAAAAGCCCGGTAAGAAGCAGGCTGAAGCTCTGAATAAAACCCAGAGAAAAAGAGTATAGTTTTGTACTGATAAGTCTCATAAGGGATCCTCCTGAAATTTATCCATCAGACACAAACGAAGTACACGTAAGAATTATTGTACCACAATATTTGGAATAAAAACAGTGGCTCTAAGAGGACAATCATGATAGAATAAGAATGTTACCATCTGGAAGAAAGGATTAGCCGATATGGATAAGATTGCGGTATTAATTCCCTGCTACAATGAAGAGCAGACTGTGTCCAAGGTAGTGGGGGACGTAAGAGAAGCGCTGCCCGAGGACCGGATATATGTCTATGACAATAATTCCACGGACAAAACAGCCGTACTTGCAGAGGAAGCGGGAGCCGTAGTGCGCCGTGAATATAAGCAGGGCAAAGGGAATGTGCTTAGAAGAATGTTTCGGGAAATTGACGCCCAATGCTATCTGATGATAGACGGGGATGACACCTATCCACTCAACTGTGCCAGAGAGATGGTGGACAGGGTGCTTCTTCACAATGCGGATATGGTAGTGGGAGACAGACTTTCCTCCACTTATTTTACGGAAAACAAAAGGCCCTTCCACAATTTTGGAAACAGCCTGATGCGTATGGGAATCAACAGTCTGTTTCGCACGGACATCAAAGACATCATGACAGGGTATCGGGCTCTTAGCTATGAGTTTGTGAAAACCTTTCCCGTTTTCTCAAAGGGCTTTGAAATAGAGACGGAAATGACCATCCATGCGGTAAACTATAATATGCAGGTGGAAAATATAGTTGTGGAGTACAGAGATCGTCCGGAGGGCAGTGTTTCCAAGCTCAATACCTACAGGGACGGATTCAGGGTCATACGGAAAATGGTCCAGCTGTACAAAAATTATAAGCCTCTGAGGTTCTTCGGGAGTCTTGGTGTGGTGCTGATTCTTCTGGCTTTGATATTCATGCTTCCCATCATAGGGGTGTATTTTGACACCGGCCTTGTGCCCAGATTCCCCACGCTGATTGTATGCGGTTTTATGGTGCTGGCGGGCATACAGTCCTTTTTCGCGGGAATGATACTGGAGGTCATGGCCGCAAAGGACAAGCGTGACTTTGAGTACAGGCTGAACCGCATCCATGAAAACAGAAACCATTCTGCATGATGGGAGGGGGCTTCTGATGAAATCCAGGAAAATGCTTTCAGAGCCAATCGCGTATTTCCTGTTTATCGGCATGGGATTTTGGTTCTGCTTTCTTTGTTTTGCTGTGGAAACCCTGACAAAGCAGGGCAATATTCTTTGGACAGGATCATATATTGGGCGGCTTATGGCGGGCAGCCTGGCAGCCGGAGCTCTTCTGGGCGGGCTGTTTTGCTTTTTTCTGTACAGAAGCGCCCGGGCACAAAGCCGGACTGCGACGGCTGCGCCAGAGAGCAGGATGGCCTGCGGAAGGGTATTTGCCGGAGCGCTGCTTTTGATTGTGCTGTGTTGGTTTCCGGCTTATCTGGCATATTATCCGGCCATCTGCGCCTATGACATGCCAATACAAACCGGTCAGATTGTGTCGGGAAGCTACAATGACCATCACCCTCTGGCGCATACGCTTTTGGTGAAGGGAGCCATGGATCTGGGAAGGAATTTGTTTGGCAGCGTGAACACAGGCATAGGACTTTTATCCTTTTTGCAGCTTTTGTTTCTGGCCAGTGCTTTTGCGGGAGGAATCGCGGCTTTGCATAAACATGGAGTAAGAGTCTGGGTGCAGATTCTTATGATATTGTATTCCGCGGTCTTTCCGTTCCATATGTTTATGAGCGTCAGTATCACAAAGGATACGATATTTACGGGATTTTTTATGATCGTTCTGCTGGCTCTGTGCATCCTTCTGCGGAAGGGGGAAAATTCTCTTCGCCCGGGAAGGGCTGACTTTCCGCTTTTTCTGGGAGCTGTGGGAATCATTTTGTTTCGGAATAACGGAAAATATGCTATGCTGGTGCTGTTGGCAGTTTTGGCCCTGGTATTATTGTTTGGAAGAGCGCGCAGAAGGCTTTGGGGGCGTCTGTTTTTGTGTCTGGCGGCGGCCTTTCTGCTGGGAAATCTGATTTTGTCAGCGCTTTTTTACGGGCTGAATGCCCAGCAGGGAGACAAGAGAGAAATGCTCAGCATGCCTATTCAGCAGCTTGCCCGCTGTATGCTTTACCATGGAGGAGTCGGTGTGCTTCCCGAAGATGACAATACTATGAGTGATGAGGACAAGGCGCTGGTGGGCGATTTTCTTCTGGATGAGGGCTACAAAGAATACGATCCCCGTATTTCCGACCCTGTAAAGAGTCACACCAACACCTATGTGGTTCGGTATCGGACCTTGGAATTTGCCAAAACATATTTGCATCTTCTTCTTGAATATCCGGGTGACTTCATCAATGCGGCTCTTGCACTGAACGCGGGCTACCTTTCTCCCTTCGACGTTACCCATTCCGCTGTCAATCAGGACTCCGGAGAGAAGGGACTTGGCTATGTACAGACCCGCTGGGTGGAAGAAGAGCTGGACGTAAGAGGGATTTATCAGGATTCCAAATGGGAAGGACTGCACGAAAGTCTGGAAGAGTGGGCGGATTCCAACAGCTATCTGAAGATTCCTGTTTTAAAATATCTTTTTGTGCCCGGCACCTGGCTGTGGCTGTGCCTGCTGACAGCAGGATACCTTTTGGTACACAGACGTTTTGGAATGTGCGTTCCACTGGCCTTGTTCGCGGGATACTATATTACGCTTTTTTTGGGGCCCACGGTGCAGCTGCGCTATATATATCCGGTGATGGCGGCGCTGCCCTTCACGGTTCTGCTGTGCAAGTGCGAAGTGAGGAAAGGAAAATGACGGATAAACTGGTTATCGGGGCGGGGCTGTATGGCTTGTATGCCGCTCTGTACTGCGCAAGAAAAGGGCAGAGCGTGGCGGTGATTGAGATCGAGGATCAGCCCTTTTCAAGAGCCACATATGTCAATCAGGCAAGAGTGCATATGGGATATCATTATCCCAGATCTCTGTCAACGGCGCTGAAGTCCGCAGGGTATTTTAAGCGCTTTGTGGAAGATTATTCTTTCTGCATCCGTTTTGACTTTGACCAGATATATGCCACCTCATCTCATTTTTCCTGGACGGATGCCAGGGAGTTTCATAAATTTTGCAAGGATGCCAAAATACCCTGTACGCCCCTTCCTGTGGAACGCTATTTTAAGGAAGGAGTGTGTGACGGGGCTTTTCTCACCAAAGAATATACCTATGATGCACATATATTGCGGGACTTTTTCCTCAGGGAGCTGGCAGAATATCCGAGTGTGAAGATTTTTTACGGCAGGGATATACAAAGAATTGTAAGGAGGACGGGGGAATTTGAGATTATTGCCCTTTACGGGGGAAGAGAGGAACGCTACAGCGCTCCCTTTGTTCTCAACGCCTCCTACGCTTCTGTAAATCAGGTGATTGCAAAAGCGGAGGGGATTGACGCAGAACCTTTTGGATTGAAATATGAGCTTTGCGAAATTATTTTGTGCAGAGTTGAGGAAGGCTTAAAGCGGACGGGGCTGACGGTCATGGACGGTCCCTTTTTTTCCATTATGCCTTTTGGAAAAACTGGCTTTCACTCCCTAACCTCAGTGACCTTTACCCCGCATATGACAAGCTATGGGCTAGTGCCGGATTTCCCCTGTAAAAGCGGGGGCTTTTGTGAGGAAGGCTGGATGGGCAACTGCAGTGGCTGTGCGAACAGACCGGAGAGCGCATGGAAATACATGTCGGCTCTGGCCCGCAAATATATAAAGGAGGAATATGGCTTTACCTATGAAAAATCGTTGTTTTCCATGAAACCCATATTAAAGGCGTCTGAAATTGACGATTCCAGGCCTACGGTGATCCGGTTTGCATCCGAAAATCCGGATTTTGTGAGCGTTTTGTCGGGCAAAATTAATACGGTATATGATCTCGACGAGATTCTGGACGAAACTTAGGAGTCCAATGAGAGGGAAGAGTTATGGTGAAAGACAGGGAAAAGAATTTTGTGTCCTGTGTGGTTTATCTGCATAATGCGGAAGAAGCGATAAAGGGTTTTTTAAGAGAGCTTTGCCGGGTGATGGAAGAAAACTTTGAAAAATATGAAATCATATGTGTCAACGATGGCTGCAGGGATAATACGGTGGAAAGGGTGAGAGAGTTTCTAAGGGAGCAGGAGAAAAGCATTGTGGTGAGTCTTGTGAATCTCAGCTACTTTCAGGGGGTGGAGAGCGCTATGAATGCCGGTTGCGATCTGGCGGTAGGAGATTTTCTCTTTGAGTTTGACAGCTGTCTTCTGGACTTTGAGCCCGACCTCATTATGGAAGTCTACCGCAGAGCCCTGGAGGGATTTGATGTGGTGGCGGCAGCGCCCAAAAGGGGCATTCCCGTTACCTCAAAGCTTTTCTATGCCATTTACAACTGGGGAAGTCGCTGCAAGGGGAAAATCTGCAGAGAAAGATTCCGCATTATTTCCAGAAGGGCTGTAAACCGAGTGGAACAGATGAATGTATACGTTCCCTATAGAAAGGCTTTGTATATGAACTGCGGTTTAAAAACGGATACCCTGGTGTATGATAATAGGTATGTAGGGCGCAAAAGCGCAAACAGGGAGGAGAGGGGCGTCCGCAGATCCCTGGCGGCGGATACCATAATTATTTTCACGGATGTTTTGGAAAAGCTGTCGCTGGCCGTAAGTATTATTCTATTTGCGGCGCTGCTGATAATGTTCGGTTATCTGGTTTACTGCGTTTTCAGCTCTATGACTCCTGTGGAAGGCTGGCTGTCCATCATGTTTTTCATGTGCTTTGGATTTTTTATGCTTTCCGTGATGCTGACGCTGATTTTCAAATATCTGTCCGTGATTCTGAACATGGGCTTTAAGCGCCAGCGCTATGTGATACAAGGAGTGGAGAAACTGACAAAATGATGTTAACCATTATTTTTCCCGTATTAAATGAAAAACTCAGGCTGGAGACCGGAATTACACGCACGGTGGAATACCTGGAGGACATCGGCTTTGCCGATTATGAGATTCTGATTGTGGATAACGGATCTGTGGACGAAACCCCGGAAATTGCAGAAAAGCTGTGCGAAAAATATCAAAGGGTGCAGTATGAGCGGATAAATGTCAGAGGGGTGGGGGCGGCTTTTCGCAGAGGAGTAAGGAAGAGCCGGGGCAATATTGTTGGTTGCATGGATATTGACCTTTCCGCTAATATCAGACATTTGGGAGAGGCTATAGAGATCTTAGAAACAAGACCGGAAATTCAATACATCAACGGAAGCAGATTCGCGAAGACCTCTGTTACCAAAGGAAGAAAATGGTACCGACAGATCACCTCCCAGGGGCTTTTGATCCTTCTTAAGACTTTTCTTGGAATGAAATCCACCGACGCTATTTGCGGCTTTACCTTTGTGCGAAGAAGAACGGCCATTTCCCTGATCAGGGGCGGCAGCCGGGACAACGGTTGGTTTTATATGATCGAATTTCTGCTAAGGGCGGAAAAGAGAGGGGTCAGAATATTGGATTATCCTGTGGAGTGGCAGGAGGACTACCGCACTAAGGTGAAAATATTCCGTACGGTGTGGGATTATCTGAAGCAGATAGCGAGACTGTTTTGGGAATTCAACATAAGGAAGCATGTATGAGGACGGAAAAGGCACAGGAGGAAACGCCGTGAGCGATTATATGAAAAGAATTGATTTGAAAAGGGATTATCTGGCCCACAGGGCGGAATATCTGAAGGCCATAGAGGCGGTGTGTGAGGAGACAGCTTTTTCCGGAGGGATCTACGCTGACGTTTTTGACAAGGAATTTGCGGCATATGTGGGAACCGAATATGCCTGCGGAGTAAACAACGGTACCTCGGCACTCCATTGCGCCATGCTGGCTTTGGGAGTGGGGGAGGGGGACGAGGTAATCGTACCGGCCAACACATATATTGCCACTGCCTGGGGGGTGACTTATACGGGAGCGGTTCCCGTCTTTGCCGACTGTACCAGAGATACATGGGAGATCGATCCACAAGATGCGGCGAAAAAAATTACATCCAAAACAAAGGGGATAATCGGCGTACATTTGTACGGACAGCCCTTCGACTATGCGGGAATACGGCGGCTGGCGGACCGGCACGGTCTTTTTGTGGTGGAGGATTGCGCTCAGGCCCACGGAGCAAAATTCCAGGGGAAAAATGTGGGCACTTTGGGAGAAATGGGATGCTTCAGCTTTTATCCCGGCAAAAATTTGTATGCCTTCGGTGAAGGAGGCAGCGTTACCTGTGACAGAGAGGAATATTACAGCCACATTACCCGCCTGAAAAACCAGGGATGTGATGTGCGATATTACCACGATGAGGTGGGGTATAACTACCGCCTGGAAGGAATTCAGGGGGCGGTGCTTTCCGTCAGTCTGAAGTATCTTCCCGAGTGGACTGCCAAAAGGCAGAAGATCGGAAAGCGTTATCTTGAGGAAATTACCAATCCCTTGATTACCATGCAGGCCCACCCCGCTGACACGGAGCCGGTATTTCATCTGTTTGTCATTACCGTGCCTGACAGGGACGAATTTGTGAATTATATGGCGGATGCGAATGTGGAGTGCAGCCTTCATTATCCTGTTCCTTGTCATCTGCAGAGGGCGTATGCCCATTTGGGTTATCGGAGGGGAGATTGCCCGAATGCAGAGTATCTTTCAGAACACTGCGTCACGCTTCCTCTGTTTCCCGAAATGAGGGAAGAAGAGATTGAGCGAGTGATCGGTCTTTGCAACGCTTACAGGGGATAGGATAAAAGGAGAGCTTATGAGCCATTACAGAGATGAGGAAACGGGAATTTTTCTGCGTCCCATGACCCTGGAGGACACGGATTTAATTATTGAATGGAGAAACAGCAGATCCGTGTGTTCCAATTTTATATATCAGGAGCCTTTTACAAGGAAGGGGCATGAAAATTGGATTCATACCATGATAGATACCGGCAGAGCCGTGCAGATGATTATCTGCCTGATGGATGACGGCCGCCCTGTTGGCTCTGTGTATATCAGGGATATTGACAGGCGGCATAATAAGGCGGAATATGGAATTTTTATCGGAGATCCTTCCGCCAGGGGACGGGGAGCAGGTACGGCGGCCGCAAGGCTGATGCTTAGATACTGCTTTGAGGAGGAAAGGCTCCATCGGATTTTTCTGAGGGCCTTCGCCGACAATGTACAGGCTCTCCGAAGCTATGAGAAGGCCGGTTTTGTGCGGGAGGCCTACTTGAAGGATGATGTCCGCATAGATGGAATATATCGGGATATTGTGTTGATGGCAGCCCTTCATCACGAAGAAAAAAATCACCAGGAAAAGGACAAAGGAGAAGTCGGAATGAAAGTCCGGCATGAAAAAAACAGAACAGACCTGGAAAAAGGAAGGATAAGATGAAAAAAGTCAGTTTTGTAATTCCCTGTTACCGCTCTTCCCATACTCTGCTCCATGTAGTAGAGGAGATCGACGCAAAAATGAAGGAAATGAACGGGTATGACTATGATATTTTTCTGGTCAACGACTGCTCTCCGGACGATACTCTTACGGTCATCAGACAGCTTTGCGGGGAAAGGAAGAATATCAAGGGAATCAGCTTTTCGCGTAATTTTGGGCAGCACGCGGCGCTAATGGCAGGACTGCGCTTTTCTGACGGCGATTATGTGATCTGTCTTGACGATGACGGACAGACGCCGGCGGATGAGGCGGACAAGCTGTTGGAAAAGCTGGAAGAAGGCTGGGACGCGGTATATGCAAAATACGATCACAAGCAGCATACAGCGTTCAGAAATCTGGGCAGCAGGGTGAATGAACGAATGACCAGGATGATGCTGGGAAAGCCGGCGGATTTATATCTTTCCAGCTATTTTGGAGTGAGAAGATTTGTGGTGGAAGATATGATCCGCTATGAAAATTCTTATCCCTATGTGATTGGGCTGGTGCTGCGGGCTACAAAAAACATCACCAATGTTTCCGTGCATCACAGAGAGCGGGAGGAGGGAAGCTCGGGCTATACGCTGAAAAAACTTTTGGGGCTGTGGTTTAACGGTTTTACCGCCTTTTCCGTAAAGCCTCTGCGGATGGCAACAGCCATTGGAGGAACCTTTGCGGGCATCGGCTTTTTATACGGTATCTATACGATTTTAAAGCGCCTCATAAATCCGGATGTGCCCATGGGCTTCAGCTCCTTAATGTCGGCAGTCGTGTTTTTCGGCGGCATGATCATGGTAATGCTTGGACTGATTGGGGAATATATCGGGAGAATTTATATCAGCCTGAATAATTCGCCCCAGTATGTGATCCGGGAGAGGATTAACTTAGAGGAGTAGAAAGGAACGGGGCGAGTTATGGAAAAATTTGTAGTATGGTGGAAGCGGGATAAGCGGTATCTTCTCCTTGTAAAAGCGGTTTTGATGGGAATTTTGCCCATATTGTGCTGTCTTGTGACCTGCGCTGCCCAGGGAAAAACCATAGGAGATGTGTATCTCCCAAATTCTGAGTGGAATGACGAGCTTTTTTATTTTAAGCAGGTGGAGGGAATCGTTCATTACGGGTACCCACAGGGGTATTTTGGATTTAACGAAAGCCATGCGCTGAAGCTCTCCTTTGCGGCCTGGAGCCCTGTTCTGGTTTTTCCCTGGGTGGTTTGGGGACTTCTTTTCGGCTGGAATCTCCTGTCTCCTATTCTCTGCAACATTCTGCTTTTGACTGCGGCTATGGTACTGTTTGTATGTCTGGTGAAGCCTTCCTGGAGGCAGCTGGGAGTTCTGACTCTGCTTTTTTGTCTGTATACCCATTTTGTGCGGTATATGCTTTCAGCCATGCCGGAAATCATCTGCATGAGCCTTCTGATTCTGTTTTACGCCATTGCGGTCAATTATCTGAACAGGGAAAAAACATATAAATTAGTCCTTTTGTTTCTTCTTGGGAGTGTTCTCACGCTGATGCGGCCCTATATGCTGCTGTTCTTGCTGCTTCCGGTGTATTTTTGGGTGAGAAAGGCTGGCTGGAAGGGGCTTTTGGGCTCCTTGGGGGTGATTGCTGTAGTGGGTGCGGGCTATGCCATGACCAAGCGTTATCTGGGCGCGGAATATTTTACGCCGCTGTTTTTTACCGACTGGATCACCACCTTTTTTGACCAGGGGATCGGTGCGGGCATCCATAACTTTTTTGGAACCCTATATTGGATGGGCAGGGAATTTCTGAATCATACCAGACAGGGTTTCCAATACGGCCTTGCGTCGGGAGCGTTTTTTGGAGGGTACCTGGTGATGATGGCAGTTCTTCTTTGGCAGACTATGGCAGATTATCTATGGCTTCGCAGGGAGAAAAGAAGGGAGCAGGAGAGGGGAAAAGTGCAGGAAGACGAAGCGGAGCATAACAAAGTAAAAAATCTCCTGATGATTGAAGGGCATCTTGCCCTGTGCTTTGTTGGCATGCTGTTTGCCCTCCTTTTAATGTATAAGCTTACGGAGGGGAGCAAGCATCTTCTCACCTTTATGGCTGTGGGAATCTTTGTGATCAGCCTTATGAAAACCAGGCTTTACAAAAAGGCGGTTCTCATGGGAGCTGTGTTCGCCTATCTGTATTCCTATATGGCAGTGAACCCCTATGATTATCAGGTGCCCTTTGAAAACCAGGACAGAACCGCCCAGCTTTCACAGTGGGAGGAAGCGATTGCGGGGGAGCTCTCTCTTGTGACACGTGATACGCCGAATTATGAAAATGTGGTAATCTGGCTGCTAAACGACAACACGCCTGAGGGCGCCAGAACCCTAAACTGGCAGCTTCTTTACGCTCTTCCCAGGGGATTTGGTATAAGCTGCTGTGACCCGGGGTATGTGACAGAAAATTTTGATCGGCTTCAGAGCCGTTACCTTGCCGTGGTGCCCGAAGGAACCGTGGATGAAATGTGCCTGGAGGCCGGATACCGGGAGATTTACAGGGACAAAGACATGGCGCTGTATGAGAGAGCCTCGGAATTTCAGTCTATGCAATAGAGGAAGGGGCGTTTAACATGACGGACGAAAAAATTTTAAAACTGCGTCATTGGTTGGCTGACCGGCTACACCGCCGCAGAAATTGAAAAAGCGGCGGACTCTTCAACAACATACGGTTTTTTTCGAAATGCAGGCTGATTGCCGGTGTGATGTGCGGCGCAGGTAAACCTATGGAAAAAATTCTGCCTGGTTAACCGCCGCCGCCGTTAACGCAATGGCATCATATGGCAATACATATTACCAGGTATTGCTGGTTCATTTCCTGTAATGCCAGATAATTTTCTTTACCGCAGAAACCACATCCTGAAGGTCTTTGTCTGTCAGGGAATAGTAGAGCGGAAGGCTCATGACCTCCGAGTAATACTTTTCCGCATGGGGACAAAGGCCTTTTTTGTATCCCAGCTTTTCGTAGTAGGAATGCCAGTATACGGGCAGATAGTGTACTTGAGAATAAATCCCTTCTGCGCGGAGGGCATCAAAAAATTGTCTTCGGCTGCAGGTTAAGGTTTCGCTGTGAAGCCGGAGGATGTACAGGTGTCTGGTGGTGTCGGACTGGGGAATTTCCTTTTGTATCTGTATCTGGGGGATCTCGGAAAAGGCTTCGTCATATAATTTTACAATTTCCTTTCTCCTCCTGGAAAAGAGTTCCAGTTTTTTGAGCTGGCTGGAAAGCAAAGCCGCCTGAAATTCTGTCATGCGATAGTTGAAGCCGTAGCCAACCTGTTCGTTATACCATGGATCGTCCGCAGGGTGTGCCATCTGAGAGCGATCCCGTGTAATTCCATGGGCATGGGCGAGCACCAGCCTTTTATACAAATTTTCATCATTTGTGGTGCCGGCTCCCCCTTCTCCCGCGGTAACGGTTTTTACGGGATGAAAGCTGAAGGTGGTCATATGGGCTATGCTGCCCACCGGCTGTCCGTTGTATTTGGTTCCGATGGAGTGAGCCGCGTCCTCAATCAGGGTCAGGCCATGGCGGCGGCAGATACTGCGGATAGGATCAAGGTCTGCTGCCTGCCCGGTAAAATCCACTGCTACCACCGCTTTTGTTCTGGGCGTGATATGAGCCTCGATGGAAGCCGGATCAATGTTATAGGTCTCGGGATTGATGTCTGCAAACACCGGTTTTCCTCCGCAGGAGAGGATGCAGTTTGCGGAAGCCGCAAAGGTGATGGGCGTTGTGATGACCTCGTCCCCTTCCTGGATTCCGGCAGCCATGGCGGCAATATGCAGAGCTGCGGTGCCATTGCTTACGGCAACGCAGTATCCGGCGCCTGTCAGATCGCAAAGCTCCTTTTCCAATTTTTCGATACGGGGGCCGCAGGTCAGATAATCGCTGCGCAGGGTGGCTGCAACAGCTTCCACATCCGTTTCATCAATATACTGCTTTCCATAGCTCAAGGGAGTCTCCCTTACGGGAATGCCTCCGTTGATTGCCAGCTTTTCCATATTTACCTCCATTCTGAAGCGTTTTACGCTGTTTCTGATATTACTATAGCACAGGGCAGGGAAAACGCAAGGGTCTAAGGCTGCGCTGAACCATAGGACTTCAGTGTCTGTACGGAATCATACAGAAATACCTGGTAGCTGTGGTCTTCATAAATCAGCTCCCCGTTCTGTATGGAGGCCGCATCCGCATAGGCGGTCGTCTCTTCCCGCGTCAGCAAAAGAAAGACCGGGCCGTCATGATAACCCGCTTCATAGTATTTTGCAGGGGAAGACCATTTGAAATCATTGAGATTTTGAGGATCCCATACGTTAGCGATCTCAACCCGGCCATTGGTGAGCTCTGTGATGATATTGCCGTTGTCATAGGTGGCAAAACCAAAATGATAATTGTTTTCTGCCAGGAACTGAGCCACCTGCCTTTTGGAAGCATTCTTGTCCACTGTAATTTCCGACAAAACCGTCTTGCCCGTGCCGATCAGAAGACATCCCCCCAACAGGATTCCCAGAAAAATCCGGTCAAACAGCAGCTTTTCCTCTGCAAAATAGAAAGCCAGAACCGGGAGGGCAAAGATAAATACAGTGATATAATATCGGGGCACCAGAGTACTTGTGGTGAATAGAAAGGCAAAGCAGTTCACAAAGAAGGAGACTGCCAGGAATAAAACCGTAAAAAAGCGTTCTCCTTCAACTTTTCGGAAGCATTTGACGGTACAGAAGATCAGAATGCACAGAAAGACAAAGGAGGTCAGGGAAACCAGACCCCGAAGAGAAATCACGCCTCTGTCGGGGATATAGCCAAACAGCATAAGAAGAGCGCCCACTGCATTCTGCAGCCGGTCCAACAGCACCCCATCGTAAATGGCGATGAAATTGGTGGACTCATAAGTCTGAAAGCTGTAATGCCTGCTGATATACAAAACGTTTACGCCATAGCCTGCAATGGCGCCCGCAAAGCCCAACAGGCTGTAAAAAATGCAGGCCATGCTTTTGCTTCGGAGCAGGGATTGCAGTCTTATCCTGGAGGGAAAATGCCGGAATTCCTGGAACTCGTCGGAACGAATGCAAAAGAGGAAGGCTGTAAGCACGAGAGGACAGAGCATGGCCAGCAAGTATCGGATGCCGGAAACGCCGCATATCAGCGAAAGAGCCAGATACAGCAAAAGAAGCAGCCATCTTGGGGCCCTTCCCTTCTTTTCCCGTTTCCAAAGCCGGAGAAACATTCCGAAATAGAAAAACAGAATGATCACATGAGAAAGATAGGTGTTGCCTATCTGCATGTGGAGCATCATGGTTTCCGAAAAAGGAAGCAGAAGGAGAAGAGAGGTCAGAATCCCTGCTTTCCAGGTGATTTTCAAAGACTTTATAAAATAAAAATAGGAACCCAGCAAAAGACCGTAAAAAACCAGGTTGGTGACAGTGCGGATTCCATGCCAGTTGTCCATAATCCGAAAAAGGGGCCCCATGATCAAATGTGTGTACAAAAACCGGAATTCAGTGGAATAGCACCAGTCAGGAGAGGCGAAAATACGCCCCTCCTGAGCGAGAAGTCTGGAAAAAATCATTTCTGCAGCCATATCTGAATCCAGCCAGTGATCCTGGAAAAACAGATTGAGAATAGTCAGCAGACAAAGCGCCAGGATTAACAAAAAATAAGGGTAGTATTTAAAAAACTTCTGTTTCATTTCTTCCGTTTCCTTTCCGGAGGCTGTTTACATGCACTGAATTGACCTTTATAAAGTATATCACATCGGCCGGAGATTTCAAATAAGATTACACCGCAAAGAAGGCTTTCCTGTAAAGAGTGGAGCAGGATGGCTTTATTTGCCTTTTCTCATATGTTATGATACAATCATTTGTACCGCCGAAGGCGGTGCGATTCATAATGGAAGACCCCGGGGGTAGCGATTTATGCAGGGCAAATATAAGAAATTTGCAGTTTTCTTTATTTTAATAGCTTTGGCGGGAATACTTTGCGCTACGCGCCTGTGGAGAGTGACGACCATTCCCTCCGGGCTGCATATCGATGAAGCAGGTATGGCATACAGTGCATGGTGTCTTGCCCAGTACGGCATAGATCGGGATTTGACGCCCTGGCCTGTATATCTGGTTAATTTCGGAGGCGGACAGAGCGCCATGTATGCTTATCTGTGCGCCGCATTGTTCCGGATCTTTGGGTATCATTTGATTTTGGTGCGTGTGCCGGCAATCCTTTTTTCACTGATTACATTCATTTTCGGCATGAAGCTGGTCCGCAGAATTTATCCTCAAAGTATTTGGCGTCCCCTGCTTTGCGGATTTCTGATTACGGTGTGCCCTTATTTTATTTTGGCGGGACGTTTTGGTCTGGACTGCAACCTGATGCTGGGAGCCTCTATGGTCTTTCTTTACTTTTTTGTAAGCGCCGTCTCGTCTGGAAATCTGAAATATTATGGGGCGGCGGGTATTTTTGGAGGTTTGCTGCTGTATACTTATGCTCTGAGCTATATGATTCTCCCCCTGTTTCTTTTGCTCTGCCTGGCATACACTGTCCGGTGCGGACAGTTTTCTTTGAAAGGCTGGGCGGTTATGGCCGTTCCCATGGCAGTATTTGCCTTTCCCTTGATTCTGGTGCAGATTGTAAATCTGTTTGAGCTGCCTGAAATTCAGCTTGGCATTTTTACCATTACAAGAATGGAAACTTACCGTGTTTCCGAGATCACCTGGCTGACCTGGGATAATTTTCTGCAGGCGTTGAGAAGTGTTTTTTTGGGGGACTCTTTTGCATATAATTCCATTCCGGGCGTTCCCAATCTATACGGAGTGACGATTCCGTTGTTTTTCACAGGATTTTGCAGTGCGGCGCTGGGGCTGGCACGCGAGCTGAAGAGCAGAAAATCCAATTTGCTGTCTTTTGTGCTGCTATGGTTTTTGGCGGTTTTTATATTTGAGTGCCACATTGATTCCAATGTGAACAAAATAAACGCCGTGTTCGGCGTTACGGTGATTCTGGCAGTTCACGGGCTGGCTGTGCTGTGCGGCATAGGCGGGAAGCTTGCAAAGGCGCTTCCGGCAGTCATCTGCTGCCTTTACGCAATTTGTTTTCTGCAATTTGGAGTATACTATCTGGGAGGACAATACACCCGGGACTATTATCCGCTCCCATACTTTGACATAACGGTAACGGAGGCTGTTTCATTTCTGGAGGAGAATCCTCAGTACAAGCGGAAAGGAACTTATCTGGCTGAGAGCAGGGAATACCTTGCGCTGAGTGTACTGTGCTCCCCGCAGGAATTTGCGGCAGGTGAGGAGGGAAGCGTTTTTTCCTATTACCGCTGCGGCTCTCTTGGAGAGGTGGAGGAAGGATATAATTACATTGTTAGGGATATTTACGCGGAATATGCACAGAAACTACGTCAAATGGGATTTGAAGAGGAAAAATATACAGGGTACTCGCTGTTTTACAGAAAAGAATGATTCCCATTGCACTGAAAGGAACTGGTTATGACGAATCATATTATGATAAATCATATGAGAATACAGCGCTTGCTGTGGCGCTTCCTCCCGGCGGCAGCGCTGCTTATATGGGGAGCGCTCTGTATCACCAACAATCTTTGGTATGACGAGGCGTACTCGGCTTCCATGGTGTCGCTCTCCTGGCCGCGGCTAATTTACATCACGGCGGCGGACGACCATTCTCCCTTTTACTATGTGCTTTTGAAGCTTTTTTATCATTTGTTCGGCGGGGGAACGAACTTTTTTGGGCTGAAGCTCATGTCTCTTCTGTTTATGATGGGATATATTTTTCTGGGAAAATACTATGTAAAAAAGCTTTTCAGCGAAGAAATATCCGTTTGGTTTATGCTTTTTTCCCTTCTTATGCCCATTATGTCCGTGCAGGCGGGAAATGTACGCATGTACGCTGTGGCTCTGTTCTTTCTCACACTTACGGGGCTTACGGCCTATGATCTGTTTCTGACACAGGCCGGAGACAAATCCTGTCGAAAAAAATGGATGCTTTTCTGCGCGGCCAGCATATGTACGGTGTACTGCCATACCTTTGCGCTGATTCAGACATTCTTATTTTATCTGCTGTTTTTGGGGGGGCTTCTCGTCAGTCGCCAAAAAGAAAAGATAAAATCCTTTTTCCTGTGTGGAATTGTGGTGTCCGTAGTGTTTTCTCCCTGGCTTTTGGTGACTCTGCGCCAGATGATACTCAGAATGCGTTATGATACGGGATCCATGACGGACCGGCCCACTATTTATACATTCATGGATTACTGTAAGGAATGGTTTTCCGCTCAGGAAACGCCCATTGGGCCGGTGGTCTTTCTGGGAATGGCATTGGCTCTTGTGCTGGGATATTATGCGGTGGACTGGATGCGGAGTCGGCATAATTATGCGCCTGCGGTGGGAATGTTGGCGTTGGGGCTTACTGTGCTTTGCGGCGCGCTGATTTCTGTGTTTATCAATAACTGCTTTATGGGAAGATATGCCTTTCCAGGATTCGGATTTCTGATGCTTTTTTATGCTGTGGGGATGAGCCGGGCCTGTTCTCAGGATGGAAGGTCTCCTGTGAGGGCCGTGTGCATACTGGCGTCCGCATGCTTGTGCTTTGGGCTGCAGTACCGCAGTGAGCTTTCGTTGGAGTATGATAAAGGGCTGGGGATCTATGAGGATTTTGTGGCAGAAAAGGTCACGGATCAGGATGCCTTTATCGGTCCGTATACCCATACTATCTTTTTGAATGTGTATCATCCTGAGTTGCAATATTACCTTTACGGTTATAAGCTGTACAGTCTGCCTTTTGTGAACACGGAGGCATTGACGGACTTCAGCCAGCTTGACAGTGTGCGGGGAAATCTCTGGTATATCTGTTTTCAGGGAGAAAAGCCGGAAAATATGGCCGGGATGTATGATTACGAAGAAGCGCTGAGCTTTCATTATATGTATTACGACTTTGTGATTTACCGCCTGATCCCCAAGGCAGGGGCTGCCTGACGGCAGAAGGGAGGACTTGCATGAAAAAGTGGATGATATATCTGCGGGAATTTTATCAAAACAGGATATACCTGCTGCTGCTTGGACTGTCGGCTTTGTTTTCTTATGGATTTTTGGTGACTCATTCCGCCATTGGCATTGACGATACTCCCTATGCCTATTATTTTGAAGAAGGGCTTGCGGCCATAGTGGGCAGATGGGTTCTTTTTCTTCTGAATAAGCTGGTGCACATCGCGGATTATGCGCCTTTTCTTACAGACCTGGGTGGAGCGCTGATTCTTATGGCCGGAGTGACAGTCTGGTGTGCTCTTTTTTACAGTGTTTTTGGAGAAACAGTGCCAAAGCCGGGCTATATTATGTTTTCCTGTCTGTTTCTCTCGTCCCCTATTTTGAGTGAAGTGTTCACGTATTTTCTCCACAACGGAGTGGCTCTTGGATATTTATTCTGCGGCATCAGTTTGTGCTTTTTCAGAGAAGGATGCAGCCGGGGCAGGCGCTTTCTTCCCTTTGCAGGCTCCTGCATTTTTCTGTGGCTGGCTCTGGGCTGTTATGAATCCTTTATGACAGTCTGGCTTTTGGGGGGATGCCTGCTTTTTTTGTCAGAGCGTCTTGCAGGAATCCGAAAAAAGATGTTTCCTGTGTTGGGAAAGGGAGTGGCTGTGGCCGCGGCTGCTATTTTGCTCAGAAGCCTTATGATCCGGACAGTGACAGGAATATTCGGACTGGAATATTTACAGGAGGAAGCGGTGCGGCGCTCAGTAGCTGAAATGGCTTCCTGGATGCTTCAGCCGGGGGCGTTCAGCGAGTTTATTATGGTGTTAAAGCGGATTTTCGTAATGTATGGCGTATTTGCTTATGCCTATTATCCCATAAAAATTTTTCTGTTGGCAGCCGCTGTGATCTGGATTTTTTCCATATATAAGAGCATTCGCAAAAGGGATATTTGGATTTTTCTGTTGTGTGCCGGAGGCTTTTTCTCATCCTTTCTTTTGGCTTTTGTGGAGGGAAAGGCGACTTTGTACCGGTCCGCCCAGTTTCTGCCTGTTATCTGCGGGTATGGGGCGCTGGTGCTTGTGTACGCGGCCAGGAGCTTCTTCGGAAAGGATACGGGAGGACTTCAAAAGCTGCCGGAACGCTTTGGAAGGCTCCAAAAAAGGTTGATTCCGGCTGCAAGGGCTGTGCTTATGGCATTATTGTGCGTAATTCTCTGGAATCAGTGCGCAGACATGAATAAGTGGTTTTATGTGGACTATATGAAGTATGAGGATGCCAAAAACACCATAAATCAAGTTGCATATGTGCTGGAAAAAGACTTTGACATTTCCAAGCCCGTGGTGTTTACAGGCACTTATGAAATTCCAAGGAGCATTATTCAGGACGCCTATGTGGAGTACAATTCGGAAATTTATTATAAAATGCTTCATGTCACTTCCCTGCTGGACAGCAGACTTCTGGAAAAATTTTATCGGGATTACGGAGTGTGGGTGGCTCAGACGCCTTCTCTTTCTGTCATTGACTGGGGAAGGTATGCCTTCGGCACAGATGAAGAGCTGGTGAGGTTTGCAGCTATGCACGGTCACGATCTGGCTCCTTTGCTGGAAACTGATTATGCCGCTGCGGAAGAATATTCGTTGAATCTGCCGGAATTTCCCGCGGAGGGTTCTGTGGTGGACGTGGGAGATTATATCATTGTGCATTTTTAGAGGGGAACAGGGGATGAGCAGATGTTTGAGGCGCGCGGTCTGCGCTTTGCTGGTTCTGGCAGTGGTGCTGGCGGTCTGGCTGAAAAGCGGAATTTATTTTGAAACAAATGATGACAGGTATATTACGGAAATATTATCAGGGGCCATGCTGGGAACTGCAGATCCCCATGCGGTTCACATTCATTACTGGCTTTCCCTGCCTCTGTCTTTGCTTTACCGCATAACAGTGCGGGTTCCATGGTATGGAGGAACATTGATCTTGTTTCTGGCGTTTGCATACTTCGTCTTTCTGGACTGTGTTCTGGGAGAATGCGGAAGCATAAAGCAAGTGCCGTTTTTCATTGCGGCCGTTCTGGCTTTTTTGCTTCTGCATTTTTATCTGCTGGGAGCTTTACAGTTTACATCTGTAGCGGCAATGCTTGCGCTGTCAGGATGGATTTATTTTTTGTCTGACAGGAGCAGGTTAAGAAGATTCGCTGTTTTCGGGGTGATGTCCATGTTGGCGTGTCTCGTCAGAACGGATGCAATGCTCCTGGTGCAGCCTCTGGGCCTGTCTGTTTATGCAGGGCTTGTTTTGAGAAAAAAAGGGGAGGATTTTAGATCCAAGGGGAAAGAGATTATCATACCAATGCTTTTCATTGGAGCTGTTCTGGCAGCAGCCTCTTTGGGAAACATAATAGGATATTGGGGAGAAGAATGGTCTGAATTTCGCAAATATGATCAGGCCAGAGCAAGAATATTTGATTATTGGGGAGAGCCGGAATACGGGGAGATAAAAGACATTCTGGACAAATATGGGGTGACGGAGACAGAATATGAGGCGTGGAGTAATTATGACGCCATGGACTGGGAGGTATCTGCCGACTGTGCCCAGGAGATAGAAGATTTTGCAAAGTCGGGCAGGGAGGAAATAACGCTGTCTCAGCTTTGGGCTTCCTTCCGGCAGCAGATGTGGGGAAATGATAAGTGGGGAATCAATCGAATTTCCACCATCCTCTGCTTCGTGGTCTTAGTTCTTTTTGTGCTGACAAAACGGTATGCTTTGCTTCTGCCTTTAGGGCTGCTTCAGCTGGCAAAGCTGTTGATCTGGGGTTACCTGCTGTATATGGGCAGAGCGCCGCTTCGGGTGACGATTCCTCTGTTTGCGTGTGAGACGGCGCTGCTCTGGATGCTGATGCGCAAGGGCTTATCCTCTGAAGACTCCGGAAAAAGTCCCAGGGAAGAAAAACGAGAGCGGTATGAAAGACGGTACAAGGGTCTGGCGTTGCTCATTCTCTGCGCGTTTTGCTGTGGAGCCTTTTTTTCCGGAAGGCAACAGTATCGATATGTTGCGCAGCAGAACAGGGGGCAGGAGGTCTTTATGGAGGGACTGAGGCAGATAGAGGATTACTGCCTGAAACAGCCGGACAACAGATACCTTTTGGAAGCTGTTTCTATGAGCTATTATAAGGGAAGCGCATTGGAGACGGAAATCTATGGCGAGAGAAACAGTATGGTAATGGGAACCTGGTATTCCAACAGCCCTGTGATGCGGCGCGCTTTGAAAAACTATCTGGGACAGAGAGGGCGGGGAGTACACCTCATTGTTTACGATGACGGAAGAGGAGAAGAGCATCCGGCGGTGGCTTACCTGGAAGAGAAGACAGCATCCTCTCCCGTTATTGCAGATCATCTTACGGTGTCCCATGGGGGATCCTATCTGGTATATTATTTCAGTGGGGATTTTAGGCTTACGGAGTGATGAAATAAATTCTGTGATGGAAATTTTATTATGAAGTGTAAAAAAATTATTGATAAATTGAATTCTATTATATGTACAGCGGACGGATGGCCTCTTTGGACCATTGGAATTTTGCTTTCAGCCGTGGCTTTTTTCCCTTTTTTTGTGCTGGGGGAGGGAAGCGTTTTTGAGATTCATGACCAACTGGATGAAAGCATGATGAATTATGTGCTGACGGCAAAGCATTTGGGAGAGGGAGCTTCCATCTTTCCTGAGATGCTTGGGGGAGTCAATGCCAGCGGAATGCTTCCCGCAGCGGTTCTGTTTGTGCCCCTGTATCGCTTACTCCCCGTATTTGCCGCATTTATCCTACAATATGGGATTTGCTTTTTAAGCGCTTTTTTCGGGATGTATCTTTGTGTCAGAGAAATCACAAAAAGCAGTATTCTGGCGTTGGCCATGGGAGGCTGCTTTTGCATGCTCCCCACCTATCCCATTTATGGTCTGACCATGATGGGAATCCCCCTTGTGCTGTACGCTTTCTTATGTCTGCTGAAAGAAAAGCGGAAAAAAACCGCATATGTGCTGATCGCGTTCTTCGGGATGACAAGCCATTTGGTGTGTACTGGATACGCAGTGCTTTTTTTCTGGGCAGCGTTTCTATTGTCATCCATGATCAAAAGAAAAGTGAAACTTTCTCTGATTATAGGATTTATAGAGCTTATGGGAATCTATGTGATTGTGAATCACAGTCTTTTCTGGGAGCTTCTTGCGGGAAACGGAGATTATGCCAGCCATAGGGAGGAAATGGTGCAGTATGCTCAGCCTTTTTTCTCAACGGTATGGGATGTTTTTGTAAACAGCGCCCAGCATGCCCCTTCTCTGCACAGATATTTGATTCTTCCCATTCTGATTCTTGTTTTGGCCGGCGCTTTTTTAAAAAAGGATCATACGCTTAAAAGGCTGTACCGGGCATCGGCGGCAGGTTTTGTGCTACTGGCGGGAATTGCCCTGTTCTATGGAATCTGCAAATCTTCCCTGGTTACAGAGTTAAAAAACGGCACAACAGGCTTTCTGCGTTATTTTCAGGCCGAAAGATTCTACTGGCTATACCCTGCCGCCTGGTATCTGGAGTTTTCGCTTGCCTTCTGCGTGTGGTGGAAAAAAGGGAAGGCGTGGCTTGTAAAGGCCGGAGTTTTGTGCTTGCTTTTGATTCCGACCATCAATCTGATCAAGGTTCATTCTTACTTTTACACAAATATAAACCAGATCAACAATGGCTCGAAGATTACCGGCTATGTCACATGGGAGAGCTATTATGCCGAAGATCTGATGCAGGAGCTGGAGGACGCCATCGGAAGGAATATGGAGGAATATCGGGTGGCTCACCTGGGGATTAGCCCTGCTCCTGCACTGATGCACGGTTTCCGTACTGCAGATGGCTATTCCAACAATTATCCTCTGGAGTATAAGCACAGATTCCGGCAGGTGATCCAAAGGGAGCTTGCCAAAAACGAAGAGACGCGGCTTTACTTTGACGAATGGGGAAGCCGCTGCTATCTGTTTAACAGCATAACGGGAACCTATTGGAGTGTTGCCAAAAATTCCGGGGTTACCTATGAGGGGCTGGAGCTTAACATGGAGGCTTTAAAAGGGCTGGGGTGTGAATATATCTTTTCCGGAGGAGAGATTTTGGACGCGGATCGCATGGGGCTTGCCGGTATGGGGTATTATGAAACCGAGACCTCCTATTGGGGAATCTGGCTGTATCGGATCCAGTAGGAATTCCTGAATGCAGCAGTCCACATATACGTTTACTGTCTGTCCAAGTTGTGCTAAAATGATAAAAATGTAGGAGAATTCTTCCATGAATGAGAGAATTTACGTTTGCCATACCTATTATCATGTATATGTAACTTTTTTAAAAGAGCTGAATCTTCCGGAAATGAAACGGGGACAGGCCACGCTGGTGCTGTCCAGGCTGTCAAATGATTTTGAAAATTTAAAAGCCAGGGTGGAGAGCACCGGCCTTTTCGCTCAGGTTTTGGAGTTTGACGAAAAAAGAGAGGACTTTTTCCCACAGCTTGCCAAGCTGCGTCGGGATACGGGGAGCTTTTTGGGGAATCTGAAGAACCGTATCCGTTTTACCAGAGAATACGCAAGGCTGGAGGCGCCCTATGTGCCTGTGGATTTTCGCAAATATAAGGATATATATGTCTACTGTGATTCGGACCCCATAGGCTATTACCTGAATCAGAATAAAATTTATTACCACGCTCTGGAGGATGGGCTGAATTGCCTGAAAAATTTTGACGCCGCCCGGTATGACAACAGGGGACATTTCGGTCTGAAGGCATTTCTTTCCAGACGTCTGAACCTGATTTTTGTCCAGAATGGTTATGGAAAGTATTGCCTTGATATGGAGGTAAACGATATATCAGCCATAAAATATCCTTGTCCAAGATACATTGAACAGCCCAGACAGGAGCTGGTGGATCGCCTGAAGGTGGGGGACAGAGAGCTGATTCTCCGAGCTTTTGTCAGAGATAAGGAGCGGCTGGAAAGGCAGATTAAGGAGAGCGGAAAAGTGGGGGACAAGATTCTGATCCTCACGGATCCTCTCTGCAGCCTTGAGGTGAGAGAGCGGATTTTCAGAGATATTATAAAAATGTATGAGCCGGAGGGAACTGTTTTTTTAAAACCTCATCCCAGGGATGAGCTGGATTACCGCAGGCTGTTCCCCGAATATCCTCAGTTTGATGCAACGCTGCCCATGGAAATTCTCAATTTCTTTCCGGGCCTTCGCTTTCGGAAAGCGGTGGCAGTGTTGACGGAAATCAAGGCAATACGCTTTGCAGACCAGGTGGTAAGGCTGGGTGAGGATTTTATGGACGCCTATGAGGATCCTTTCATTCACAGGCAGAATGAACAGATATAAGGCCGAAAGACTGCAGTGATCCTGCAGACGAAGGAGACAATATGATGCAGATCATAAAAAAGCTGAATGTTTTGCTGGATAAAAAGCAGAAGAGAGCGATGGCGGGATTGATTTTTTTGATGATTATCGGCGCTTTTCTACAGACTGCGGGAGTGGGGCTTTTGGTGCAGGTGGTCAATGTTGTGATTGATCCCCAGGCCATCCAGAAAAGCCGTATCACGAGAGCCCTGTATGAGCTTTCCGGGCTTGCGGATTACAAAAGCTTTTCCATTACGGTCATGACGCTTCTGATCCTTACATTTATCGTGAAAAATCTGTTCTTATTTGCGCAGCAGAAGCTGACCTTTTGCTTTGTGTATACCAACCAGTTCCGGACCTCAGAGCGGATGATGCGCAATTATCTGAGGCGGGGCTACGAATTTTACCTGAATGCGGATACAGCGGTGGTACAGCGCAGCATAACCTCCGATGTGAACAATATGTATGCCTTGATTCTGGCGCTTTTGCAGATGCTTTCCGATGGTGTGGTTTCCCTGTTTATTATCTGCTACTGCTTTGCCACAAACGGCACCATGACAATGCTTATGACCATAGTGCTTCTGGTGCTGATGCTTTTGGTGAAGAAGGTATTGAAACCCATTATGTATAAGGCCGGCAAGGACAACCAGGACTATTACAGCGGCCTGTTTAAATGGATTTCTCAGACAGTGCAGGGCATTAAGGAGGTAAAAATTTCCTGCAAAGAGCAGTATTTTGTGTCCGAATACAAAAAATGCGGCAAGGGCTATGTGGATGCGGTGCAGAAATACAGCCTTTACAATAATATCCCCAAGCTGCTGATCGAGACGGCATGCGTGGCCACCATGGTGGGATATATGATCTATTTGGTGGCGTCCGAGGTATCCACACAGAATATGCTGGATGTGTTCAGCACTTTGGCGGCTGCCGCCTTTGTGCTGCTGCCCTGTGTGAACCGCATCAACAACCAGATTAATTCCATAGCCTATTTCGAGCCCTTTTTTATGGGCGTCAGCGATAACCTGCAGGATGAGATCAGCGGGGAGAAGGTGGATATGGCTTTTGCCACCGACGAGGAAGAGAAGCTTCCCGTGAAGGAGGCCATTGAGATGAGGGAGATTACCTATGCCTATCCCAATACGGACAGGCTGATTTTTGACCACGCGGATTTGACCATACCGGTGGGAGCCTCTGTGGGCATTGTGGGAACCTCCGGAGCGGGAAAAAGCACTGTTGTGGATATTCTTCTGGGACTTTTGGAAGTGAAGGAGGGGAAGGTTCTGGCGGACGGCCAGGATATAAAGAAGTATTATCGAAAATGGCTGAAAAATGTAGGCTATATTCCTCAAATGATTTTTATGCTGGATGATACCATCAGGAAAAATGTGGCCTTCGGCGTTCCGGAGGAAAAGATTGATGAGGAACGAGTGTGGGAGGTTTTAAAAGAGGCCCGGCTGGATGAATTTGTAAGGACGCTTCCGGATGGCCTGGACACCGGAATAGGAGAGAGAGGCATCAGGCTGTCCGGAGGGCAGAGGCAGAGGATCGGCATAGCCAGGGCACTGTACAATAATCCGGAGGTGTTGATTCTGGATGAGGCGACTTCCGCTCTGGACAACGATACGGAGGCGGCCATCATGGAGTCCATTAACCGCCTGCATGGCAAAAAAACATTGATCATCATTGCTCACAGGCTGCAGACTATCGAGAAATGCGATATTGTATACCGGGTGGAAAACGGTAAGGCGGCCATAGAGCGGGGAAAGGTTTAGAATCGTATGAAGCTGAGCGTCATTGTTCCGGTCTATAATATGGCGGGGGATGGAAAACTGGAATACTGTATGAATTCTCTGATCAATCAGACCATTGAGGACTATGAAATCATTGCTGTGGACGATGCCTCTACAGACGCCTCCGCAGCGGTTTTGAGGGCTTATGAGAGGCGCTATCCGGGCCTGATAAGGGTGATTTGTCATCCGGTGAATAAGCGTCAGGGGGGGGCAAAAAATACCGGTTTGAAGGCGGCGTCGGGAGAATGGATTGGATTTGTGGACAGCGACGACTGGGTGGCCCGGGATTTTTACGAAAAGCTCTTAAAAAAGGCCCTGGACACCGGAGCCGATATGGTGGGCTGTAATTACAGTCTGGTGCGGGAGCATACCATGGCCACTGGGAGAATTGTCTGCAATAATCCTCCGGATCAGACCGGAATACTTGATCCTGAAAAGCACAGGAAGCTTCTTCTTCGCAGCGGCAGCATGGTGATCAAGATATACCGGCGCAGCGTGATCAAAGAGCATGGGCTGTGTTTTCCGGAAGGGATATTTTATGAGGATAATTGCGCAGGCCCCCTTTGGAGCCTGTATTTCACCCACTTTGAGAAAGTGGAGGAGCCTCTCTACTATTATTATCAGCATCAGACCTCCACTGTACATCATATCACGGAAGAAAAGTGCCGGGACCGCATGAAGGCGGCGGCGCTCTTTTATGAGGAGTGCAAAAAAAGAGAACTGCTGGAGGAATATGGGCCTGAGATAGAGTACCGTTTTACGGAGCTTTACTATGCAATTACCCTGTTTTCTTATTTATCCGGTGTAGAAAAACCGAAGCTTTCCTTTGTAAAGGAGCTTCGTCGGGGGCTTTTGGAGCGTTTTCCAGAATTTGAAAAAAATACTTATTATCTGGAGATGACGGGGAAAGAGGAGCAGGAGATGATTGCCCTGCAGGGACGATCGAATGCGGCGTTCTTCCTGTATTACAGGCTGAAGCAGTATGTCCGGCGCCTGAGGAAAAAATTTGGGAGACAGAGCTTGGAGGATGCAAAATGAGCTTTTGGATGAGAATCCGGTCGCTTAATATGTGCAGGAGCAGATATTTTCTCATACTGGTTATTATGGAGCTGATTCTGCTTGGGGCAGCTGTGGCAGGATTGTTCGGCAAAGACGCTGTGTATGAATACGGCCCGGAGGCCATGACATCCGGTTTCGGGGTTTGGTCGGAGGAACACAACGGAGTATATGCTGAGGGAACACAGGAGGGAAATATGGCGGAATTCCGAGATATTTCTCTTCCCAGGGGAACTTACCGGGTCAGGCTTTCCTATGTGACGGACACCAATATGGTAAATTCCTGCGCTGTAACGGATGCCAGTATTTCCGCAAAAAATCTTCAGACCAATGGCACGGGGCTTTTTGCAGGTTTGAATCAGACTGATTTTGATATGTGGCTTTTGCAGGATGCCGACCAGATCAGGGTTGAGGTTTATTATGGCGGAGAGGGAATGCTGGCAGTACAGGGACTGACCATCTGCCAGACCAATGCCCTGAATCGGATCTGCCTGTTTTGGGTGGTTTGCCTTTGTACTTTTTTGAATATATGCTGCATTTATGTGAAATATAATCGAACCTATAAAGTATCTGCCCGGAAGAAAAATGTGGCTTTTCTTTTGGGAGCCATCACCTTATTTTCATCCCTTCCTCTTTTGGTAGACGCCATGCCTGCGGCGGGAGATTTGATTTATCATCTGATGCGTGTGGAAGGGATTAAGGATGGGCTTTTGTCGGGACAGCTTCCCATAAGGATTTCGCCCAACTGGCTTCAGGGCTATGGATACGCTTCTCCCATCTTTTATGGGGAGACGCTGCTGTATCCTGCGGCTCTTTTTAGACTCATAGGATTTACGATTACTGACAGCTACCGACTGTTTTTGTTCCTGATTGCTGCGGCCACAGTGCTGATTGCCTGTTTCTGCTTTCAAAAAATGTTTCAAAGCGTTTATATCGGTGTGTTTTGCAGTATGCTGTATTCTCTTTCCGTTTACAGGATTTATAAGACCTATCTTTGCGGCTCCTGGGGAGAAACCTTCGGTATTATGGCTCTGCCGTTGCTTGTTTACGGATTTTACCGTGTGTTTTCACAGGATGTAAAGGAAAAAAGCTATGGGAGAAGCTGGGTGCCGCTTACGGCGGGCTTTGCTCTTTTGGTACAGTCTCATCTGCTTACGGGAGAGATGGCGGGCTTGTTTACCATTCTGCTGTGTATCCTTTTCTGGAAAAAGGTATTCCGAAAAGAAACCTTCCTGGTGCTTGCCAAGGCGGCGGTGTACAGCGTGCTTGTCAGCGCGTGGTTTCTGATTCCCTTTGGAGATTACATGCTGACCGGGGATTTTATGATACAGCATGCTGCCGAAAGGACCATACAGGATAGAGGACTGTATCCGGCGCACTTGCTTTTTACATTTTTCAGAGGGGGATCCAATGTATTTTTTGCCGATAACGGCATGGCCGAAACTCAGCCTATGGGCGTGGGCATTTCGCTGATTGGCGCTCTGATTATTTTTGGGCTTATGCTGTTTAATCGTGCAACGACAGGACTGAGGAAAGAGGAAACGGCTCTGGGCAGGACGGCGGGAGGCTTTGCCCTGGTTGCAATGATTTTCAGTCTCAGCCTTTTTCCATGGGACAGGCTGCAGGAGCTGGGGGATATTCCTGCGGTGCTCATATCCAGCATCCAGTTTCCAAACCGTTTTCTGACGGTGGCTAACGTGTGTCTGGTTACGGTGGCGGGAGTTGTGGCAAAATATCTGGCCGTAAACGCACAGAAAGCCAGACTGGCATGCTATGTAGGAGGAATGACGGTCCTGCTGGGCATAAGCAGTATTTTCCTTTTGAATGATATTTTGAGCGGAGTGGGCGTCATCAGATCCTATAACAGTGAAGGGGGACTGGGAACGGGATACATTGCAGGAGCGGAATATCTGCCCTACGGCACAGACGCTTCTTTGCTCTGGTATCATGATCCGGAGGGCTCGGAGGATGTTGACGTACAGGATTATGTAAGACAGGAGCTGGGGGGGACGGCATATGTTGCAAACCGCGGCGCACGGACCGGGGAGGTAACCTTTTCCCTGCTCTATTATAAGGGATACCGAGCTTATTGTGAGGAGACAAGGGAGCCTCTTGACTGTTATGAGGGTGAGAATTCTCAGGTGACCGTGAGAATCCCCCAAGGATTTGAGGGGACGGTTAAAGTTGCCTTCCAAAGCCCCTGGTACTGGAGACTGGGGGAGGCAGTTAGTCTGCTTACTTTGCTCGGAATGTGCGGGGTATATTTTATACGCAGGAAAAAGGAGCTTGGGGAGGCGTAAGTTTGAAAGTTCCTTTCAAATATTGAATGGATGCCCGCTGAAGCGGGCAGGGAGGTGTAGGAATGATAAAGGGAATAACGGAATTCTGCAGGAAAAATTTCTGCGCCAGGGGCATAAATCAGATTCTGCCGCTTGCCCTGATTGTACTGACGGCGTCCCTGCCTCTTATGACCAATTACATTTTGGAGGGAGAAAACCTGGCAAACAGCCTCTCTAGAATTGAACTCATAAGCGAAAGGATCACAGAGGGATTCCCGGTCCGTATCCAGCCTCTGTCCACAGCGGAGTATGGCTATGACGCAGCGGCCTTTGAGGCAGATGTCTTTTTGTTGCTTCCGGGAATTCTTCACCGGTTAGGGATGAGCCTTCAGACTTCCTATAAGGTATATCTGTGGATAATCAATCTTGCCGCGGCAGTGATTTCCTTTGTATGCTTTCAAAGATGTTTTGGACAAAAGGAGCTGGGGCTGGTGGGAAGCATGCTTTTTACATGGTGTCCTTACCGTATAGATAGTATGTATGTCAGCTCCCAGACGGGGGAGGCTTGGGCCTGGTGCTTTCTGCCGATTCTGCTGGCGGGACTTGCGGGGCTGTGCAGACGGCAGCCGGTTTTACGGGGAGAAAAGGAGAATGAAGAAAGCAAGCAAATAGACGGCCCGGCAAGAGCGTGGATACCTCTTACGGTGTCTCTTTGCCTGATTTTGTGTTCCTCGGTAACGGTATTTTTGGCTGCGGTGGGAATATGTCTTTTATGGCTCCTTTTTATGGGAAGACAGGCTCTCAGGAAGGACACGCTGGCAGCCGTGGCAAAAACGGTTCTTGCCACAGGATTTTTATGCGCATGGTTTCTGCTGCCTCTCTTTTATATTCTGTATAAAAACCCTGCCATTGCAGGAAATCTGATTCCTGCGGATATTCGGGCGGGAGGAGTATACCCGGCATCCTATCTTATGGCTTTTTTTCGGGGAGGAGCATCCGGGAATTTTGTGGAAAATGCAATGGTGGGGGCAAAGAGCCTTGGACCGGGCTTTGCTGCTGCAGTCTGCGCGATTTATTATCTGTGGGGATTGTTTACCGGACGTTTCCTCCCTCAGGAAGGCAGATTCTACGGTAGGCGCCTGCTAATTTTGGCGGCTGTTCTTGTGTGGTTCAGCACAAACAGCTTTCCATGGGAGCTTCTGCAGAACAGGAATCTGGCCTTTTCCCTGGTTCTGGCATGGATGCAGACGCCGGCTAAATGGGGAATAGGCGCTTGTCTGATTCTGATACTGCTATCCTGCCATGTGCTGGATCTGGAACGGAAGAGAGGGGGCATATACAAAATCTGCATAGGCGTCACTGTGGGAACAGCCTTTTTCACCACCCAGTTTTTAACGGGAAACATTTTGCTTACGGCAGATGTGGTGAAGCCGGACCCGGCGCAGGGTTGGGAAAGTCTTCCGCTGCAGACCATTACACAGATACCGGTTCTGTGGCGGGCGGCCGAGGCGGTTTCTCTGGCGGCCCTGATATTTTTGATAGTCATGGGAATTGTGAGGAGACGGAAAAGTGTTAAGAGAGTCTGAATTTCTCAAAAACAAAAAGTGCAGAATCCTTTTGGGCGTGGAGCTGATATTGCTGATAATAGGTATTGCGGCGCTTTTCGGAAAAACCGGCATAATAGCCGGCATATCGGAAACAGACAGACTGATGGGCGAGGGAATCCCGCTTTCAGCAGGGGTGTATACTGCCCGAATCTACTATGAGACCGAAGAGGACGGCATAAGCAGTTTTGGCGTCAAAGTAGAGGACGGTAAGAGCGATGTGCTGAAAAGCAATTCCGTTGGCCTTTACGCAGGGGCGGGAGTGCGGGAATGCCAGTTTTACCTGCTGGAAGAAGTGGAAAACCTCAGCATTTTTGTGGAGGGCAACGGAGCGTCCACACTGGACATTGAAGGGGTGGAGCTGGAATCAGGAAGAGAGAAGGGCTGCATCTGGATTTTCCTGGCGCTGCTCGGAAGCCTTTTGGTGAATAGCGTCGCTGTAATTTTCCTGTATCATCAAAAGCATCCCCTGGCGCCACAGCGCCAGATGGTTCTTTTTGGGGTATCTGCCTGTGCCGTGCTGGCATCTCTTCCCGTCATGACGGATTACGCCCTTGCCGGCGCCGACTTGATTTTCCACCTGGGACGGATAGAAGCGCTGGCTGAGAGTTTTCTTTCGGGGGGAACCCTTGCCAGAATAGAATCCATATGGCTTGCCGGACATGGATATGCCAATTCTATTTTTTATGGGGATACCTTTTTGCTGTTTCCGGTGTTTTTGAGAATTTTGGGATTTCCCCTGACCGTATGTTATCAGTTTTTTGTGGCGTCGGTCAACGTGGCTACTGCGCTGATTGCATATTTTTCATTTAAAAAATGCTTCCACAGTGCCCGGATCGGTCTTATGGGATGTATTCTTTATACGCTTTCACCCTATCGCGTTTATAATGTTTACAACAGAGCCGCGGTAGGAGAGTATACGGCCATGATTTTTCTCCCGCTGCTGGCCTGCGGCTTTTGCGGGCTTTTGACCCAGGATGTCCGTGACAGGAAATACTGGCATAACGGACTGATTCTGGCAGCAGGCTTTTCGGGGATTATACAGTCCCATGCTCTGAGCTGTGAAATGGCAGGAGGATTTACAGTGCTGCTGTGTATTCTGATGTGGAAAAAAGTATTTCGCAGAAAGACCTTGCTGGTGCTTTCCGGCGCGGCGGTGACCACAGCTCTTCTCAATGCATGGTTCCTTGTTCCTTTTCTGGATCTTATGACGTCGGACAGCTATTATTTTGGCAACAATGTAAATACCCTGATTCAAAGTAAGGGAGTTTTGCCCGCGCATATCTTTTACACCTTGCAGGCAGCCGGAAATACATCCGATTTTGCAGAAACGGGTATGGTGCAGGCGGAGCCTGTGGGAGTAGGAGCTGCGCTGCTTTTGGGAGCACTGGTGTTTCTGGTTCTCCGGATGAGAAAGGAGAGGCTGAAAAAGGTTGACAGAGGAGAGAGAAGAATGGGTGATGCTGCATTTTTACTGGGCTGCATTGCACTCTTTATGAGCACATGCTATTTTCCCTGGAACTACCTGAGTTCCACAAATGAGATACTGGCCTCGCTGATTGGTTCCCTTCAGTTTCCCACAAGGCTTACAGCCATAGCCACTGTCTGTCTGACGTTTGTGGCCTGTGTGGCAGGAAAGTGGCTGACAATAGAGGGATCAGGAGACAGAGCGGTAAAATATTTTTTGGCCGGATCAGTGCTGGTTTCCGTGCTGTTTGCAATGTACCAGCTGGATGATATTTTGTACACGCGCTCCCCTCTTCGCATTTACTCCGCTCAGAACATGGGGCATTCTCCTGTTTTGGGAGCAGAGTATCTCCCCGCTGACGCCAGCATGGAGCATATGACATACCATGATCCTGCGGTATCCCGGGGAACAGAGCTTTCTTCCTATGAAAAGGAGAACCTACAGGTCACCGCCTATGTGGAAACAGACGGCAGAGGAGGGCATTATGTGGAATTCCCCATGCTTTACTACAAGGGGTATCACGCCAGGAATACGGATACGGGTGAAGCTCTGACAGTGGTCAAGGGAGACAATGCGGATGTGAGAGTTCTTCTGCCGGAAAATTTTAAAGGCAGCATTCAGTGTGGCTATACAGGAATGTGGTACTGGCATCTGGCGGAGGCGGTTAGCGCCGTTACTCTGCTTGGCCTGGGCGCAGTCTTAATCAGAAAGCACAGGAAAAACCATTGAAATGTGAGGAAATATGAAAAAACTGGCAATTATTACAGCGAGAGGGGGAAGCAAGAGAATCCCTCGAAAAAATATCAAGGATTTCTGCAAAAAACCTATTTTGGCGTACTCCATCGAGGCGGCTCTGGGATCGGGAATTTTTGACCGGGTTATGGTTTCCACCGATGACGAGGAAATCGCATTCGTTGCGGAAAAGTATGGGGCGGAGATTCCGTTTTTGCGAAGCAGAGGGACCTCGGGGGATTTTGCCACCACAAATGATGTGCTTCTTGAGGTATTAAAGGAGTACCAGGTGAGGGGAGAGTGCTTTGAGACGGCCTGCTGTATTTATCCCACAGCTCCCTTTGTGACGGCAGCGAGGCTCAGGGAGGCTATGAAAATGCTTGAAAAAAGCGACGCGGACACGTTAATTCCTGTGGTTCCCTTTTCCTATCCCCCCCAGAGGGCTATGCTGATCAGGGATGGAAGGCTGGAGTTTGAGTATCCGCAGTATCTGGACAGCCGTTCCCAGGATCTGGAGCCTCATTATCATGACGCGGGGCAGTTCTATATCTTTCGCACAGAAGCGTTTTTAAAAAATAAAAGACTTATGGTTGGGAATATTCTGCCCATGGTGCTGTCGGAGCTGGAGGTTCAGGATATCGACAACGAGACGGACTGGAAGATTGCAGAGATGAAGTATCTTCTTCGCTTCGGTGAAATGGGAGGTTCGTTATGTTGAAGCATAAGACGGCCCTTCTTTCCAACGTAAATATGGATTTTACAGTTCGAATGTTAAAGAAGGAGGTTGCCGTTTATGAGCCGGAGGGATACGGCAACGAGCTGGGAACGCTGATGAACCCGGAATCCTCATATTATGCCTTTGGAGCGGAGGCGACCTTTCTGATTCTGGATCTGGCGGAGCTTTTGGGGCATGAGATGGAACCCTCCCGGGCGGAAGCGCTTGCAGGAACATGGTTTCACAGCTTTGAGAACGCAATGAAAGATGAGACGGTTTATTATATCTCTGACGCCTATCTGTGGTGTCCGGAGGAGGCGGTTTTTTATGACTCCGGAAGAAAGCAGGCATTAGAGCATATCTGGCAGAAGGGGCTG